>JAABUX010001489.1_pt1 | contig 35258 bp, 35 predicted proteins | sample 5561851 | NCBI WGS metagenome assembly JAABUX01 (sample SAMN10711883, study PRJNA513361) | rock metagenome | isolation source: Antarctica rocks | place: Antarctica: Victoria Land, Richard Nunatak red sandstone | collected 2016-01-03
AGGGGCGCTAGCCGTGTTGGGCTGGCGCTTCGTGGACGAGAACTGGGCGCGGACGCTCCTGGAGGGATTGAAGATGACGACGACGACGCTGGACATCATGATCGACGAAGCCATACAGCGCGGTTTAGAGAAGGGCAAAGCCGAAGGCGAGGCGAAAGGCAAAGCCGAAGGCGAGGCGAAGGGCAAAGCCGAAGGCGAGGCGAAGGGCAAAGCCGTTGGCAAAGCCGAGGGAGAGATCGAAGGCTACCGAGAAGCTCTACGCAAGGTGCTGCGGACACGGTTTGGCGACGTCCCGGCGGAGTTAGCGCAACGTATCGCCTCCGCCGATCGCACCGAGGTCGCCGCCCTCCTCACCCGTGCGATCGCGGCTGACAACATCGACGCCCTGTAGCAGTCGCCTCTGGTGGGCTGGCGCACGAGCGCAGTCGTCGTTAATCTTACGACAATAGTGTCAGCGTGAGTCCAGGCGTGGATGCTGGGAGGGTTCCGTTGGGTTGTGCTGAGTTGACATGCTATGGCCGAAAGATCGTCAGATGAGGCGTTGTTGCCACATCGTTTCAGGCCGCTTGTCCGTGCTTTCCTGTCGCAAAACAGCGGTTCAACGGACGCGGCCGACGGCCTGAGACGAACGCCTTTCAAGCGCCTCAGCATGACCCAGCGGAACCGGCCATTGGACAGGTGGCGGGGCAATCCCTCGCCACGGCGTTGCGCACGGCAGGAAGGACGGGTGGTCAAGCGTCGTCGAGAAGCGGACCGCGCGCGCTGAGCAGGGCGACGCGCGTCGCCCTGAGCCGGTTAACGCAGGCCAGTGGCGCGGACGGGGTGCTCGGCGATGTGTTGCGCCTGGTCGGTGTGGCGGGGCCGCTGGCCCTTGTGGGTGCGGCCATCGGCCCCGCCGGCCTTGCCCTAAGCAGTGTGGTTGCGGGACAAGCCCGCGACAACGCTGCATTAAACACGTCGCAGGTGAACGGCTCGCTTGCTTCCACGGATCAGGCCAGCCAACAAGCGAGCATCAAGGCGACGGGCCACGGTTTCAACCTCGGCGTCACGGATGCGCGACCTCGGCAAGCAGTTGGCGGCCTCGGGGACGCCGGACCTCCTGCCCAACATGGCTTCGAGCCTCATGCTCTCAAGTCCGACCCATCTCGACAACAAGGGTATCGCCGACATCACAGGCACGCTCACAACAGCGGGTGGCCTCTCGGCGCGGCAACTCAATGAGACGTATCAGGACCTTGCGAACACGGCGATGAACAGCGGTGTCCCGCTGGGGCAGTTGGTGCAAAGCGTCAAGAACCTCGCGTCCACGGCGACGGGGGCAGCGACCAACGTGGGAGCGCTGGCAGGGGGCCGACAACCAATGGAACGAGAAGTCGGGATAAGCCTTCGAGCTACGGATCGGTGTGGCCGCGCCTCTCCCACTCGCGGGCTTTGTGCTTGGCCGCCTCGCGGTTGTGCATGATGTACACCTCCATGCTGCGCAACGATGTGTGCCCGCTGAACCGCTTAAGTTCGACCTCGGTGTAGCCCTTGGCGGCATGAGCGGTGATGGCCGGGTGACGCAACTGGTGCAGATCCCAAGCGGGCATGTACTGTTTCCAGAGGGTGTCCGCCTGGCGATAGGAGAGCCGCGCGTAGCCCTTCGTCGTGAGATCGGCCTGGCGCGGGTCCAGGGCATGCGGCCCGCGTCGCGTGTGCGGCCAGCGCTCCAGCCCCATTGGAGGGTCGTCGTGCAACCAGCCTTGTGCCTTGCACCAGCGCGCGAAGCTGCGCAGCGCGGCCAGGTGCTCGTGCGCCGGCAGGTACGCGGACGCCACGCCATGGGTCAACGCCGACACGGGCTGATCGCCGGCGTAGGCGAGCAGGGGCGCGAGGTCCGGGGCGTAGCTGTCCCACGTCCGCGCGGCGAAGCGCGACCGGGCGAGGAAGCGGTCAACCGCTACCTGTAGCAACACTATGAGCGGAATCAGCCGCTCTGCGGATGTCATCGGCTATCTCTATCGCGCGTAACGTGTCGTATACGCCATCCAGACGGAGGAGTGACCACACCTGACCCGCTGCTGGAAAGGGCGTGGCATCGCATAGAACGGCGCGTTCTGTGCGATATCGTTACTGGTGCGGCGCCTCTACGATGAGCCCTTCGTCGGCACGTAGGGGGAGCGTATCCTGCCGCAGTGATTCGGTGCGATCCAGATACGTGGAGAGCGCAATCTTCCCTCCCGCCCATGCGCGCCCGCGCACCTCCACGGGCTCCCCAGTGAGGTTGAGGGCCACGATCAGGCGCATGGTCGACGTCATCCGCGCGTAGACGTAGCATTGCTCCGTACCGCCATCGATGGCCTCGTAGCTCCCGACCCGCAGGGCCGGCGTCGCCTTCCGATAAGAAAGCAGGCGCCGATACAGCGCCAGCATGGACCGCGACTCCGCCCGTTGGTGGGCGACATTGACGGCGCGATAATCGGGCGCCAGGGGCAGCCAGAGGGCCGGCGTGGAGGGCGCGGAGAACCCGGCGTGCGGGCCGCCCGTCCAGGGCAGGGGTGTCCGCGCCGCGTCGCGCCCCAGGCTATCGTGCCGGAGGGCCGGCGGGATGGGCGCGTCGGCCCCTCCGAGCTCGTCGCCGTAATAGAGCGTGGGGGTCCCGCGCAGCGTGAGCAGCAGCATCGCCGCCACGCGGGCCTGGGCTGGCCCCACCCGGCTGGCCAGGCGCGCGCGGTCGTGGTTGCCCAGGACGTAGTTGGGCCAGGCGCCGGCGGGCAGGGCGCGCTCGAGCGCGCCTACGCTCGCCCGGAGCGCGGGCGCCGTCCACGGCGTCTCGATCAGACCGAAGTTGAAGGGCAGGTGCAGTTCATCGAGCTCCGCGCCGAAGTAGGCGATCCAGTCATCCCAGGGCATGACCTCGACCTCGCCGATGGCCATGCGCGGCCGCTCCTGGCCGTAGGCGTCGAGCAGGGCGCGCATCTCCCGATAGACCCCGTGCAGGTCCGGGTGCCGCCGGTCGTGGACGTGGCGCTGGGCGCTGAAGTCGGGGTGCTGCAGGTCGAACGGGCTCGGCGCGCCCTCGGGGTTTGGCGGGTTGTCGCGCAGGTCCGGATCTTTCATGATCATGTGCGCGACGTCGATGCGGACGCCGTCGACCCCGCGCCCCAGCCAGAAGCGCAGCACGTCGAACATGGCCTCCTTGACCTCTGGAGTGCGCCAGTTCAGGTCGGGCTGGTCCGCGTAATGGGAGTGCAGATAGTACTGCCCCGTCGCCGCGTCCCAGGCCCAGGCCGACCCGCCCATCTCGCTCGTCCAGTTGTTCGGCGGCGAGCCGTCCGGTTTGGGGTCCGCCCAGACGTACCATGCCCGCTTGGGGTTGTCCTGGGAGGCGCGCGCCTCCACGAACCAGGAATGCTGGTCCGAAGTGTGGTTGGGGACGTAGTCGATGATGAGCCTGAGGCCGCGGCGATGCATCCGCTCCACGAGCTCGTCGAACGTCGCTAGGTCGCCAAACAATGGGTCGACAGCAGTGAAGTCGGCAATGTCGTATCCGCAGTCCTTCTGCGGCGAGGGGTAGAAGGGCGACACCCACAGGGCGTCGACACCTAGGGTCTCGCCGAGGTAATCGAGCTGCTCGATGACGCCGCGCAGATCCCCAACGCCGTCGCCGTTCGTATCCTTGAAGCTCCGCAGGTAGATGTGGTAGATGACGCCTGTCTGCCACCACTCGCCTGGTCCGGGCTTAACAGGCGCGTCGCTTGTCTCCATCCGTGTCCACCTCCCTGTCCCTCCCTACGTCCCTATCACCTCGTGCAGCGCCCGCACGCGCGCCTCGATCTCGCGCACGTCGCGTATATTCGTCAAGATCCCGCGCGTGAGGTCGACCGTCTTGGCCGCGCCCGGCTCCAGGTACTCCAACGTCCCACAGGCACGCTCCCGCCGCGCGTCCTTCCGTCACACACTTGGCGGGCTCCAAGGCGACCGCGTACTGCCCGGATGCGAACATGTTCCACTGAACGAAGCGCGGCAAGCTGGCGTGGTCCCGGGTGACGGCGATGCCCAGTCCCCCGTCGAGCGTTTCGTTCACGATGGCCGCGCACGTTGTGCCCGTCTGGTCGGCGGACAGGTCGTGGTAATAGACATGCTCCGGGTATTCCACCGCCGGGGGGCCGGGATGGCGTGGCGATCCAGCCCCGCCCGCGCCGCGTCGTCGTAGGGGTGGACAGCCCCGGGTCGGCCCGCTCGTATATTCCATCTCGTCGACCGCGCACACCTGCTCCATCGAGTTGAGGAAAGGGTGCTCGGCCGCGGTAACTGTCGCCCCGCGCCCGTCGTCTCATGCCGCTCAGCGTCGCGCGGATCGTCTCCGCCCCTCATCGCGCCAGGCGGCGGCCGGTGTACCGCTCTACTGCGTCGGGGTCGAGGGTGATGCCCAATCCGGGCCCATCTGGGATCTCCAGGAAACCCTCGGCGTCGAGTCTCCAGGGGTCGGCGACCAAGTCGTCGATGTAGGGCGAGCCCGTCAGATACTCCACCCATCGGGTACGCGGGGAGGCCGAAACGAGGTGCAGGTCGGCCGCGAGGCCGACCGCGGTATTCCAGCCGTGGGGGACGAGGAGGACATTGTGCTCCTCGGCCAGGCGCGCGACCTGGCGCGCCTCGGAGAGGCCCCCGACCTTGGTCACGTCGGGCTGGACGACGTCGAGCGCCCGCCCGGCTAACCACGGCCGGAACGACTGGCGCCGCGTGAGCACCTCCCCGCCCGCGATCCAGAGCGGGGCGTCGTGGCACAGTAACCGATAGCCGTCCAGGTCGTCGGGGGACAGCGGCTCCTCGAACCAGAGGACGCCGTAGGCGGCGAGCATGTGGGCGGTGCGCAGGGCCCATTTGAGGGTGCCCGGCCAGTAGGCGTCGCTCCCCCCCGCGTCGACCATCAGGTCGCAGTCCGGGCCTACCGCCTCTCGGGCCACGCGCACAATGGCCTCGTCCAGGGCGTCGCTGACCCGCCCGAACGAACCCCACCCCAGCTTAAAGGCCCGGAAGCCCCGCGCCCGTGCGGACCGCAGCCGCTCGACGAGCAACACGGACTCTTCCATCAGCACCGACGCGTAGGGCTTGACGCGCTCCGTGTAGCGACCGCCAAGCAGGCGGCCGACCGGCTGGCCGGTGGCCTTGCCCAGGATATCCCACAGGGCGATGTCGATCCCGCCGATGGTGTGGGTGATGGCGCCGCCGCGCCCCTGCCAGAAGGTGTGCTGGTGCAGCTTCTCGGACACGCGTTCGGGCTCGAGCGCGCACTCGCCGGCATAGAGCGGGTGGAGGACCTGCAGGGAAGCCTCGACGAGCGCCAGGCTCGTGAAGACGCTGCCGTACCCGGCGATACCCTCGTCGGTCAGAACCTCGATCAACGTATGCACGCAGTCGTCGGCGTGCAATTCGGTCGTCCATCCCCCGACCGGGGTCGCCCCCCGCAGGCCCAGCGCCCGCACCTCGCGTATCTTCACCTGACGCCCTCCCGCGTGCTCTCTCTCCCTACGTCGTCGCCATCGTCGCGTTGTCCCGCGGGCGCCCGCGCCGATCGGCGTCCCCCGTCCTCGTCGCCCTACCTGGCCGCTTCTAACCAGGCGTTGGTCTCGACGATGTGCTGGTCGAGGGCCGCCAGGACCCGCTCGGCATCGCGGCTCAACAGCGCCGCGAGCAGGTCGCGATGCTCCTGTGCGATCTCGACCATGCTGTGGTGCAGGGGGCTCATGCGATAGAAATACGCGCGGATGCGCGGCGCGATGCTGTGCCAGAGCTGGATAGTATGCTGCTGGCCCGATCGCTCCACGATCAGGCGGTGGAAATGCACGTCCGTTTCGACGAGTTGCGGGAGGTCGTCCCGCTCGCCCGCTTCCTCCATCGTCTCGATGAGGCGCTCCAACGTAGCGACATCGTCCTCCGTGAGATGGGCGAGCGCCTGTTGGAAGGCGAAGCGCTCGAGCGTGAGGCGGATGGGCGAGAGGACCTGTGTGAACTCCTCATCGGACACCCCGACGACGACCGTGCTGCGGTAGGGGAACGACTGGACCAACCCCTCCTGCTCGAGTTGGCGGAGCGCCTCGCGCACGGGGCCGCGGCTAATTTTCAGCCACTGGGAGAAATCTTCCTCGACGACCCGGTCGCCGGGTTGTAGCTGTCCGCTCACGACCGCTTGCCGTAAGGCGTCGGTGACTTGCTGGCGCAGGGAACGCACTTCGGGCGGCCTAGTAGCGTGCGACACGAAGTCCCCTCCATATCCAGGGCTCGTGAAAAGTCGTCCGGGGAGCGCGGGCGCTCACGGCGCTGCCCGCCCGTCCCTGAGGGGACGCGGGGTCGGGCCAGAGGGCCGCGCTCCCCAGGCGCTCGTCTTTCCTCCCCTCGTCCTGACTTTTCACGAACCCTGCCTCCATATCGTTGATCGTTGACAATTGACGACTCTCGCTGTATTATAGCCAACAAGCGTACTTATCGTCAATCGTTAACAATCACCAATCGACTATTATAGGTGCGCCGGATAGGAGCCTCCATCGGATAGCTGCCCGATGCTCGACCGCCCGGGTGGCGCGGCGAGCGTCACGGGACAGGGGCAGTCGGTAGCGGACGAGGAGGGGGTATGGATCGGCGCGACAAGGTGTTCGTCGTGACGGGGGGCGCGTCCGGCATTGGGGCTGCGGCGGTCCGCTTGCTGGCGGCGCGAGGCGATCGTGTGGCCGTGTGGGATCGCGATGGCGCGGGGGCGGCGGACGCGGCAGCGGACGCCCTGCGCCGCGGCGCGCCCGCGGCGGTGGGCATCGCCTGCGACATCGGCCGCGAAGACCAAGTGGCGCGGGCCCTCGCGGTGAGCGAAGGCGAGCTTGGACCCCTCGCCGGCCTCTTCGCCAACGCCGGGGTCGGGACCGGAGGTGGGTTGCTGCACGAACTCCCGGCAGAGGTCTGGGACCGCGTCATCGGGGGGTGAACCTGCGCGGCACGTTCTTGACGTGCAAGCACGTCCTCGGCGCGCTGCTACGATCCGGCCGCGGCGGCGCGCTCGTCTGCACCTCGTCGCCGACCTCCTTCGTCGCGCAGGCGGCCGGGGGCGTCCCGGCTTACAGTGCCTCGAAAGGCGGCGTCTCCGCGCTCGTCCGCTGCTTGGCCATCGACTACGCCCCGTACGGCATCCGCGTCAACGCGATCGTGCCCGGCGCCACCGAAACGCCTCTCATGTGGGACAACGTGTCCCCCGATGAGGTGCGACGCCTGCGGGCCACGATCGGCGACGAGGTGCCGCTCGGGCGGCTCGCCGACGCCGAAGAGCCGGCGCGCGCTGCCGTGTGGCTGCTCTCCGACGACGCGTCCTACGTCACTGGCTCGCACCTCGTCTGCGACGGCGGCATTCTGGCTAAGGCGTCGATCAGCGTGTAGCGCGTCGCGGCGGGCGCGACGCGCCCGTCCCTCGGCGGACTAAGGGGATAGACAATGGCTCTACCACACAGCGCCGGTCAGACTAGCTCCGTGACTGCGGTCCCCCTACAGGCGGACACGCGTGCGGATAACGCGGATGTCGGCCTGCGGTCCGGGGCGATTGGCCTGGGATCGGTCCTCATGCACGGGGTAACGCACATCGCCCCCGCGGTCGGGCTAGTGCTCAGCATCCAATTTATCACCGCGAACGCCGGCGTGGCGGCCCCCCTCGCGTTCGGCACCGCTTTCTTGATCGTCCTGACGCTCGGCGTGTCCCTCACGCAACTGGCCAAGCACCTGCCCTCGGCCGGGGGGTACTACACGTATGTCAGTCGCACGGTCCACCCGCGCGCGGGTTTCCTGACCGCCTGGCTGTACTTCCTCTACGACCCCACCGGCGCCGCGATCAACATCGCGTTCATGGGCTACTTCTTCAACAGCACCCTCAAGGCCGAGTACGGGATCGCCTTCCCGTGGTGGGCGTTCTTCCTGATCGCCGCAGCGCTGGTCACGGTCCTCACGATAGACGAGCACCGCATCGTGGAGCGGTGGTGGAACGACGTACTCACCGATCCCGCTATGACGCCCGATCGAGCCGTGCTCTGCCACGGAGACCTGTGGTACGAGAACGTGCTCGTGGATGCCAGGCGGTCGATGGTGAGCGGAGTCATCGACTTCGAGGACGCGAACGTGGGCGACCCCGCGCAGGACTTCGCCACTTTGCGCCATCTTGACGATCGCTTCGTGATCGCCGCGATCGACGCCTATCGCATTGCCGGAGGCGTCCTCGCTCCCGCCTTCGTCCACCGCGTACAACGGTACGGGGAGATGCGCGAGTTGGGTGGACTTTACTTCGCGTTGCTGCATGACGATGAGGAGGAGTTTGCCGACTCCGTGCGCAAGCTGCGCGCGGGAGCCATCCTGAACCCGAACGCGCATCCGCCCCTCCAACTCTCTCGTGTCTGAATAGAGTTGGAGGATTTATGGCTAGGGTCGTCAGCCAGCACGTGAAGGCGGTCTGCCGAGCGAACAGTGGATAGTCATGCTGTCCCAATATCCGCCGTTAATGCCAGCGAGACGATATTGCCGGGCAGGAAGAGGCTGGTGAGGTCGTCAAGCGCCGCGCGCCTGGTAATCGGACCCAGATCCTAGCGGAAAAAGACCTGTTCGCCGTACGCGCCGATGTCCCCCAAGAGATCGACGGGCGGTTCGCGCATGGGGCGATGCTCCATTCAGCGCATGCAATTGCGTCGTAGCACCTTTCTGAGTTGTTGTTAACGTTGCTTACGATCCTTGGTCAGACGGTGGGATTAGTTGGGGCGGCGCCCGTAGGGGTCTGGCCGCGTGGGCTGGGGAAAAGGACAGGCAAGCCGCCGACGGCGGTGCGCCACTGCGCGTCCTGGTAGCGTTGCTGGACGACCACGGCGAGGATGAAGACGAGGGCGCCGCCGACCGTGGGCGGCGCCACGGCGCCCACGCCAACCTTGAGACCGAGGGCTCCTTCGAGCAGGCTAATGAGCAGCCCTGCGAAGACGCCGGCGATGACGCCGTCAATGACGGCGACCATACCCGCTAGGGTGACGAAATACTGCCAGGGTGAGGGGTGGATGCCCATGTCGGCCATCGTGCCCGCCTGGTCGTCGTGCGTGGAGAGGATGAAGTAGGAAGCGGCCCGTGGGTCTATCTCGGTATAGAAATGGCGGATGCGGTTGATGCCGCGCGCGCTCACGATGTCCTGAATAGAGGACTGCAACACGCGCTCGAAGGTCACCAGCCCTAAGAAGAGCAGGGTCGGGAACAGCACCAGGCTGAACACGTAGAGCCCCTCGCCGCGCAACACCTGCGCGACGAAGCCAAGGGCGACCAGCCCACTGGACACCGTGCTCAGGAAGAGGGCGGCCCGCGCGCTCGTCTCCGAGATCGTGGCCGCGCGCGCGGACTGTAGATTGTAGTGTTCCGTCGTCAGGATCGTGAGCGTGCGCTGGATCTGTTCGTCGCTCTGCTTACCTTGCTCGTCCACCGTGGTCGTCCTCTCTCGTTGCATCGGGGTCGGGCTGGCCTTTCCGTCTTTCCACAAGCATAAACGTTGTTTGACGCAATTGGTTTGCGCCCCTATACTGATACGCGGTCCAGATGAAGACACGGAGACGGCGGCAGAAGGCTGCCCGGATTATTTCGTGGAGTGGACAGTCTTTCTTTAAGGAGCGCCATGCCTGCCGTCGCGATCGTCGGAGCCCAGTGGGGCGACGAAGCTAAAGGTCATATTATCGATTTGCTCGCCGAGCGCGCGTCGCTCGTCGTGCGGTGCCAGGGCGGTCCCAACGCCGGTCACACCGTGGTGACGGACAAGGGCACGTTCCGCCTGCATATGGTTCCGTGCGGTGCCTTGCATACGGGCGTGCGTTCGCTGATCGGACACGGCGTGGTCGTCGATCCAGTCGGCTTACTCGAAGAATTCGCTTTGCTCGCCGCCGCTGGCGTCGACCCCTCGTCCGTGGTGTTGAGCGAACGCGCGCACCTCATCATGCCCTACCACCGGCAACTCGACCTGTTGGAGGAAGAGGCGCGCGGCGCGGCGCGCATCGGGACGACGGGACGCGGCATCGGGCCGTCGTACGCCGATAAAGCCTCGCGCGTGGGCCTGCGCGTCTGCGACGTGTTGGAGCCGGGCGGACGGGCCGCGCTCGTGGCGGCGGCCAAGCGCGCGGCGCGCTTAATCGAGGCGTTCGGAGGGACTTCACAAGACCCTCAGGAGATGGCCGACCTCTACATCGAGGCGCTGGAGACGCTGCGCCCGCAGGTCGGCGACGCCCTGACGCCCGTCCATGACGCGCTCGACCGGGGCGAGACCGTGCTGCTCGAAGGGGCGCAGGCCGCGCTGCTCGACCTGGATACGGGCACGTACCCGTTCGTGACCTCGTCCTGCACCCTCACCGCCGGCGTGCTGGCCGGCGCGGGCATCCCACCGATGGCGCTGAGCGGGTGCATCGGCGTGTACAAGGCGTATCCAACGCGCGTGGGCGCGGGCCCTTTCCCCAGTGAGATGGACGCGGAGACGGGGTCGCTCGTGCGCGAGATCGGCCACGAATATGGCGCCACGACGGGCAGGCCGCGCCGCTGCGGCTGGTTCGACGCGGTGACGGCGCGCTACAGCATGCGCCTCAACGGTTACTCGTCCGTGGCGCTGACGCACCTGGATGTGTTCGATACGCTGCCCACGATCAAAATCTGCACGGGCTACCGCCTCAACGGTGCGCCACTCGACCGCGTGCCGGCGCGTGCATCCGATCTGGCGGCGTGCGAGCCGGTCTACGAGGAGCTTCCCTGCTGGCGCCGCTCGACGGCCGAGGCGCGCACGTGGGACGATCTGCCGTCCGAGGCGCAAACCTACGTGCGCTACGTAGAGCGGATGGTGGGGGCGCCGGTCTCCATCGTCACGGTAGGGCCGCACCGTGAGGCGGCGATCGTGTTGCAGCCGCTGCCGTAAGTTCTTTCTGCTACCATGGCCCTATGCAATCAAAACGACGCGTCGCTCTGAGGCCTCACGCACCGACGGTCGACCTCGACCGGGTGGTCTTCGTGATGGATCGCCCGCGCGATGTGGCCAACATCGGCGGCATGGTGCGGGCGATGGGCAATTTTGGCCTGCTGCACCTACGCCTGGTGGAGCCGAGCGCGTACGACGAAGAGCGCGTGAAGGCGATGGCGCACCGCGGCGCGGACGTGATCGCCGCGCTGGAGCGCCATCCTTCGCTGGAAGATGCGCTGGCCGACTGCGATTTCGTGCTTTCGACCACGGCGCGCCCGCGCGAGGTGCGCCACGAACGTCTCTCGCCGCGCCAGGCTGCTCCCGCGCTGCTTCAGGCCGTGGCGCGCGACCCCACCGCGCGCGTGGCCGTGCTGTTTGGCCCGGAAGACCGTGGTCTCTCTAACGAGGCGCTTAGTCGCTGCAACGCGACGATCACCATACCTACGACGCCGGGCGATCCCTCGCTCAATCTCGCTCAGGCCGCGCTGCTGATCGCCTACGAACTATGGCTCGGCGCGACGGAGCAGGTCGTGGAGGCGCGACGCCCCGATGTCGCCGCGGCGCTCGACGATACTCCTCTTCCGGTCCAGGACGCGGGGCCAACGCCGGAGGTCGCGCTGGCGCGCGGCGCGGCGCGCGAGGAGATGTTCGCGGCACTGGAGACGGTGCTCTGGGGGATGCATCCCAACAACGACGCCGGGCGCGTGCAGCAGTCCCTGGCGCGGCTGCGTGCTGTCTTGTTGCGCGCGGCGCCCCGCGTCGAGGAGACACGTATGCTCACGCGGCTGTTCGTCCACATCGCCCACGAGCGGCGACGGCGCGCGGATGGACGAGCCGCTTCTGAAGGCCCCGAAGGGGCTAGCGATGATCTGATGATTGGCGGGTAATATACCTGTCTAGTGGTCGAAGGGCGCCCTTTTGGAGGCTGCGAGACGGAGGGCGATCGACGATGATGGAGGGGAGCACGGGAGATGACGAGCGTGCTCCAATAAATAATAGTAGAGTCCATACAGAACAGACTTTAGGGAGACGACGATGAACGAGTTCATAGTGAAGCAGATGGTCGCGGTGCAGATGCTGGTCGCCAAGCTCAAGACCCGCGCCGAGGAAGGTCAGGGCATGGTCGAGTACGCCTTGATCCTCGCCTTCATCGCCGTCCTGGTGATCGTGGCCCTGCGCTTCTTGCAGCCCCAGATCAACTCCAGCCTCAACTCCGTCACCAACAGCCTCTAAGACCGCGAGCCGCGCCGTACAGCCGGCCCATCGAGACACGCATCGTCCGCCAAGAAGGGGCGTCGCCTTGCCGGCGGCGCCCCTTCTCAGCGTTTCGCACGCCTAAGCGATGTCTTCAATACGTGGCCGATCTCCACCCAGGGCACACCTGCGTTGTCGCCCATTGAAATGCTCCACCATGGCGCGAGAAGGGCTATGCACGGCGACGCCTCCCTTTGTCCTGCTCCGTTTTAAGCCTCGCCGTGACGGCGCCAGGCACGCGTGAAGGGTCCATCCATCGTTCCCTCTTCTAAGGTCCAGAGGCGGTGCGATCTGTCGAGGGGGCGCCCGCTCGTCGGGCTAAGTTGGCTGTAGGAGACGCCCGGCGCGAAGCCCAATTTCGCGGCCAGAGCCAACGAGGCCGTGTTCGCGGCGTCCGCTTCCCAGGATGGCGTAAGGCCGCGCGCGCGGCAGGCATCGATAAAAGCCGCGCCGACGAGCGTCGCGAAGCCGCGTCCACGATACGCCTCCGCCGTTTCGATGTCGATGCTGGCCTGGCCTGCCCCTACGGCAATGGCGTAGGCCGCACTCACGACGGTTCCGCCTATGAGAGCACAGACCCCGAAGCCCTGGGCGTCGAACTGCTCGTAGCCGCTCCAGGTCGCGCCGATGGCCTGCTGGAGGGCGCGATCGGTGCGCGCGGCGAGGTCTCCGGCCAAGGGACGCACCGCTACCCCGCTCGGCGCGGATGGCGCCGCGAGATGCGATCCACGTAGTCGTAAGGCACGACGCTCGATGACCACGAGACGGCCGGCATGATCGGAGAGAAGGACCGGAACCCAGTCCGCGCTGAACGGGACGTAGCCGTAGAAGGAGTCGAACGCGTCGGCTTCGACCGGCGCCTCAGCGATGAAGCGGCGCAGTGGGGCGGTGCCGGCATCCCCAGCGAGGTAAAACTCGTAGGTGCGGCAGAGCAGCGCGGCGGTTGGATGGGATGCATCGTCGACGATGAGGCGTCCGGGCTGACGGCCCTCGAACACGGCGGCGACGATCGCCTCGTCGAAAGCCGGCCTGGCGAAAAGACGCCGCGCCGTGGAGAAGAGAGCGGGGGCTAACTCGTAGATCATAATGCCTCCTGGCGGCGGCAGCGCGCGTATGAGCACCCCGTTTGCACGCGGACGCCGCCGCACGTCGCATTATACAGGGCGTGGCCGGGCAGCGACAGCGCGTGGCTAGTCAGCTTGCCCTGAATAGCCCGAAGAGGCTATCGGCAACCCAACATATGGTAAGCAATCTATCTACCTGGTGATCGAGCGGCCCCCTTTTGGAGGCTGTAACATGGGTCGTTCATCGACGATGATGTACACAAGCACGAGAAATGACGAGCGTGCCTGGCAGTAGAGTCCATACAGAACAAACTTTAGGGAGACGACGATGAACGAGTTCGTAGTGAAGCAGATGGTCGCGGTACAGATGCTGGTCGCCAAGCTCAAGACCCGCGCCGAGGAAGGCCAGGGCATGGTCGAGTACGCCTTGATCCTCGCCTTCATCGCCATCCTGGTGATCGTGGCCCTGCGCTTCTTGCAACCCCAGATCAGCTCCACCCTCAACACGGTCTCCAACAGCCTCTAAGACCGTGGGCCGCGCCGCACGGGGGAGCGGGCTGTCGAGACATACATCGCCCGTCGAGAAGGAGCGTCGCCAGCAAGGCGACGCTCCTTCTTGGCGCGTGGCGCGACCGTGTCGCCCAAACGGGCTCCCCCAATATACCCAGGACTATTTTCTTATAGCGGCGACAGCGCGAACCGGATTATACACAGTGTACGACGACTGTATAAAGGCTTCCGCGTTTCCGTTTCTCGAAAAGGCTTGCACGAATGCAAAGTGTTGTAGTACACTTGCCACTGCCATGCCACCGGGTACGATAAACCTGCAGCAGCAAGGTTAGGTATGTTGAGACGCTCGACTTTTGTCGCCACCATTGCCGGTACATCTGTTCTACTCTCATCACTTTCTCCCTTCGTCCTTTCGCCGGTCCACGCGTACGTGCGTCTCGCCTCCACCGAGCGCATCGTCGCCGAGGCCTCGCCCACGGCTTCGACCGCAACGATCGCCGCCTCCCCCATCGTGACGACGTCCACGACGACGCCTTTGCCCACGGCGACGGCCACGGCGACGAGTACGCCGACCGCGGCGACGAGTACGCCGACCGTGGCGCTCAGCGCGACGGCCACCCCAGCGCCCACGGTGACAGAGACCCTGCCGTTCACCGCTCCCGCGACCGCCGCCGGCGTAATCTCCACGGCCAAGCGCTTCGTGGGATCGCCCTATACCGCGATCGGCGACGAGCCGACCGGCTTCTCGTGCATAGGCTTCGTGCATTTCGTCTTTGCCCACAGCGGCATCACGGTGACGGAGGAACTGAACGCGGCCTACGCCAGCGCGCCGCATATCGCTCAGGACGCCTTGAAGCCGGGCGACCTTGTGTTCTTCCAGGACACGGGGTGGTTGGGAAACTCACACGTCGCCATCTATATAGGTCATGGGCGCCTCATCGGCGCCGACTCGGTCCAGACCGGCGTTGAGTGGGACACGCTCTCCGATGCGTACTGGCAGAAACACTACCTCGGCGCGACGCGCCCGCTGGCTAACCCCAGTGGAACGCCGCTCTACGCCATCACCATGCTTGCCGCTCCCCTTGCCGGTCCCCCCGCGACGACGGCAGTCCTCTTGGTGAAGCCTGGAGCCCACACCTCGACGCGTAAGACGACAGAAGTCTACAGCGGACCGGACAAGTCGTACGACCTAGTGGCCACGGTGACGCCGCGTATGACGCTGACGGTGGTTAAGATGCAGAGCAGTTGGGTGAACGTCTCGTTCGATCAAGGAAGCTCGTTCGGCTGGTTGCCAGGATCCGTTCTGGTTGCCTCGGCCACGCCAACCCGGATTCCGCACCGGGCCGGGCTGGCGCACACCGCCTATAGGACGCGCACGCACGCGGTCGCGCGGCTTCGCTTCACGCACGTAGGGCGCTACCTTGTCGTTCGGGCCGGTATGCTGACGATCCGGGCCACGCCGAGGAACGCGGGACGGATCGTGCATCACGCCTGGAGAGGCGACCGTCTGCGCGTTCTCGCTATCCACGGTCACTGGTACCACGTCGTGGTGAAAGACAAAATCTATGGCTGGGTCGACGGCTCCGTCGCGCACTGAGTCCCCGGCCAGCGCCGTCTATGGACGATGGAAGAGCCAGATTCACTCTCGTTGGGCCGTTGGCAGCCGCTGAAGCTAAGTGAGGCAGCCGCGCTATTCGCGTCCGTGCGCGTTCCCTGGTGGATAGCGGGCGGCTGGGCGCTCGATCTTTTTCTTGGCGTCTAGACGCGCGATCACGAGGATATCGACGTGCGGATCTCGCTCCCGTCGCGCCGCTCGATCCGCACCGCCCTCCATGATTGGGACGTGCAGAGCGCCATCCTGCCGCCGCGCCCCGCTCACTGGCCGTTTAAGGAATGGCGGCGCGATGAAAAGCTCGACGTGGCTCTCCACGACGTGTGGTGTCGTCCGAACCGTGATGCGCCCTGGATGCTGCAACTTATGGTCGACGAGGACGCCGGCGGCGACTGGGTCTTCCGCCGCGATCCCCGCATCCGCCGCCCGCGACGCACCCTCGAAGGTTTAACGGAAACGGGCATCCCCTACCTGGCGCCGGAGATCCAGTTGCTCTAGGGGTGCGACTATCATTGGAACTGTATCGTACGCTAAGACTTTATATAGAGCGGCTCATCTGCGCTACACTGGTGGTGTCGGCGATAGTGGGGAGACATACATGGCCTCATAGCTAGGGCAGAGTAGACACGATGGTGACAGCGGCCCATGGGGGCTACCGTATCCATCTAGCGTCGTCATCCCCTAGTTCGCCGTCGTTGCCGGTGCATCATCGACCACCACGCCGCACCCTCGCTGTACTCTGCCCAAGGCCACGAGCACGTCATGCTCGTGGCCTTTTTGTGTCTTCAAGAGCTAACGACCGCGTTGTTGCGTGAAAGGATACGCGCGTGAAACGTCAAGGCCTGTGGCAGCACCCCGACTTCCTCAAGCTGTGGGCTGGGCAAGCTGTCTCCCAGTTCGGGACGCAAGTCACCTACCTAGCGCTCCCCCTGACGGCGGCCCTGCTCCTGAAAGCCACGCCCGTCCAGATGGGCATCCTAACAGCGGCCGAAACCCTCCCTATCGTACTCGTCGGTCTCTTCGCCGGCGTGTGGGCGGATCGATCCCGTCGCCGTCCCCTGCTCATCGCCGCGGATCTTGGCCGGGCGATCCTCCTTGGCTCCGTCCCGCTCGCCGCCGCCATCGGTCAGACGCACATCGTCCAGTTGTATGTCGTGGCGTTCCTCGTCGGCGTGCTCAGCGTCGTCTTCGGCGTTGCCTCCGCTCCTTTCCTGCTGACGTTGGTGCAGCGTGAGCGCATCGTTGAGGGCAACAGCAAGCTCAGCATGACCGAGTCGGCCGCGAACATCGCGGGGCCGGGACTCGCGGGTAGCCTCATCCAGCTCGCGACAGCCCCCGTCGCCCTCCTCGCCGATGCCCTCTCCTTCCTGATCTCGGCCCTCTTCCTGGGCCTCATTCAGTCCGCGGAGCCCACGCCGCCGGCGCCGGAGCGTCGAGAGGGCATCCGTCGCGAGATCGGCGACGGGTTCCGGGTAGTCACGCGCGACCGGATCTTGCGGGCCATCGCGGGATGCACCGGCACATGGGCTTTCTTCGACACGGTGGTGCTCACGGTCCTCGTGCTCTATGTCACGCGCCAATTGCGGGTCGCGCCCGGCCTGCTTGGGCTTATCTTCGCCAGCGGCAGCGTCGGTTTCTTGCTCGGCAACCTGCTGGTCGAGCGCGCGACACGGCGCTTCGGTTCCGGTCCCGTCGTGGTGGGAGCGGCGATAGTCAGCTCCATCGGGGGCGTGCTCGTCGCCGCGGCGCGCGGCCCGGCCATCGTCGCGGTACCTGTTCTTATGGCGGCCCAGTTCATCCTCGGGCTGGGGGCTGGGCTGTACTTTATCGTGACGGTCGGCTTGCAACAACGCGCCACCCCGGACCATTTACAAGGGCGCGTGAACGCCAGTATGCGGGTCCTCTCACAAGGCGTACGGCCTGTGGGTGCCGTGGTCGGCGGGATACTCGGCGCGCATATCGGGCTGCAGCCAACGCTCGTGGTCGGCGCGGTCGGCGGGGTTGGCGGATTCCTGTGGGTCTGGTTCTCCCCGTTACGGACACTGCGCGATTAACCGACGCTTGCGGAAACGACAGGGACAGCCCTGTTGTGAACCGTAGCACACGGGAGTCAGGTTCCGAAAGGCCGTAGCACCCGTCCAGCGGGGACAAGTCTCCTTTGGGTCGTCGGCCGCCGAGCGGTTGGCGGAAGGGCTATGACGATTGAGGAACGCCACATCACATACGCGGCCTGCGGGGACGGGGAGCGGGAGATGGCCATCCGGGGCGAACGCGGTCCCCATCACGGCCTACTGCGACGTTTGGCGGAGGGCGATCTGAGCATCAACTGTCGTCTGGGTGGATATTGCCAGAGAATACGCAATCTCTGGCAGCAGTTGGCCAACATAAGCTCGTTTGATGCTCAGGTCGGGGTCCCCTACACTGGTGAGAAGGCGACCGGGCGCGCCTGCGTTCCCTGCGCGATCTCGACGTGGCCGCCCTGACCTTGCGCGACGCCTGCCGCATCCTCCGCGACCCCGCGGTTGCCGACGCGGCGGTGCGCGAGGCCGTCGATGGGATGCTCGGCGCGCGGGACATTGACGCCGTCATCGAGGCGGTAAGCGCGCTGACGCGGCCGCCCGACGACCACCACGACGACGACCTGTTATCCCGCTACAGCACGATGCGCCAGTTCCTGCCGACCCTCCTGCGCACCATCTCCTTCGCGGGGACGGCGGCCGCGCGGCCGACGCTCGACGCCGTGGCCTTCCTGTACGACGTCGAAGGGCGCCAGCATCCGAATATGGCGGAGGCGCCGCCGGACGTGATCTCCAAAGCGTGGTGGCCGCTGGTGCGTGGTCCCGGCCCGGACGGTGAGGTGGACCGCAAGGCCTACATCTTCGCCACGCTGGAGCGGCTCCAGGCCAATTTGCGCCGACATGACGCCTTCGTCGCGCCGAGCGAGCGGTGGGGAGACAGCCGCGCCAAGCTGCTGCAGGGCGAGGCGTGGGTGACCGTGCGGCCGTAGGTGTGTCGGAGCCTAGGACGAGAGACCGATGCGCCGGCCGAGCTCACTGCTCTAGGGGCACAGCTCGACACGACGTACCGGCGCACCGCCAAGAACCTCGCGACGAACCCCGCAGTGCGGGTCGCACGCGAGAAGGGTCGCGACACTCTGGTGATCACGCCGCTGGACAGGCTCGACGAGCCGGCGAGCCTCAAGGCGCTCGGCGCGACGGTCGCCGCGCGCCTGCCCCGACTCGACCTGCCCGACGCGTTACTGGAGATCCAGGCGCACACTGGCTTCGCCAACGCGTTCACCCATATCGGCGAGGGCACCGCGCGCGTCGCCCGAGACGTTCGCGCGCGGTGAACTGCGCGCCCTGCGCGCCTCGGCTGAGGCGGATGATGACGAGCTATTCCCGCCTTCCGACGCTTAGCGTACGATACGGTTCCAATGATAGTCGGACCCCCTCTATAAAGCGACGCATCCGCGGCTCAAGGACGAGGCCGACGTCGCGCGGGTTGCGCCGCACCTTACCGACGAAGGGCACCGCTTGTTGCAAGACACCCTCGCCCTGACCTACCCCGGCCACCACTGGACGGCGGCGCTGGCGGGCCTTGAAGTCGCGCCGCGCACCTCGACTAGCCCCCGTCCGCACGGGTAAGCGGACATAGTCCGGTACGCATCCTGCCTTCCATCTCTGGAAAGCCGTGTGGCGCGACACGTTGTACGCAAGTAGAGCGGAGCTTATGCGCGTTCGTACTGTGAGCGAGGTGCTTACGAACGCCTGGCCTTGGAACCGTCTTACGTCAGACGCGACAGCCGCCCGCTAGGAGGGTGAGGGAGATAAAAACGATGAATGCCTTCTCGACATCGCTGCTGGCCGGGAGCGTCGGCGCCGTCACCACAAACCTTTTGCACGAAGCGGTGCGGCGGCTGACTCCCGACGCGCCGCGCGTCGATCTTCTTGGCATGCAGGCACTGAGCCGCCTGCTGCACGTCGCGGGCTTGCCTACCCCCGACCACGGTACGTTGTACGCCATGACCTTGCTGGGCGACCTGGCGTCTAACAGCGCCTACTTCGGACTGGTGGGGACCGTATCTCAGGACAAGGTCGTGGCCGCCGGCGTCGTATTGGGCCTTGCCGCCGGAGTGGGTGCGGTCTACTTGCCGCCTTATCTGGGCCTGAGCGACAGGCTTACGGAGCGCACGGCCACGACGGGCGCGCTCACCACGGCCCTCTACACGAGCGGTGGGCTTGCCGCCGGCCTTACTTATCGAGCGCTCTTTACGTAGACAGCGGCCGCCCTCCGCGGACGCGGAGGGCGTGTCTAAAATTGGAAAAAGGGTGGATGACACGACAGAAGGGTCTATGCCGCACCGTGAGCCCGCGTGGTCTCGACGAGTGTTTCGTCACGGGCGCCGCGCCCTTTAGGCCCGTCACCCTCATCGCGCTTCTTTCGTGGCCCGACCGGTGGAGGGCGAACGCGTCAGGCAACACAATGAGGGATGCCGTCGCTGTGAGGATATAGCCCTAGTCTCTGTATAGGCTAGGGGACAATCTTGGGAAGGAGGTCGCTAGCGATGGCGGCGTGGCCATTACTATTAGGATGCGGCCAGCCATACGTCTGGTGCAGGAAGTGGTGGGCGAGTAGGGTCTGTGTGTGCGGGTCGTTCTCGTGCATGAGAGGGCCGGTGTCGATGTCTTCCCAGGTCCACTGGACGCGGCGGCGGTCGGCGGCGATGAGCCCGGCCTTGATCGCGATATGGATTCTGGAGATCGCGCGCTGGAGCTGCTTCTCGCATCGGTAGCCGTCGAGGGGGCCAGTGCCCGAGAAATTGTAGTAGCTTAGCCAGTAGATATGTACGGGACGCGTTCCTCCACGGTCCGCCTTCTCAAGGGTAGTTAGGATCGTGTTTGTATTGGCGGTGATGGCAGGCAACGCGCGGGCTAGTGTTCCGTTCTCCCATGGTGAGATAATCGCTTCGCAAGCCGCGTCGTTCACGCCGCCGGCCGCTAGTTTTAGCAGGACAGTACTCCAACCAGTGTCATCGACGCCGTCACTGATGACGACGATGTTGCCCCTATTCTTATGTGCCGCGAGCAGGGCCGCGGCAGTGGGCAGCGGGGCCGCGTGCGAGACCGCACAGGCGTCCAGGCCGCCATGCATGGTCTCGAAGGTCGAGTAGCCCGAGTAGGCGAGGTAGTTGGGCGTGAGGCCAGGCCGGGTAGGCTTCAGCATTTTGTAGAGTTGGCCCGCGTATGAGTAATTCGGGTCGTTACACGCCGCCGCGATTCTGCGTCCGCGCAGGATATAGGGACCATGGTGGCCTGAGGTAATTGAGTCGCCGAGTGAGATGAACATGCGCGGCGGCGGTGAGCACACGCCGCCGTCTGCTTGCCTGCTGCCCGCGACCCTGCTATTAAACGACGCAGACGCAGCAGCCCCTCGACATGGCGTGCTAGTGGCAGTCGCCGTCGCCGTGGGCGTATCCGTCGTCGTGGGCGTGTCCGTCGTCGTAGGCGTATTCGTCGTCGTAGGCGTATTCGTCGTCGTAGGCGTATTCGTCGTCGTAGGCGTATCCGTACTGGTTGCCGTTCCTGTTGAGGTATTGGTCGGTGTGGCCGTAGAGGTTGCCGTGGCTGTCCCTGTTGGTGTGTCCGTGGAGGTCGCGGTGCTGCAATAGACGATGCCCGGTCCCTGCGTGTTCGACGGGTAGCACGTTGGCGAGGGCGAGGGCGTGGCCGAGGGCGTGGTGGTCGTCGTCGCCGTGCCGCAGTAGACGATGCCTGGTCCCTGCGTATTCGATGGGTAGCAGGTCGGCGTGGGCGCTGGCGTCGCGGTGCTGCAATAGACGATGCCTGGTCCCTGCGTGTTCGATGGGTAGCAGGTTGGCGAGGGTGAGGGCGTGGCGGTCCCCGTCGGCATGACCGTGGAGGTTGCCGTGCTGCAGTAGACGATGCCCGGCCCCTGCGTCGTTGGCGGGTAGCACGTCGGCGACGGCGAGGGCGTGGCCGAGGGCGTGGTGGTGGTGGTCGCCGTGCCGCAGTAGACGATGCCCGGCCCCTGCGTCGTTGGCGGGTAGCACGTCGGCGACGGCGAGGGCGTCGCCGTGCTGCAATAGACGATGCCCGGTCCCTGCGTGTTCGACGGATAACACGTTGGCGAAGGCGAAGGCGAAGGCGAAGGCGTCCCCGTCACACTCGCGTTTGGCGTCGGCGTGCATCCGTCCCCATCGTAACCATCGGGATCTGGTTCATCCCCGCATGCGTCTGGACCCACGGTGGACGGCGGCGAACCTGTCGCGACGGCCTTCGATGCAGTGGATGCGGATAAGGATAGGGCGCTGGTTCGCGCGACGACGGCTTGTAGGCGCTCAGGCGCGCGGCCCTCCATACTGGAGGGGGCCGCGAATGCCGCAGGGAGGCTGCTCTGCCGCGACAGAGCCAGCGGGAGCATCAGGAATAGGGCGGATAAAACGCGTGTGACTCGTGGGGTGAGCATCGGGTCCCTCTCTCTAACGAGCGTTGGTCCCTACGGGTTGAAGGAGCCGTGGGGCTTCTTCTACCTTAGTACGCGGCCAGACACCACGGTAAGTGCCGGTCGGCCCCTGCCGTTGAGCCGGAGGCAGGGGCCGACCGGCCCCCTGCCGCTAAGCCCCATCTTCTCTCCCTGTCGCCGGTCGCCCTGTCCCGCTGTCCGGGCCATCCTATCCAGAACAGGGCGCCCTTGGCGCCGTCGAGACAACCATGCCTAGAGATCGCCGCACTTCGCTCAAAGGAGACCCTGCTCCTGGGCGATGAGCACGGCCTGCAGGCGATCGCGCGCGTGCAGCTTAGATAAAAGTGACGAGATATGGTTCTTGACGGTCCCATCCGCGAGGCCCAAGGCGGACGCGATCTCATGGTTGCTCAGCCCACGCGCGGCGAGGCGCAACACCGCCACCTCGCGCTCGCTCAACCGCTCTCGTCCCTGCACGTCGACCATCACCGTTGGCTCAAGCCGTCCACCGAGGTCTGGGGACGCCGCGCCGTGCTGAGCGGCGAGCGTGGCCATCATCCTGCGCACGACCTCGGGAGAAAGCGCGGGCTCACCGTGCCTGACGGCATGAATCGCCTTCGCTAGTTGCGCGGCCGGCGTGTTTTTCAGCACGTAGCCGCTGGCGCCCGCCGCGAGCGCGGCCGCGACCAACTCGTCGTCGCCAAACGTGGTCAACATCAAGACGCGTGCGTCGTCCCCACGCGCCACGATCGCGCGCGTCGCGGCGATGCCGTCCATTCCCTGCATGACGATGTCCATCAACACCACGTGCGGGCGCAGGCGCATCACGGCGTCCAAGGCCTCCGCCCCGTTGGCCGCGACCCCTACAATCTCTATGTCGTCCGCGAGATCGAGCAGCGCGTGCAGCCCCTCGCGCATGAGCACCTGATCGTCGACGATAAGCACGCGCGTCGGGCCGACGGGGAGAGGCGGCACGCTCATTGCGCTAGAGCCTCAACGTGTCCGCGCGCGTCGCCGGCCTCTGCCGCCGAAGCTCCAGAGGGAACCCACAGGCTGACGCGGAAACCACCGCCCGGCCTGACGCCGACCTCGAGCAAGCCCCCCACCAGTGCAAGCCGCTCACGCATCGCCTTCAGCCCCGTTCCCGCCGCTTCGTTCGACCTCGTGTAGGGGACTCCTTCTCCGTCGTCCTCGACGGAGGCGCTGAACCTCTCCGCCGTCCAGGCGGTCCGCACCCACACGGTGCGCGCGCGCGCGTGCTTGCGCACGTTGGTCATGGCCTCCTGCAAGGCGTGATAGACGGCGTCCTCGATGCGTGGGACCAGCTGACCGTCTCCGTGGTGCTCGACGTGGACCACGAGGCCCGTGCCGGCTCGCAGGTCGTCGGCCAGCCGCGCGGCCGCCTGAGCCAGCGTGCCGGCGTCGAGCGCTTGGGGACGCTGCGCCGCCACGGCGCGCCGCACCTCGGCCAGGCACTCGTCGGCCAGCGTCTTGGCCTTGTCGAGAGCTGCCCTGCCCCGTGGGGCGTCGCGCCCATCGAGCGCTTGCGCCAACTCGAGCTGGACGTTGATCACCGTGAGATAGTGACCGAGCGTGTCATGCACGTCGCGCGCCATCCTGGTGCGTTCGCGCAAGACGGCTATCTCGTCGACCTGGAGGGCGTGACGCTGCAACTGGGAGTGCGCCTCGTCGAGTTCGGCCAGGACCAGCGCCATGCGCTGGCGCTGGGCCACCGCGCCGATCATGGCCTGTGTAATGGCGGCGGAAAAGGCGAACCCGCTGAACGTGCTCACGTACAGCAGCGCCACCTCACGCGGTCCCCACGGCCCGCCGATCGTCCTGTCGCTGACGATCGCGCATAGCCAGAGGGCCGCGAGTCCGACGAGGGCAGGGCGCCAGGGCAAGAGGAATTGAAGCTCGGCCGCCAGCACGAGAAAGAGGATGGTCGGCATCGTGTCGTCGCTCGACAGATGCTCGACGACGACGACGCACACGACTTGCGTGACGAAGAGGAGAGCATCTCCGCCGCGCGGCGCCCCGCGGCGTCCATAGCTCACCAGACGAAAGGAGAGCAGGAAGGCAGCGCAGAGGAAGACGCGAGCCGCGACGCGGAACGGATCGGACAAGCCGTTGGTCAGTACGATGCCCAAGAGCACGGCGCCGATAGACACGTAACCCGTCAAGCGCAGAGAAAGGGGCCACGCGTCGTCGCGTAAAGCGGTGCTTCTAGCCGGAGGGTTTAGTTGACGGGCGTCCCTGGATTTCTCGGCCAGCCTCGCGCCGCGCGGAATGCGCGCTGCCTGCCGCGAGGACGGCGTGTCGCGCGCGCCCATGCTCTTCCTCTCGCTCTCCGCGTGCCGGCCCCTGCGTCTTGCCCCGCGACGCCGGCCTCCCAATGCCCACCACATCATAGCGGAGGCGCGCGCCGTCCGCCAGCGCGGGGGCAAGACGCAGGGGTATTTCATTGTCCGTGGAAGCGGTGGGCAGCCTCGACGCCTCCTTCAACGCGGATGCCCTACTCATAGAGCTGCACCGGGATGTCCGGGTGGCTCGTCACCACAAAGCGCGTCTGCAGCTCGCCAGCGCGTGGCAGACCCCGACGGACTCCTCGGCCTTCTCGAGCCAGGGCAGCCCGCCCTCGGAGGTAAGGCGACCACCGTCAAAAGTCGCTTCGAGGGCCAGAGCCAGGGTCCGTGAAAAGTCGCCCTGGGGGCGCGGGCGCTCGCTGCGCTGCCCGCCCGTCCCGGCGTCCGACGGGGGACGGGCCAGAGGCCCGCGCTCCCAAAGGTTTCCGCCGTCGTTCCTCTAGCCGACAATTCACAGGCCGTAGGTCCAGAGCGGCGGCCGTGACGAAGGGATAGAGGGGTGTGGCAGACTAAGACGATACGGGGTTCTCCTTCCATGATCGGGTCGTGAAGCAACGCGACTATAGCGGAGTGAGACCCCGTGTGGCAGCCTCGTGAATAGTTCAGGCTAGCACGAGGCGGACCTATAGGAGGATGTCATGCCGTACCTTGAGACCGTGCGCCTGACCGTCTTCCCGTTCGGCCTCGACCTGTTGTACGCGGCGCTTGAGGGTCCAGCGATCGTGGAAGAGATGGTGCACATGAACGTGCCGGCGGATTGGCCGGGGCCGGACATCGTGGCGGCGCTGCCATCGTTTATCCAGCAACGGGAGCAGGCCCCCGACCAAGCCGATTGGAGCGTGCATCTTGTCGCCCGTAAAGCCGACCGGACGTTGATCGGCTTCACGGGTCCCAACAACGGGCCGCCAGACGGCGCTGGAACGGTTGAGATCGGTTACGATATTCTCCCGGCCTACCAAGGGCGCGGGTATGCCGTGGAGGCGACGGGCGCGATCGTTTTCTGGCTCTGGACGCAGCCGTCGGTGCGGCGTATCGTCGCCGATTGCGCCGTGGACAACGCGGCGTCGATCGGCGTGCTGGAGCGCCTAGCGTTTATCCCTCAGGCGCCGGCGGACGGACGCCTGAACTGGGCGTTGACACGAGAGGACTAGCCAAGATCTCGATCGGCGCATGACCATCTCCTACACGATGAATAAGATGAAGTTCGGCGTCATCGGCTCCGCGACCGCCGCCTATCTACCGCAACGCCATCTACAGATGTCTCAAGCCGCGTGCAGCCACTACGCTTTCCGCTGTCTACTAAAGATCGACGGCTTAAAGCACACTGCCTTGGACCGTCGATCGTGCGTGGTTCAGCGAGGCCGCGGGACGGCGTAGCCGCCATCAATGACCAGGATCGGGCCGGTCACGAACGAGGCCCCGTCCGCGGCGCGGGAGGGAGGTTAGGGCAGCGCGGGCGTGGCGAGTGCCGGCGCCAGGCCAAGCGCGTCCGCGATGGCCGCGAGCGCGTGCTCGGACGCCCCGTTGAGGGCGATGACCCCCTCCGGCTGCCCGGCGATGTGTATCCCCGCCAGCACGGTCCGCAGCGGGCGCGCGCCCGTTGGCAGGGCGATCACGCGCGCGATGGCGTCGGCGACCTCCTGGGAGTCGGGGATCGTCCCCGCGGCGGCGGCCACTACCGCGCCGAACTGCGCGAAGGCTGCTCCGTAGGGAGCGACCCGCGCCGCATCCGCCGGCTGCATGCCGTTCGCCCCAACGTTGGTGGGGTAGGAGCCCGGCTCCACGATCGCCGCGTCGATGCCCAGGCCCGCCAGCTCGAGCCGATAGGCCTCGGTCAGACCTTCGAGGGCGAACTTGCTGGCGGCGTAGAGCCCCGTGAAGGGGAGGGCCAGGCGGCCGACCAGCGAACCGACCTGGAGCAGCAGCCCGCTGCCCTGGGCGCGCATGTGCGGCAGCGCGGCGCGATTCACGCGCAAGGCGCCGAGGACGTTGGCATCGAATTGCTGCCACGCTTGATCGGGCGTGAAGGCTTCGAGCGGCCCGATGGCCGCGAACCCGGCGTTGTTGACCACGACATCCAGGCGCCCTGCCGCGTCGACGACCGAGCGCACGGCCGCCTCGACCGAGGCGTCGTCAGTCACGTCGAGGTCGACGACGTGCAGCCGCGACCCGTCGGCTTGCGCCAGGGCGTGCAACTCGGCGGCGGCGGCGGCGTTGCGGCCCGCGCTCGCGCGCATACCGGCGAAGACGATGTGGCCCTGCCGGGCCAGCGTCTCGACGGTCAGGCGCCCGAAGCCGCTGTTGCTCCCGGTCACGATGATAACCTGAGTTGTCTCCATGAAGTTGTCCCTACTTTCTCTTACGATGATCGCCTACTGGTTATTCTGGAATGACCGGTCGTTCCAGAATGAGGGCAAAAAAACGCTAGTCGAGGACGGAGAGGGTGACGCGCGCGATGTCCTTCAACGTCTCCCGGTCGTCGGTGACTTTCGCGGTGACGCGCAGCCCCTGCAAGGCGTTGACAAGACAGCGCGCCAGCGCCCGTGGGTCGCGGCTGGCGGCAAGCTCACCCGTTTCCTGCGCGCGCGCCAGGGCACGGCCGATCGCGTCCTCCGCACCTTGAAAGCTGGCCTCGACCTTGCAGCGCGTGTCCGCGTCGCGCGAGGCCAACTCCAGGGCGCTGTTGGCCAGCAGACAGCCGTGGCGCCCCTCGGCCAACGCCGTAGCCACCGCGCCGTCGAAGATCAGCCGCAGCGCTTCGCGCACGGGGATCGGCTCCTCGAGCGGAGTCAGGAAACCTGCCCCTACCGTCGCGCAGTACCGGTCCAGCGCGGCGAGGTAGAGGGCGTGCTTGTCCCCGAACGTGTCGTACAGGCTGCCTCGGCCGATGCCCATGTGCTCGACCAAGTCCTGGATCGAGGTGGCCTCATAGCCCTGACGCCAGAAGAGGCGCATGGCCTTGTCCAGCGCCACATCCTGGTCGAACTCTTTCGTACGCGCCATCACTGCCCTCCCTATCCCCCGACCAGCATACGCTATTTGTAACGATTGGTCAAGAAATAGTAATGACCGTGCATTTAACGTGGTTCAAGCCCGCGCTCTAAGCGTAGAGGCCGCCTACATGTCCTGAAAACGTAGGTCTAGCAGGCCGATGGCGACGCCTCATGCGGTGTCCCCCATCGTCTGCGTTCTATGGTGGCACACCGCGTGCTAGTGTCATGTCGGACACGGCAACGTAGCGGTAGAACGGGAGAGTCTATGGCATCCGAGGGCAACGAGCCTCGCGTCCGCCCCAGGGCAAACGGATTCGATGAGCGGGTCACCGAGGTCGCCGAGCATGTCGAGCGGCTGCTCACCGCCGTCATCACCTTCTTTATCGTCGGCCTTGCCCTGCTGGCGATCGGCGACGCCGTGCTGCAAGTCGTGCTCAACGTTGTCCAGGGCCCGGAGCAGGCGCAGGCGCCCGGCGTACTGACGGCGCGCTTGGACGAGGGCATTATCTCGGGGATCGACGCCATCTTCCTGGCCATTATTTTGCTGGAGTTGCTGCACACCACCTTGAGCCGCGGTCCGATTGGACAGCAGTTGCAGGAGTTCCTCGTCATCGGCATCACGGCCGCGGTGCGGCACAGTCTGGAGCTGGCCTCGACGGGACGGACGACGCCCGGAAACAAGGCAGGCAGCGCTGCCGCCCAACGCGATCTCGTCGTCAATCTGGCCATCAACGCCCTCGGAGCATTGATCCTGGTAATCGGCCTCTACCTGATACGGAGGCAGTTGTCCGCGTCCAAGGATGCAGCGCCCGTGGAGTAAGCGCCGTTCGCGCGCCGCGACCCGTCTGATAGGGGACAAGGAGGATGTGTCTTACGCCTCCTGAGCCAACGAGGGCGGGCTGTCGCTATTTGAGGACGCCGTCTGGCGCCAAGAGCAGCGTTTGGCACAAAGGAGGGACCGCGAGGCAGGAGCGGCCCCCACGCACAGTGCGTGTCGCACGCGGGATACGGTGAGGTAGGCGCGCCCTCCCGCCCGGCCAGACCACTCATAAATCCTCACCCAAGACTAGAGTCCGTCGCGGTCGCTCTTGACGTGGAGCGGTGCGGGGAGTAGCATAAAGATAGATCACGATATATCAAGATATATAGAAAACAAGAATGTGAGGGCGCATGATGGATCAGGAAGACACGCGCGGGCCGTGGTGGGGCGAGGGCTTTTTCGATGAAGCGGCGTTCGACAAGATGCGCGGCGGAGGGCGGCGCGGCAAGGGGCCGGAGGCGCTCTTCGGCCCATTCGGCACGCTGGGCGCGTTCGGGCCTTTTGGTCCGTTCGGCTCCTTCAAGCGGTCGCAACAGGGTAAAGACGCCACGCCGTTTGAGACGGCGGCAGCTATGGCGCGTGCGGCAGCGGAGCGTTTGGCGCAGGAGATGCGCGGCGCGGGACCAGATAAACCCGGTGCGGGCAGCCCGCGCGACGACGGGCGCGAACAGCGCGCGGAAGAACACGAAGGCGACCGTCGAGGCGATGGTCCGCGCTTTAAGCGAGGGGAAAGAGGATTTATGGGACCACGAGGACGCCGCTTCGACCGCGGCGATGTGAAGTACGTACTGCTCGACCTGTTGCGCGAAGGGCCGCGCCACGGCTACGACATGATTAAAGAGATGGAGCGCCGCTCGGGCGGCCACTATACGCCCAGCCCCGGCTCGGTCTACCCGACCTTGCAGATGCTGGAAGACCAGGGCCTCGTGGCCTCGACCACGGTCGACGCTAAGCGCACCTACCGCTTGACCGACGCCGGCTACGCCTTTATCGAGGAGCGCGCCGAGCGCGCCGACGATGCGCGTGGACGCGCTTGGGCAGGCTTCGGTCCTGGCCCCGGCGGTCCCGGCGCGGGTCGCCCTTTCGTCGCCGAGTCGATCCGTGAGCAGATGGGCCACGACGCTGGCGAGTTGGCTAAGCAGTTGCGCGAGTCGTTCAAGGCGCACGCGCCCGACGCCCGCCAGATAGACGAGATCCGCAACGTCATCGGCGAGACGCGCAAGCGCATCGAGTCCATCCTAGCCGAGAAGCGCGACGAGAGCGACAAGACCGATAAGCCCACGACGCTCTAAAGAACGCTGGCGGCAAACGACGAGAGGACGGCAGGAAATTCCTGCCGTCCTCTCGTCGTTTGCCGCGTGGCTGGTGATGTCCTACGTCGACGGCCGTGCCCTCAGAGCGCCTCATCAGTCGCTGTCTCCCTCGATGGCTGTCTGTCGTCCCGCTGCATTGTTGTCTTAGAGACCGTCGCCTGTCGCACCAGCCACAAGGCCGCGACAAGAACCAGAACGCCTCCCGCATTGATGGTGAGGTTAATGCCGACATCGCGTGCGCTGCTCCCTGCCCCTTGCAGGGCGCCGCCCGCTGTCGCCCTATTTCCGCTTGCCGTGACCGTGAGTCCGTGGCGGACGGCTGAGGTAATGCCGATAACCAGAAACTCCTGGACCTGCTGTACGATCGAACCGCGGCTGAGTACGGTATGCAGCAGTTCGAGAAGGATAATGGTGAGAAACGCGGCGTCGATACCGTCGGCGATGATCACGGCATAGTCTCCGCCTCCCGCCAGGGCGTCTTTAACCAGCGCGAGGGTGTTGAACAGCCCCAAGGCCGCGAACCCAAGCAGGAGGAGCGCGACCACGGACACGAGCAGTTGCTCGACGATGCGTAGGCTGCCTACGAGCCGCTCGTTGAGAGACAATATCCTGTTTATCACCGCGGACTCCTCGCGTTCGCGCTCGGACCGCGGGCAGCGACGCCGCCGGAACCGTGCCGACGTTCCCAGGGGCGTCTCCCCCCTTGCTTCCGGGCGGATCGACATCGCGTGGAGGACCGCGCGCCTTTCTCGCTCCCGCGTGTCCAACAATCAGGTTGGCCGCGGTGAAGCCCTTGTCGTCTCATAAGGATGCCTCCTTTTCCGCGCGGCTTCGTCCGATACGCCGCGTATAAGACTCAGTATGGATCGCGCGGATGAAGCGATGGTGAAGCGCGGATGAGAACGTTTTCATGCGTCTGGTCGCGACGATCGTAACGGTCGAAGCGCGGCATACCTCGATAGAGGCGACCCTCTATGACGCGCCTGGCTTCACCGTTGGCTCCTTCGTCCAGGGCCAGCCTAAGAGCACGATCGTGACGCGGTTGGCCGCGACGATCAAGAAGTAGGACGCAGCAGTCGTCCTAGCCCTTCCAGGGTCACTTTTCGTCGCTGTCGATAAAGAGGGCATGGTAGATCAGGTCCGTGACGGCGGCGATCACCGCGTCGGGCTCGTCGAGAGGGGTCTCGGCCAGACGCCAGAACAACGTCCCCAGCACCCACGACAGCGTGGAGACATCGACAGCGGGACGCCCGCCCGGCGTTCCAAGAAACATCCTCAGCAGCAGTTCGAGTTGGTGGGCCGTCCATGCCTCGATCTCTCCGTACAGGATGCGCACGGCGGCGTCGCGCGACGCCGCTTCGCGCCAGGCCCGGTACGCGCCCGCGTAGGCCCAATCAACGCGCAGCGCCTGGCGCACGAGACCCGCGATGACGGCGCGCGGCGGCGCGACGGACGCGGCGCCCTCACCCAGCGTCGTGAGCGCCGCGGCCTCGGCGAGGAGTTGGTCCATCAGCACGAGCAGGACCTGCTGTTTAGAGGCAAAGTGCTGGTAGAAGCCGCCCACGGCGACCCCGGCCTGCCGGGCGATCTCGTCGATAGAGGTCGCCTCGTAGCCGTGCGCGGCGAACAAGTCGAGCGCGGCGGCGAGGAGCGCCGCCCGCTTGAGGCGGCTGCGCTCTTGCCGTGGGGGCGGCGGCAGGCTCTGGCCCGCCAGCAGGTCGGGACGCCCATCGGGCGCGCGTTCAGGCATAGGCGCTCGCGTTCATAAACTCCAGTATAGTCCTGGCGAGGGCGTCGGGCTGATCTTCGGGCACGAAAGCGCGCGACGGTGAGACAAAGGTCAACGTGGCCTGGGGAAAGTCACGCTGGAGCCGGTGGGCGTAGCGCGCCGAGAAGAACAGGTCGTTGCGCCCCCACACGATCAGCACGGGATAGGGGAATCCAGGGAAGGAGCGGGCCGCGTCGAGCGTGTAGCGGTTCGAGACCGTCGCCAGGAAGCGCGTGAGGTCGCGCCGCACGCCCGCGTCGCGCAGCAGCGGGGTGAAATAGGCGTCGAGCACGTCGCCGTCCATGCGACGCGCGGCGACGAGCCCTATAAAGAGGCGCTGGGCGGCACGGGCGCGCAGCAGCCGGGCCAGTGCATCCACGAAAGGTTCACCCAAGAAGCGCGCCCCGTAGTGAAAGAAGCTGATCGACCAGGGGAAAAAGGCCTCATAGGCGTCGCAGTTGGTGAGGACGAGGCGCGCGATCCGCGCGGGGTGGCGCGCGATAGTTATCTGGCAGAGCGCCCCGCCCGTGTCGTTGCCCACGAGCGTCACGTCGCGCAGGTCCAGCGCCTCGAGCAGGTCGGCGATGAGTTGGGCCACGCCGCCGGGCGTCTGGTCCGCGTCCAGGTTCATGGGATAGGCGTGGCCGCCGAGCGGGAGGTCGGGAGCAATACAGCGAAAGGAGCCGCGCAGGAGCGGGATCACGTCGCGCCAGAGCGTGCTGTTGGCGAAGACGCCGTGGACGAAGACGAGCGGCGGCCCTTCCCCCTCGTCGCGGCAGCGCACGGTTCCTCGCGGCAAGACGACGTCGCGGTAGGCGGACGAGGCGGAGCGGCGGGCGACGACCATGAGAACCTCCCAATCAAGATCTGGCCTATTATTGAACTTGATTTCAAGTTCAATAATAGGCCAGGGAACGGATTGTGTCAACCCTGCTCCTCGCGCGCCGCGCTGTCGCCCTTCAGACCGGCGCCACGGTCGTCAGGACCCATACCTCCCCGTTATTGACGGGCTTTGCGTCTTTCTCGGTGAAGCGTGATCCGCAACTCCGGTCTCGGCAGAGAGCGGACGTGGCGGCCTTGCCGCTGGCGAGACGCGAAACTGCCTCAGGTTCGTGGACGCGGAAGCGAGCATCGGTCGGCCACGCGGTCATCCGTCCCGGCGCGGTTGATCACGCGGATGGCGGGCGGAAGTAGTGGCCCTCGTCGAGATCGTCGATGAGCCCGGGGTGCGTGGGCTGCCAGTCCAGCAGCGCGCGGGTGAGGGCGCTCGAGGCCGGACTGTCGAGCCCGAGGAAGGTGGCCAGGAACCCGAAGTGCGCGCCCGCGTCCTCCGGTGAGATGGCGACCACCGGCACGCTCAGATGCCGCCCGATCACCTCGGCGATGGCGCGCACCGGCACGCCTTCATCCGCGATCGCGTGCAGCACCGATCCCGCAGGGGCCTTCTCCAGCGCCAGGCGGAAAAGGCGCGCGGCATCGAGCCGATGCACCGCGGGCCAGCGGCTGGACCCGTCGCCGATGTAGCCGGCGACGCCCTTGGCGCGGGCGATGCCGACCAATGCGGCCATGAAGCCGTTGTCTCCGTCGCCATGCACCGTGGGAGGGAGGCGCAAAACGGACGAGCGGACGCCGCGCGACGCGAGGTCGAGCGTCGCCTGCGCCGTGCCTAGCCGGGTCCACGGACCGCCCTGAGCGAGCAGCGCCGGGTCGGGATTCCGGCCGTCCTCTTCGGTCGCTACGCGCCCGGGCGCGAGGCCCAGCGTCCCGGAGGCGATGACGAACGGGCGATCCGACCCGGCGAGCGCCTCGCCGAACGTCTCGACGGCACGGCGATCCGCGTCGGCTGCGCCTTGGAAGTCTCCTGAGAAGGCGATGTCGTGCATGAACGCGAGGTGGATCACGCCCTCTGACGCGGCCGCCGCACGGTGCAGGCCGTCGAGATCGTCAAGAGCGCCGCGCTGGACGTCTGCCCCGCTGGCGGCGAGGGCAGCGGCTGAGGCATCCGAGCGCGCGAGCCCGACGACCTGATGGCCCGCGCCAATGAGCTCAGGAACGACGGCGGAACCGATCCACCCAGACGCTCCGGTAACAAACACACGCATGATAGAGTTCCTCCGTGACTACGATGGCAGCGATCGTGACGCGCAATCCGGCGTCGACCGGGTCAGTGCCACGCTCGTCGATGCCGGTGCGTCACCAGGTCCCGGCCGGGCTCTCCTGGCAGCGGCAGCTCGATCGACAGCAGACACTGACATCACTACTATACCACGTTATGACAGTTGCTGACGTGAATGAGAAAGAGAGGTAGACTGACGGCATGAGTCGATGGAAGGCGGACGGTCGCGGCAGGCTTGAGCGGGCAGCCCTCGCGCTCTACGGCGAGCGCGGGTTCGACCGCACCACCGTCGCGGAGATCGCCGCGCGGGCGGGCGTCACGGAGCGCACGTTCTTCCGGCACTTCGCCGACAAACGTGAGGTGCTGTTCCCCCCCGAGGGTTCCCAACATCTGCAGGAGATCCTCGTGAAAGCCGTCGCCGCCGCGCCCGCGTCGCTGTCGCCCCTCGACGCGGTCGCCGTGGGCCTCGCGGCGGTGGGCGCTCCGCTCCAGGAGCGCCGCGCCCTCGTGCACCACCGCGCGGCTATCATCGCCGCGACCCCCGAGCTGCGCGAACGCGAGCTGATCAAGCTCGCCGCCTGGTCCGCGGCGCTCTCCGACCCATTGCAACAGCGCGGTCTGAGCGATGCAGCCGCGCACCTCACGGCCGAGGTCGCGATCGCTGTCTTCAGGATTGCGTTCGCACGGTGGGTCGAGGACGCCGGCGACCACGACTTTTCGCGGTTCATCCACGAGTCGCTCGACGAGCTGAAAGCCGTGACCGCGGGCACATGATCGGCCGCGCCAGGGTGAGTCGAGCGGCGCCGCGAGGGTTGGTCGCCACTCCATGGCGCCTCCGCAGTATCATTTAGGCGGACGTTCCGTGGGCGCCTCTCGAGGTGTCGTCACCTACGCGGATTAGCGCCTCCTAGCGATGAAAAGGCCTTTCTCGGGGACTGTTGGGACCCCGTCGCCAGTTCACGGGAGGTCCACGCTGCTTTGGGTGTGCCCCGCGACCCCACTCGCGGGCCAACAAGGCCGCGCCTGGTGCGTATGAGGAGGCTGGATGCTCTGCCCGCACTGCAACGCCGCCGTTCAAGGGGCCCCCTGTCCCGCCTGCGGACGTGGCTTCGACGTGCGCGAGGCCGAGCGACTGGGACAACTCGCCTACCCCCTCGACACGGTTGGCGTGTGGCGCGCGCAAATTGCTCGGCCGTACAGCGGCAGACGTCATCGTCGCGGAGACACTCCAAGAGATTGCCGACCGACGCGCGCGCCTGCGCGCCGCGCCCGCTGGTCCGGCAGCCCCCTCTACCGTGGTCACACCGGTGCGTCCACGGATTCTGCGAAAGTCTTCACCGACGCCGTCACAGGCGGACGCAGCGGCAGGCCATCTCTGGACCCCACTGACGACGGCTCATCAAGATCCGGACTCGGGGGCTGGCGGAGGCCTGGCGCCGCTTCCGTCGTCCGTAGCCGACGCACCTATAAGGCCCATAACGCCCCCACCCGTAGTTGTGGCTCCCTTAACGCCCCCGCTTCCGCCCACAAGGCCTGCGACGCTCCGGCACACAACGCCTCCGCCCGGAGGGGCGCAGCGATCGCCGGGCGTGTCGCTTGGTCAGCCGCGCCCTACATGGCGTCAGGTAGGGCTCTCGCTGCTCTCGGACCGCTCGGCGGGCTAATTGACCGTGGTTTTGTGGAGCTAGAGGGCAGGCTACAAAGCCGCCGTGCTGCCCTGCGGCGGCGCCCCCGCACTGGGTAGCGGTGACCAGACATAAGCACTCGTCGCCCCGGCCTAGGTGGTCGGCACGGCGCACCGGCGGCGCTCATCCCCAGGCGAACGCGCTGTAAGCGGTCGCCCCTGGGACCGGCGGCGCCTGTGGGCCGACGATCCTGGGGGCATCCGACCCGTCCACCAGCCGTGATGGACTACCTGTGAGTGGCGCCCCTCGTCTGTGTGCCGCGCGCGGCCTGGTGCGTGCCCAAGGTCCCACCCAGGGCG
>JAABUX010001490.1_pt1 | contig 35217 bp, 35 predicted proteins | sample 5561851 | NCBI WGS metagenome assembly JAABUX01 (sample SAMN10711883, study PRJNA513361) | rock metagenome | isolation source: Antarctica rocks | place: Antarctica: Victoria Land, Richard Nunatak red sandstone | collected 2016-01-03
TGTCGTGTTGTCCTTGATGGATTTCCATCACGTCTCTAACGTCGCACGTCAACTTCGCCACTTCTCAGCTTCTCCTCGTGAGGCTCTCGCTTGGTTGCTACTTGCCCCAGACTTTTGAGAAGCCCTGCTCCCCAATACTCCAACGCTAGCCAACAATCACACATCATGATACAATCAAATCCCTATAAACAACAACGAGAGGCTAACAGCATGAACAACGAGCAAGAACTACCAGAGGGATGGGCCATTGTAAAATTACGCGATGTAACATTTTCAGGTGGTACCCGTAACCCACAAGCAAACATGGGAGACGAGTTTTATTATGTGGATATTGAAGCTGTTGATAACACTAAGCAAAAGATAGGTGCTCCAAAGAAGCTTTCAGTGAAAGATGCTCCCAGTAGAGCAAGAATAGCAATTCAAAAAGGTGATATCATTTTTTCTTTAGTACGTCCATACTTAAAGAACATCGCCGTTATACCAGAAGAGTTAGATGGTCAAATTGCTTCAACGGCCTTTTGCGTCATGAGACCCGAAAATGGGATCACAAACTCTTATATTTATTATACTGTGCTTCAACAGTCTTTTATAGACTCAATCAAAACTTATGGGAATAATCCTCCCGCTGGTCACGATGATGAATTTCTTGCTATGGATATTTTACTTGCACCTACTGAGGAACAACATCGCATCGTCTCCACCCTCGAAGAGCAATTTCCACTCCTTGACGCCTCCATCGTCACCCTCAAACAGGACAAAGCAAAGCTCAAACAAGCGCGTGCCTCCGTCCTCAAAGCCGCCGTCGAAGGCACCCTCACTCAAGCATGGCGCATCGCACACCCTGATACCGAACCCGCATCAGAACTACTAGAGCGCATCTTGCAAGAACGTCACCAACGCTGGGAAACCGACCAGCTAGCAAAAATGCAGGCAAAAGGCGTAACCCCCAGAGACGACAAATGGAAAGAAAGCTACAAAGAGCCAATCGCCCCGAATGTAGAGGACTTACCTGAGCTGCCGGATGGATGGTGCTGGGCGACTGTGGAGTCTCTCTCCACAAAAGTAGTTGATGGAGTTCACAAAAAGCCGAACTACATATCCAGTGGTATACCATTCATTACTGTTCGCAATTTGACAGCAGGACCAGGAATAAGTTTTGACAATTTGAATCACATTACTTTAGAAGATCACCAAGAGTTCTGCAAGCGTGCAAATCCTGAGAAAGGAGATATCCTTTTATCTAAAGATGAAACACTAGGTGTCACACGAGTTATAAAAACTGATATCCAGTTTAGTATTTTTGTGTCGGTAGCTCTTATAAAACCCGTTCAATATGTTATGAGTGATTATCTCGGATTAGCTCTATCCTCTCCTGCAGTACAGGTACAGATGGTTCCTAAAGGGACTGGTTTACAACATATTCATTTAGAAGATCTTCGAGTAGATTGTGTTCCTTTACCTCCCCTTCCCGAACAACAACAAATCGTAGCCGAAGTTGAGGAACGTATATCAGTCATCACACAGGCCGAAACCGCAGTCGAGGCCAGCCTCAAACGCGCCGAGCGTACACGGCAGAGCATTCTACAAAAAGCGTTTTCAGGGCAACTTGTGCCACAGGCCCCCGACGACGAATCCGCCAGTGTGTTGCTAGAACGGATAAGAGAGGAACGAGCAATGCGCGAACAAGCGAAGCCCGACAAAAAGCGTAAAGTGCATACCCCGTATCTTCCCGACGTGGCAGAACCTATCGCAACAGATAGACAGGAGATGCAACAAGAGGAGTTGTGGGAACGTGTCAACAGATAGCAAAATGGGCTGGCTATGGTAAATAGCCAGCCCAATCAGCTTTTGAAACATGTATACTTTTGAATAAATTTAGCGATCTTTCAGGTACTCCAAAGCCTCTTGATACTCCTTCATCAAGCGATCAGCAGTATCAAGTACATGCTGAGAGACACCCGTTCTCACAACGAAGTTTTTGTCTGCCTTCTTCCGTCGAAAGCGTTGGACAACGCTTCTAACAATTTTTAATGTGGTGAACATTACGGATATCCATTCTTAATAACAAAGAAACAATATGGCCTTACTATACCTTGCTTTTCCCCATCTTTTCAAGTATACTTTTCCTTGTAGACCTCACAGGAAGAACCCATCCTCACTCCCAAATCTTTCCCTCAGAGCAGACATTGGTAATAATGGTAATAACAGTAATGATTGGTACTCACACTCGCTCTCACCACCGTTTCTCCCACAAACAAGAGCGGTAATGATGGTAATAATCACTTACCACACATCAACACTTAGACTCTCACATAGCTAAAACGTTCCCTTGATTGAGTCACATCACCAAATATGTTATAGTTGTCCCATATTTCATTCTCGAACATTCTTTTCAACAACGAACCAATGTAGGGGCCATTATTCATAACGCCCTCGTGCCAATAGAGCATGTGGGCAAGCATTGAAGGACGGAATCAACGAATGGAAAACGTGGTCAATGGGGGCGAGGGCGTTATGAATAATGGCCCCTACACGTCCGGCAATGCCTGCCCACATGGTTGATGGGGACAGGCATTCTGAAGAATCTCGTATATCGTAAGAAGTTGGCAAGCATGAGTACCCACACACAACATATTGTCCAGAAACTCTGGAATTATTGTAATATTCTCCGTGACGACGGCATGTCCTATGGCGACTACGTAGAGCAGTTGACCTACCTGCTCTTCCTCAAAATGGCCTACGAACGCACACAGCCGCCCTATAACCACACGCCGCGCATTCCACGCGCACTCGATTGGAGCAGCCTGCTAGAGCTAGAGGGCGACGCGCTAGAGACACACTATCGCCATATTCTTGAGGAATTGAGCAAAGAGCAGGGCATGCTTGGCATTATTTTTCGTAAAGCTCTCAACAAAATCCAGAATCCTGCCCACCTGCGCCGCCTCATCGTAGACCTGATCGACCGCGAAACCTGGACCATGCTCGATGCCGATGTAAAAGGCGATGCCTACGAGGGCCTGCTACAAAAGAACGCCGAAGACACCAAAAGCGGTGCAGGCCAATATTTCACGCCGCGTCCGCTCATTCAGGCCATCGTCGAGGTCATGCAGCCCGAACCGGAAAAAAGCATCTGCGACCCCGCATGTGGTACAGGTGGCTTCTTACTCGCCGCACACGACTACATTACGAAACACAATCCGCACATGCCACGCCAGCAACGTAACTTCCTACAGTTCGATGCCTTACGCGGCTGGGAGATCGTAGACAATACCGCTCGGCTCTGTTTGATGAACCTTTTCTTACACGGCATTGGTAGTGACGAAGGCGACAAAACACCTATTCGTGTCAACGATAGTCTGCTCAGTCCACCCAGCGAACACTTCGACATGGTGCTGACCAATCCGCCTTTCGGACGCAAGAGCAGCACCACCGTTGTCAACCAGATGGGACGCGAGGAACGTTCCTCCAATGTCGCCATTCGCCAGGACTTCTGGGCCAGCACCAGCAACAAACAACTCAACTTCGTGCAACACATCGTTTCTTTGCTCGCTGAAGACGGTCGCGCCGCCGTCGTCGTACCCGATAATGTCCTCTTCGAGGGTGGCGCAGGCGAGACCATCCGTCGTAAACTCTTAGAAACCTGCGACGTTCACACCCTGTTACGCCTGCCAACGGGCATTTTCTATGCCAATGGCGTCAAAGCGAATGTCCTTTTTTTCGACAAGAAACCGCCACAAGACCATCCCTGGACCAAGCAATTATGGGTCTACGACCTTCGTACAAACCAGAACTTTACCTTGCGTACCAATCCCTTGACGCTCAACCATCTCGAAGACTTCATTACACGCTACAATGCCGAAAACCGTCACGAGCGCCAGGAGACCGAGCGTTTCCACTGCTTCGACTACGCCAACCTGCTCAAACGCGACAAACTGAGCCTCGACCTGTTCTGGCTGCGCGACAAAAGCCTCGAAGACGCCGACGACCTGCCACCACCCGACGTTCTCATCCTGAGCATCATTGAAGACCTGCAAGCCACCATCGAGCAACTTACCTCTATCGTCGATGATCTCAACGGTGGCGGAAATAGTATGCCCATGTAACACTTGCCAACGTATCACATACTCCACCTCTTTATATACCGCACAATGCTTCGTACAAGCACAAAGATAGCAATAAGCACAATTGGCATGATCGTCACGAAGCGCAGAGGCTCACTGCGGCGACGGCGTAGCGTTCGTATTCTGCCTCGCCCCTGGCGCATCGAGCGCACAAGCGGATTAGTAGCTCTTCGCACAAACCTGGGATGCTGCGGTGCTGGTACGTCGTCGTCATCATCCCACGGCAGACGCGGCGGTGGCTGTGGGCCGCGACGCGCTGGCGGCATATTGACAGGGGTTGGAGGTTTTAGATTACGTACCTTTGGCATAAGAAAAGGTTCGTTCGGCTCCATCGGACGAAGTGATGGCAAATCCTCGTCCTCTTCAAACAGAAACGATAACGGCGTTTCTTGCAAATCTCCACTTGGAAAGGAGTGCGCTGGTTGAGCAATATTTACATCTTCGTGTGCAAAGAAAAAGTTTATGCCTTCCCCTTCGTCTGTTCTCCTTCTGGAGATCGTAGATGGCGTAAAACGTGGTGTCGGTCGCGTATACGTCGGCTTTACCTGTGACAGTTCGTCAAGCGTCTTTGCCGCCTTGAAGCGCACGCTTCGCGCGATTGAGCGAATATAGGCACTATTGCTGATGACCTGAACCTTCTTGTCATACTTTCGTGCATGTAGGTGCAACGTATGCCATGTGCCAGAAGTTTTGAGTTGATTCTGTGCTGGCACAACGAGAATAATCTCCTTGGCGGCGACATGTTCTATTTTTGTACAGATTGTTACAAGGTCATCTTCTGGACTGATATATAGCGGTATCTGGCTACTATTCGTTTGTTCCATCGTTCCATCTTTCTTTGTGGGTATGCAACAGCGTTTTTGATGCCTCGATAGCGTATATTGCGTCTCGCATTATAACGCTAGATATGCGACAATGGCAATAGCAATAAACGATTTCTCTAGGTCAATAATGGAAAGCGAGTCTCTGATATATGTCCACTACTAGCCCAGGCCCACGCGATACCTCACCAGTTGCAGAAAAGGTGGTAACTCCCCCCTCAAGTCGCAGTTTTCAAGGCGCGTGGCTGATCGTCCTCGTACTCGTCGCTGGTGCAGCCTCGCTCGCGGTCGAATTTGCCGCCTCACGCCTGCTCGCACCCTACTTCGGCACATCACTCTTCGTATGGGCAAATCTGATAGGTCTCATCCTGCTCTACCTGACCATTGGCTATTACATTGGCGGCCGCATCGCCGACCGCTATCCGCGCCCAATTGTCCTCTATAGTTTGACCGCAGTCGCAGCTCTGCTCACAAGTCTTATTCCGGTCCTGTCTCGCCCCATTCTCGCATGGTCACAATCGGCCTTTGCCACCTACTCTATCGGTGTATTTTATGGCTCACTTGTCTCGGTCATTCTACTCTTCGCCCTTCCCATGATCCTGCTTGGCTGTGTCTCACCCTTCGCCATACGCCTCTCTACTGAGCAGATTATCCGTTCCGGTCGCACGGCAGGACAACTCTACGCCATCTCGACCATCGGCAGTATCTTCGGTACCTTCTTTCCCGTGTTTGTCCTTATCCCCTACTTTGGTACCTACATGACCTTTTTTACCACCGCCGTTGCTCTGCTTCTTGTCTCGCTCGTCGGCATTCTCACAACGCAAAGGAGCAATGGTCCGCACGATGATGGCGAGCTTAGGAATGGTAAAGCACCGACAAAACGGAGGCCAGCAAAGAACCTGCTCTCTCTCCTGCTGCTTATCCCAATGGGGCTGACCTTGTTCGGTATTCAAGGTCCTATCAAGCCACCAAGTGGTAGCAATGGTGGTGGTGTTCTCATCGCTGAAAAAGAATCGGCCTACAACTACATCCAGGTTGTGCGTGTGGGGCATGAGATGCAACTGGTCCTCAACGAAGGACAGGCCATTCACTCGATCTACAATCCCGATCAGGTCCTTACCTCTGGTCCCTGGGACTACTTCATGGTTGCTCCATTTTTCAACAAGCCACCCTTCACGACTCAGCAGGTACGCAAGGTCTGCATTATCGGCTTGGGTGCGGGCACCATTCCGCACGAATTCACACAGGTCTACGGTCCCTCCGTCTCCATCGACGGTGTAGAGATCGATGGCGATATCGTCAACATGGGTCGCAAATACTTTGCCATGAACGAGCCAAACCTGCATGTGACAGTACAGGATGGTCGCTATTTCATGCAAACCACCTCACAAAAATACGATGTCGTTGGCATCGACGCCTATCAACAACCCTATGTGCCCTTCCAATTGACCACGAGTGAGTTTTTTCAAGAGGTGAAAAGCCATCTTACTCCTACCGGTGTTGCTGTGATTAACGCTGGTCGCACCTCAACCGACTTTCGTCTCGTCAGCGCTCTATCGCAGACAATGCGTTCCGTCTTCTCCAACGTCTACATCATCGACACCGCCCGTTTCTCGAATAGCATCATCATCGGCACCAACGCTCATACAGCCCTCGGCAACTTCCAGGCCAACACGCGCACCATGACCAATGTACCGTTAGCAACCGTCATGAATACAAGCCTCAATGAAGGCAACATTCGCGAGGAGCATACGGCACATGTCTACTTCACCGACGACCGCGCCCCCGTCGAACAATTGATCGACTCGATTATCTTGAACGTCGCCGAAAGCGGAAAGGAATAAGGCAAAATCAGGAATAGAATAGGTCCATGTGCAGGATGCATATGGACCTATTCTATTCCTGATTTTGAGTAAAGGCTATATTTGCGACGCTCCAGCACCATAATCGTAACGCCACCAATCAGCACGCATATCCCGTAGGCAATGCCCATTGTGAATAGTGGATAGCGGTAGTTGATAGTGTAGAGTTGGCTAAAGCCACTGGCCCCCACAAAGGCACCGATGAGGCCAATGGTACCATACAAACCCTGCACCTGGGCACGTATATCGCTGGCGGAGGAGGCCGCGATATGCGCGTCGATGGCGGGTTGAATGAAGGCGTAGACAATGCCGTGTATCCCAAAGAAGACAGTCACGACAAGGGCTGTTGTGGCGAAACCGTAGATCAGATAGAGTGGGACCTGTGCTAGACCGAAAATGAGAATCGGCCATGCTCGATAGCGTACACGATCCGCAATACGTCCGCCCAGTGGTGATAGCACCGCATTCGGTATCGCCCACAGCACATAGGTAATGCCAATAATCGTTACCGAAGCTCCAAGATGATCGTGCATCCAGAGCGGCATCAGCGTCAGGTCGAAGCCGAAATAGAGATAATCACCAAAAGCGATCAGGTAGCCAGCTAGCAGTGGCAGCGCAAAGAGGGCTGTATAAGAAACTTTCTTCTTGACAGTATCGCTCTGCAATGTAAGTACAGAAGTGTTCTTGACCATCAAAACCACAATTCCCACCGCAATCACGCGAAAGAAGACCGCACCAATAAATGCAGCAGAATAGCCATAGCTCGCCAGAAAACCGCCGATTCCTGGTCCAAATAGATAGCCTGCGTTGAAGAAGGCACCGAAGATGCCATATGCCTCACCCTGCTGTCGCTCCGGCACCGTGTCGATAATCATAGCGCGAGCGGCTGGCAAGAGGGCGGCGGTGCCGATGCCCTCGATGAAGCGTAGCGCAATAAACGCAACAGGATCGGTCACAACGAGATAAAGCAGAGAAATAAGTGCCTGCCCGATCAGCCCGATCAGCATCACCTGTTTGCGCCCCCAGCGGTCCGCCAGCCAGCCCACTGGATACTGAAAAGCAAAGTTCGACACCAGATAGGCCGAGGCCATCAAGCCAATAATTGTCAGCGAAGCACCATGCGACTGAGCATAGAGAACACGTACAGGACTCACCATTCCCACGCCTGAATATGCCGCGCACACTGCGAGCGAGACCGCCAGCAAGTTACGATTCTGCCACAGTAATCCACTCTTAAATGTAGAATACCAGTGCTTCGTGGATTCGGTCTTCTTCGGGGCACGCTCGCTCAGGGACATAAAAGCTTCTTTCGTGTGTTTTCTGCTGTCGGAATGAGGCATTGACTGTCAAGGCTCTCATTATATCCCTTCACTTCCGTTTCTCGCAAGCTCAATCAGAAAGTATGCATCAAATTCTCGAAAGGTTCTCTCGCCGAAGGGGAAACTGAACATATGTGTGAGCTACTTTGCTCCCTGCTGCATCAGGAACCTTAGCTCTCTTGGGACCACTCTATGAGAAAATCTATCATCCGTCTGGGTGAAAGTGCAGAAGATGGGCGAGGGTATCGGGTACAATACATAGAGAGGGCATTGTCACAAATCATCTATGCAAGCTGTACAAAGAAAGGGAGGGATGTTATGTCTGACACTCAGCCCCGTGGGCACTCAGCACTCAAGCTTACACCAAACAAGGTGCCAGCTTTTACATTGGAAGACATGAGAGCATATCTGCAAAGTGCGCCTTTTTGTGCAGGAGGGCCTACTCTCTCGGGACAGCCGCCTACGATTGATACGCTAGAATTTGTGGGGTGTAAGGAACTGACCGACCGCTTGAACCTGTTTATCGGGCTTCCAGATGACGCGCTCGTCTGTTATGTCGTTTTGCGCGGTCCGTTCCATTTGACTTTGATGTCTTATCCTCCGGGAGCAGTTCAAGGGATACCAGTTTCTGAGACAGTAGAAGAAATTTACAATGCGAGAACAGGTGATTTGCTTGTATGGAGTGCTGACCCATCTAACCCTCATAAGAAAGCTCGCCAACTACGTTCTGAGCTGTAACACACCTTGCGCTTGACGATATAAAGTTTGCTATTTCGCAAACTTGAGAAAAACACTTGCGTCTAGTAGAGTAAGGGATAGAATCACAGGTGCGCCAGGGCATGCCCTGGCGCACCTGTGACTCTATCCTATCCCTATTCCCATGAGCCAATCTTTACATAGCCTTTGAGCAGGTCGCGCGCGATAATGAAATGCTGTATCTCGTCTGTGCCCTCGTAAATGCGAGTGACGCGCACATCGCGGTACCAGCGTTCAATGGGCATCTCTTTGGTGTAGCCCATACCGCCGTGAATCTGCATCACACGGTCAACGACGCGGTTCACCATATTGGAGCCGTACAACTTCGCCATACTCGCTTCGTGGCGGTTGTTCTGCCCCTGATCGGCTTTCCATGCGGCATGGAAGGCGAGCCACTTGGTAGCTTGAATCTCCACAGCGGAGTCAGCGATCATCCACTGAATAGCCTGACGGTCAGCGATAGGTTGTCCAAACGTCGAACGCTGCTTCGAGTAGTCAACCGCCATTTGTAGCAATCGCTCTGCCGTGCCAACACAGCGCGAGGCGATGAGCCAGCGTCCCTGTCCAATCCACCTCATACCAAGCGAGAAGCCACGTCCAACCTCACCTAGTATGTGATCTTCCGGTACGCGCACGTTCTCGAAGAATAGTTCCGCAGGCGACCAGCCACCCATTGTGGGGATCGGGCGCGAGGTCCAGCCCATCGAACGGTCAACTAGGAAACAGGTCACGCCACCATTTTGCGGTGGTTTCGTGCGGTCCGTCACCGCCAGTACCATCGCGAAATCGGCCTCGTTGCCCCCTGTGATGAAGACCTTTTGCCCATTGAGAACCCAGGAATCGCCGTCCTTGACCGCAGTGGTACTGATCGCCGACGGATCGGAACCCGCCCCTGGCTCAGTTAGTGCGAAGCACGACTTACGCTCACCCTCAATCGTGGGAACTAAATACGTTTTTTTCTGTTCTGCGTTGCCTTCATAGAGAATGTTGTCGGCATCGCCGCCAAAGGTGAAGGGAACGAGTGTGCGCCCTATCTCCATCGCGATAAGCGCACTCATCACGGCACCGAGGTTCGCACCACCATATTCTTCCGGTGTATTGATACCCCAGAAGCCTAACTCCTTCGCCTTCGCCTGTAACGAGTAATAGAGATTTGGCTCGATACCTGTAGGATACTTGCCTTCGCTATGCATCACCTCGCTCTCAAGGGGCATTAGTTCGCGATCAACGAAACGACGCACAGTTTGTTGAACCATTTTCTGTTCATCGGTCAGGGAGAAATCCAATGCGGGCCTCCTTCGTTGGCTACATTCGCATCACAAGCTATTCATTACTGACTGTCTGAGCGAAGCTAGATGCGAACGCATCGTTGACAGTCTGAATAGCAAAACGTCGTGAGCAAATCAATAGCTGAATTGTAGCACATATGGCAGTACTCTTGACAGCTAAACAAAGTTGTTTGCGTTTCTTATAGCAGTGTTTAAGGAGCTTCTATAATATGTTACAATTGACTCAACGCTATCGCGATAGAAACGTTGGTGCTAGTATCAGGAGAGGAACTATGCAAACACGATACTGGACAGTAGATGATATAGAGCGTTTACCAGACGATGAAGGCCACCGCTACGAAATTATTGACGGAGAATTGTACGTGTCAACACAACCCGATTGGCAGCACCAGTTCGTCATCGGACAACTATTCGCATTTCTGCAAATGTGGAACAATTCAACACAGGCAGGAATGGCAAATCTCATGCCAGGAATCATCTATAGTAAAGGTACTGCTGTCTCGCCAGATGTAGTCTGGATTAGCCGCGAACGATTGAGAACAGCGTTACAGCCGAACGGCAAGCTAAATAGTTCTCCTGAGCTTATGGTCGAAATACTTTCTCCAGGTCCAGGCAATACGCATCGAGATCGCAGTGTAAAGCTTGAACTTTACTCGCGACACAACGTAGAGGAATACTGGGTTGTCAATTGGCGAGAACGAACGATTGATGCCTATCGTCGTAGAAATGATATATTGACGTTTTATAAGACATTCAACGAGAATGATGTCCTCGAAACTCCCATGTTACCTGGATTTCGTTGTCCTATGCGCCAGATTTTCACAAGCATTTTAGATGAGTGAAGTACCTATATAAAGTTACTCTTGCATAGTCCTCTCTTTTGTTGTACTGCATCACCATACAAAAGATAGCGAATTACTTAAATTTAGAAAGGTTTAAGTGCTATCAAATATAGATGAAAAGAGAATAATGACTATGACGATGACCCCCGAAGAAATGAAAGATTTTATTATGTTTTATCACACAGAGGGGATAGCGCGTGTTGCTGCATTGGCAGCAACACGCGCTATCCCCTCTGTGTGATATACTAACCTTGTTTTCCACATATATCCTCTGTTCAGAAAGGAACATTAAAATAGATGAGCGATGACCAGATACAGCAAAATTTACCCCCCAATTATTTTTACCATGCCATGCCCAACGGCATCGAGTTACTTGGGCAATATATGCCCAGCCTTAGCTCGATCACCTTTGGTTTTCAGCTAGATGCAGCTGTCGTGAACGAGCCGGAGGATAAGCAGGGACTCGCTCATCTCTTTGAATATATGCTTTTTCAGGGCACAAAGAAGCGCGATGCACGCGCCCTGAACGAAGCCTTTGAGTCGCTTGGTGCCCGCAAAGGTGCTGGTACAGGTATGGAGACCACACAGGTATGGGCACAAATCGTCAACACCAAATTTGATGCAACCCTCGATCTAATTCATGAGCTGCTCCTCACACCAACATTCCCCAGGAACGAGCTAGAGCAGACGCGCAACATTATTCTGCAGGAGATACGTCGCCGTGATGATGAGCCAATGAGCCGCATCTTCGATATCGTGCGTGCCAACTTCTACAAAGGGACTGCTCTTGCGCGTCTGGCATCAGGAACTGATGAGAGCGTTCGTACATTGCAACGCAAAGACCTGCAAGATTTCTGGCAGGCCCGCTATAAGCCCAATAATGTCCTTTTCTCTATCGCCGGCAAGTTCGATTGGAACCATGTGATGGAGCGCATGCAGGGTCTATTTGGTGATTGGGAAGGACAGGCAACACCCTCGCCAGTCCAGGAACCACATCCTACGCCCGATATATCACTAGAGTATCAAGAGGGTAAGCAGGAACACCTCGGCATGATGTTCCCATTTCCTAACTATACCGACCCTGACTACTATGCCGCTTTGATTATCAGTGAGGTGCTTGGTGGTAGTATGGCCTCACGTCTCTTCGTCGAGGTGCGCGAGAAGCGCGGCCTTGTCTATGGCGTTTCTGCGAATCTTGCGGGAAACAAACATATTGGAGCTATGCGTGTCTATGCTGGCACCACACCCGAACAAGGCCATGAGTGCCTGGAAGTCATTGTCAACGAATTTCGCAAACTTGAGCAGGAAGGCATCACCGCTGATGAGCTGGAACGTGCCAAAGTGCAGTTGAAGAGCGAGACCATCATGCGTAGTGAAGGGTCCGGTGCGCGTATGGGTGCCATTGCTCGCTCCTGGTGGTTCGAGCATCGCATCAGAACAATCCAGGAGATCAAAGATGCGATTGACGCGGTAACGCAAGAACAAGTGCTGAACGTGTTACATCGTTACTCGCCGCTTCACCCACTCACGCTTGCCGCAATTGGACCTTTAGAGCGTGAAGCACTGGTAGGAAACATACTATAAGGCCATACATATGTAGGGACCAATTATGCTCTTTAAGGAAATAAGGTGGCAATGGAAAGAACCCAACGGGCGACCACAAGGGTCGCACCCTACTATACATACGACGGAGATACCATGTCTATAGTAGGGTGCGACCCTTGTGGTCGCCCGTTCCCAGATGAAAAAGTTAAAGTGGTCGCTACTGTCCCGCTGCGAAGGTAATCAACCAGTGACCTCGGCCCCATGATGCACTAAGTCCATAGCAACCAGCGTTCGGGATATAGAGCGAGACATCCCAGGTTCCTATTGCGTGCAGACCTGTACCCACTACACTTGTAACATGCTTTGCGTCGAGAAAGAGGTGCATGGCGGCAACGGGAGTGTAACGGTCCTGTAAAAGAGGAGAAGATGCGTTATTGAGGTTGAAAACGGTAAGGGAAATACTACTAATATAGTTGTATCTTCCTCTCACATGTAGGGGAATAACCCAACCTTTCCAATTTTTAATTGTTGGTAACAGAAGTAGTGGAAGATGTACTGTTGCAGCATCGTCTATACCCATAAGCCACACAAGGTAATTGCCTATTTGTCTTCCCTGCCCAAGCACTGTTCCAGTGGCACAATAACTGGGAATTGCGCGAGCCGTCACCATGACTGAAGTATTTGGCCCAAACGATAAGTAATTCTCTTCCTCATATGATGCGGGGAAATCAAGCGATACCCCACTTCTGACATTCAACGACTGCTTTACCTGTGGCGTCCCCGAAAACAGAGGAAAGAGACCCAGTGTAGCACGACCGAATGAGGAGATACTAACGAGAAGCGCAACCAACGTAAGTAATAGGACACTTGCCAACAGGCGTTTACGCGGAGTACGTGTCCAAAACTGTTTGCCAATTGTTGCAATACGTACCTCAAGAACATCCGGTTCAGCATAAGCTTCCAACACCTCCTCTGGTACGTCGGTCAAACGGATATCAAAATCACACGCGTCGTCTATCTCCTCCTCTTCCACAGGTTGTGTTACTAGTTTGACACCAAATGACCTGAAAAGCCTATGCAATAGATGCTGTTCCTCATCTTGCTCAAGGTTGCTGAATGTTATGTCGTCTCCACCAGCGAAAGTTTTGTACGAGTCTTGATCGTTTGGATGCATGAGTACCCTCTACCAGGTCTAAGAATAAGTAGATAGTAACAATCATACGTTGTTTTTGGTGTTTCGTCCAGTAAGTAGATAAAAATACTCTTGACTCTTTGCCTTTTATCTCCTATACTCATATTATGAGTATTCAACCAGTGAATATCTATTCCTATTGACTGGCATATGCGCTTCATCATCTCATAGGGATCGAGACATGGCTCTGGTGCAGCGAGCCTCATTGGAGGATACTCTTTTGTCTTTTGTTTGTCGTCTGCTTGCCCACAGTGGTAAGCAGAGGATAGAGAGCTTCATCATAAAGGAGAAAAGTGCTTCGCGTGTCCCTAGTACCTGTCGTCCACAGTAGGTGTATATAGTTAGACAAAGCTGTCGCTAAATTCAGGCACAATATCAGAAAGGTACGAAACATGGCAATTTCAGAGAGTGAAATCCAGGTCAGACCGGATGTACACAAGTTTATCTCCGAACCAAGAAAAATGTTGATTAATGGCGAATGGACAAATTCAGCCTCCGGTAAAACGTTTCCCGTCTACAATCCTGCTACGGGCGACGTACTTGCTCAGGTAGCCGAAGGCGACAAAGCCGATATTGACCAAGCTGTGCAAGCTGCACGCAAAGCCTTTGATAGCGGTCCCTGGCACAAAATGACCCCTTCCAAACGTGGTCAACTGCTCTTCCGACTTTCAGAACTCCTGCAACAGCATAGCGAAGAATTCGCACAACTGGAATCGCTCGACAATGGGAAACCATTCTCCGTTGCTCGTGCTGCGGATATTCCTCTCGCAATAGACATGTTCCGTTATATGGCTGGTTGGGCCACGAAGATTGAGGGCAATACCATCCCCTTCAGTGGGCCGGGACAATTTTTTGCTTATACGTTACGTGAGCCAGTTGGCGTTGTTGGACAAATCATTCCATGGAACTTCCCTCTTTTGATGGCAGCCTGGAAGCTAGGGCCAGCCCTTACCAGTGGTTGTACCGTTGTCCTCAAACCAGCGGAGCAGACTCCACTTACGGCCTTACGTTTAGGTGAGTTAATCATTGAAGCAGGTTTCCCTGCAGGAGTCGTCAATATCGTTCCTGGCTATGGTGAGACAGCAGGTGCTGCACTAGCTGCCCATCCAGATGTGAATAAAATCGCGTTTACAGGCTCTACAGAAGTGGGTAAAATGATTGTCCATGCTGCTGCTGGCAATCTCAAAAAGGTCTCGCTTGAGCTAGGTGGCAAATCCCCTAATGTGGTTTTGAAGGATACAGATGTGAAGACCGCCATCGCAGGTGCTGCTAATGCCATCTTCTTCAATCACGGTCAGGTCTGCACTGCTGGTTCACGTCTTTACGTTGAGAAAGATATCTTCGATCAGGTTGCTGAGGGGCTTGCGACACACGCGAAGTCTATTAAGCTTGGCTTTGGCCTTGATCCCGAAACTCAGATGGGACCGTTAGTTTCAGATGAACAGTTGAGCCGTGTTTCTGGCTACCTGCAATCAGGTTTATCCGAAGGTGCGACCGCACTCAGTGGTGGGCATCGTTATGGCGAACAAGGCTACTTTGTCGAGCCAACGGTACTTGTTGATGTCAATCCTGACATGAAGGTTGTGCGCGAAGAGATTTTCGGACCCGTCGTTGTCGCTCAACCTTTCGATGATTTGGAAAAGATTGCGGCGACTGCGAACGATACTCCTTACGGTTTAGCTGCTGGTATCTGGACGCGCGATATCAGTAAGGCTCATCGACTTGCTGCACAGCTAAAAGCTGGTACTGTATGGATAAATACCTATAACCTCTACGACGCCGCGCTACCATTTGGTGGGTATAAGCAAAGTGGATGGGGACGCGAAATGGGCCATGAGGTACTCAACAACTATACCGAGGTCAAGTGCGTGATCGTCGGTCTGTAAAATTCTTCTGTAACAGGAGATGCATGATGCAGAAGTAGTAGGAGTCTACTCCCACTACTTCTGCATCATGCATCTCCTCTCTACGAGGCAGAAATATCGACGACCTGTAGCTCTACTAGATTCGAGACAAAGCGGCCTGCGGCGGAATCCCCTGGTACAACGAGACGCGCAAAACCGTCGCTATCACTAAGTGGTTTCCCATCACTCGTGAAAGCAACGAGTATCTGATTGTCCGCGAACTTGGGCGATATCTCTCCCCCCACAACTAAGGCACTATAGCCATCAGAGCCAACTGCTATAATGCCTTTGTGTAAGATGTCGTTTTTGCTCTGTTTATTGATCTGGATACCTGCATTGTTTAAGAGGTCGTTGAGCAATACACCCCCGTAAGTAGTGGTGGTCTGTCCGTTTGGTCCCTGGGTTTGTATCGTAACCTCTGTATTTTTGAGTGCCTTCAACATTGCAAGATCGTATTTCGCGGGCGTATTTATCGCTCCCACAAGAAAAAATGCAGAGGAAGGGCCGCGCGTTCCTTGTTTAACAACAGGGCCGGGCGAAAGCACCTGTATCTTCGCAACATTCGAGACATAGCGTCCCGCCGCCCGGTCTCCAGGCACAATCAGCCGTGTAAAACCATCGGTTTGTGCTAGCGGTTTGCCATCTTCTTCATAGGCGAGCAAGACCTGTTTTCCTGCGAATTTGGGTACAATCTCGCCAAGCGAGATCGCGACCGTATAGCCATCTGTACCTGAAACAAGTACGGCTTTACGGAGAATATCGTTCTTGCGCGTACTATTGATGGCAATTTGTGCTTTTTGCAGCACATCGTAAAGTAAGGCACCACCGAATGTATGCTGACCCAGTGGCTGCACGTTCGTTGTGATCGTGACTTTAGAAAATGCCTGTAGGTCTGCGAGGGCAAGCGTTGTAGGCGTGGAAACAAGACCTGTGAGTTGTAACGATGTCGAGGACGTTGCGTGCTTCGTGCTAGGAGTCGCTGTGCCTGGAGTAGTGGTCGTGCCACTAGTAGAGCAGCCAACAAATAGGAGACAGCAAGTTACCATAAGGAGAAATAGGCGCATAGCTGTTCGTTTCATATAAACCTCACCTCACGGAATCAATACATGAATATTCATAAATTGAGTATATATAGGTACTTGTTGTGATGTCAAGCGATTAGTGAAATCTACAATTGTAAGCCGGGTATGTTTTTTATTTCCTGCCTGGTATTGTCAGTAGAGGAGTTATAAGCAGCTTCAAATTGTCGCCATGTGTCTTCTCCACCAATATGATAAATGGTGACACCTGCGATCTTGATGGGAAACGGGGAGTCGCCAACGAAGAGGATGCTTACTGCATGACCACTCTGGCGAACTCGCGCCAGTATGTCTACCAATCTCTCGCTAACGGTGGTGGTAATGACGATAACAGTTGCTCCAGTGGGAAGGTGCGTGCGTTCAGCTTGTAGCACGTCTTCGATAGTGGTTCCGAAGTAAGGCTGGACACGCGCAAGCGTTTCCAGGATGCGTTGCCGTTGCGTCTCGTTGCTGGATGCTGGAATATGAATGCGTCGTCGTTGGCGTTGCGCTGCTATCTCTTGCTGTACCTCTACTTGCTCATCTGTCACAATATCCGCAAGCCTTGCTTCATCATCTGGCATATACATCACGCTGTTAGCATAAAAGCCAATGGCATAGCCCTGGTTCAGTGCCCATTCGTTGAGCGAGGCAGCAGCGCAAATAGATAGTTCCTGTAGTTCGGGGTGAATACCATAATAGCCATCGTTGCGTGCAGAGGCGTTGAGGAACATGACGATAGTGTGTGTTGTTGTGGCTTCATAAATCTTGCTTTGCATCTGCATGGTGCGTGCCGTTGCCTTCCAATCGACGCGACGCAGGCTATCACCGTACACATAATCACGAACGCCTACGACTCGCGAGGGGTCTTCGAGTAGACGACGTGGAGCGCGTCGATCACCGAAGGGATGGCGTGCTGGTAGGCCGAAACTGGTGATGGGTACAACTAACGGATACACAAGCACAAACTGCCGATTGGATACGTCGGCTTCGCGACTGACAAAACCGAATACATCGCCACTACGTAGTAACGTCGGCCCAAAGGTATGTATGCCGCGCTTGTTGCATTGAACTGTGTAGCGGCGCGTCACACGGTCATACCAGCGTAGATTGAACAGGCTATCGAGTGTGAAGACATTGCCAACGCCGATGGCCCGCACTGGCTGATTTTTGATCGGCAAGGCACGCGGCACTACATCCTGCATTTCTATCCACGGGAGCGGCAATATCTTCGTGTTTTTCAGTGTGAGTGAGAGCGTAATTTCTTCGCCAAATAGCACACGTTTCTCGCTTAGTGTACGTTTGTAGTACACGTTACGCAGACAGTACACCGACCAGATATCTATCATAGCGAGGATAAGCGTTATTAAGAGGCCGATAACGACAAAAAGTGGCTGGCGAAACACAACACCGAGCAATGTCAAACCAAGCCCAAGATAGTACCAACGCCTGCTCAGAGTGCGGTCTTCTCGGTTTTCGACATCTTGCTGTACCTCATACTCGTTTTTGACCTTTACGCTTCCTCTATGTAGATTAGCCCGAGCAACGAAGGCATTCAAACTACTCCGATCTTTACTGTTGTTGAAGTTTGTGTTGGTACTCATGACTCAACCGGCACCGCTACAGTACGCAACACATCGTCGATGATCGAGTCCATGACATCGCCGTGCAAGCGTGATTGGCTCGTAGCAATCATACGATGGGCAAGGACAGGATGTGCCAGGCGTTTGACATCATCGGGAATGGTGTAGTTGCGCCCATGTATCGCGGCGTATGCCTGCACTGCACGATAGAGCGCGAGCGTACCACGTGGACTCACTCCAAGTTCAACAGCATTATGTGTACGCGTTGCACGCACCAGTTCAACGATATAGCTCTCGACGACTGGTTCCACATAGACATGGCGAATAATTTTTTGTAGCCCTTGCAATGTTGCAGCATCGAGAACAGGCTGTAGTTCCTGTAAGGGTTGTTGTTCTTTGAAACGCTGCAAGATCAGGCGTTCCTCTGTCTGGCTTGGGTAGTCCAGGCGTAAACGCATCATGAAACGGTCAAGCTGTGCCTCTGGCAATGGAAAGGTGCCCTCTAACTCAATTGGATTTTGTGTTGCAATGACGATGAAGGGACGTGGCAAGGCCAGCGTCTCGCGCTCGATACTGATCTGGCGTTCCTCCATTGCTTCGAGCAAGGCGGATTGTGTGCGGGGGGTGGCACGGTTGATCTCGTCTGCAAGAACAATCTGAGTGATCAAGGGACCAGGGCGAAACTCGAAATCGCCGTGTTTCTGGTTATAAAAGGTAATACCTGTAATGTCGGAAGGTAGAAGGTCTGGCGTAAACTGGATGCGCTGAAAGGAGCATCCAAGCGATTTCGCCAGTGCTTTTGCTAACGTTGTTTTGCCAATCCCTGGTACATCTTCAAACAGGACGTGTCCTTCGCAGAGGAGTGCAACCATGAGCAGGTCAATCACCTCTTCTTTACCAACAATCACCCGTCCCGTGCTATGGCGAATTGCACGTGTTGCCTCTTGAACCTGACGTATCTCATCATGTTGAGCCATTGCATCGTCCTTGTTTGTGCGCCTGTAAGAATTAAGTAGATACAGTATAAAGTATTAGGAATACGTCTGCAATAGGCAAAACTTCACCAGTCTCTATCCTTTGGGCTGAAAGAAGGGAAGACCTTTGTGGTCTCCCCTTCTTAGTAGGTGATCAAAATGTAAGGGAGACTCTTGCGGTCTCCCTGATTTTCTATTCAGGCACTATGCTATGTATAAGGATACGGACGGAAAATGTTTGCGAAACCGCTTGCTGGTTGTTCTGATCCTTAGCAGTAACTACCAGTCGAGCCATAATGGGGGCGTTTGAGCGTCCAAAGAAATGGACCGCCACAGGCCAGGATAGTGTTGCATTGCCATTGGCATCCGTTGTTTGAAAGCCGCTCTTGTACAAGAAGGGGGGTACATTGTACACGACGACCAATCGCACCGCTGTATTCGGGTTGCTTGTGGTGACACTGATAGGAATAATCGTGTTATTGAGGGCCTGGGTTGGGACATTCGCCACCTGTATTGTCAGCGGTCCATTTTGTGGTTGAGTCGGCTGAGTCGCCGTAGGCTGCACTATTGGTGTTGGTGGAATGGGGGCCGTTGTTGGACTGGGTTGTACAGTCGGGGTGATTGCCTGAGTCGGCTGATTTACTGGCACTCCGCTGGTAGTAGGAGCGGTAGGCGGTATATTTGGAGTACTCTGTAAGAGCGTGTGTACTGGTGTTGCATTTTGTGTTGTACTTGGCGAAAACATATTACTTGCGATTGTTGCAAAGGCAATACCGCCAATAAGAACGGCACAAATGGCCGCCAGCAGTACAATAAATGCAGGGTCTTTGCGCCAGTTGCGCTTATTTGTGGGGAGTGGAGGCATGCCAGGAACAGGCAGCCTCTTAGAGTTCATAAGATGCTCTTCTACTATATGTCCGCGTTGCGTATACTGATTAGGAGGCGAGTATGTCGCGTGAGGGGCGGGCAATACAAGTTTTTGTGATGGGATTGGTGTCCCATTCCTATTTGGTCTTCCATCGATCATGCGTTTGGTCCTCCTAATAAAAATATACTATCACTCTCTAATTTACTTTATTCTCACCTGTATGTCCAATTGTATGCCCCAAAATGGCTATAGCGGTTAGAAAACTGTATCTACTTGCTCTATTTCTTCGCGCATAATCTTTGTAAGCATAGCCACGATGACCTCGACTCGTATATTCTTTAATTCAGGATTACACAGCACCTGTACATGCGGCCCTACTGGTCTCCAAATAGCTGGATTGCTTGGACCAAAGAGTGCGATAGTTGGAAGACCAAGCATAGCCGCTAGATGAGTTATGCCTGAGTCGTTACCTAAATAAACGTCACAACTGTGTAGATGTTCGGCTACATCTACTAACGGAGCGTTCGTCATGATTTCGAGGAGCGAAGGTGTAGGTGGAGTCGCAATCAGTTTTAGGAGTGTAGTAAGACGCCCTGTATCGGCTGGTCCCGTTAGCAAGAGTACAGGAAGTTGTTGTCGCCATAATTCTGCAATGACGCTCGCGAAAGATTCGATAGACCAGCACTTAGCCGCGCCCCCACTGCCGGGATGAATGGCGACGGTGTGGGCAGTATTTGATGGACGAGAGAGAAAGGGCTGCATCATTTCTTGTTCAGTAAGCGATATGCCAAGCGTGTGTGCTAAATACGTTACGATATGTGTTTCGCTTGCCTCATTGGGACGCCCAGGAGCTATAATCACGTGAGCGACACCAGCTTTACGTATATTGCACTCTACGATGCCATCAGGGTCACGTAGCCAGCAGATGGTTGTATCAGTGTGCTGGAGCATGTTTTGTACGAACGAGGAGCGAATGCCGGATGGTGAAAAGAGTGTACTCCATGCCTGTGCGCCATAATCGAAAACGTCGTCAGCAAGCCCAAATTGTTGAGCCAGCGGTAAGACTGTGGGGTTGCTCACAAACGTAATGTGTGAGTAGCGGGCTTTTAGAGCGCGTAGGAGCGGAAATGTGAGGAGTGTATCACCAATTGCTCCGGGACGAAGAATGAGGATACGTTTGTTCACTGCTTAACCTACTTGCGAGCGAGGAAAAGCACTTCAACGATGATTGCAGCGGCAAAAATAATAAGGCAGGTGAAGATATTCCAGCTATGCAAAGAGAGTAGCATCAAGTTCAAAATAATTGCCAGTGACAGCAGAATTGCTTGCCTGAGTGCATGACGAACTGTTGAGCGATAGAGGTGTGAGGTGATGAAACGCAGACCAATGCCGTAAGCGATAGGTGTGAAGGTACTAGTGAGTGCAATGCCTAACAGTACAAATAACAGCACAAAAGCTGTGACACTTGTTGGTGCTACCAGCTTTGTGAAGATCACCAGCGCAATCCAGGCTAATGGCGCAACGACTATCGACGAATACAGTACAGTACGACCTGTCATTGAAAATCCTCTCCGCTTGTAAGGGCCTGATGATGCTGTTTAACTTTTTTATCTGGGAACGGGCGACCACAAGGGTCGCACCCTACTATACCACGCGCGGTATAGTAGGGTGCGACCCTTGTGGTCGCCCGTTGGTTTCTTCCCTCATTATGTGCTTAAAGAGCATCATCAGGCTCCTACGATCATCGTAATAATGTAAATGGTTTGTTGCCGTTGAGTGGAGCCTCGCTCCGCTTCTTGCTCTCTTGCGTCTCGGAGGCAAAGTAGTTGCGCCACATGTCGGGTGCATCCTTGCTCTCACCTCCATGTGGTGTATGACGTGAGCGCACACGGCAGATAACGGGCGTATTGACGCCTGCACCCGCCACAATCACCTGTCCTTTAGAGAGTGCTGGCAGGTTATTGAGCAGGTCACGCCCAACGCCTTCAATAGCGGATGCCACGCTCTTCTGGTCGATTTCGTTGACGATACGCATGATACATTGTGTCTGGCACTGGCTCAATACGTCAGCGTCCAGCTTGCCGGGACGCTGGCTAATGAGGCCGACGCCGATACCGAATTTACGACCCTCGGCCAGCACTTGTTTCAGTATGGATGTTGAAACGACATCGGTTCCACTTGGTGCGAAGTGATGCGCCTCTTCAATCAAGACGAAAACGGGATAGGGCAGGTACGTCTCGCCTGAATGAACCTTGCCACGCTCCGTGTCCATACGCGCCCTGTTGAGGCGACGTAGTAGTGTGGCGACGACAACCTGCTGATCGCGCTCGTCCACATCGTTGAGTTGTAGCACAGTGCATTGTCCAGGCTTGAAGATTTCAGGCAGGTCGAGATGCTGCGTATCGTCGAAGGTAAAGCTGTTCTCGAAACGCTGTTCGATGCGCCACTCCAAAGCACGGACAGTGCTTGAGTCGTCAGAGCCTTCGCTGTCCTCATCGTCTTTTTGCTTTGCGACGGCCTTGATTGATCGCTTTAGATCGGCGACCCCCCAGGGTACGCCCTTCTTGAGTTCTCTGACATGTCGTAATGCACGATTAAGCAGATACTGTTGTTTCTCTGTCATCTCGGTAAGCAGATGACGCATGTCGCCCATATCGAGCGATGAGAGGCGTACCTTGACTTGATCCTGCTTATAGACCTTAACCTGGGCTTGATAGCCACTATGACGCCCCTCGGCTGGTTCGCTAAAGAGCGGTGAGTTCATAAGCTGGTCGAGTGTGCCGTATTCACCGTGTGGGTCAACGATCAGCACACAGGCTTTGTTGTGTGGTTGCATCAGTTCTTCGATAACGACGCTAGCAAGATAGCTTTTGCCTGCACCCGTGCTGGCGATAATAGCGAGATGGGTACTCACAACATCTTTGACGGAAAGCACAATCGGCACAGCGTTTGCTGCTCTGGTAAGTAGCGAACCGATGGTTGCCGAGCCATGCTGCTGATGTTGTTTACGGCTCAGGACCTCTGCGAGCATAGCATTATCGGCGAGAAATATCTGCTTGCCCGACTGCGGCGGTATCCAGGGATTGATGAACGAACCTGTCGTATAGTCATAGTAGCCCATAATGGCAACATGGAGTTCAAATAGTTCGTTTGTATGTGAATTATAGCCAACCATTGCGGCAACCTGACTCGGAGCGATCTCTGGTTCACCAAGAAAGGTATCAGGGTAGAGCTGTAAGGGCACGCGTTTGAGGATGCGCCCCAGTACGCGGCGTAGAGGTGTGTGTCCATTGCGCCCAGCCTGTTCCGGGTCGGGAAGTTCGTAGTAGACGTATTCGCCGTTTTTGAGTTGCTGCTCATCGTCACGCGAGACAAAGGTATATTCGTGAATGGTCTCTCCTGGTCCTTTTGTGATGCCAACCGGTTTACGGGAGAGGTTCATAGCTGCTTGTGCTGATTGATCGATCATGAAAAAATCCTTCTCTTATCCCGCCGTCTCCACCTTGAGTCGCCAGGCGAAGTTCCGTTTGACAATCGAGAGCAGTGCGAGATTTTGCGGAAATAGATGCTCTAGCTGGTCAATGATACAGAGCGTCACCATCGGCAAGAGACTGTTACGCTGTGAAATAATATGTGGCAGGTAGCCGATGTGCAGGTACGAGTCAGTGCTATAGGGTCGGCTTACGTCACCAGGATTGGTGGAATCATTAAAGAAATGAAAGGCACGCACGTCCTTATCGTTCATCGTCTCGATCTCACCATCAAGTTCTAACGAGAGGAGGGGTACACCGTGTGTGGCTGCTAGATATTCTATTGCGTCTCCCTGTCCGTCGTTGCGTTGCTCAATCATGCCAAGCATCATAACATAGGTAAGGATCGCTTTCTCCGAGATATAATCGGGCGAAAAAAGTTCGACCTGCGTTTCGTTCGAGAGGCGGGGACCGAGCGAACCGAAAGCAGGATTTTGTAGAATGGTATCGTAGATAACACCTACTGCATAGGTTACAGGGTCTTTCTCATTATGCGCTGAGGAGCCATCCTCATAGAGCGTTGAGCGAAGAGCCACGCGCACAAAGCGTCCAAACGCATAATCGGCGGGTCCGGGTTTTTCTTCTCGATCATTCGGTCCATAAATCTGGCAGACATAGTTAATATGCGAATCCGATTTTACAATCTTCCCGATGTTCATTGTATCAGCCTCTCAAGGTATGGGATACCTGCTCTCTCGTCGGCGTATTCTTTTTCTTACCAAATTTTGTGGAAGCATCACGCACAAAGAACAACGATGAGAACAAATGCTTTGGCGGCATTATAACACAGGTCAGAAAAATTGTAAGCGTGTCTTTGCTATCGCTCCTCGCCCACAATTCGTTTATTCCTTGCGTATATTATGTATAGAGGATAGTATGTTATAGTTACAAATTTTCCTACTTGTACCATAAATAGCGGGAATTTTGTCCACGCCCGAATTACATAACTTATAGAGGAGGACCGACATGCCTATTTCAGATTCTTCGCAGGGGCAAGAAAGCGGAAGAATACCGAGTCGCCCGATAGAGGTGGACAAATACGTAGATCATTTTCTCTCGCTTATGTGTGATACCAGTCGGCGTTATATCCTTGAACTACTTTCTACATCGGATGAGATAAATACTGTTACTTTGCCTGAGAAACGGTCAGGCGATATCGCGCGTGCTATAGGCTTGTCAGCGGCAACAACATCCGAACATTTGCGACAACTTGCAGATGCGGGCCTAATAGCATCGCGGCGTGATGGTAACATCGTATACTATCGTTTGCAAAATCGGCTTTTAGTGAAGGCTTTTCACGACCTGTTGGGTGCGTTGGATAGCCATTTTTCATCTCGTCCATCTAAAGAGTAGTACATAGAGATGACATAACAGCAAAAAAGTGTAGATGGAGGTCAAGCCAGCAACTGTTCGATGGTTTGTAAGAAATCATCAAGGTCAAGTGGCTTGTTCATACCTTTTATGTTGCGTTTTTTCAGTTCTTTCGTGGGCAATTGAGCACTAATCATATTGCTGCAACCTGGGTAAACTCCACAATAGCGTGTAGTTTATCGTATAGCTCAATGCCATTCATGCGAGGCAACTGATAATCGAGAATGAACAGGTTAGGTTTGATATTTTTGATGGTATTGAGAGCCTCATCGCCACTTTGTACCAGTATTGCGATAAATGGAGTCTCTTGCGAAATTGCCTGCATAAGAACTTCGCCAATGTGAATGTCGTCTTCTACCAACAGTATCTTTTTGACTTGAGTATGAGCCTCCATTAGTGCTTGCCCATCACTTTGTGTCATATATCTGCTCCGAAATCCTTTGCAGTACATATTTTTATCTCATAAATTTCGGCTATTAACGAAATTGATACATGCAATATAGCACGCTTTTGGATAGAATGAAAGCTGTAGTATTGTTGCTACGTATATTTAAGTGTATAATGGCGGAGTATTTTTTACAGAGGACAGGAGGAGGATGAGAAACTTTTGCATTCTCGAATTGAAACATGGGATGATGCCGGTTATACTAAATAGAGAAATAGGTGAGTGAGATGCATAATAATGTACTAAGAGAGGATAGTATGCAATTCAGCTTTGCTTTAATGACTGAGGAGGATGCACGCGCAATTCAATCTTGGTACTATGAAGAGCCATACACTACCTATAATATGACAAGCGATGAAGAGCCGAATGCTATTGAGGAGATGCTTGACCAACGTAGTCCATATTATGCAGTTCATGATGAGCAGAATGTCCTCGTTGGTTTTTATGCTTACGGTACCTCCGCACACATTGGGGATACGATAAAGCCAGGGCTGTTCGTCGAGGATAGAATGGTGACGATAGGGCTAGGTATGCGACCAGACATAACGGGCCGAGGTTTGGGGTTGGCTTTTGTTAATGCTGGCCTTGCTTTTGCTCGAAAAGAGTTTACACCTAAGCGGTTTCGTCTATATGTGTTTGCATGGAACGAACGAGCGATACGAGTCTATGAGCGTGCGGCATTTCAACGTATCGGGCTACGCATTGTACAGCACGAGCAGGGAGACCGCATATTTGTAGAAATGCAGCGTGAAGCATAATCGTTGACCTGTCCTTTCGTTCAGTTTCCTGTACTTCGGCTTGACATGAGCATTCTCTATCGCATACAACTAGTATTGTATGTAAGTGGGGCGCATGTATGCACTTTTCCGAAAAATGTTTTGTGCATACTGTTTTGCCCTACAAAGCAAGAGGACCGCAAAGAAATGCGGCCTCCTAGTATATTCGATTGAAGGAGACGTATCATCATGGCATTTGAATTACCACCACTGCCGTATGACTACAATGCATTGGAGCCATACATCGATACTCAGACCATGCAATTGCACCACGACAAGCATCATGCAACTTATGTGACGAACCTGAACAATGCATTGAAAGACGGTCCATTAGCTTCATTGCAGCCCGAAGAGGTGCTACTCCGTATCAACGAAGTTCCCGATGCAGTACGCACGGCAGTTCGCAACAATGGCGGTGGGCATGTCAATCATAGCATGTACTGGCAGATTATGAAGCCAAACGGTGGCGGCCAACCTACAGGTGACATTGCTCAAGCCATCACGTCTTCATTTGGTTCGTTCGATGCATTCAAGACTGCATTCAATGATGCAGCTACGAAACAGTTTGGCTCTGGCTGGGCATGGGTCACACTCGGTCAGGATGGCAAACTCCAGGTCAGCTCATCCCCGAACCAGGATAGTCCACTCTTGAATGGTGTGTACCCTATTTTCGGCAATGATGTATGGGAGCATGCCTACTACCTCAAGTACCAGAACCGACGCCCTGAGTACCTCAACAACTGGTGGAACGTCGTCAACTGGGATGAGATCAACAAGCGCTACGCACAAGCGAAGAACCGCACAAAGTAAGTAACGCACGCTTATCCACATTTCCTGGGGAGAACTACTTAAATTTGTGGATAAAAACAAACAATAGTGGGGGTGTGAAGTAATTCATTTACTTCACACCCCTCAGCTATTTTGTAGTTGCTACGCTGCAACGTTAATACAAGTGCTTGTGGATGTTCATGCTCCTCTGGTACGGGTTCACCATCAGCTAGCTATGAGCGACTCAATATAGAGTTGGATTGCTTCTTTCGCCATTGCGATAGCCTCTTCGATGGTATCTCCTTCAGTGATACATCCTGGTAATGCTGGTATCGTTACTGTGTAGCCACCTTGCTCTTCATCTGGATGCAAAAGGATCGTATAGCTATGTTCGCTCATGACATATCTCCTCTCAAGTTCAAAGCAATTTCTAACTACGGAAAATAAAATTACTTCCCAATGAGCATCATTGGGAAGTAATTTTTGTTGCTGTACTAGCCTTTGACAGCACCGGAGGTCAAACCGGAGACGATACGGCGTTGCAGGAACAGCACCATGATGACGAGCGGAATTGTCACAATAATGGCGGCAGCGGCAAGTTCACCGTAGGCGATCTGGTGTTCGCCGTTGAACAGTGGAATAGCCACCGTGACCGTCTGTGCATTCGAGTTCTGTGTCATGGTCAAGCCGAAAATGAAGTCGTTCCAGACCGTAATGAACGAAAGAATCGCGGAAGCAAAGACGCCAGGGGCCGTTAAGGGTATCACGATGCGCCATAGTGCCCCTATGCGTGATGTACCATCGACACGTGCTGCCTCCTCAAGGTCTGGTGGCAAGTCACGGAAGAACGAGGTCAGGAAAAAGACCGTGACTGGTAAGGCGATAACCAGGTAAGGAATGATCAGCGCGACATACGTATTGTAAAGTTGTGTATCAGTAAAGAAGACGTAGAGCGGTCCAACCAGCGCGATCAAAGGAAACATCTGTACCGAAAGCACGATACCGAGGATAAGCCCTTTCCCTTTGAACTTTGTGCGTGCAATCGCATAAGCGGCTAGTGAACCAAACAGGATAGATAGAATGGTCGTGATAACAGCGACAATCGTGCTGTTGAGCAGGTCTTTTGCAAATGCTGGCTGGTTACTCGCTAGGGCATCAGAGTAGTTGCCAGGATTGAATGTGTGTGGAAAAAGTGTGGGTGGCGAACTATTTAGTTCCGCTCCGCTTTTGACTGACGTGATGAGTGACCAATAGAAGGGCGCGAGGGCAATGAAGACCACTAGTACCACTGCCGCGTAGCGACCAATAGTAGCCCAGGGTATTGGTTTTCTCTTGGCTGATCCTGTCCTCGCCCTTGCCTGTGCGGCTGGCACTGTCTGCTCTCGTACTGCCATAATATGCCTCTCTTTCTGTAGCTACTTTGCTAGTCTCGCCCTAAACTTGTTAGTCCAACTAAAATGGAACTAACAATGGCACAAATGATAAAGAGTACAACAGCGGCGGCGACTCCTGGTGCGAAGTCAGCATTGACACCTGTCGCAAACATACCATTGTATGCGTAGAGCGCAAGTGTCTGTACCTCGCGCCCACCACCTGTGAACAGGTAGAACAGGTCGAAAGCACGCAATGCATCGAGCAAGCGGAAAAGGAGTGCGATTAATAACGAATTTCTGAGCATGGGTAGCGTAATTGTCCAGAACTGTTGCCATTTTGTGCTACCATCGACACCTGCCGCCTCGTAAAGGTCATCAGGAATGACTTGTAGACCTGCTAGCAAGAGCAGAGCCATAAATGGTGTTGTTTTCCAGACATCAGTAATGACAGCGGCGGTAACAACGCCTGCTGGTGTACGTAGTAGCGAGTCGCCAGGACCCAGGAGATGAAGCGATTGCAAGAAATACGTAATGATGCCATTGTCACCGTTGTACATCAGTAACCATATTTCTGCTGAAACAATGGTTGGGAATGCGAAGGGAATAAGAATTGAAGTACGGACAAGACTACGCCCTGGAAAATTCTTGTTAATGAGCAAGGCAACTCCCAGACCGAGAACCGCTTCAAGTGTTACGCTGATGATGCTGAAGATGAATGTGGTGCCTATCGAGCCGAGAAATGCGGGGTCGCGGAATATCTGAGCGTAGTTGGCAAAGCCAACAAATGATGCTCCACTGACCGCCAATGGATTGTCAAGGAAACTCTGGCGCACCGCATCGAGGATGGGATACACTGCGATGAGCAGAATAAGAATAATCGTAGGAGTAACTAAAAAGTACGGTAATGTCCCACTGCCTGCATCCAGACGCTCACGAAGACTCTGCTTACGTTCGTGCAGTGGCGTTACCTGTGTTTGAACAGCCATGATGCATCTCCCCTTACCTGTTACTACATCAGTTACATTGGTGGTATTCCATATAGAATACCACCAATGTTCCTATTGTGTGAAGGCCGTGAGGAACTTTTAAGAGGGTCTTCTATGAACAACCTCAAAAGTTCCTTTACCTTCTCAATACACCTACAAAGAGCTACTTCGATACGAGTGTTTGTAGATCGGATTGCAGTGCGCTCAGCGCATCCTGGGGACTAGCTTGCTTTGTTAAAGCCTGGTGAACGTGCTGCTGAATGATGTTCGAGAGGTCAGGATAGACCTTCGATACTGGACGTGGCAAGGAGGTTTCCAATATCTGCGCCTGATTGATTTTGGCGAAGAGCGGCTCCTTTTGCAGCACATCTGCATCTTGATAGGTGCTTTTCAGACAAGGTGTCAAGGATCCCATAATTGCTACCGTCTTTTGTGCATAGTCCTGCAGCATGTAGTGGACGAACTTCCAGGCTGCATCCTGGTTCTTGGAGAATGCGTTGATGCCGAGATTCCAACCACCGACAGCCGAGTGTCCTTGCGTACCGCTACCACCGTAGAGCATAGGATGGATATCGAACTTGCCCGCAATCTTCGTACCAGCCTTATTGCCCAACGAATAGGCATAAGGCCAGTTACGCATGAAGACGGACTCGCCATTCTCCCATGCCGAGCGACATGTCTCTTCGGTCAACGTGGTGACGTTTACAGGCGATACACCACCAACCCAGTTTACCATTTCTGTCAGTGCCTGTACACCCTCTGGACTGTTGACGACAACTTTTTTGGCATCATTAGGATCAAGTACATTGCCACCATAGCCATGCAGAACTTCGGAGAAGTCGCATACGAGACCTTCGTACTGTGAACCTTGCCAGAGGTAACCGTACTTCGTGCCGCCCTTGCCCATATTTGCTTGCGACATACTTACTAATTCAGCCCATGTGTTGGGGGGGGTTTTCACAAGGTCGGTGCGGTAATAGATGACGCCAGCATCGGTACGAAATGGTGCTGCATAAAGCTTGCCGTTATAAGTACACGTTTGAATTGGACCTGGCAGATAATTCGAGCGTTCGCTAGTAGGCCACAGATTATCAAGTGGCGATGTCCAACCGTTGGCTCCAAACTCCGCCGGATATACTACGTCAATCGACACCACGTCAACGTTGCCACTACGAGTACGGAACGTGTTGTCGTAGATAGTGAGGAGTTGGTCAGTGGATGATGGGCCGTTGTTCCACGTAACAAAAACGTCCTTCTGTGTGCTGTTGAAGTTATCTACAATAGCCTTATACGTGCCAGAAGTATCGTTTTCGCTTTGCCATACGATATGAGTTGGGCCACTGTTTGCACCGCCACCACCACTACCACCACACGCTTCGAGGAGAGACATAGCTGCCGTGCTAGACAAACCAACCGCGACCGCGCGTTCAAGGAATGTACGACGCTTCATGCGACCCGAACGCATTTTAACAACGATTTCGTCAAGAACTTCACGCTGCTCAGGGTGAGAAAACATGGGTGGTCCTCCTTTGGACTGGCTAGAAGTTGGTCAGCCGACAGAGATGAAATACATGCCACCGAGATGTGTCATGCTTGAGTTCTATCCCCACCAAACTCCCAAACACTTCTTCTGAAGTGTACTACAACTTTTACTGGGTCTTGGATGTGAGCGCGAGACCATCAGCACATACGCTGTGCCAGGTACTACCAGAAAGGATGTATGCGTATACCACGGAACTTACTCACTAGAAAGTTTCAGATGAACACTACTCCTTCTCAAGTATGGCAAGAAACGTGCGTTCGTCGCCCCTATATCCCTTAACAAAGTACGTCGCTGCTAGTGTAAATCTCTCACTAGAAGATGGTGTGCAACGAAAAACATTGTTTTGGAAACGTTTCTATGTTACAACTAAACAATACCATAAAAATTTAGTATTGTAAATACTTTATCAATGCTAGAATCTTCTCCTTTGTGTCCACACTTTTATGTGTTACTGTTTTGAACTGCACAAACATGTTTTGTGGTATTGCGTTCTATCAATGTTGTTGATAGGCGCACAAGTTCAGGCGTCAGATGTGGGTCTGCCATGTGTGCGGAAAGTTTAGCAATACCGATTTCGCCCATTTGTTGCATCGGCTGCTGCACCGTACTTAAATCGAGTAGCTCCGCTACTTCAAGACCGTCGAAGCCAATGACTGCAAGTTCTGCTGGTATCGTAAGGTTCAGGCTCTTTGCAGCTTCAAGCACACCGATAGCCTGTACGTCTGAGGAGGCAAAAATAGCGGTTGGGCGAGGGTCTTGCGCGAGCAGATGTAATGCTGCTGTATAACCAGCATGGCGGTCCCATTCACTTTCTACCATCATATTCGGCTCGAACGTCAGCCCAGCTTCTCCGAGGGCGCGATGGAGTCCTATCAGACGATCATTTGCCTGGTTGAATTTGAAGTTTCCTTCAATAATTCCATTAATAAAGCCAATATGCTTATGCCCTTTGTCCAGTAAGCTTTTAACCGCTTGATAGGCTCCCTCGATATTGTTGACAACCAATGACGTGAGATGAGGGCTGTAGGCATCAATCAAGACCGTAGGGAGTCCAACCTCGCGAAAGCCGCGTGCAAATATATCCTCCGGCGGTAATGAGATAATGAGCATACCATCGACCTTACGATGCATAGGAATTTCAGAGAAGTAGTGGTCACGCTGCATATCGTTTTCGACATTATAGAGTACGAGTTCTTTTTGTTCGTGTGAGAGTGCGTTCTGTACGCCACGTAGTACCTCTATATGAAATGGGCGTGTAAAAAATGGTACGATGACACCGATTGAGCCTGTACGCTTTGAAATCATGCTACGGGCAATAGGGTTGGGCTTGAAATGAAGCTGGGCGATGGCGGCGAGAACTTTCGCGCGTGTTGTAGGCCGTACACTGGGATGCTCGTTAAGCACTCGTGAAACGGTTCCAATGCCGACGCCAGCGATACGCGCAACATCATGGATAGTTGGGTGTTCTGTCATACGGTTCCACCTTCTCTTACGTCATGGTGGTTATCGGTGTTTCTCATGGAAACTTTTCCATACTGAGCATAGCATACCGTGAAGGAATATGTAAAGGGAAACCACGTCGCGTTTGCCGTGTGCGTTTTTTTTGTTGACAACATGTGGAAAGCCACATACAATTAAGCCGTTCATGCAACGAGAAAGGCTTCATATGGAGACTACACCACAAAAGAACGAGCGGGTGGAACAACAGGTTGGCAGCCATCTTGACGAAACAACTTCTGCTGCAGCCTCATTGAGTCCTGGCGAACGAGCATTACCCTACCTGCTTGCCCTGATGGAGACGTGCTGGGTCGATGCCATTATCATTGGTCTCGCAGGTATAGCACAACCACATACCTTTCTACTTCCATTGTGGGTACCATTCGTGATTCTTACAGGCTCTTGCTGGTTGTCGAACACTCTTGTACAGAGCCGGGCTACTCTCCGTGAGTCGGCACGTGCAACCCTACATTTGCCTGCTACACTGCCTGTGGTTTTGCTACTGATAGGAACTGCGCTTTTCTCGTTATGGGCTGGACTCTATGCCTCTTCGATAGCTTTTTTCGATCCGACGTGGCTGGGAAATCTGCTTGGCGATACGTTCTTGCTGGGGTCAGGGGCGTTTCATATTTTAGGAATCATTGCGCTTCTATTGTATTTGTACTGGCGTGGCTTGCGTTTATCCCGAAAACGGTTGGAGCCAGGAGATGTATTTGCCGGTATAGGGCTTGGCATTGGCGTGATACTTGCTGTGATTGTGTACCGAGCCGCCACAAACACAACCTCTTTTAAGGAGGCGATGTTGCTCTTGCTTATTCCGCTCTTTCTTGTTAACGCATTGATTGCACATGCGTTTGCACAAACAGCCTTTATGCGAAGGACTCATCTTGCTGGTTTACAGGGTAGTGTCTCCTTACAGGAGCGAGCACTGTTCACGGTGAGTATCGTCTTCGGTGCGGTGCTGTTCCTGGTCTCGTTGCTTGTCGGAGCCGTTGCCAGTCCTGCCTTTCTCGCCGACACACAGCGTGCCCTTGTGCCCGTTGCTATTGGCTATGATTGGCTTACACGTGTAATTGCCTTTGTCATGACACTACTTATCGCGCCATTTATCTGGCTGCTGCAATTAATCCACTTTCAGGTGCAGCTACCAAAGATAAAAAAGGAGACACCACCACCTTCAGCGCGTTACTGCTCATTACATCCGCGTGTCTCTCAATGTGTGCCGCAATACGGTTCAAATGATGTACTACTAACGAGCATAAAAATACTATTGCCTATAGTCGTAGTGGTTTTGCTTGTGTCGATTGTGTGGCTGCTTATGCGTGTACGACGTGCGAAGATTGCGCGTCGTGTCGATGAGGTACACGAAAGCCTGTGGTCATGGGAATTGTTTCTGACGCAACTGCGTGCATTCTTCCGTGCGCTGTGGTTGCGTCTCTTCCCACGCCATGCCGTAGAAGTGCCTGGACAAGGAAGTATAGACGACGTAGCAACTGAGCCAACGGCGCGAACTATTCGCGAGGTGTATCGTGCGATGCTACGTTGGGCGGCTGATCGTGGCTATCCACGTAAAAGAGATGAAACCCCGTATGAGTTTCGTTTACGTCTTCATACACGTTTACCCCTCACCGAGCCAGAACTGAGCACTGTTACTGATGCATACACTGCCACTCGCTACGGGCGTGCCGTACCGAGCGAGGACGAAGTTGCATATGTGCAACGAACATGGAGCCAGTTGCGTCAAAAGTCGCTGAATAGAGATGAGCTTTCATAGGGACCAATGAATGCTGTTTAAGAAAACATTGTGGGAATGGGAAGAGATCAACGGGCGACCACAAGGGTCGCACCCTACTATACGACGTGGTTGTGATACCTACTCTGTGTATAGTAGGGTGCGACCCTTGTGGTCTCCCGTTCCAAGAATAAAAAATTATCGCGCCCATGCACCATATAATTTCACGAACACTGGTAATTCTCTAGTGTTAATTCCTCAAAAAAATGCGTTATATTTTAGCCTTCAAACGCGACATGCTACCAGAAAGAGTTGTCGTTCTCCCGATAGATCAAGGAAACATGTGTGGAGAAACAGATACAAGACATTCCTGGTAGCTTTATAACACCTCAAGAATGGACGCGGCTGGTACGGCTTTGTGCCATTATTACGAATGATAGAGAGGCTGCCGAAGACCTGGCACAGGAAACTATGTTAGAGGCATGGCGACATCAACATGCGTTGCGCGATCCCGAAAAGCAGACGCAATGGCTCTCCGGTATTGCTCGCAATGTTTGCCTGCGCTGGCAACGGAAACTAGGACGTGAACTTGCTCATAGTGCTGTAGTTCATGCACCCTCCTTTGGGCAAGAGATGGCGGTTCTCGAAGAGACGCTAGCTGATGACTACGATATTGAGGTCGAGCTTGAGCGTAAAGAACTGATTGAGCTACTTGACCGCGCAATGGCTGCCTTACCACAGGAGACGCGCACCGTTCTTGTCAAACGCTACGTCGAAGAGTCGCCACTTGCCGAGGTTGCCGCGCAACTTGGCACAAACACCAGTGCAGTAGCGATGCGCCTACAACGTGGAAAGCTAGCATTACGCCGTATGTTGATGAAAGAGATGAGCCAGGATATTTCTCCTTATCGCGTGTTTACTACCGATGAATGGGAAGAGCCCACGGGATGCGCAACGAGATAGCAGCAAGCAAGCAGCGAGAGGAAAGGAAACTCCTGGCGGAATGTAGAGAAAAAGACCTCTAATGAGAAGGGAACAAATCCATCTTTCACAAGGAGGTCT
>JAABUX010001492.1_pt1 | contig 35199 bp, 31 predicted proteins | sample 5561851 | NCBI WGS metagenome assembly JAABUX01 (sample SAMN10711883, study PRJNA513361) | rock metagenome | isolation source: Antarctica rocks | place: Antarctica: Victoria Land, Richard Nunatak red sandstone | collected 2016-01-03
ATCGACATCACAAAACAATTCGAGTAAACTCATTGCTAGACCCCTCCGATGGTGAATAGAAGCTGTTTGTCTAACTCCTATTTTAACTCATCGGAGGGGGGTACTTATCCAGAACTCACGTTAAATAGGGAGTTATAGCGTTGTACGAAGAACGTGATATGCAAGCTCAACCTACCTGGCGCGACCGCTTTGCACGGGAGCGATATGTTATTTCGGAGTCCGTCGAGGAAACGCTGGCCGACACAGCATCTCAAGAGGCATGGGCCGATAACGAATACAATGATGAAAGAGATGAGCGGTCAGCGACAAATACGTCACTTGTTCCTCCTCGTCTTAGTCTGCAATCGAAGGCTCTGCCTTCCGTTCGTTCTGCGACGTTCGTACAATCTGCGACAGCAGAATTAGCAGCACAGAAAGTGACACCCAAAGCAAGGGAAGAACGTCAAAAACCACAAGGTACGGGTATACTCGCTCGCTTCGTGCAGCACTTCACCTCTTCAATTGCTGCAGTTGGTTCCGCGCTTCAACCCACTACCCCTGAATATGTATCGACTCATGAAGAAGAGCCGCCAATGGAAGAAAGACATCTTATCAGCCACACTCCTATCTATCCCATCGCGTCAAATGAAGTGCAAAAAGCTTCGCCAGTCTCTGTTATTGATGCTATTCCCGCAATGCCAGCGATTACTAGCGTTTCCCCTGTACGGAGCAAGCAACGCCTTGCCGGACACACCTCTAAGATACGTTTGCAGACCGCCCCTGCTCCAAAGGCAATAGCAAGTCCAGAAGAGCGACAGCTCCAGGAATGGAGCTGTGAGCGTCAAGAATCTCTACGCGAACCACTTACTGTGAATGTTCGTTTTCGTGAAAGGGCACAAGCGGTGCCATATGATGATGCGATTGTCGGTATAACTCCCTACGAAGAAAAACAGACTTTACCTCCAGCTCGTATTGAAAAAAGCCGTTCGCCTGATGATGAGATGAGCTGTGCATCGTTCTTTGGTACTGATGCCTTCGAGAACGGGCAGAGTGAGCTAATGGTGAGAAATACACGAACCACGGCATCGAGCGTAGTACTTGTCACCTTGACCTCCAAACCCGGACCTACACTTGTGCAATATGTATCTCTGCATCCAGAAGTAGGCTTCACACTGCATCTTACCGCGCCTGTTGCTGCGAAGACAAGCTTTAACTATGTTTTGTTGGTAGACGTGTCTATGTAGCGGTTACAACATGCCTTCTATTTCGTCACGTAGACGCGAGAAGAAATGCGTCATATAGTCATAGCGTTCTTTCGCCAGGATACGTCCTGTTGTTGTCGTCATGCGTTCGGGTAGGTTGCCGAAGAGCAGTTGAAATTCGATACTGGGCGAATAGTCTGAGTTTCGCCGTAGCTCACGTACTACAAGTGGGTCCACAGGCTCAACGATGTCGGGTGGTAGCGTAGAATATATCTTCTGATTGTAGCGACCCGTGATGCAGTAGAGGCGAGCGATGCCGATAGCTCCGAGGCAATCAATTTTGTCTGCGTCATATAGGATACGCCCCTCTAGTGTCTGCGGAATATTTTTGCCCGTCATACGATGATCCCTGATTGCTGCCTGTACTTGAGGAATAGTGTCTTGTGGAAACCGTGTATTGCTTAGAAAATCTCCTGCCATCTCCGCACCGATATAGGCATGATCGCCACCGTGAAGACGTTCTCGCTCTTGACCAATGTCATGAAAGGCCACCGCTGCCCAGATAATTGGTAAATCTCCACCTTCTTGCTTGGAAATAGTATCGGCTAATGCCATAACGCGCACAATATGGTCATAATCGTGTGAGGCGTCTTTGGCCTCTTCGCGCTGCATCGCCTCGTATGCCAACGTAAGGAGCCAAGGGCGCAGGAGTTGTAGTTCAGTTACCAGAGGGTTCACAGCTTTCTAAGAGCGGAAAAGTCACAATGAAACAACTTCCCTCCCCATATTCACCGCTACTTTCAGCGCGGATAGTACCGTTTTGTAGGCGTATAAACTCAGCCACGATATACAAACCAAGTCCAACGCCTTTTGTCTTGGAACCATCAACGTTTGGGGCGCGGTAGAAACGCTCAAAAAGGTGAGGTAGTGCATCGGCAGGAATACCAATACCCTTATCCGCAATGCGAATTTCTAGTGCTACTTTGTCCTGATCGTTTGTGTACTGCGCCGTTGAAACCGTAATGGGGCCACCATACGGACTATATTTTATTGCGTTTTGGAGGAGGTTGCCAAAGATTTGTTGCAATCGTGCGCTATCACCCATGACATAATAGGGGGTTTCATCTTCATCAGCAATGTAGTGGAGGTCGTGCATCGTTGTGACCGCACTATGTGAATTGACTTCCTGTCTAAGCAATTCACCTATATCTATTTTCTCCAGATTGAGTACAATTTGGCCTTTATTGATACGTGATACCTCAAGGAAGGTCGAGACAATATTGGTAAGCTGATGCGTCTGCTCTTCGATAGAGGTAATGCATTCTTGCAGCCTATCACGCTTCGGCATTTCTGGGATGCGGCGCATCGTGCGTTCGATTAGTTGGCTATTTGCCAGAATAATGGTGAGTGGTGAGCGAAATTCGTGTGCGGTGATTGATAGAAATTCCTCTTTCAAAGCGTCTGATGCACGCATCTCTGCCTCGCTTGTGCGAGCAATTTCTACTTCAGTGTGCCAGTGAGCTTGTTCGATAGCAAGCGCCGCGAATTGGGCAATGCCTTCAACAACAGTTACATCCCAAACAGTGAACTCGCGACGAGCATATTGTTTGTGAGGAGGTAGGAAAGTTTCTTCATCCTCTTTTTTCGAGATTGCACGATCAAGTACCATCAAACCAAAAAGCTTTGGGCCGTGCATGAGCGGTGCAACCAGTACCGTATCGCTATGTCCTGTATCCTTTTGCGAGATGCGATGTTCAGGCGGAATAAGTGTTGCGTGACCCGCGATAAGTGAAGCATATGGCTCATGCACATGGGGTGTGTTAGGAGCAAACCAGTATTGCTGCTCTTTATTCCAAAAAGAGTTTGCATCGTTTGAAAAACCGATAGCCAGCAAGGGAATAAAAAGCTCTCGTTCTGCATCGAAGAGGTGTACAAACCCACGTTCACAACCAACGGCGTGTAGGGTCATGGTAAGTATGAGGCGTATAATCTCTTTTGTGTCTGTAACGCCCGATAATACTTCTGCTGCATTAAGCATAACGTTGAGGGCTTGCCGAATACGCTGCTCCACACGCACCTGTTCCGTGACATCGCGAAATGCACAGACAACACCGATACGCCTTGACTCGCTATCATGAAGAGGCGCACTATTTAACTCCACAGTACGTTCAGAGTTGTCCGCTCGTCGCGTAACGAAACGCTCACCACGAATATTTTCACCATTCAATGCGCGTGTTACAGGAAAATCTTTGTAATCAATTGGTGTACCGTGTTGCGTATAGGTTGGGTAACGCTGTAAAAAGGCTGTTAGATGCTCTTTCGTATAAAGTGGCATGCCGAGAAAATGTGAGGCCGCTTGATTATTTACGATGATCTGCCCTTCTTGATCGAGTACCACGACGCCCTCAGTCATAGCATTGAATACAGCATTTAGTGTATTCGCCTGCTCTGTTGCCTGCATTGCAGCTTGATTTGCGCTAGTGAGAAGTTGATTTTTCTCAATAGCCAGAGCGCATTGAGCCGCTATGTCCAGTGCAAAGGCACGATGCCCTTTGGAAGGCTGGCGTGTCGTCCTCGTGTAATCCACAAAGGCAAAGCCAACACAGCGTTTTTCCGTGAGTAGTATTGCATTTTTCTTCTTATGCTTGCTCTCGTTTCTGGCACCAACGATCAGTGGAACGATCAGAACATTGGTCATTCCTGCCTGTTGATACCAGCCTTTCTCAATACCTGTTATCTGCTCTTGTGTAAAGAACAAAGGATTTTCCTCTTCGAGTGTTGCTAAGCAGTGCGGAAGGTCATCTAAAGCTGGTGAGAGTGTAGTCATCGGTGAATGCGGTTGTGTTGTACTTGCGAGCAGCAATGCGCCGTTATCCAGAAGGAAGGTCGAGCCTCCATCGGCATCCAGACCGCTCACAAGATGTTGAGTAGCGATACCCAGCACGGTAGAGAGGTCTTCATGTGAATTGACCGCCAGTGCGACTTCATAGATAGATTGGGCACGTTTAATTAAGCGTTCTGCGCGTTTATTTTCATTCTGTGCGTGCTGGTAAAGGCGTGCATTGTCGATGGCTACTGCTGCCTGTTGTCCAATCGCGCACACTAATTGTTGTTGCGCTGAGGAGAAGGTCAGGGGTTGTCCAGGATTATCAAGCGATAGTATACCAACAAGCCGACCTTCACGACGGAGCGCAATAAAGAGGATCGAGCGCACAAGAAACTTTTCTGCAAAAGACTCCATGCCTGGCTCTGTTTGCAAATCCTCGCATAGTTTACATTCGTTCCTGGTCATCAGTTGTTGAATGAAGGGGTTATGAAGGGAGAGCGAACTCCTATACCATGCTTGATCGCCAGCTTTAATATACTGCTTTGCGAGCTGTTGTGTAGAAAGAAAGTATGTCTTGGGCACGAACATATCTTGCGACTCTTCAAAGAGCCATACTGCACAGCGTTCAACCTCGCATACTTCTGTTGTGCGCTTCACAAGGACCTGCAAAATATGGGTAAGATCAAGTGAAGAGGCAAGTAGCTCCGTCAATTCACGCAAAATTTCGCTTTCGCGTAAAGCATGCTGTAGGCGTAAATGCTCCTCGTTGCTAGAAAATGAAAAACTATCACTCGACATGTTATCAACCTCTCATGGGAGATAGTGTAAGTAGGAGTTCGGGTGTCTATTGTTATAAGAATATATATGTATTCGTCAACATCCACGAACACATGTTGTTGCTTGACAGTATTGTTCTGTTGAGTCAAAGTGTAGCAGATGCAGATAGCAAGCGTCAAGCATGGGTACCTGCTGAAAGCTATACTTGCGTTTAACCTCTATGATGATATAATATGACCTCCTATACGATGATGTACAGGGAATTGAAAAGAAAGTTCTTTACGTGAATAGAGAAAATAATGATTACAACATATGGTACGGCATGAGGAGAACTGACCACATGACCATGAGCATTGGTATCGACTATAAAATTGGATCGTGGAAAACCTGTTTGACAGAAAATGGACAGACGGTAGAGTTATGTACATTCGTACACAGTGAGGAGACTCTTGCTTATATCGAAAGTGTCTGTGCGCTTTATCCCGAACCAATACTCGCATTATCTTCGTCTCTGGAAACCACGCTGTGTTCGTTACAGACACTCATAGCAGACCACGCAGTTGCAACGCCTGAGATGGACGATTTACATACGTTTCTGCTTGCTATCGACTCACTGAATACCAGGAATTTTCACTTGCCCGCATTGAAAAGCCTCAAAAGCGTCCCTCGCTATCGCAAGCGTAAGCGTAAAGATATGGGAAATGCCGATAAGCTGTGTTCTGTAACCACGCTGTTGTATCGTATGCGACAACAAGAAGCGGCATGGCCTGAAATGCGTTTCTTATATTTGGAGGTTGGGGAAAACGACCGTAGCATTGTAGTTGTCAAAGATGGGCGTATTATTGATGGTATCAATGTGGCTAGCGAAGATGTTGCAGAGGACGAAGAGGAGGATGAGCAGGAGCGCGAACAGGCATTCTGGGAGGGTTTATCTGAGGATGTAGCCGGACTAATGGCTATTCATCATTTCGAGGATATCGTGGTGATCGACCGCCGCTCCTCTTTACGAGAGAAACTTGATAAAAGTACCGTTGTTGACCGTTTAGGTGATACCTACCAATTTTATCTTTTCCCACGTGGCGAATCCGAGCCAGAAGGTTTTGAGGCTGCGATAGGTGCTACCCTCATTGCTGAGGGATTATTTCGTCCGGGTCTTGCCTGTGAAGTCGTAGAGCGTCTTCAGGTAAAATGATAGTGTTGTGTGATACACAGGAGCGCGTTGTCAAATGGCAACGCGCTCCTGTGTATCACACAACACTATCTCTATTTACCATGACGCCGTAAGCGTAAAAATTCGATGACGACGGTGAGAACTGCTCCAGCAGCAATCTCCAATGCCGTAGCTGTTGTCGATTGTTTAGTCGTTCCCTTTGCCATTTTCTTCTGTGCTTTGGCAAACTCTTTCTGCGATTTAGCTAGGTCTTTCTCCTGTGCTTTAGCAGAAGTCTTTTGAGCTTTGGCAGTGTCTTCTTTTTGCGTCTTCGCAGAATCTTTTTGAGCTTTGGCAGAGTCTTTGCCTTGTGTATTAGAAGCAGACTGTGGTTGTCTCTGTTCGTTTCTCTGACCAGTATTTCTACCGCGACTCCGTGCCTCACCGATACGTGCATCATCGGCTCTCTCAGTAGGATTCGCATCCATATGTGCTGGCGACTCAGTATCAGGGCGGTCTTTGTTTACTCTCCCAGCCATCGTACTGACAAACGTTATGACATCATTTGGAAGTGGCTGTACTTTTTCTGAGAAGAATGCATTGATCTCCGCGCCCAGCAGGAGAATGACTGCAAAGTAGTAGAAAAACAGCAGCAGGATAATACCACCACCGACAACACCTGCATAGCCTGTCAAAAATTTGCTCGCATATAACGGGAACGCGAACAGATAAATTTCCAGTGCTATCGAGGCTATGAGCGCGCCAAGCCAGCTATGTTTAATGCTAATCTTCTGGTTTGGCATAACAATGTAAATGGCCTCAAACAGAATGAAACCAACGAAGATGCCAACGAGGATACCGATTACGGTTTTGATAACTATATTCGCCTTTATAAATGGAATGGTCGGCACGGCTGAAGCAGCTACCATGATCGGTATGAGGATCACAAACAATAATAACATGCCAATCGCAACAAGATTCTGGCGTATGAGTGGACGTGGGCGAAGATGGTATATAAGGTCCAAGAACTGCTCGATAACAACAAAGAGACGTGAACCACCGATTATAGCGATCAAAAGCGCGAGTATCACAAGGAAGATACCTGTGTTAGGTTTTTGAAGTTGTGCTGTTGCTCCTTGTACAATCCCTAATACGGTAGATTGTGAACTCGGGAATGCTCCAGCAATCTGAGTTTGAATATTTGTTACTACACTTGCATTTAGTTTGCCAAGTGTAATGCTGAGGATACCGATGAGTGCAATGAGGATGGGGAACATCGCCAACATCAAGCTGTACGCTAATGTACCAGCGAAGGTCATCGTGCCGTCGTTATTGAACTTTGTGAGAAATTGTTGAAAAGGTTTTGTCTGCTTTTCAACATTTTTAACTGATTGTGAAGAGGCGACCTCTTTCACCTTTTCGACGGGGTTTTTCGTTTGTGTTGCCATGATTTGATCTCCTTGTGGGCCTGATTATGTATAAGGCAATATGTTGAGATACGTAGCATCACCATCCAAATTATATCAGAGCGAGAAATAGGTTGTGTGTTGGTGATGCTCTTGCTATAGTTTAAAAACATTATGGTGCTAAATGTTTACACGCTTAGTTCACGGATGAGTACGCTTTTCCGTTTCATTTTGTGCTAATTTGGCGTATAGTAAGTATTAAGAAGACGAAATTATCAAGATAGAAGTAAATCTATGAGTTCACAAACACCGAAATCATTTACCTCAATGCTGTGGAGCGCGTTGCGTATGGGGGCGCGTACTCTCTGGCAGAGTAAGGGCAACCCTGCACGTTCAGTTATCGAGCGGCAACGGGCGTTAGCTGTGTTAGGACTACCCGCAAACGCGACGCCACAACAAATTAAACGCCGTTATCGCACACTCGCGAAACGCTATCATCCAGATCGTGGGGGAGATCGTCAACAGATGCAGCGTATCATCGCTGCATATGAACTGTTAGCGAAGGAACAAGCACGCTAGCTGGAACTAAAGGCTGGCCCCACACTTGCTACAAAAGCGTTTGCCAGAGCGAGCCTTTGTGCCACATTGGTCACAATAGATGGTGGACGTGTTGTCCTGTACAAAAGGTTGCTGTGGGACGACAGGCGGTGTGGTCGGTTGATAGGGCGGAATAGAAGATACAGGCTGCTGTGGCGCATAGCGTTGCACAGGAGGAGGCGTCGATTGTTGCGCTGAGTACTGTTGTACTGGTGGCGTTGCTGTACCGGTGTTTTGCGTAGGGGTAGCGGCCTGATTGGTCGCGGTACTCTGCGAATTTTGTGTAGACTGGATTGTGTCATGTATTGTCTTTACCGCCTTGACTGCAACACCGCCAATAGCACCTGCAATCTTCAAACCCTTTGCAATATCTTCCATATCCTTTTTCAAGCGGTCTGTGGAAGGAAGAAGTGTTGAGTCCGAAACTTTGGTAAACACGTCCTGGCCTAGCTGAAATGTATTTTTGCTATCGGGGTTGACTCCGAGTAGACCTTGTTGTTGTGTCCCATCATCAAAGCGCAACGTTACACTATCAGCTTGCACAAAAAAGGCTCCTTCACGTCGTACTTCTGATGCAGCGGCTGAGACTTGTTGTCCAGAGGCAAGTGACTGGGCGGCATGCGCGATACGATTGCGGTCCTGCACAATAAGGGTGAAGCGTCCATTTGAGAGCAGCGTGAGGCGGTCTACGCGAGACGTAAAATAGTCAAGACCGAAACCAGAGCGATGCACACATTCATATTGACCAGTAACAGGTTTTGCCATAGAGGTTATAATCTTTCTCATTGTTTAGAGCAACATATATGTTTGTATTATACTATCTCTATTACGCAAAACCGTACACAAAAGTTGTTAAAGCTATACTTGGACCGTAGTATCACGGGGGGATGTTCTGTCACTGCCCATAAGTACCGAGTCGGAGAGCAAGCGTGCCTTCGCCAATTCTTCCTGGCCTTGCTCGGCCATGCCTTTGTTGATAAGGTAGCTCCCAAGCCGAACATGAGCACTGATGCGAATACCGATGCGTTCAGTTCGCGCCAGTTCGTCTATTGCCTTGCGGAACGCCTGCTCTGCTTGCTCGTTGTTCAGAGCCTCGAAGATACGGCCCTGCATAATATAAGCGTCTGCTCTTCTAAGAATATAGCTACGTTCGCCAGCTTGTAGAGCAAGATTCGCGAATTGTAATGCCTTGTCATATTGTTTATCCGCAAGCTCTATACCTGCTAGCAGACAGGCGGCGGTCGATACAATATTTGCCTGCTCTTTTTGTCTTCGTGGCGGTCCTGATTGGGCCAATTCTGCATTGTCTAACGATAACTTCCATTTGTCTATAATTTTAGTGAGGAGGCGCCGTGTGTTTTCGTGGTTTCCTAACGCCTGCTCAATTTCGGCGACGTTGCACTCAACTGCCGTAGCCTGCAGCATCTCGTCGATTGTCTCATAGAGAAGGCGTGCATATTGAGCGTGTTCTAGTGCAATATGGAGCTTATCATCTCTTTTTGTTGTATCGCTAGGATGTACCTGCTCAATCTGTGTTGCCTGTGCCAGCGCAATCAATGCCATACCCCAGTGGGCCTCGGCGACGTACCCTAGCTGTGTTTCGCGACTCATCATGCCTAGCGAGACGTTGAATTGCTCAAGTGCTTCGTTGAGTTGATGAAGTTCGCGATAGGTTGCGGCGAGATGGAGGTGAAGCAAAAGCAATTCTTGCTTCTGATCGGGCGACAAGTTTTCCTGTTTGGGTTCTTCTTGCATCGCATAGATGAAATCGCCTTGCGCCTTGACAAAACGCCTCTGTTCAAAGTAACATTGGCCCCGCAAGGCGGCTAAACGCCAACGTTGCAACGGTGGCACCTGCATAAAGTGTAGTGGTTCCAGACGTTGAAGTGCCTCTTGTATTTGTCTCTCGGCGAGCAGTTGTGCGGCATTGCTGCGTAATGTGTCGAAGGAGGTATAATCGCGAGCCTCAACTTCGGAATCACGATGCTGGTAGGCGAGGATTTTCAGATCGTCGATGGGCAGTCTGAGGCGCTCAGCAAGGAAGCGCAAGCTTTCCTGTGATGGATCGACGCGATTGCGCTCTATCTGAGAAATCAGGCTTGTGCTATATTGGCCGCTTGCAACATCAGCTAATGAGAGATGAAGATGTTCGCGTGCCGCTCTAATACGTCCGCCTAGCGTATCAGGGGAGACATGTTTTGATGGCCGTGGCATAGACTAATGTAGACCTTCCTAGCTTACTTTTGGGATGAGGTTGGTACTTATATTCTATTATAGGGGATTATGTATAAAAAAACAAGACTAAATGGAAGGAATTTAGGGCAACAACGAAAATTCAGAAGGATCATAAGGAATTCTATTGTTACTTCCACCATGCTTGCTCGTAACGAGAATAGAAAAGAAAGAGCGGTTGTTTGTAGCGGTATAAGTTTTATTAGTTTTTGCAATAGAACTTTTGGTCTAAAATTATCTTGACTTTCAATGCTCAACGCTGTATTCTTCTGAGGAGTAATGAAAGCATTTTGAAAAGAGGTATTGGGTAGATGTCTCGTTCCTCCAAAGTAATCCCCCGTAAGCAAGATGATGTGGGGCAAGTTTCACTGTTCTCATCAGAGCAAACCAATAGTAGTGTGGAAGTAGCCGCCTTGCTAAAAGAGACAAAGGGATTGGCACGTCATAAAAAAAATATAGCGTATTCTGCCGCCGATATTCAAGTCCTGGAAGGTATCGCCGCAATTCGGCACCGCCCAGGGATGTATATAGGCTCAACATCTACTTCTGGTCTGGTACATCTGATCTGGGAAGCACTGGATAATGCTGTCGATGAGGCGGTGGCGGGCTATGGCAAACAAATCTGGGTGAGTATCGACAGAGAAGGCTGGGTCACGGTTCGCGATGAAGGGCGTGGCATGCCCTTTGATTTGATGCTGTATCAGGGTGATTACCTGCCTGCCGCAACGGTTATTCTCACCGTGCCACATTCCGGGGGTAAGTTTGCCGAGGGCGCATATAAGACGGCTGGTGGCTTGCATGGAGTTGGCTCTACCGTTATCAACGCACTCTCCGAAAAGTTAGAACTCACCATTTGGAAAGATGGACAGGAATTTACACAAACGTTCAGCCGTGGTGTCGCGATGCCATATCACGTTGTATCCTGTGACCCAAAGCTGTATGGTACACAACTACGCTGGTTATATGATAGCTCCGTTTTCGATGTCGATGCATACTATTCGCTTGAGGTGGTAGAAAGCCGTCTTAAAGCGTCTGCATATCTCAATCGAGGCGTCTCTTTCCATCTTGATGCATGGGATGATGCAGCAGATGAGCAGGTTAGTCGCGTATTTTACTCACGCGATGGTTTACCTGATTATGTGCGTGACCTTGCCACAACTGGTACCAGCATGCCATTATCGAAGTATGTAATTGGCATTGCCAAAGAGAAAGATGGCGTACAGATAGAGGTCGCGTTGCAACCGACAACGGGCTACAAAATCTCTATGTACAGCTACGCGAATGCTGTCCGCACCCGTGACGGAGGTGTGCATGAAACAGGCTTCAAGGCTGCGTTAACAAAGGTCGTTAACGATTATGCCATCAAATTAGGCGTCATCAAGAATCGCGAGAAAGACGGCTTTAAGCCAGAGGTTATTCAGCAGGGACTCAATGTTGTGATCTCGGTGAAACTGAAAGACCCACAATTCCAGGGGCAGACAAAAGATCGTTTGAACAATGCTCCGGTTGAAGGTATTGTACGTTCTGTCGTCGATGAGGGCTTGAAAGACTGGTTTGAGAGCAACACGGCGGTCGGCAAAGAGTGGCTCAAGAGAATTCAGCAAATGCAGAAGGCACGCAATGAGGCTCAGTTGGTAGAAGAACTGGCGCGTGCAGGCAACAAAAAGAATGGCGAGTTGATTGATACCTCACTCTCGAAGAAATTCCTGAAATGTAATTCGTCGGACCCCAGTCGCTCGGAACTGTTTATCGTCGAGGGCGATTCGGCTGGTGGCAGTGCTGGTCAGGGACGTTTCTCTGAATTTCAAGCCGTGCTGAAACTCAAAGGCAAGCCGCTCAATGTGGCGAAGGCCGATCTCGAACGTATCGTCGAGAACGAAGAGATTCGCACTATCATCAACGTCCTGGGAACGGGTACACGCGACACCTTTGATGTCAGTCGCCTCAAGTTTAGCCGTGTAATTATTGCAACCGACGCCGACGTTGACGGTCTGCATATTCAGTGTCTTCTGCTCACCCTGTTTCACCAGGAGTTCAGTGACTTGATCGAGCGCGGCCACGTCTATATTGCCTGTCCACCACTCTATTCGGTGAAGTATAAGGGTAAGGTTGTCTGGTTGCTCGACGACGAAGCACGTATGCAATTTGTCAAGAGTCGCTCTGATGCACAGAATTTGGAGTTCAAACGCTTCAAGGGTCTTGGTGAGATGAATCCAAAAGAGCTACGTGATACAACCTTCGATCCAGCGCGTCGTACACTCAAACGGGTGACGATGGAAGATGGTGTATTGGCGGCAAAACTGGTGATGGAACTGATGGAAGATAAAAACGCAGAGGTACGACGTACCTTCTTAGCGGACCACGCACGCAAAATTAAAGAATTGGACATCTAAACTATGGCTCGTACACGCGTAGAAAATACCACCAACAATGGCAATACGCCCGAAGTCGGAATTATTCGCGAAGAAGATTTCTCAGTCATTATGTCGCAGGCATTTGCGACCTATGGTCTCTCTGTTGTTACGGATCGTGCCTTGCCCGACGCTCGTGATGGACTCAAGCCGGTCCAACGTCGTATTCTCGCTGGTATGCGTGAAGCACGCTATCTTTCCACGCGTTCAACGGTCAAGAGTGCCGAAGTTGTTGGCTTGATTCTCGGTAATTATCATCCACACGGCGATACCTCTGTCTATGATGCCGCCGTTCGTATGGCGCAACCATTTACGATGCGTTATCCGCTGATCGAAGGTCAGGGCAACATGGGGAGCGAAGATGGCGATGCTCCTGCTGCCTATCGTTACACTGAGATGCGTCTATCACCATTAGCAGAGGCATTGATGGCCGACATGGAGCGCGAGACGGTTCCGGTACACCCAACGTACAAACAAGACCCTAAAGTGGTTGAGCCGGACTATCTACCGGGACGCATTCCGCCTGTTGTCAATCCATCCAGTGGTATCGCCGTCGGTCTCTCTACCAATATTCCACCGCACAACCTGAGCGAGATACTACGAGCCTGTATCGCGCTCCTCGACCGACCAGATATGGATATCGAGCAGTTTATGACGTATGTGAAGGGACCGGATTTTTGTCAGGGTGGGCGCGTCATTGGGAGTGATGGTATCAAAGACTACTTTACAACGGGCAAAGGGCGTATCATTGTACGCGCCGAAGTGCGATTGGAAGAGACGCCGCGTAATCGTTCGTTGATTATCACGCAGATTCCACCGATTGGACGCGACAAAATCAAAGCCTCGATTGTCAAAGCGATCAATGCTCGTAAGCTAGAAGGGCTAATGCCGGATGTGCGCGACGAAAGCGACACCGAAAAGGGCATGCGTATCGTGCTGGACCTACGTCGTGATGCTGATGCCGCACAAACATTATCACACCTGTTTCACGAGACCGATCTACAGGTCGCGCTTTCTTTCCAGATGGTCTTTCTCTTTGGTGAGCCGATGCAAGCTGCACGACAACCTAAGCAAGTTGGTATGCTCGAGTTGCTCAACTATTGGAACGCGCACCAGCTTGACGTTCTCACACGACGAGCGCAATTCGATCTGAGGAAGGCACAAGAACGCTTACATGTCGTCGAGGGTTTGATTGTTGGTGCGGCCCATGCCGGAGAGGTTGTGAAGATATTCCAGAACGCGGAAGACCGCAACGTTGCGCGTACACAGATCGAGAAAAAGTATAAGCTGACCGCCATTCAATCGGATGTTATTGCGTCGATGACGTTAGCACAGGTAACGCGCCTGGATGCTGGTAAATACGCGAAAGAGCAGACCGAGTTGCAGGCTCGTATTAGAGAGCTAGAACAACTCCTGGGTGATCGCAAGGAGTTAATTGCATCGCTCAAGAAAGAGATGCAGCAACTTATCAAGCAATTTGGGGATGAGCGTCGTACTATCATCGAAGCACAAGGCGTGGCAACTGCACCTATCGAGACTGTCGCGAGTCTACATCAACGTGAGCCAATTACCATCGTCGTTACACGTTCTGGAGCCTTGAAAGCACTTCCCTCCGATACATTTGCACCAAAGGGAAAAGGCACAAAAGCTGTCTATACCCCCGTTCGTGGTGATGAGCAGTTACGTCAGATTATCGCCACTACGTCGCAAGACTATTTGCTGTGTGTCTCCTCAACTGGCCGTGTGTTTCAGGTTGCTACACACCGTGTTCCTGGAGGAACTCGTTCGGCGAAGGGCGAGCCGATTCGCAAGATACTCGATCTACATACTGGCGAGGAAATCGTCATGATTTTGCCTATTGAATCCTATGACGAGGAGCGTTATCTTGTGACGTTCAGTAAGCTAGGTAAAGTCAAGAAATCTCCCTTGAGCGAATATAAAACGGCCGATGTCGATGGTTTGCAAGATATGAAGCTGGCAGATGGCGATAGCATCGTTACTGCGCTTATCTCACAGGGACAGGGCGAGTATCTCGTCTCAACCGATAACGCGCAGACGTTGCGTTTTGCAGAAGAGAGTGTACGGGCGCAAGGACGAGGAGGGCAAGGTATCGCAGCAATGACGCTTGCCCCTAAAGCATCCGTCGTCAGTGCCTCTTACCTGAGAAGTGGACAGGCGACCGCCGAGGGCCTGACAAGCTTACTTGTCGTCACTGAGAATAGTTTTGTCAAGAAAGTGCCTATCAGTCAATTCCCAGCTAAAGGCCGTGCTACTGGTGGTGTGACGACAGTGGAACTGCTTGAGAAAGATCGCCTCTTTTTGACTGCGCTTCTTGATGAAGATGAATACATCCTGTTAGTCTGGTCTGGTGAACATGGTGATCAAGTGAATGCAATCAAAGTAACAGAGTTGAAGACGTTCCCACGCCAGAAGCAAGGTATTCCAATTGTAACTGGGCGTATGCTGGGTATTGTAAAATTGGGATAGAAGTATCCATTATCTGCGATTATCAACGAGCAAATAGACGAGTCCAAGTAGGAGTAGGCCAAGTCCTGGGAACCAAAACGAGAGTATGAACGATGGCAGACCTGATGGCAGTAAACGGTCTGTCGGTCCATATTCTACGAGTCCAACCAGCATTACAATAATTGCTGGTGTCAACGCACCGGCAGTAACATAGCCACGTCGTGCCGCCAACGCAATGCCCACTAACCCTAAACCTATTGCAAGCACAATCGAGCCACCTGCGTCGGGGATGATATTGTTCTTATAGGTGAAGAATATAGAAAGACCAATTAACGTCACAAGGATACCCGCAATCAACAGACGATACGGATTGATAACTGCTGCAACGAGCATTCCTAGTCCAAATAAGAGCAGACCAAGTGGATATGTGAATGGGCTGATGTGGACGAGCAATGCCAGCACGAGGAATACTATGCCAAACATGAGTAGTATAACTGCCTGACGACGATTCTTAGCTCTTGAAATAGTAGAGACTGCAACGGATTTTGCCATGTTTGTTTCCTTACCTCCATATGCTAATTGTGATAGTATTTGTAGGAGAGCAAAATAAATGTACAACCCTCCTATTGTATCTTGTTTATTGTGTAGAAATCTTCTTTCCAAAAAGGAGCTAACTTACTATGGCAACATACAAAAAAAATTCTTATGGGATATTGTCAATGTGTTTCTTACTTGTTGTGCCTGTTTTTACAGCTTGCTTTCCAGTATCTACAACACCTATCACGAAACATACGTCTACATCTTTACCAACCAGTATCCCTACTTCGCAAAATACCTATAGTTGTCAACTACAGCGAACTCCTATACATACTTCTGCTATATTAGGACCAGAGGTACAAGGGGTAGCAAGCCATAGCGAGCTTTGGGCGTTGATTCAATCAACTACGGGAGTACCACCGAAAGCAAAATCATTAGTGAAGATTGTCTGGCGCATGACGGGGAACGGCACATTTTCTCTTGTCGCGCTCAACGCACAAGGTCAACACATCTTACCGGATCAAGGTCCAGAGGCACACGAGGGATCAAACTGGAATCATCCTGGCGATGAATGGGGGAGTATCTTTACCTTTACCACTGCTGGATGTTGGGACCTGCATGCAAGTAGAGATGGTGCCTCTGGCGATGTCTGGCTAAATATAGTCCAGTAATAAAAGTCAGCATTTACAACTGAGTGTAAATGCTGACCATACAATGCTTATGCTAGAGGATCGAGGAGGGACCATCGTAGTTTGTTGGATGGATAATCTCGTCAACCTTCTGGCTCGCAGCGTCACTGGGACGCTCGGAGCGGATAACCTCGATTGAACATTGTGCGATCAATGCACCAATAGCACCAATAGCTGCTAATGCTGGTGCAACGAGTACACCGACGACACCAACGGTCAGAGGCACCTCCATAATGGTGTGACCATCTTGCTTGATGATGAGGCGACGGACATTGCCTTCGTGAACAAGCTCCTTCACACGGGTCAACAACTGCTCACCCATCACCTGAAGCTCTTCATAACCTTGTTTTTGCTCAACGTTTACGTTGTTTATGTCTGGGTCCTGTGACATAGCTCTATGTTCTGCCTTTCTTTTTGTGTCCAAACATACTCGATTGCGGTGAAAACAGCCGCACACCGCATGGAGACCCGCTCCATGTGTGGTCCTAGCCGGACAAGGAACCTCGGTACTCTAAGTTCCAAAACCTGAGATGAACGCTCAGGGTGCCGCTTTACACAGCATTGAACCATTCCGCTGTACATGGATTACGGCTGTGGAGTCAGCCGACTGATACGCCGTTCGCTACGCGTCGATGTGTGAACTCCGCACACATTCAGGTACATTTCCGTACTTTTCCGAGAGCTATTCGCTCGCTCCTTCTCTTAAATCCCTCACAAGAAGGCAACGCGCTTTCTTCGAGGTGTATGCATATCCTTATGCCAATTGTATAGTAGGTCATGCCAATTGTATAGTAGGTCCGAATGTGTACCACGTTTCATCAACGTGGTTACATATGGTATACGTACATAACAGACAATTAGTTGGAGGGAACGTAGCGACAAGCTTGGCTTTTCCAACCTGAGCAAGTACAATTCAATTGAACGTACATCACAGAGAGATTGATAGGAGCTATATGGCATATTTTTTAGCAAAAACCGACCCCGAAACATATTCGATTGACCAGTTAGAGCGCGACAAAACGACCGTATGGGATGGTGTGCGGAACGCGCAAGCGATACAGGTTATTCAGAAAATGAAACCAGATGACGACCTATTGATCTATCACAGTACGTCCGAAACTGCCATTGTGGGGCTTGCTCATGTGACCTCTGAGCCACGACCAGACCCGAAAGATGAGAAGAGCTGGGTAGTCGATGTGGCGTTTGTGCGCCGCTTCGAGCATCCTATAACGTTGCAAGAAATCAAAGCAACGCATCAGTTTGACGATTGGAGCCTGATCCGTCAAGGTCGCCTTTCTACAATGGAGGTACCGACTTCCTTTATCATATGGCTCAAAGAGAAAAAGGTTTTGTAGCAAGAAAGCATGGAGGTCAAGTTATGGATAACACTGCATTCTGGTATATCAATGGACGATGGGTTCATCCGAATGAGGGCACTATTTCGATCAACGATGTTGCTGTTTTGCGTGGCTATAGTGCCTTCGAGTCGTTCCGAACGTATGATCGACGACCATTTCATCTCGATGAGCATCTTCATCGACTGTATCGCTCTGCTAAGTTGATCGAGTTGGACATCCCTTACACACGCGAACATATTACAAAAGTTCTACATGAGATCATCGAGCGCAACACATACAAGCACGCTACAGTCCGCATACTGGTCACAGGTGGTGAGACCGAGGATGGCATCCTACCTACTGGCAGCCCTGTGTTGGCGGTACTCATCACACAGCTTGCTGAGCGCGATATGGAGCGTTTCACAAGAGGGGCCAAAGTAATTACTAGTCGTCTACAACGAGTTTCACCGGAGGCCAAGACGACAAACTATATTGAGGCGGTGCGCTCACTCAAAGAGGCCGCACGACGTGATGCAGTGGATGCGCTCTTCGTCAATGAACACGGCCATGTGCTTGAGGGAACGCGCAGCAACTTTTTTGTCTTTCGGGGTGATACTCTGGTGACGCCGCGTGCAGGTGTTTTAATCGGTGTTACACGCAATACTGTACTAGAACTCGCGCATGGTATTTTTACCATTGATGAACGCCCTATTCTTTTCGATGAATTGGCAAGTGTGGACGAAGCTTTTATCACCTCATCCTCAAAAGAGATCACGCCCGTTGTGCAGATTGACGATATTGTTATTGGTGATGGTAAACCCGGACCGCATACCTATGCATTAGAGCAACGCTTTATCGAGATGATCGAGCGAGGTGATTTCTGATGCTATCACTAGAACAGTATCCCAAAGTTGCCCCGAAAGCCGAGCTACATGTCCACCTCGAAGGGTCGATACAATCTGCAACGTTTTTAGAACTTGCGCGAAGAAATCATATCTCTCTGCCCGTTGATACAGTGGAGGAGGTGCGACGTTGGTTTGCGTATCGAGACTTTCATCATTTTGCCGAGATATTCAGTGCTATTTTCCGTTGCTTGAAAAACGCGGAAGACTACGAGCAGATTGTGTACGAGTTCGGCGAGGCGATGGTACGCCAGCACATATACTATGCAGAGGTGACTACTTCGGTCTGTATCCACCGTTATACATTAGGCATTCCGCATGATGTGTACTTTGGAGGTATGACACGTGGTCGTGAACGTGCAAAGCGAGACTTCGGTGTTGAGATCAACTGGATATTCGATATTGTACGTGATAAGGCACAAGGTTCTGGTGTATCTCAACGCGCTGATTACACGCTTGCTGTAGCTAAAGAGAGTATGCAAGATGGAGTTGTTGCTCTAGGGCTAGGTGGTACCGAGGTTGGCTATCCACCCGAATGGTTCGCGAAATGGTTTGAGGAGGCTAAGGCGGCTGGCTTGCACTGTGTGCCTCACGCGGGCGAGACCGAGGGACCTACAAGCATATGGAATGCTATTCGCATACTAGGCGCAGAACGCATCGGGCACGGTGTCCGTGCTGTCGAGGACCCAGAACTTGTAGCTTACCTTGCCGAGAAACAGATACCCCTTGAAGTATGCCCCACCAGCAATATCTGTTTGGGGGTGTATCCTTCGCTGAATCAGCATCCCTTGCCACTTCTCTATGCGGCTGGTATCCCACTCACTATAAACTCAGACGACCCACCGTTGTTCAATACGACTCTGAACGATGAGGTGGGACTACTTGCAAGTGCCTTCCAATTTGACCGCGATACGATTAACAAAATATTGCTCAATGGTGTGCGTCATAGTTTTTTGCCAGATGAGAAGAAACGATTGTTAGAGCAGCGTTTCCGTGCTGAGATGGAGAGGTATCTGTAGGGACCGATTTTAGCGCGTCCCGTTGGCATTTCCCTTGCCGAAAGGACACGATAATGCTTTAAGAAAATATGGTGGCAATGAAAGGAAACCAACGGGCGACCACAAGGGTCGCACCCTACTATACACGTTGTATAGTAGGGTGCGACCCTTGTGGTCGCCCGTTCCTAGATTGAGAATTTAAAGAGCATCATTACGCCCAACGAGGGGTAGAGCCTGATAAATCAGGTACGTACAGATTGTTGTATCTCTACTAGTCCGCTGGTGCTGCGACTGCTCCTGCAACCTCGGCGAATGCATCTTCGAGTATCTCTGATGCTTGCTGTAACTGCTCATCGGTCACACAGAGAGGCACAAGCACGCGAATTACGTTGTCGTACATGCCAGCTTTGATCAACACTAGGCCGCGTTTGTGTGCGGCTGTCAGTACAGCATTCGTGGTCTGACCATCGGGTTCTTTGGTGGTGCGATCCTTGACCAGTTCTACCGCGATCATGCCACCGAGACCACGTATGTCACCGATGCACTGATGACGCTCTTGCAAGCGTGTGAAGTGTTGCTTGAGTCGTGTACCAATCTCGCGTGAACGTGCTGCGAGGTCTTCTTTTTCGTAGAGGTCGAGGACTGCTAACGCTGCGGCACAGGCAACAGGGTTGCCGCTATACGTACCACCCAGCGTTCCAGGCGGTGGCGCATCCATGATATCGGCGCGTCCAACCACGCCGCTGATTGGCATGCCAGCACCCATTGATTTCGCGATGGTGATCATATCGGGCACGATGCCATCTTGCTCAACCGCGAACATGGTGCCAGTGCGACAGAAGCCAGTTTGAATTTCGTCGGCGATGAACAGGATGCCGTGTTTCTCACATACTGCTTTCAGGTCGCGTAGAAAGCCCGCTGGTGCAGGAATGAAGCCGCCTTCGCCCTGTAACGGCTCGATAACCACTGCGGCAATCTGGTCTGGTGCCACCTCACCGACAAACATGCGCTCTAGCTCCTGAATACAGGTACGTGATGCCTCTTCAGGCGACATATTCATACGATAGGCATAGGGGAATGGGGCGCGATACACCTCCGGCGCATAGGGACCGAAGCGATGTTTGTATGGCTTGACCTTTGCCGTCATGGTCATGGTCATGAGCGTGCGCCCATGATAGGCATTGTCGAAGACGACAATCGCAGGCCGCCCTGTCGTGTAGCGTGCGATCTTGACTGCGTTCTCTATCGCCTCGGCACCGCTATTGAGAAAGATGGCCTTCTTAGGAAAATCGCCAGGGGTGATCTTCGCGAGACGTTCGGCAAGTTCGATGTATGGCTCGTACATCATCACGCTAAAGCAGGTATGCGTAAACTTCTCAGCCTGCTCTATGATAGCCTTTGTCACCTCTTGGCGTGCATGCCCAACGTTCATCACGCCAATCCCGCCCGCGAAGTCGATAAAGCGGTTGCCGTCCACGTCTTCGATAATCGCGCCATCCGCCTTTGCCGCGAACACATTCACCGTCGAACTCACGCCGCGTGGCACCGCCTGTTGACGACGTGCCAGCAACTCTTGTGACTTTGGACCTGGAAGATTGAGATATTCGTTGTTGTCGGACATAGAAGCCTCCTGCTTGGTTAAAGGATACAATAAATAAGCGTAGATTATACTGTTCTCTCTATTTTATCATATAGTTCTGGGATTTGATGCAATGAAACAGGGACGTGGTTAAGGGCACCCTTAACCACGTCCCTGTTTCATTGCATCAAAAACTTTATATTGCACTTAGAAACATCCTACTAACTGCTCTAATACATGAACTTACTTTGATATCGCTGCCTGAATAGCTGTTGCGAACGCTTCTGGCAAAAGGATGCCTCTGCTTAACGCTCTTGACTGCTGTCCATAAGCTCGCGTAACTACTGTATTATCTTTGAGGTAGAACGAGATGAAGTACTGAGACTCGTCTTGGAGTGAACGGCTTTGATCAACAGAAGCTGTTAAGACCATTTGAGCCAGAAGTGCTACCTTGCTTGGGTCTTTAACGGCTCCCAATTGTGTTGTACCATCATTCTCCTTATTCACGCCAATATATTGCACTTTACCGCCAATATCAAGTAGGTCGCTTCCCCTCTTCGCATTAGGATTAGTGTCCGCCTCAAAGAGAACGAGGTGATTGTTATTATTTGAATCGTAAGCGACGAGCCGAAAAGTAGATTTATATCCCTTCATGGTATAAATGGGGGTTCCAACATTAAGAAAGGCAGCATCACCGTCTTGAAGCTGGTATCCAGGAATATTGACATTGCCACTTAACTTTGATTTTACTGTCGCAAATTGAGGCCCGAGATCGTTCTTTGTTAAAGCTCGTCCTGCATTTGCGGAGTCACCAAGATAGGTGATCCCATTATACTTAATAAAATTGACCCAATCTGTAGTCGATGAACAACTAACTAGTCCGAGAAAGGCTAGCATGAGGATAGTTATTAGGAACCATCGGTGAAACATTCAGCGTACACTATCTTTCATACTTTTCCTCTTTATAATATTTGGACGTTTTCAAAGCACTTTTTTTAATCTCTATAGAAAGAGACGCCAAAAGACCCTTTATCGTTCCCGGACTTGTATCTATTTTCGCTTTTTGCTATCCGAAACAACACATGATGTCATAATTCAACGTAATGACATCATGTGTTGTCAAGTCTATGCTACATTCGGCAATGGCGAATGCTTGTCCCCCTTGATAAGTGGCTCTAACCCTTGTCGGATACGCTCCTCGCTGCGTACTCCGAAGCCGGGGAGGGTGCGAATGCGATGTTTTTGTACCGCCCCCCACAGCTTCTCAAGCGTATCTACACCTAGCTCTTCGTGTAAGCGAATTGCGGTGATGGGACCGATATGCTCGACCCCCATCAAAGAGCGTACATCTTCTGGCAGCGACTGTAAGAAGATGCCATCATGGAAGGTCATGGTGCCGCCATGCACAAGTTCCGCGATACGTGTACGTAAGCGATATCCAAGCCCTGGAATAGGTAGGTCTTCGCCACGCGCGAGAATGTCTGCCGCTGGCTCCGACAGGTCTAGCACACCACGTGCTGCATTACGATACGCTTGGATACGATACGGATTGCCTTTTTGATAGTCTAAGAGGTCAGCAATTTTAGAAAGCACCTCGGCAATCTGCCGATTTGTCACCTGCACTGGCTCCTCAACTTTTGCTAGCTCCATTCCTGGTAGCTGTGGCTGTTGTACGGGACGCCGCACCGGGTGACTTTGTGCCGAAGGAACAAGATGAATAGTTTGGGTAAGCTGCAGAATACTCATGCGCGACAACCCCTTTCCCTTCACGGAATCATTGGTCTATATCTCTATATAAAGTGTTTAGAAACTACGAAGAAGCACTGGAGAACTATTGTAGGGGCTTGATTTATCACGCCCATAGTGTACAAAGTACATTGAAATCTTGTTCTAATTATACCACAAAAACTGTATAACGTCAAATGCTTTCATACGTTGTTACAAGCGCGATGAGGGGCAAATTCACTGCTGAATTTGCCCCTCATGTTGAACCCTATATCGTCGCGTTATTTATGGATTTGTTAGTTGCCCCACACGTCCACAAGGTAGCGTTTTTCGCTGGTCAAGGTATTCAACCATTGCTCTGCTTCCTGCATGGATGCTCCGGTCTTTTCCTGGTAGATGGACGCGAATGTTCTTCTGACATCCCGTGCCATCTTGCTGGCATCCCCACATAGATAGATGCTTGCACCATCCTGAAGATTGATGCGTATTTTTGATGAGAAACTGGGAATGCTGTACAGCGTTCCCAGTTTCTCATCAAAAAACTCTCTCTTTCTTTATCCGCTCTAGTTTCGTGCATCATACGGACGCAAGAAACGTGCAGGTTTGAAAGGAATGAATGCGGGTGGTACTGGATTCAGGCTCGGACCAAACGAAGCTGCTTCAAGGTTGAGTAACGTCGGCTCTGTAGAGTCGTCCCATTTGCCAGTATTCAGACGGTGAATTAACGTCCCGAAAGCTGTCAATTTCTCGGCAGAGGTGAAGGTGCAGTGACCAGCACGATGTATAAAGGTTTGACGCAGCATGTTAGAGTCATCGTTTGACTTAGCGACGCTTTTGTATGCCTGCTCGTCCTCGTTGACGACCAGCCCGTCACCAGTGGTGTGCATGGTCAGTACGGGAATATCCAGATCGCCGTTGAACGAAATGTACTTGCTCAGATACTTTTTTGCCCCTGAGTCGGCCTTGATACGAGGTGCTTTCGCAAGCGCATCTAAATCAGTATCCAGGTTCAACCCTGCTTGTTTGTAGAGTGCTTTGACCTCACTATTATCTACGGAAAGCTTCAATTGCTTGCCGTAATCAACGCCTGTGTTCCAGGAGGGATTGCCGCCAGCGCGATACTCAAGTTCGGCACGCGCACCAAAGGCAAACGCGAAATCAACCCGGCTCTCCCACAGATATTGATTCTGCTCGCGTGTTGTGTAGTCCTGTGGTGCAGGTTCAGGCGACGCTGGATTGAACCAGCCGGGAATGTCACCGAGTGCTGCGACAAGGGCGACACGCGCACGGCTCTGAGGTGTGTTTTGCGCGGCCTGTAGAATGGCCTCCGCTTGATTGAGAGTTGCGCCAGGATTGGTGAGATGTACAAGTGGGAGCGTACTACCTGCTAAGAGAACGTTGAAGGCAAACGCACCATCCAGTGCTTGATTCCATGTCCCGATACCGCCCGCAACCACGCCACACATAGGTAATGCACCAGTGAAGCGGTTGGGATACAATTGTGTCAAGCCTGCTGTGATAATACCACCAAGTGAGTCACCCCATGCAACGGTGCGTGAGGGCTTACCACAGGTAGCGTCGAAATAATTGAGCAAGGCGATCTGATCGTGGAATGCCTGTTGAATCGCCCAACCATTCTGACTGTATGAGGAGCCTGCCAGTGCGTAGCCCTGACTCAACAGAGCTGCGCCACTTGCTGCATCACTGGCATCCGGTGCTGGCTTGAGCAACGGTTGCGTAGAAAATACATAGCCATGACTGTAGAGTGCTAAGGTGCCATTCCAGTTCGATGGAACTGCGATAGTGTAGTTGGCTCCTTGAATAGTCCCCTGCAGCGTGTTTGTGCCACTAGCTTGCACACAACTACTCGTAGTATGAGCGTGTGCAACGCTAGAGGATGTGATCGCAAAGCCGCTCACCAGAGCGAACAATGCGAGAAGGAGGAGAAAGCGTCGTTGCATAAGTATAATCCTCGTTTCTTCACCACTATTTCAATGATAGAGAGGAATGACCATAGTCAGTGTAGCACATGACTCGTTACATATGCCATATATAGAGCGGCAGCAAAAATTGCAATATACTTACTATTAACAAAGCAACAGCACATAAAGTCGCCTGCCATCACGATTACTGGCTCAGTTGTTGATCTGAATGAGTCATTGGCGTGGTTCGATGAGGTATGCGCTGAGATATCTGAACTAGTGGCAATCTAGCTTTTAGGATGGCAGATGGGAAGGAAGTAGGAGTTATCATCGAAGATCAACTTCTGGGAAGCTCGTACACCAATTGCCGAAGGGGTACCCCCGACGACGAAACAATTATGGACGAGATTGACGGCGGTGAGTCCTTCCTCCGTCTGGATCGTTGTGGTAGGTAGAGCCGCGTATTGTTGATAAATCATCACTTGATTGTTGTAGAGGCTCTGTTCGCTCTGCTCGACGATTCCGTGCATATTCTGAATAGTGATTGAGGCACCCTCACGACCATATACAGGTTTCACAACATGCCGTCCTGCAAACATTGGTTGCCCTTGAGCATCGTTCGCTCCAAGGTAGGTTGGGAGAATGTACTGCTCAATCCACTCATGTTCTTCAGATGTGAACAACTCACCTTTTACCAGATGTACTGCCCACAATACTGCCATCAACGCCTTATTCTGGAGGACAAAGGCGGTTGGTGGGTTGATAATGGCAAGCCGTCGCTTTCGTACCAAGTCCATAAGGGCAAGACCTACTGGAGTGCCGTCGCGTGCTTCGTCCTCAATCAAATACTCCGTCGGATATAGCTTGCAGAGAACATCTACACGCTCTCCATCTGCCGTAAGGAGGCAATCGCGTGTTACTCGCAATTCGTCGAGACTACGGAACGATGTACGATATAGCGCGTTTCCTCTTAATCCGAGTACGCTTTGGTAAAACTCACTCGTACTCCGCTCTTCTTTATTGGAGCCATAGGCACTGAACACAACGGATGCCAGATTCTCCCCGTGGGGTTCAACCCAGCGTATGCCTCCGTTGATCGCGGAATGAATTGCATGTGCCAATTGCTCTTCGCAATGCGCGTTAGGGTCAACGAGTCCGAAATCTGCACACACCTGCTCGTTCATGTGGAATAGCTCGACAACAAAAGTCGCTGTCTCCGCGTTGAACTCAAGAAGCTTTGGTCCCTCTCCGGTCATGACAAACTCGAAGCGGCCACACATGACGGAGGCCATCTCTGATATGATGATGTGAACGTAAGGAATCGCGGGCAGTGGAATACCAATATCAATGAGGAACTGGTCATCAGCTTGTTGAAGTACGAGAGCCAAGCGAGTCATGAGCTGATAGAGACGAGATGATGCTGTACGTAGCATAAGGGCATGTTTGAGCGGAACTTCGAGTGCTCCGTAAATGGCGTATTCCTGTCTATTTTCTCCAGGAAGAGTCCCCCAGAATGCAGGGAATCGATTGTAGTAGGCACGCCGCCACTCCCGGTATATCCTGGCAAAGTTTCTTCCATCAGAGTCATTGTTCATAGCTGGGAGATCAGCCGCCATCCCCGCCTCCGTGTCCAGAACCACCGTGACCACCGCCGACTCCACCATGTCCGTCGTCTTCGCCAACACCATGTGCATTTGGATTGGGGTGAATACCATCATCGCTGGGAACCCAACCCCCACGACTTGGAATCCAAAAGTAATGAGTTCCACTACTCGATGTACACTTGATTTGCGGTGTTCCTTCGGGAACTGGTGTGCCAGTAGTAGTGGATGTTGGAACGGGGCAAGGTACACTATTATCCCCAGTACTGCCACAGCCGCTCAACGGCCAGAGAACCACTGCACTCAAGCTTACCAGCGAGGCAAGTCTGGCAACAGTGGGCGATAGGTGCCTGGCTCCCCGTTCCGGTGTTGCCGCCATTGGCTTAAATGTGACCTTTTCTATCACCGAGAAAAAGGGGATCGCTTTGCTTGTCTCATGTGTCTTGCCTTCATACTCTTCTTGCGTATCCTCAAGGGGCTGGGCATGCGGGTGAAACAGTGGCTCCTGAGACGGAGATGTAGAGGAATCTTCCTGCATCATTGACCTTTCTCACTTCATACAAGTATGTATGCTTGTTTTACTAACAATGAAATGTCACATGAAGAGCTTTCAAACAACCATATACTTTCACCATATTTGTTGCACCTTTCCAACAACCTTACAAGACTAAGTATAGCAGAACTATAATCAGCTCGCAAGAAGTCGCGCCATTGTAAAAATAGAACACACGCTTGCAAACTGGCCTCGATATGTGCATAATCTTGTTGTGACAGTGCTACTTATTGAGGAGGACTAAAAATCATGGCCTATCGTGCCATTCATGTTAGCGATGATCCATTAAATTACTTCTTGCAGACAAATGACGAAGGACCGTTTCTGCGCGTCTCTGATGTTGTATTGCGGGCAAATCAGGACCCGAAAGAAGTGTTTGCACATATGATACGCATTGGTACAGGGAGTAAATGGAGCCATTCGGCAATTCTCTATCTGTTGAGCGATCCTGAAAAAGGATTTGATAATACTTTTCTCATAGAGGCGAGGACAAAAGGAGTACATCTTGCGAGTTGGCGCAATGAGGTTGTACCGTTTGAGCGATTCAATGTTGGCATTAAACGACCTCGGCTCGATTGGTATGTGGAGACGCCTCATGAGCATGTACGTCATGACCCAAACGATCCAGAAGATGTTCATGGTATCGCTTACTTGCGTCATGTACGGGGCATTGCGTTAGACCAAATCAATGGTCTCTATGACAATAAAACGGTGGCAGAGCTTACAGCTTTATACGCGGCTCGCGCTGCGCGTCGCCATCTTGGTGGCATTCCAATTGTTGCGGATGTAGCCGAGGGCATTGCCGACATTTTCAAGAAATGGGACGAGTCGCAATCGGATGCAACACATGTGTTACAATTCATCTGTAGCGGAATTATTCAGTATTGCTACTTTGAGGCTCTACGACGCCGTATCATGCACGACATCGACATTCCAGAGCATCGCCACGCTGCTGAACAAAACCTCAGTAATATGGAATGCGTACTCTTTCGTCCAGACCCGGATGGGTTGGTGAAAAATTACATTCACAAAGTGCAAAGTGGCGAACTAGATATTCATAATCCGGCGTCGGATGACGTACTTGATTTGCTCAAGACAGCAACTCCTGCAGACTTCAATAATAATGATAAGCTTGAGTGGCGATACATCATTGTCAAAGGAACGGTATGGCGTATCGAAGACGCCGCTGATGACTACAAGCCGCAGAGCGAGGACGAAGAGAAGGTTCTGGAACAAGTAAATCCAGAGCATCGTAGTTAATGCTGTTGGAGAAAATAGCGTGACAATGAAAAGAAGCCAACGGGCGACCACAAGGGTCGCACCCTACTATACACCGTCTATAGTAGGGTGCGACCCTTGTGGTCGCCCGTTCCTAGATTAAAATTTGAAGAGTATGAACTTATATGCAAATCGCCGAAAACGAACCTATTGTATCGTTCACACTTGCGCGTTATCCCAAACGTGCTAGTCTTGGTGCGCTATCGCATCTAGGGCTAGATCGTCTCCCTCTTGCCCTTACGCCTGGCCTGCGCTTCTGGCGTTTGCTCGGTGTGGGCAAGGGGCGCGTGTTCGACCCGCACGCCGATCTACAACGTTATGCATTGTTCACAGTGTGGGACTCTTATACTGCTCTTAAACAGTTCGAGGAACATTCAGGAGTTATGAGTCGTATTCAGTACCGTGCGGACGAAGCGTGGACGGTGCATATGCGACCCGTGAAATGGCACGGCAAGTGGGGTGGACGTGATCCATTGGCAGGAATGACGCCAGTAGAACCGCCTGAACCTGGCCCCTGGGTTGTCTTGACTCGCGCCACGCTTTACCCGACAAAGATACGCCCCTTTCTCAATGCAGTTCCTGCCGTCGCTGAATCTCTGTTACAGCAACCCAACCTTATCAAATCGGTTGGCGTAGGAGAGGCACCATTGCTCTATCAGGCCACGATTAGCCTCTGGCGCACGCTACCCTCGTTTACCTCTTTTGCTTATGGAGCATCTCCCCATATCGATGTGATACGGCGTACAAGGCGCGAGCAATGGTATCGCGAGGAGTTGTTCGCACGCTTCCGGCCCCTTGCATCTCAAGGTACGTGGGATGGAATTAATCCTCTGGTTGATTACTACACCTCGCCACATAAGCCAGCAAATCACTCGAACCAGCCAGAAAGCGAGAACTTATGACGATACCTTCTTTTCTCATTCGACCTCCCCACTCTCCAGAAGAACTTACAGATCATATAAAGGGATATGTTGAGGTCGCTCAGTCTTTTTCTCCTGCCCCTTTACCGGAGGATACAGCAAAGCGGTTGCTACATAGACTCATTACCCTACCTGGTTATCGTTTAGAGCAGGTACGTAGCGCGTATCGCAACGGAGAGCATTTGGGCGGCTACAGGATTTATGAACGCTCCTTGCGTGTAGGAGCCGCTCGACTTATCATCGGCTGTATCGGAGGAGTCTACACACGTGCTGACGCTCGCAATCAAGGTGTAGCGACCGCGCTCATGCACGACGCGATTGCATATGCCGAGGCTCACCAGTACCCCTTGTTGTTGCTCGACGGTATTCCGAAATTTTATCATCGTTATGGCTACTGTGATGTGTATGACTTGTCTACACTAGAACTTGATCGTCAAGCTATTTTGGCACTCTCGGAGAGTCCATATACAGTGCGTCGATCTCGTCTTTCCGATGCGACAAGTCTACACACACTCTATGAACACCATTTGGGCCTCTACACAGGAAGTTTTGAACGATCCATTGAGCAGCAGACCCATTGGATGCAACACCTTGAGCTGGAAAAGCTTTTGGTGGCAATCGGTCCTGATAATCAGGTGCGTGGGTATCTCTTCTTAGCCGCAGCTCAAGCGCAAGGCCCTTTCTTCTTAGCCGGAACCCAGGTATGGGAATTGGTCGTGGATGATTGGTCTGCGGCAGTCGCTTTGCTTCAGTACCATGTCCAGCTGTTGGAAGGAGAGGCCAGTACTACTGCTCCAGAGACGTTTCTGTATAGCATCCCGCCCATGTCTCCTCTGACCGACTTTCTGGTGGAACATCTGGAGGTGGTTGATATTTCTACTTGGGACATGCCAGTATTTGGTTGGGCAGTACGTGAGCAAACCTTCCATCATCGTCATGCAGGCTGGATGGCTCGTCTGGTAAACCTGCCTGCTTTAACACAGGCGATGCTGCCAGAATGGCAGGCTCGCTGGCAACGTTCGCTGGCACGGTGGTCGGGCAATGTTTCTCTGATGGTGGGTGATGAGGTGTTCACGCTGCGTATCGAAGATTCCGATCTCCAATTACTGGCCGCGCCCACTACCACTGACAAAGCCATCTTTTTAACTCCTCAAGCCTTCACTCAGGTTGTATTCGGTTTTTGCTCCATTGACAGAGTTCTACAGCAACGCGAGCATTCGTTGCCCGGTGATCTCACTAGTGTACTCACGATCCTCTTTCCCACCGGACGGACTTGTATACCACCTTCAGATTGGTTTTAAGAGGAAGGAGACCATATTCATCAGGCGTTTTTTGCTCACTTTGGACTGTCCAACCCTTTCAAGCATTATATAGAGGGGTGTCGTTGACTACCAGTGAAATTGATTTGTGTTGAGATCGAAGGTTTCCACTGCTTTTGTGCTATCAGTAATAGTAAGGATATTTTTCTGTAGCGCGAGAATAGTCAAGGCACCTCTTTCTTGTGGAGCTTGATACATCTTTATCTGTATCTGTCCCGTTGTAACATCTTCGCGTAGTACACACAGAATGCCTACCTGCGGATTATGTGTCATGGAACCAGCATAGACCGAAATCAGTGTCGATCTGAGCATCGTGCGAGCGATATTCGTCGGATGCAGAATACTTTCAGGTACTGGTAGCGGACCACCTGTAGACAGAGGAAACACGCCGTATTGTGTTGATTGTGGTGTTGAAGAGATAAGGGTAGGTGTTGCCTGCACCTTCTGTACGGGAGTGCTTGTTGGGACTTGAGTTCCTACCTGGGTACTTGCTTTCCCTTGTACCTGTGTGGGAGCTGAGGTTGCTGCAGTAAACTGCGACTGCTGTTGCTGAGTACCTTTGCTAAAAATAGTGCGTTGTACTGGTGTGGCTTGCGAACGGAACGTGAATGTGATAAATACGCTCAGTAGCACAAGGGCGAGTGCTGCAATTGTGAGTAGCAAGGGTAAATGAAGGCGATGTGCCGATGAAGTTTTCCTCTTTATCGTTGTGTGCTTTTGCATCGTATGTGTATCTCCTCTGAAAGAACCAGGGATGAGGGTTCACATGTATCGTATGAAGCATATAAAGCATAGAATGAACCCTCAAGCGCGAAAACAAGTTGTGTTAGAGCATGTAGGTCGAGAATGTCATCCAGGGCAGTGTTTTGGCTGTACAGCTATTCGATGCTGTTGCCTGATACATCGCCGACCATGCCTGTGCAGGTGTGTTACCAATAAAGGTAGCCATGACTCCTCGAATGTACATTGGTCCACCCATGTATGAGCAAGACCAGTTGTTCAATACTTGCCAGTCATACGTTGCATCGGCATTGTAGTAGATTTCAGGCAAGGGTAGGCTGTCGGGCGCACCATAAGCGATGTACCATGCCTGATAGTTTGTCCAGTTGCCGGGGGCATCGTCGCCAAAGTCAAAGTACATACGGGACGAAGTGTTGTTATAGCCATTCACAATGCTACTTGTGAGCGCGAAACCTTGCCATCCAGTCTCAAGATCGCCTGCACCGTAGATACCTAGTATTGAGGTGTAGTGGTTGTTGACCGCATAGCTATTGAGACTATTAACGAGATAGCCCCATTGCTGCCCATCGGCATACCATGCCGCCTGTGTGAGTGGGAGAGCATTGCCAGAGTAGTAGTTGCTCTCGCCAAGTGCAAGGGCAATATTTGTGGAAGATGTACGGCAGGACCAGACACCGAGCGTGAAATTTGCTGCTGCGTGCAGAATAGCCGTATCTGAATCATCATGTCCGCCAAAGTCATAGGTCCCATAGACACCGTTGCCCAGATATACTGGCTGTCCCCAGTCAAGGATTACCAAACCTGCTGCCGCATGTGCCGCGTTACATCCCTGATTATACATAGTTTGAGTATCGGTCGTTGCCTCGTAGAGCGAAGTCGTTGTTGGCATGGTACTCCATGCATGTACTGAGAGATTAGCCGCATTTCGCCGTAATGACACCGCTTTAGGAAGAATTTGGAGTGTCCCCTTTGTCGTTGCGCTGTGCTGCTGGCTCGCGTGTGTCGCCGACAATGGCAAAAGCATATGGCCTGCCAGGAGACTTAACCCCGCAATAACGACTAAGAAGAGACTCGAAAGATATTTCACTCGCATTACTTAAAACCTCATATCCTCTAAAAAAATGTGTCGTTGTGTTGTTGTGTAGATAGCTGCACTGGTGCAGTGTTCTACTGTGATGTATCGGCACAAGGGATGAGAAGAAAAGAGGAAATGAGGTTATGGGAGATAGTTAGGAGTATTGATATGCATGTATTATTTTGTTTTTATTGTATAGTACACGCATAAGTTGTGAATACGTTTTGCGCGTGCGGCTCAAGGTTCCTCGAACTATCCTGTGATTGGCGACACAGGAATGCTGTCCACGAACTCTTTTACGATGGTAAGCACACGCTCAGGCTGATCGAGCTGTGAGAGATGACCTGCTTCTGGGACAAGTTCAAAGCGAGCGTTGGAAAACGATTGAGCGTAGGCGCGTCCGTAGTCAGGAGTCACAATGCTATCGTTCTCGCCCCAGATACATAGAGCTGGAATCTTCACACGTCTAAGCCGACGGCGCAACTTGGGATCACTCAGCCCGTTCGGTCCTATGTAGGCCCGTAGTGCCTGGGGGCCCGCCGACTCCCTGTTAGACACTGGTGCTTGGTCAGATGTTGGAGGGCGCATCATGTTGATTGGGGACTCATCGACCTGGATGCCTGCTGCATCAATAAGGATCAGGCTACTCAGACGTGTCGTATTAAACACCGCCAGTTCAGCCGCAATCGAGCCACCAAACGAGAGACCGATGACGACCACCTCTCGCAGGTCGAGCCGTTCGAGGAGGTCGAGGTAGGCGAACGCAAGATCGTCAACGCTATTGAACCACTCAGGTCGTGGCTCATCCTCAAATCCAGGATGAGTGGGAACAAACACATGTGCCTGTGCTGCCAATCCCTCGGTGAGGCCAGAGACGCTTCGCGGACCAGCAGCACCATGTAAGATCAAAATGGGACGACCACTTCCTCGCTCATCGACGCGCACCACTAGTCCGTCGGCGAAAGACTCCCGGCGCGTTGTGGGAGGAAAAGAAGGAAACGTGTTCATGGAAATCATCCTTATTGCGTAGACTTATCAGCCGTCAATTCACGAAGGAGGGCAAGGGTGTGTGCAGGCGCGTCAGGAGCAATAGCTCCCTTCAAACCCTCATCAGCACCTCTGGCAGCAATCTCCGCACGCGCAAACATCACTTTTTCATAGGTTCGCACGGCATCTTCAAGAGTATCGCATTCGCTGATGGTGCGGGCAAGATCAGCACCATCGGTCATTGCAAGGTTCACACCTTCACCAGAGAAAGGCGACATCAAATGTGCTGCATCACCCAGTAGCGTCACTCCTGCACGGAAATCCCACCGATGACCAACGGGAAGCATGTAGAGTGGCCTGACCGCAAAACGGTCATTACTTTCCTGAATCAAAGCGAGCAAGCTCTGATCCCAATCAGAGAACTGGTCGAGCAGCCAATCGCGTGCCGTTTGCGGATTCTTGGCATCAAATCCTGCTGCAGTTTCCCCGCCTTCGGGCTTACGCATACCAGCATACACCCGAATATGAGCATGACCGTTGCGCTGGGCAATCAGTCCTTTGTTGTTTGCCAGGGCAAACATTGATCCATGTCCAACCAGCCGAGCCAGAGCAGGATGTTGCTGATCCACATCGTCCAGGCCAAATTCAATGAACGTCACTCCTGTATATGTGGGAGTGGCACTCGACAGCAGAGGGCGAACACGCGACCATGCTCCATCCGCCCCGACCACCAAGTCAAAGGTTTCGGGCTGGTCATGCTCAAACGACAACTCATACGTACCATTCTTCATCTGACAGACAGAGCGGAGATTCCGTCCCCAATGCACTACTCCTGGAGTCAGTGAGTCCAGCAACATCGCACGCAGTGCGGTACGGTCAACTTCTGGACGGTCTCCCGTCTCCTCAGCCTGTTCATCCTCAAGCAGAACCTGTCCCTCTTTGTCGAGGAGACGCCCCCCTTGGTCTTCGTAGCGTGCAATGGCACGAAATTGCTCATCTAGTCCGGCTAGATGCACAGCCACTTGACCCGTTTCTGGGTGCAAATCCAGTGTTCCTCCCTGCGGCCTCTCGTCAGGATGGCTTTCCCGTTCAAAGACCACTGTGGGAATATTGCGTGTCTGAAGCACACGCGCGAGCGTCAAGCCGCCAGGACCAGCACCAATAATGGCGATACGAGGGATTTTGTTCGTTGTCATAGGAATTATTTCCTCCTGTCTAAAAGGATAGAATTCATATAATTAGAATTCTATCTATATCATCAAAAAAAACAGCGTGCCTAATATTCTAAGTTGTGAGCCATCATTTCGAGTGCCTCTACGAGTGCCTGTTGTTGCTCTGGAGTGAGACCCTGTACCATTTTCTCATCCATTTCACGAAAAGCAGTCTCAAACTCGCTCATCAACTGCTGTCCCTTGGGGAGAACAGTCACAAACTTCCTGCGCTCATCAGAAGCATCGGGGCGACGTGTGATAAAGCCCTTGCGTTCAAGTCCCTGCAGCAGGCTGGTAATAGACGAACCTTTGAGTTCAAATGCCTCCTCAATATCCTTTTGATAGATGACTTTTCCTTGTCTTTGCTCAGAACACACAAAACCAATGATACGCGATTGCTGAGACGTGATATCGTAAGGAAGCAGCCGCTCATTGAGAAGTTGCTTCATCCGTTGACCGATCAGAATTATATAATCCTTGATCCTACCGTCGATGATGTCCACTAGTGTCCTATGCCTTCTTAATTGATTAGAATTCTAACTAAAGTATACTTAGAGTTCTAACGAATGTCAAGGGGTTATACCCCCAAATTCTCACGATTTTTTCCTGCTAAGAATTTTTGCTGAAAACGAGGAGCGCGGTACAACCCCGTTAAGATATTGTTGGCGAATGGGTCAGGAGAGAAATATGAGATACTGGAAAGAAATGGGACATGCATGCAGCTGGGAGAGAGCCGATGTCATTACAGCCACAAGCCATACCACCAGTACCAGAAGAA
>JAABUX010001494.1_pt1 | contig 35173 bp, 32 predicted proteins | sample 5561851 | NCBI WGS metagenome assembly JAABUX01 (sample SAMN10711883, study PRJNA513361) | rock metagenome | isolation source: Antarctica rocks | place: Antarctica: Victoria Land, Richard Nunatak red sandstone | collected 2016-01-03
AACCTAGACGCAGATGACATATTGCTAGAAGTGTTCGGCGATACATCACTGGCCGAACCTGGCCTCACACAAGATGCCTCACCAGAATTCGAGGAATTGGCCCGACGCTTGTGCGACATCGCCGGAGCCATCGCAATCAAGCATGATCTACAAACATACTTTCGTGAATTCCTCCGCTCCGGCGTAAGTCTTCAGGTATTCAATGATGATGAAGAAACGGAGCAACGAAGGCTCATGCCAGAAGACATCGAACTCTTCATCAGAAACGGAGTTTATTCCTTAGATTGGCCTATCAACTTCCGTTCGTTCAACAACGATTTTCACAACCACGATTGCGAGACAAATGTACCAACTTATCCTTCGATGACCCTGGGTACTTTTGATGTCGGTGAGCCTTGCCGCTTCTATTTTGATCAGAAAGAAGATATGGATGAAGAAAAAGCCGTGTCGTCGAATGCAAGCGCTATTGAGGGTCAATATAACGTCGAACTGCGCTTGTGTATCGTCCCAGTCGGTCCTGACCTGCGGCCTGAATCTGCATTGAGGGTCAGAGTCGGCCTATCTTGTTTGTCGCCTCTCTCCGAGTCGCATTTATATGAACGGACAGGGCCAGCCTTCGAAATCAGAGGCGCGATACCCACTTTGATGCCACATAGTGTCGAGGCTGAAACGTTTAGCGACGAGCCGGCCATTTCTTACCGACTCTGGACCGATGGCTCACTGCTACCAAAACCGCTTGAGAAGTACTTTCCACAGCAAAACAGGAATTGGCGCGGTAATTGCGTTTTCTTGCCGATGACGGGGATCATCGCCCAAGACTGGTTCAACCTTATGCTACTTTCTGGTCCACAGCTTCACGCGATGGATAGGCCACTTCACATTCGTGTCTTGGGGCGTGATTTAGCTTCACATACTTGGGGGGACTACTTCTCCCCTTTCAAGTCAGGAACAGTCGCTGCTGGTGTTGATCACTGTTTGTCGGGACACAGCGGCATCAATCCATTAGATTTGCTCGATACTCGTGCCAAGCAATTTGTCGAACTTTTTCGTGATGCTTCCGCTTCTGCGCGCACGAGACGGGACGTAGCTATGCATCGCCTTGAGGTCCGCCTTCGCAAGATGCGCGACGAAAAGCCACCGCCTCGCTGAGCCGCCAGCCTATCCGCGCTGCACGTTCGTAAACAGCGGCAATCCCGTCAACACCCCCGTCAAGTCCCGCCGGTACGCGCACGGCTGGAAGTACTGGCCCAGCGGCAAGTAGGCCACCGCCTCCATCGCCGCAGCCTGCATGTCCCGCGCCAGCCCCTTCTGCTCCGCCTTGGACGGCGCGGCGAGGAACTGCTGCCGCAATTCTTCAAACCGCGGGCTGCTCGGCCAGCCTGCAAAACCTGCGGCGCCGTTGCAGCGCATTAGCAGGTGCGCCGCCGGGTTCGCGCAGTCCAGCGCGCTGTTATAGACGCCGAACATGTGGTAGCCGCCCTTGTCCGCTGGCGCCTTGCTGTTCCACCGCTGCACCACCGTGCCCCAGTCCAGCGCCACGTAGTCCACGTTCAGCCCGATCCGCCGCCCGGTGTCGGCCATCACCTGGCACACTGCGCTGATCCGCGGCACGTCGCTGCCGGCGATCATCACGATCCGCTCCCCCTTGTAGCCGGCGTCCACCAGCGCCCGCTTCAGGACCGCCTCGTCCTCCTGGCCGCCCATGCGGTCCATGCCGCTGTCGTTAGCGAACGAGGAGTCCGGCGCGATCATGCCGATCCCGTCGCGCCAGGCCTCCCGCTCCTCCCCGGCCACGGCGGACATGAAGTCGGCCTGGCGCACCGCGCGCAGCAGCACCTGGCGGATGGCCGGGTTGTCGAACGGCGGCTGCAGGTGGTTCAGCCGCATGATGCCCATCAGGCCGTGCGTTTCCACCACGCGCACGGTCAGGTCCGGGTTGCGGCGCAGCAGCGGCACCAGGTCCATGTCGGGCTGCTCGTACCAGTCGATCTCCCCTGCTTGCAGCGCGGCGGCGGCGGTGCCGGCGTCGGGAATCGTCGCCCACTCGATCCGCTCGATGTGCGCCAGCCGCGGCCCGGCGGTGAAGCTGGGCGTGCCCTCCCGCGGGGTGTAGCCGTCGAAGCGCTGGTACACGTTGCGGGCGCCGGGCACCCGCTCGTTGGCGACGAAGCGGTAGGCGCCGCTGCCGACCATCTCCGTCACCTGCGTCGTGGGCGCGGTGGTGGCCAGCCGCTCCGGCATGATGAACGGCGCGTAGCTGGACGGTTTCCCCAGTGCCGCCGGCAGCCAGGGGCACGGGCGTTTAAGGCGGAACTCGACCACCTTGTCGGAGGCGGCGGTCAGCGCGTCCGTCGCGGCCAGCAGCGCCTCGCCGTAGGCATCCCGCATCGACCAGCGGCGCAGGCTGGCCACCACGTCGCGCGCCAGCACGGGGGAGCCGTCGTGGAACACCAGCTTGTCGCGCAGCGTCAGCCGCCACAGCTTGCCATCGTCCTCCGTCATGTGCCCGGCCAGCATCTGCGGCTGCGGCGTGCCGGCCTCATCGACGGCGAACAGCGTCTCGAAGATCAGGTGCGCGTGGCTGCGGGTGACGTAGCTGTTGGTGACGATGGGATCGAGCAGCGCCAGGTCGGCATAGGGCACGAAACGTAGCGTGCTGGCTTTTTGGGCACGCGCCAGGGATGGTGCGGCAAGCAGGGCTGCACCAGCCTGGATCAGGGTCCGTCGCTTCATGGAGTGCTCCGTGGGTCTGGACGGCCTTGCAAATGCCGGGCCAGGCGGTGCATAGGCGCATTCCCGGCCCCTTGACCGCGGACAACAATCAGCCGGGTGAAATTCTAAGGAGGCGGAGGATGATGGCATCCGGCCACCAGGCCCACCTGACCTCAGCCGAGGTTGGCTTCAGCCCGGGAAGCTCACAATGAGCGAGACGCACCGCATTACCATTGATCCCAACCAATGCGGCGGCCGGCCTTGCCTTCGCGGCCTGCGTATTCGCGTCAAGGATGTGCTTGACCTGCTGGCCGCCGGCGCCAGCCGGGAAGAGGTCCTTGCGGACTTCCCCCTCCTGGAGGCGGGCGACGTGACAGCCTCGCTTGAGTATGCGGCGCGCCAAGCCGACCATCCGGTCCTGCGCATCGCTTGATCCGCTTTGTCGTTGACGCGCAGCTTCCGCCGGCCCTCGCCCGCTGGCTTGTCACGATGGGACACGAGGCGGAGCACGTCGGCGACATCGGGATGCAGGCCGCATCCGATGCTGCGATTTGGGGACATGCGCTGGCGTGCTCCGCCGTGGTCATCACGAAGGACGAGGACTTCGCGCAGCGCAAGGTGCTGAAAAGCACGGGGCCGGCGATCGTTTGGATCAGGGTCCCGAACACTCGGCGCCGCGACCTCCTGGCGTGGTTCGGGACTGTCCTGCCAGACATCGTGTCGGCACTGGAGCGTGGCGAAACCATGATCGAGGTGACATGATTGCAAGTCGGGGTTGCAAGTCGGTCGTCAGCCGCGCCGGCGACACGCGACAAACTCGGACATGGCAGCCCGGCGATGTGCCAGACACGGGCCTTGGCCATGGATACCGTGGTCAACGCTACCCCAACAGCCGCCCCAGCGCCGCCGCCGGGTCGGCCATGAAGCGGCGCATATCGCGCCAGTGCGGGATATCAGCCAGGGGGCGGCGAGTGATGCCGTCCTCGTCGATCCACAGCAGGTCGGCGCCGGGGTGCGCCATCAGGATCGGGGAGTGCGTCGCCACCAGCGCCTGGGCGCGGCCGTCGCGGTGCAGGTCGTCCAGCAGGCACAGCAGCGCCATCTGCCGCTGCGGCGACAGGCCGGTTTCCGGCTCGTCGAGGAGGTAGAGCAGGCCCTCGCTGGCATCGACGCGGGCAGTCAGCAGGGACAACACGCCTTCGCCCCGGCTCTGCTCATCGGCCAGGCGCCATTCCCCCGTGGCGGGCATGGGGAGGCGGCCGGCGCGGGCCATGGTCTCGGCGAAGCGGTCGGCGCGCAAGAACAGGCCGCGGGGGCGGCGGCCAGGGAAGGCGACCTCGACCGCGGGGGAGAGGGCGGTGACGTCGCGGTTGTCGGTTTCGGCGTAGCTGCGGCCGCCGCCGGGGCGGATGGCGCACTGCGCGGCGACGGCCTCTAGCAGCGTTGTCTTGCCGGAGCCGTTCTCGCCGACCAGGAAGGTGAGCGGGCTTTGCAGCTCCACCGCGACGGGTCCGTGCTGCAGGAACGGCAACTGCCGGGCACGCTCGCCGCCGCGGGCGGGATCGACGCGGATGGTGCGGAGCAGTAAGCGCGCCACCGCTACTGGCCTAGCGCCCCGGCCTCCCGTACGGCCCCCTCCGGCGGGAGGATGAGCCCGTCGGATAGGTCCGCCATGGAGACCTCCGCGCCACCCCGGGTTTGCAGCCCGCCCGCCATTCGCGGGGTCTCCCGAAACTTATGGCCGGCGCGCACGGCTTACCGCGGCGACAGCACCATGATCATCTGCCGGTTCTCCATCCGCGGCATCTGCTCCACTTTGGTCGTCACTTCCAACTCCGCGCGGATGCGTTCCAGCACCTTGATGCCGATGTCCTGATGCGCCATCTCGCGGCCACGGAAGCGCAGCGTCACCTTGACCTTGTCGCCCTCCTCGATGAACGACTTCATGGCGCGCATTTTGACCTGGTAGTCGTTCTCGTCGATGTTCGGGCGCACCTTGATCTCCTTGATCTCGATGACCTTCTGCTTCTTCTTGGCCTCGTTCTTCTTCTTCTGCTGCTCGTACTTGAACTTGCCATAGTCCAGGATCTTGACCACTGGCGGATCGGCGTTCGGGCTGATCTCGAGCAGGTCCAGGCCGACCGAGAAGGCGCGCTGGATGGCGTCGCGGGCGGTCATGACGCCCTGCATCTCGCCTTCCTCGTCGATCAGGCGGACGGTGGCGGAGCGGATGTCCTCATTGACGCGGGGGCCGTCGCGGGACGGGGTCGCGGCTGATTGTGGGCCTCGGGCTATCGTATCTCTCCTATGGACGTTTCGGTATCAGCGGCAAGTCTTGATCCAACCTGGGCCGGAACTCAAGAAATCTCGCGTAACAGATCGGGCGGCGTCGCCTCGGCTGCAAGGCGGGCCGTGGCATCCTCCAGGCCCAGCACCTCCTGCGCCTCGCCGCCCAGGCGGCGCAGGGCGACGGTGCGCTGCTCGGCCTCGCGGCGGCCGACCACCAGCAGCACCGGGACATGCGCCAGGCTGTGCTCGCGCACCTTGGCGTTGATCTTCTCGTTTCGAAGGTCGGTCCGTACTTCCAGCCCGCGGGCGCGCAGGGCGGCGGCGACCTCCTCGGCATAGTCTGCGGCGTCGGTGACGATGCTGGTGACCACCACCTGCACCGGGGCCAGCCATAGCGGAAAGCGCCCGGCATACTGCTCGATCAGGATGCCCAGGAACCGCTCGAAGCTGCCCAGGATGGCCCGGTGCAGCATCACCGGGCGCTGCCGGCTGCTGTCATCGGCGACATACTCGGCGTCCAGCCGCTCCGGCAGCACGAAATCGACCTGCAGGGTGCCGCACTGCCAGTCCCGCCCAATGGCGTCGCGCAGCACGAACTCCAGCTTCGGGCCGTAGAACGCGCCCTCCCCCGGGCTCAGCTCGTACTCGACGCCGGCCGTGGCGCAGGCGTCCCGCAGCGCGCCCTCCGCGCGGTCCCACGTCTCGTCCGTCCCGGCGCGGACGTCCGGGCGGTCGCTGAACTTCACGCGGAAGCTGTCGAAGCCGAAGTCGCGGTACACCGACGACAGCAGCTCCACGAAGGCCACCGTCTCATCGGCGATCTGCGCCTCGGTGCAGAAGATGTGGGCGTCGTCCTGGGTGAAGGCGCGCACCCGCATGATGCCGTGCAGCGCGCCCGAAGGCTCGTAGCGGTGGCACGATCCGAACTCCGCCATACGCAGCGGCAGCTCGCGGTAGCTGCGCAGGCCGTGCTTGAAGATCAGCACGTGGCATGGGCAGTTCATCGGCTTCAGCGCCAGCGTGGTGTCCTCGTCCTCCACGCGGGCAATGAACATGTTCTGCTTGTAGTTCTCCCAATGGCCGCTCGCCTCCCACAGCTTGCGGTCCACGAGCTGCGGCGTGCGGACCTCCTGGTAGCCGTGCGCCTCCAGCCGGCGGCGCATGTAGGCCTCGGCCGTCCGGTAGAGGCGCCAGCCTTTGGGGTGCCAGAATACGCTGCCGGTCGCAGCCTCCTCGATGTGGAACAGGTCCATGTCGCGGCCGATGCGGCGGTGGTCGCGGCGCTCGGCCTCCTCGAGCTGCAGCAGGTAGGCGTCCAGTTCTTTCTGGTCGCGCCAGGCGGTGCCGTAGATGCGGCTGAGCATGGCGTTGCGGTGGTCGCCGCGCCAATAGGCCCCGGCCACCTTTTGCAGCTTGAACGCCGTGCCGACGTCGCCCGTGCCGCGCATGTGCGGGCCGCGGCAGAGGTCGATCCAGTTGCCCTGCTTGTACAGGGTGATGGTTTCCGTGCCGGGCAAGTCGCGGATCAGCTCGGCCTTGTAGGACTCGCCGCGCGCCTCGAAGAAGCGGATGGCGTCGCCGCGGTCCCACACCTCGCGCTCGAATGCGGCGTTGCCGGCGATGATCTCGCGCATCCGGGCCTCGATGGCGGGGAAGTCCTCGGGCTTGAACGGCTCGTTGCGGGCGAAGTCGTAGTAGAAGCCGTTCTCGATGTTGGGGCCGATGGTGACCTGTGTGCCGGGGTAGAGGCCCTGCACGGCCTCAGCCAGCACGTGGGCGGCGTCGTGGCGGATCAGCTCCAGGGCGTCGGGATCGCGGCGGGTGACGAACACCACGGCGGCGTCGTGCTCGATGGGGCGGGACAGGTCCTGTAGGGCGCCGTCCACACGCATAGCTAGGGCGGCGCGGGCCAGGCCGGGGCCGATGCTGGCCGCTAGGGTTGCGCCCGTCACCGTTGCATCGAAGCGGCGAACCGAGCCGTCGGGCAGGGTGATGGCGGGCATGGGCGGGGGTCCTTGGCGAGGCGGGACCGCTCGTATGGCCCCGCAACAGGGCTGCTGCAACCCTTGCCGCCGCCATGCCTGCGAAGTTTTTCCGCGGACCTTGGCGCAGTCGTCAGCGCGTGAGGTCTTGCATGGAGTGTGCGGCTATCCTCGTTTTCGAGATACCAGGCCCAACGGCATCGCGACATGGCCTTGGAGTCTCAGTGTGCGATGAGAGCGCCTGAACGGGGCCGCGGCGGCAGGCTCGTGGACTCCCTGCTAAGCTGCCTTCCGGACTATCAGGCCAATGGAGGTGATCACATAACCAGACACCTCTAATTTAAGGTGGGGAGAGCTGAATGGGGGCAGATCTATGTGCTCGTCCACAGGCGTGGCTCCGGGCCAAAAGTTCAACGGCTCAACATGGTGTCCCGCCCGCACCAGTTCCTGCGCCAGCAACTCAAGGTCGCGCTTCCTGAACAGCGATAAATCTGGCGTCTCCATCGTCGCAACGTTCGACGACAGGTTGAATTCAGTCGTGTGAACGGCCACTCCGCCCGGTTTCAAGGTGGCGAGGCTATTATGGACGAAATCCAAGCCATGACGTATGGAGCCAAGATGCTCCAGGCAGCAGGCAGACCAGCAGAAATCATATTCCCGCAATGTTTCAGGGATCGCATTCATGTCAGCAGGACGGTATTCGACCAGCCTGCGGAAAGCCTCTTCCGGCAGCATGGACGGAACGTGCAAGTCGTCCAGTCCTTGGGTCCATTGCGCTGAATTGGCCCAGAGCGAGCTGACTTCGAGATCAGGCGGCGCATCGGTCGCAGTCACCTGCACGTCCTTGCTGGCAAAGGCCGACGGAAGCGGCTCCCTTCCCGTGCCGAACCCAAGCCCGCGGAGTCCCGGCTTCAGGCATCCTGCCAACCTGAGTGCTGCATAGATATAGGCGTACTCCCAAAGTTTGCGGTGTTGAATCGCCGCGTCCACTCCCAGCGTTGTGCAGAGCGATACGTACTCCTCTGACTCCATCTGCTCCGAGGTGCATAGTTGGCAAACCGGGTGCTCAAGGTTTGGGGCACGAAACTCGAACCGGACGCCGGCCTGCTCGGGGCTGCGAAGCAGGAAGGCGGGGATCGCATACGCCGTGTCTTTCAGGTTCGCACCGTTATAGAGCGAGCGGGCCTCCGCCGTCCGCAGGAACGCCGTCCGGAGGCCCTCAAGCGACGAGTAGGCGCCCTTATGGAAATCAATGGTCTGCTGATCAGGTTCCCGGCCAATGAGGAACCGGAACGCCCATGTTACGAATTCATCTTCGACCGGCATATTGCAGTCCTGCCCTATAACAACCTATAAACCTTCTGATGTCAAAGCAATCTTGTCAAGGCAAGCCGCCGTGGACGGCATCACCGTTCCGGCGTATTCAACGGAAGCAACTCGCGGTAAACATCCAGTGTCGCCGCCTGCATGACCGCCGTCGTGTAGGTGGCGCAAACGGCGGTGCGGCTGCGCTCACCCAGCGCCTGCCTGTGTTCCAGCGGCATCCGCAGCGCATGGTCGATGGCCTCGGCCAGCGCCGCGGCGTCGCCGGGCGGCACGCGCCAGCCGGTGACCAGGTGCTCGACCGTCTCTGCGGCCCCGCCATGGTCGGTGGCAACCACGGGACGGCCCATCGCCTGCGCCTCGATCACGGTGCGGCCGAAGCCCTCCGGGTCGGTGGAGGCGCTGACCACAACGTCGGCCAGCATCATCGCCGCCGGCATGTCGTCGCAGTGGCCCACCAGGCGCAGGCGGTCGGCGATGCCCAGGATGGCGGCCTGGCGCTCCAACTCCTTCGCAAACCGGCCATGGCCCTTGGTGCCGCCGACCAGGACACAGCAGGCATCCTTGCGTTCCAGCCGGGCCATCGCGTCGATCAGCACCGCGGCGCCCTTCCACCGGGTCAGGCGGGCGGGCAGCATTATCGTGGGAGCGCCGTCCGGCACGCGCCAAGCCTGCGCCAGCCGGGCCAGGCGCGGGGCGGCGATGCGGTCCGGGTCGAACAGCGCGAGATCGACGCCGCGCGGGATGACGCGGATGCGCGCGGGGGCGACGCCATGCCGCGACACCAGCAGCTCCGCCACATGATGGCTGATGGCGATGACCCGCTCGCCATAGGACATCACGGCGTTGTAGCGGCGCTTGCCCGGCAGGTTCTCGTTGTAAACGCCGTGGTAGGTCGTCACGAACCGCGCCCCGGTCCGCCGCGCCGCGAGCCACGCCGACCAGGCTGGCGCGCGGGACCGGGCATGGATGATGGACACCCGCTCCGCCCGGATCAGCGCCACCAGCCGCCCGGTGTTGCGCCAGATTACGGCGGGGTTCTTGCTCGCCAGCGGCATCGCGATGTGCCGCCCTCCGGCGCGCTCGATGGCCGCGACCAGCCGCCCTCCTTGACTGGCCACCAACGCCGTCCCGCCCGCGGCTACGACGGCTTGGGCGATCTCGACCGTTCCGCGCTCGACCCCGCCGGCTTCCAGGCGTGGCAGGACTTGCAGGATGACGGCGCCGGATGGGAGGGGAAGCATCCCGGCGCTATAACACCGGCCATCACCAGGGGGCACCCATGCAGGGGGAGGCATGACGCAGGAGGCGGGCAGGACCGACCGGGGCGACGGCGTGGAGCTGGCCTGGGTCCGCACGCCCGGGCGCGGGCCGTGGACGGTGTTCCTGCCAGGCTATCACAGCGATATGCAGGGGGCGAAGGCGCTGGAGGCCGAGGCATTCTGTACCGCACACGGCCTGGCCTGCCTGCGGCTGGACTACTCCGGGCACGGAACCAGTGGCGGCGCATTCACGGACGGCACCATCGGCCGTTGGACCGACGACGCGCTGCTGCTCATCGACCGCTTGACCACCGGGCCGCTGTTGCTGGCTGGCAGCAGCATGGGCGGCTGGATCGCGTTGCTGGTGGCGCTAGCCCGGCCGGACCGGGTGGCCGCCCTGGTCGGCATCGCCGCTGCGCCGGATTTCACCGAGAACCTGATGTGGGCCGCCATGATGCCCGGCGAGCGCGCCCAACTGGACCGCGACGGCGTCCTGAACCTGCCGAGCCAGTACGGCGACCCCACCCCCGTCACCGCCGCGCTGATCGAGGACGGTCGCCAACGCCTGCTGCTGGACCGCCCGATCCCGCTGCGCTGCCCGGTGCGCCTGCTGCACGGGATGCGCGACCCCGACGTGCCGTGGGAGACCAGCCTGCGCCTGCAGGACCGGCTGCAGTCGGACGACGTGCAGGTGCTGCTGGTCAAGGACGGCGACCACCGGCTGTCCCGCCCTGCGGACCTAGCGCTGCTGCGCCGGACGCTCGGCGGCCTCCTGCTGCAAGATGGCGCGTAGGCCCTCGTGGTAGGTCGGGTAGGCCCAGCGCAGGCCCAGCGCCGCCTGCGTCTTGGCGCTGCGGACCCGGCGGTTCTCGGCCCAGAAGCTGCGGGCCATCGCGCCCATGCCGGGCAGGGCGTCGGCATAGGGGACCAGCGGCGGCGGCTCCAAGCCCAGCAACTGCGCGGCCTCGGCGGTCACGTCGGCGCTGGCGGCTGGCTCGTCGTCGGCCAGGTTCAGCACGCGGCGGCCCAGCGGGCGGTCCTGCGCCATGGCGGCCAGCACGGCGGCGGCGATGTCGTCCCGGTGGATGCGTCCGAACAGGTGGCCGGGCTTCAGCACCCGCCGCGCCGCGCCGGCCCGCAGGTCGTCGAACGCGGACCGTCCGGGGCCGTAGATGCCGGCCACGCGGAACACGTCCACGGCGCAGCGCGTGCAGGCCGCCGCCCAGGCGTCCTCCGCCGCGATCCGCCACCGCCCGCGGTCCCCGGTTGGAGCGGGCGGCGTGTCCTCGTCCACCCAGCCGCCGTCGCGGTCGCCGTACACGCCGGTGGTGGACAAGTATCCGGCCCAGCGCAGGTGTGGCGCGGCGGCGACCTCGGTGCCGTAGCGGGCCAGGGCGGGATCGCCGCCGTCTGCCGGGGCGGCCGTCTGCACCAGGTGCGTGGCGGCGAGCACGGCCGGGCCAGCGCCGTCGAAGGGGATCAGCGTCACCCCAGCCGGCGGGCGCAGGCGGCCGGGGTCGCGGCTGGTCGCCGTGACCTGCCACCCCTGCCCCGCTGCCAGCGCCGCAATGGCTGTCCCGGTGTAGCCCAGCCCGAAAATCAGAAGATGCCGTGTGTCCATGCCCGATCCTACCGGGTTTGCCCGTGGGCGCGAGCCGGGCTATGCTGGCGCGAGGATGAAGAGAACCGTGCTCATCGTTGGTACGGTCGTGATCGCGTCAGCAGGCGCGCTGCGAGCCGCCGAACCTACCGGACCCGGCCCGGACGAGCCCGCCGCCGGGGCGCCCGCGGCTGCTGCACCTGACGACCAGGATCTGCCGGTCCCACCGGTTCCGCCGCGCATCGCCGAGGGCGCGGATTATGACCGTTGCATGGCGATGCTGACGGACGATCCGACGGGTGCACGCGCATTTGCCGACGCCTGGGTCGCCACTGGCGGCGGGGACGCCGCCGAGCATTGCCTGGCCCTGGCCGACGTGGCCCTCGGCGAGGCCGAGAGTGGGGCGGAGGCGCTGGATAGGCTGGCCAGCGGAAGCAAGGCTCCTGCCGCTGCACGGGCTGCGGTGTTCGGCCAAGCCGGGCAGGCGTGGCTGATGGCTGGCGACCCGAACCGGGCGCTGGCCTCCGCCACGCAGGCGCTCACCCTGACCCCGGACGACCCGGACCTGCTGATCGACCGCTCCATCGCTGCCGCCAATCTGGAACACTACGAGGATGCCTTGGAGGACCTGAGCCACGCCCTGGACCTGGACCCGCGCCGTCCTGACGCACTGGTGTTCCGCAGTGCGGCATGGCGGCGCCTGGGGCAGGTCGATCTAGCGCGCGACGACATCGACCGCGCCTTGGCCCAGGATCCCGACAACCCAGATGCCCTGCTGGAGCGCGGCATCCTGCGCCAGCGCCGTGGCGACCGTGCCGGGGCGCGCGAGGACTGGGAACACGCGGTGGCCCTGGACCCCGACAGCGCCACGGCGGACCTGGCGCAGCAGAATCTCGCGTTGCTAGAAGCCGGTCCCGACCGGCGCTAGGGCTGGTCCCGGCCGGCGCTGATCCACCTTACCCCCCACCCTTAACCCCCCAATCTCACCCCCAAGGAAGACGTGTTCATGAGCGGCTACAAGGAAGGCAAGTTCAGCGACCGCGCGGCCACCGCCGCCGCCGCGAAGAAGGCCCTGATCGAGAAATTCAAGGCAAAGCCGGCCGCCGACGACCCGGCCGTGCTGGCCCGCCAGGCGGAGCGCATGGCCATCGCCGAGGCCCGCGACGCCCGCGCCGGCGAGCGCAAAGTAGCCAAGGAGGCCGAGGCCGCCCGCAAGTTGGCCGAGGACCAGGCCCGCAACGAGGAGGTGCGCCTGCAAGCCGAGGCCGAGGTCGCCCGGCTGGCGGAGCAGGCCCGGCGCGACGAGGAGATCAAGGCGCAGCGCAAGGCGGAGCGCGATGCCAAGTATGCGGCGCGGAAGGCGCGGCGCTAGAAATCTCCCACCTTAAAAATCCAGGTCGGCGTAGTGCGCCGGTGGGGTGACGCCGGGCACACGGTCCGCAAGCAGCGGGCGGAAGCTGGGACGGGATTTCATCCGGGCATACCAGTCCCGGGCCGGCGGCGAGATGGACCAGTCAACGTCGCTGACGAAGTCGAGCGCCGACAGGTGCGCTGCGGCTGCGAAGTCGGCCAGGGACAGCGCGTTGCCGCCGAGCCATTTCCGGGTCTCGGCCAGCCAGCCGATATAGCCCAGGTGATGGCGCATGTTGGCGTAGCCGGCCCGCAACGCCCCGGCCTCCGGGTTGCCGCGGCCCAGCAGGCGCTTCATGAACTTCTCGCCCACTAGGTTGGCGGTGACCTCGTGGGCGAACTTGCCGTCGAACCAGGCGACGAGGCGGCGCACCTCTGTCCGCTCGGCCAGGCTTTTGCCCATCAGGGGCGTTGCGGGGTAGGCCTCCTCGAGGTATTCGCAGATCACGCCGGAGTCTGCGATCACTAGGCCGTTCTCCTCGACCAGGGTAGGGACGGTGTTGGCCGGGTTCATCTCCAGGTACTCGGGCCGGCGCTCCCACACCTTCTCGGACCGCATCTCGAACGGCAGCTTCTTCTCCGCCATCACCAGGCGGACCTTGCGGGAGAATGGCGAGAGCGGGAGCTGATATAGGACGCGCATGGCGGCGGGTTATTGCACCTGGGGCGTAGGCGGCCAACGGGAGATTGAGTTGTCTGCTCCCTCTCCCTCCGGGAAAGGGTTGGGGTGAGGGAGGCCACGAGCGCCAAATCCGGCCTGTTCGGAAGCGGGTTTCGTCCCCGAACGGGTGAGTTAGGTCCTTGCTGCCTCCCTCTCCCTCCGGCCTTGGGCCGCGAAGCGGCCCCAGGCCGGAGGGAGAGGGAGCAGGCGGCGTTAGGCTCGCAGCGCTTCCACGGTGTCGGACAGCGGCACAGGCAAGTACTTCACGTACTCCTTCGGCACCACCTGCCAGAACTGCTCGCTCATCCGCGTCCACTCATGCAGCATCCGGGCGGCGTAGGCGCTGCCGGTCTCCTTCACATGCCGCTCCACCAGGCCGTGCAGCACGCCTTCCCAATGCGCCGACGCCAGCCGCTGCCACGTCAGGCTGTCCGGGTTCACCCGCTGCTCGAACAGGTTGTCCGGGTCGAACACGAACGCCATCCCCCCCGTGAACCCGGCGCCGAAGTTGTCGCCGACCCCACCCAGGATCGCCACCGTCCCGCCCGTCATGTACTCGCAGCCGTTGCTGCCGCAGCCCTCCACGACCGCGATCGCCCCGCTGTTGCGGACCGCGAACCGCTCCCCGGCCTGGCCCGCCGCGAACAGTTCCCCCGCCGTCGCGCCATACAGCACCGTGTTCCCAACGATGGTGTTGTCCTGGCTGCGCAGCGGGCTGCTCGGCGCCGGGCGCACGGTGATGCTGGCGCCGGACAGGCCCTTGCCCACGTAGTCGTTCGCGTCCCCTAGCACCTCCAGCTTGAGGCCCTGCACCGCAAACGCCCCCAGCGACTGCCCGGCCGACCCGCGCAGCCGCACCGTGATGTGGTTGGGCTGCAGCCCCGTCATCCCGTATTGCCGGGTGATGCGCGACGACAGCTTGGTGCCGATCGCCCGGTGCGTGTTGCGGACGTTGTACTGCAGCTGCATCTTCTCGCCGCGGCTGAACAGCGCCGCCGCGTCCTCGATCATCTGCGCGTCCAGGGTTTCCGGCACCTCGTTCCGTCCCTCGCGGGTGCAGAACCGCGCCTGTCCGCCGGGGTCGGCCTGCGCCAGCAACGGGTTCAGGTCCAGGTCGTCCAGGAAGTCCGACCCGCGGCTGACCTGGCGCAGCAGATCCGTCCGGCCAATCACGTCGGACAGCTTGCGCGCACCCAGCGAGGCCAGGATGCCGCGCACGTCCTCGGCGATAAAGCTGAACAGGTTGATGACCTTCTCCGGCGTGCCGGTGAACTTGGCCCGCAGCGCGTCGTCCTGCGAGCACACGCCCACCGGGCAGGTGTTGCTGTGGCACTGCCGCACCATGATGCAGCCCATCGCCACTAGGCTCGCCGTGCCGATGCCGAACTCCTCCGCGCCCAGCATCGCCGCGATCACCACGTCGCGCCCGGTCTTGATGCCGCCGTCCGTCCGCAGCTTCACCCGGTGGCGCAGGCGGTTGAGCATCAGCACCTGGTGCGCCTCGGACAGACCCATCTCCCATGGCAGGCCCGCGAACTTCACGCTGGTCTGCGGGCTGGCGCCAGTGCCGCCGCTGTGGCCGCTGATCAGGATGGCGTCGGCCTTTGCCTTGGCCACGCCTGCCGCGATGGTGCCGATGCCGCTGCGGGCCACCAGCTTCACGCACACCGTTGCGTCGGGGTTGATCTGCTTCAGGTCGTAGATGAGCTGCGCCAGGTCCTCGATGGAGTAGATGTCGTGGTGCGGCGGCGGGCTGATCAGCGTCACCCCTGGGGTCGAGTGCCGCAGCTTGGCAATCAGGCTTGTCACTTTGAAGCCGGGCAACTGCCCGCCCTCCCCGGGCTTGGCGCCCTGGGCCATCTTGATCTCGATCTCCTTGCAGGCATTCAGGTACTCGGCGGTCACGCCAAACCGGCCGGAACTGATCTGCTTGATCGCCGACGAGGCGTTGTCCCCGTTGGCACGCGGCTTCGCCCGCTCCGGGTCCTCGCCGCCCTCGCCGCTGTCGCTGCGCGCGCCGATGCGGTTCATGGCGATGCTCAGCGTCTCATGCGCCTCCGGGCTGAGCGCCCCCAGCGAGATGCCCGGCGCGACCAGGTACTTGCGGATTTCGGTGATGCTCTCGACCTCGTCCACCTCGATGGGCGTGATCCCGTCGAAGCGGAAATCCAGCAGGTCGCGCAACGCCACCGGCTTCTGCCGCCGCACACCGTCGGCATAGCGACGGTAAGTCTCGAAGCTGTCCGTCGCCACCGCGGTCTGCAACGTGTGGATCAGCCCGCCGTCGAAGGCATGCACCTCGCCCTTGCGACGCAGCTTGTACACCCCGCCCACCGGCAAGGCGTCGTCCTCGCCATCCCAAGCCGCTTGGTGCAGCCCCAGCACCTTGCGCGCGATGCCGGTCAGGCCGATGCCGCTGATGCGCGACTGCATTCCCGGGAAGTACTCGGCGACCAGCGCGCGCGACAGCCCGATGGCCTCGAAGTTGTAGCCGCCGCGGTAGCTGCTGATGACCGAGATGCCCATCTTGGACATGATCTTGAGCAGGCCCTTATCGACGGCCTTCTTGTAGTGCTGCACCGCCTCCTTCAGCGTCACCTTGGTGAACAGCCCGCGGCGGTGCCGGTCGGCAAGGCTCTCCTGCGCCAGGTAGGCGTTCACCGTCGTCGCCCCAACGCCGATCAGCACGGCAAAGTAGTGCGTATCCATGCACTCGGCGCTGCGGACGTTCAGGCTGGTGAAGGTGCGCAGCGACTGGCGGACCAGGTGGGTGTGAACGGCGCCGGTGGCCAGGATCATCGGAATCGGCGCCCGCTCGGCGGTCTGCGCCTCGTCGGTCAGCACAACGTGCGAGCAGCCGGCGCGCACGCCCTCCTCGGCGTCGCGCCGGATGCGCTCCAGGGCGCCGCGCAGTTCGGCCTCGCCGTGTCCGACGGCGAAGGTGCAGTCCACCCGGCACACTGCGTCGCCCATGGTGGCGACCATCGCCTCAAACTCGGCGTTGGACAGCACGGGACTGTCGAGCTGCAACAGGTCGCACTGGGTGCTGTCCTCATCGAGGACGTTGCCCAGGTTGCCCAGCCGGGTCTTCAGCGTCATCACCCGCGTCTCGCGCAGGCTGTCGATCGGGGGGTTGGTGACCTGGCTGAACCCCTGGCGGAAGTAATGGTGCAGGCCGCGGTAACGCTCGGACAGCACGGCCACCGGCGTGTCGTCGCCCATGCTGCCGACGGCCTCGGCGCTGTCCTCCACCATCGGGTGCAGGATCATCTCCAGCTCTTCCAGCGTGGTGCCCACGGCGAGCTGGCGGCGGCGCAGCTCGGCGGCGTCATACTTCACCGGCTCCGTCGCGTCGGTCTTGACGATGCGGTCCAGCATGGTGATGCGCCGGGTCCAGGCGCCGAAGTCCTGCCGGGCGGCGAGCAGGTCCTTCAGCTCGCCGTCCAGGTAGAACTTCGCCTCATCGAGATCGACGCCGATGCACTGGCCCGGCCCGACCCGGCCCTTGGCGATGATCGAGCTTTCCGGGAACTTCACCATCCCCGTCTCCGACCCCACCACCAGCAGGTGATCGTCCGTGACGGTGTAGCGCAGCGGGCGCAGGCCGTTGCGGTCCAGCCCGGCAATCATCCAGCGGCCGTCGGTCCCGGTGATGGCGGCCGGGCCATCCCACGGCTCCATGACGGCGTTGCAGTAGAGGAACATGTTGCGGTGCGCGTCAGGCATCGTCGCGTCCTGGCCGACGCTGGCCGGGATCATGAGGGCCTTCGCCATCGGCGCGTCGCGGCCGGCGCGCACCAGCAGCTCGAATACGTTGTCCATCGTCGCCGTGTCGGACCCGCCGGCCTGGATGACGGGCTTCACGTCCTCGATGAAGTGGTCGAGCGGACCCGCCGCCAGCCGCGTCTCGTGCGACTTCATCCAGTTGGCGTTGCCAGCGACGGTGTTGATCTCGCCGTTGTGCGCCAACATGCGGAACGGCTGCGCCAGCTTCCAGGTCGGGAAGGTGTTGGTGCTGTAACGCTGGTGGTAGATGGCGAAGCGGCTGACGAAGCGCTCGTCCAGCAGGTCCGGGTAGAAGTCGGTCAGGCTGGCCGCCAGGAACATGCCCTTGTAGATGATGCTGCGGCAGGACAGCGAGCACATGTAGAACTCGGCGATCTGCGCGGCGATGGCCTGCTTCTCGATGCGGCGGCGGATCACGTACAGGTCGCGCTCGAACTTGGCGTCGTCGGCGCAGTCGCCCTCGCCGCTGCAGCGGATCATGATCTGCTCGATCTCGGGGCGCGTCGCGTTGGCCTTCTCGCCGATGCAGCCAACGTTGATCGGCACCTGGCGCCAGCCGTAAATGCTGTAGCCGAAGCGCAGGATTTCCGTTTCGACGATCTGCCGGCAGCGCTCCTGCGCGTTGAGGTCGGTCTTGGGCAGGAACACCATGCCGACCGCCATGCGGCCCACCGGCTCGCTGCCGCCGCGCTGGACGGCCTCGGCGAAGAAGTCCTGCGGGATCTCGATGTGGATGCCCGCGCCGTCACCCGTCTTGCCGTCGGCGTCCACGGCGCCGCGGTGCCACACGGCTTTCAAGGCGTCGATCCCAGCCTGCACCACGGCCCGGCGCGGCTTGCCGTCCAGGGCGGCGACCATGCCGACGCCGCAGTTGTCATGCTCCTGGCTGGGGTCGTAGGTGCCGGCCAAGCGGGCGGCGTTATCGTGCCAGTCGGCGACGAACTGGGCGCCGGCGTCGAGAATGTTGTCCATCCGTCCTACTCCGCTGCCGCCGCCAGGGCGTTCTGCTGCATGTACTCGTGCATCCGCGCCGCCGCGTCCCGGCCGTCGCGGATGGCCCACACCACCAGGCTGGCGCCGCGGACGATGTCGCCGGCGGCGAACACGCCGGGCAGGCTGGTCATCTGCGTGCGGTGGTCCACCTTCAGCGTGCCCCAGCGGCTGACCCCCAGGTCCGGCTGGTCCCATAGGCTTGGCAGCTCCTCGGGGTCGAAGCCGAGGGCCTTCACCACCAGGTCGGCTTCCAGGGTGAAGCGGCTGTCGCTCGGCTCCACCGACTGGCGGCCGGTGGCGTCCGGCATGCCCAGCCGCATCCGCTGCACGCGCACGCCGGTCACCTTGTCGTCGCCCAGGAAGGCCTCCGGCGCGGACAGCCAGACGAAGTTGACGCCTTCCTCCTCGGCGTTCTTCACCTCGCGCATCGAGCCCGGCATGTTGACCTTGTCGCGCCGGTACAGCACCGACACGCTGGCGGCGCCCTGGCGAACGGCGGTCCGCACGCAGTCCATCGCGGTGTCGCCGCCGCCGATCACCACGACGCGCTTGCCCTCGGCGTTGTGCTGCCCGCTGTCGAAGCTCGGCACGTCGTCGCCGAGGCCCTGGCGGTTGCTGGCGGTGAGGTAGGCCATCGCCGGCTCGATGCCGGCCAGCCCGGCGCCGGGTCCACCGATGTCGCGCGCCTTATAGACCCCGGTGGCGATCAGCACGGCGTCGTGCCGGGCATGCAGCTCGGCGAACGTCAGGTCGCGGCCCAGCTCCACGCCCAGGTGGAACTTGATGCCGCCCTCCTCCAGCAGCCGCCAGCGGCGCAGCACGATGTCCTTCTCCAGCTTGAAGCCGGGGATGCCGTAGATCATCAGGCCGCCGACGCGGTCGTACCGGTCATACACGTGCACCTGGTAGCCCCGGGTCCGCAGCCGCTCCGCCGCCGCCAGGCCGCCCGGCCCGGCGCCGATGATGCCCACCGACTGCGGACGCTCCATTCGGGGACGCGGCGGCTTCACCCAGCCCTGCTCCCAGGCGTTGTCAGTGATGAACCGCTCCACTGCGCCGATGGTGACGCTGTTGAAGTCCTTCTCGATGACGCAGTTGCCCTCGCATAGCCGGTCCTGCGGGCAGATGCGGCCGCAGATCTCGGGGAAGGTGTTGGTGGCGCTACTGACCTCGTAGGCTTCCTGCAACCGGTTCTCGGCCGTCAGCTTGAGCCAGTCAGGGATGTTGTTGGCCAGCGGGCAGTGCACCTGGCAGAACGGCACGCCGCACTGGCTGCACCGGCTGGCCTGCGCGCCGGCCTTGGCCGGGTCGAAGTCCTCGTAGATTTCGGCGAAGTCCTCGCGTCGCATGGACACATTGCGCTTGGGCGGCGCCTCCTGCGGCAGCCGGACGAATTGCAACATGCGGTCAGCCATGAGGACGCTCTCCGTCAGGAGCCGCAAGGTGCGGCTGGTCGGTGGTGGATATAGCGGCAAAAATGCGGCAGACTAGCAGAATGTGAGCGTTATGTCAGCAGTACTGTCCTAAATATCTGCTGTTTCTGCGTCTGTCCGCGCCTGCTGCCCAAATTGGCAGCGGATTAGGTCCGGATTGGCCCAATCAGGCCGGAGCCTCGTCGCGCTTGCCGCCGCCAGGCCGATATCGGTCTAAGTATTCCGGCACGATCAACTCAACGGGAGTTGGCGTAATGCCCAAATCCGTCAAGCCTTTCGCCCCCGGCGAGACCACGTTGTCACGGCCGAGCAGCAGCAGTTGGTCGCGGGTGAACGGCTTGCCTGGCACCAGCTCCCCCAGCCGTGCCTGGATGCGGGCGATGCCGAGCGGGATGTCCACCAGGGGCCGCTTGCGCCGGGTCTTTTGCAGGATCCAGGCTAGCAGCTCGCGGAACGTCCATACGCGGGGGCCGCCGAGTTCGTAAGTTTGTCCGGCCGTATCCTCCCGTATAAACGACGCCAGTACGGCGTCGGCTACGTCCCCGACATAGACCGGCTGGAACCGCGAGTTGCCTTGGATGACCGGCATCACCGGCAGCATCATGGCAATGGAGCCGAAGCGGTTGAAGAACTTGTCCTCCGCCCCGAACACCAGGGACGGGCGCAGGATGGTGGCTTGGGGCAGGCTGGCGCGCACCCCTGCCTCTCCGGCGGCCTTGGTCTGGGCATATAAGCTAGGGCTGGCCGCGTCGGCGCCGATGGCGGAGACCTGCACCATCTGCCTCACACCCGCTGCCGCAGCAGCCCGGGCGATGCGCGATGCCCCCTCTGCCTGGATGCGCTGGAAGTCTCCGGCGCGCGGTTCGCTGAGAATGCCGACGAGGTTCACTACCATGTCGGCACTCTCGACCGCCCGCTCCACCTGAGCCTGATTGCCTAGCGACACGAATAGCGGCACGACCTGGCCGACCCGGCCATAGACCATCATGTCCTTTACGGCCTCGGTGTTGCGGCCGGCGACCCGGACGATATGGCCATGGGCCGCCAGCCGCTTCACGACGTAGCGCCCGATGAAGCCGCCGCCGCCGAACACCGTCGCCACGCTGCGCGTCGCCATGTGCTGATCCCTTGATGCCGTTACCTTAGTATGCGGCGAACCCGGCGGCCTCAAGGGACGGCGCTGCCGGGGTGTGTGCTTGGGTGCCATAGGACGACTCCAGCAAGGGGAGTGCCGCTGCTCCCTTTCCCTCCGGGAGAGGGAGCAGGCAGGCAGCACCCTCACGCCATGTGCAAGCGTCATCTGCGGCTTGACGCCCTCCGGCCGCGCCGTTAGAACGCCGCTCCACCCTGACGGTATGCCCAGGTGGCGGAATTGGTAGACGCGCAGGTTTCAGGTACCTGTGACCGCAAGGTTGTGAAAGTTCGAGTCTTTTCCTGGGCACCAACCGTTTAGAGACCTCCGCGTGGCCGTAACGCAGTTCACCCGGACAGGCGCAATCCATCTGCACCGGCATGATTTGCCGGTTGGGCTGGACTTTGGTTCCGTGGTGGCTGTCGATACGGAAACGATGGGTCTGAACCCGTATCGCGACCGGTTGTGCCTGGTGCAGGTTTCTGCCGGCGACGGCACGGCGCACCTCGTCCAGCTTGTCCCGTTTGCCCTCGGCGGACACGGCTACGATGCTCCTAACCTGGCCGCCATGATGGGCAACCCTGGCGTCCTCAAGCTGATGCACTTCGCCCGATTCGATGTGGCCGTGCTACAGCAGGCGCTCGGCGTCACCGTCGCGCCGGTCAAGTGCACCAAGATCGCCGCCAAGCTGGTCCGCACCTTCACCAGCCGCCACGGCTTGAAGGACCTGTGCCGGGAGCTGCTGGGCGTCGATCTGTCCAAGGCGCAGCAGACCTCAGATTGGGGCGCTGCGGAGCTGTCGGCAGAGCAAATGGCCTATGCCGCCTCCGACGTGCTGCACCTGCATGCCCTGTGGGCGCGGCTGGAGGCGCTGCTGGTGCGCGAAGGCCGGCTGGCGCTGGCGGAGGACTGCTTTGCGTTCCTGCCCACGCGTTGCCGGCTGGACCTGCTGGGCTACGAGGACCCGGACATCTTCAGCCACTAGATTTCCATGACTGTGCTTGCAGGGCTGCGTTACCCTCCGTGACCCGGCTTTCATTGACCGACCCGGGAGTGCCGCCCATACAAGGATGACCCCGGTCCAGGATGTCCATGACAGCCGCCCTCGCCTTCCCTGCCGCCACTGACGTTGAAGTCGCGCAGGCCGTCCTGGGAGCGGAGGTGGCCGGGTTGCGGGCGTTGTCGGGGTCGTTGGACGGGCGCTTTGCGGATGCGGTGGAGCGGCTGGCTGCCTGCACCGGGCGCGTCGTGGTGTCCGGCATGGGCAAGTCCGGCCTGGTCGGACGCAAGATCGCCTCCACCTTGGCCTCAACCGGAACCCCATCCCTGTTCGTCCACCCGGCCGAGGCGTCGCATGGCGACCTCGGCATGATCGTGCCCGGCGACGCCGTGCTGGCGCTGTCCAACAGCGGCGAGACCGCGGAACTGGCCGACCTCGTGGCCCATGCCAGCCGGTTCGGCCTGTTGCTGGTCGGCGTCACCGGCCGTCCCGACTCCGCCCTGGCCCGCGCCGCCGACGTGCTGCTGCTGCTGCCCGCGGCGCCAGAGGCCTGCCCTATGGGCCTGGCCCCAACCACCAGCACGACGATGCAACTGGCCCTGGGCGACGCCCTGGCCGTGGCCCTGCTGACCCGGCGCGGCTTCACCGCCACCGACTTCTCCGCCTTCCATCCCGGCGGCAAGCTGGGCGCGCAGCTTCGCCGGGTGTCCGACCTGATGCACCAGGGCGACGCCATGCCGCTGGCCGACGCCGGGCTGCCGATGGACCGGGCGCTGCTGGTGATGACGGGCAAGGGCTTTGGCTGCCTGGGCGCGGTGGACGCGGCGGGGCGGCTGGTGGGCGTCTTGACGGATGGCGACCTTCGCCGGGCCATGGGGCCGGACCTGCTGCTGCGTAGGGTGGAGGACGTGATGTACCGCACCCCCCGCACGATCGGCCCCGATGCCCTGGCCGCCGAGGCGCTGCGCCTGATGAACCTGGGTCCCCGCCCGGTGACGAGCCTGTTCGTGCTGGACGCGGACGCCCATCCGGTTGGCCTGCTGCATGTGCACGACCTGCTGCGGACCGGCGTGGCATGAGCGGAACGCCCCTTTCCCGTGACGGCCTGGCCCAGGATGACCTGGGGCCGGGCCGGGCCGGCATGGAGCGGCTGTCCGCGGCCGGCCCGGTGCGGGCACGCCAGGTTCCGACCGCGGCCCGCATTGCCCGCCGCCACGCCGCCGTGTCGCTGACCAAGTATGCCCTGCCCGTCGCCGCCCTGGCCCTGCTGGGATCCATCGCCGCCTGGCCGGAGCTGGCGCGGGTGCGTGACCAGGCCCGCATCGGCTTCCGCCGCGTCGCGAGCGTCGATCCAGGGTCCGGCCGGCTGCGGGACGCGCACTACCGTGGCGTGGACGAGCGCGGCCGACCCTATACCATCACGGCGGACTGGGCGGCGCAGGCCGGGGCGGCGCGGGTGAACCTGGGCGAACCCAAGGGCGACATCGTGCCGGAGAACGGTGGCTGGCTGATGGTGCAGTCGCATGACGGCGTCTATATCCAGCACTCCGGCTTGCTGGACCTGTCGCACGAGGTGGTTCTCTATCGCGACAACGGCACGGTGATGCGGACCGAAAGCGCCGCCCTGGACGTGAAGACCGGCGCTGCCGCCAGCGACGACCAGACCCACGCGGAAGGTCCCTTTGGCGTGCTGGACGCCCAGGGCTTTACCCTGACCGACAAGGGCGCCGCCATCCAGTTCCGCGGCCCGGCCCGGCTGGTGCTGAACGGGGCGGAGAAATGAGGGCGATGCGGCCGCTTCTCCTTGCGGCGGCCCTGGTTGCCGGGCCGTCCGCGTTGGCCCCGGCGGTGGCGCAGGCCATCGATTTCAGCAAGGGCGGGCCGATCGAGGTCACGGCCGTCGATGGCATGGAGTGGCGGCAGAACGAGCAGGAGGTGATCGCCAACGGCCAGGCCCGCGCCGTGCGCGGCGACGTGACGGTGACCGCCGACACGCTGATCGCCCACTACCGCCGCAAGGCTCCTGCCGCCGGGGCAGCAGCGCCGGGCGCCCCAGCGTCACCCGCAGCGCTGGCAGCGGATGCGGCGTCCCCGGCTGTCCCCGGCCCAACAGCGGCCGACACCGGGAACAACGAGATCTACCGGCTGGAGGCGAATGGCCACGTCCACATCTTCACCAGCACGGACTTGGCTGTGGGCGACCACGCCATCTATGACATCGACCAGGCGGTGCTGCTGCTGACCGGATCCGCGATGAAGCTGACAACGCCGCAGCAGGTGCTGACGGCGCGGGACACCATGGAGTATTGGTCGCAGAAGCACATGGCGGTCGGCCGCGGCCTGGCGACCGTCGTCACCAGCGATGGCCGCCGCGTCACGGGCGACACCCTGGTTGGCTACACCACTCCTCCGGACCAGCCCGCAGCAGCGTCTGCCGGTGCGAAGCCTGGCAACTCCCAGCCTGGCAACTCCCAGCCTGGCAACTCTCAGCCTGGGAACCCCAAGCCTGCCGCGCCCGCCGCGAAGTCCGGCGCCGACCCGCTGCTGAGTTCTGGCAAGCTGCAGCGGGTGGAGGGCTTCGGCAACGTCGAGGTCCGCACCGCCAGCGAGATCATTCGCGGCAACCGCGGCGTCTATGTCGCCGACACCGGCATCGCCCGCCTGGCCGGCGCCGTTCACCTGACCCGCGGCCAGAACCAGCTCAATGGCGACGAGGCCATCGTGAACATGCACACCGGCATCTCCACCCTGACGCGCACCCCCGGCAAGCGCGTCGAGGGCCTTGTGGTGCCTAACGACGCCTCGGCGGCTGGGTCGTCCCCTGGCGCGTCTTCTGGGGCGTCCGGCCAGAAGCCGCCAAAGCCAGCCAAGCCTTGAACGACATGCGGGCCGTGCCGGGCGGCGTCGGGACGGCAGGCGGGCTGACGGCGACCGGCGTTGGCAAGACCTACAAGAAGCGCGCCGTGGTGCAGAACGTCAGCATCACCGTGCACCGCGGGGAGGCCGTGGGGCTGCTCGGGCCCAACGGCGCCGGCAAGACCACGACGTTCTACATGATCACCGGCCAGGTCCGCCCCGATACCGGCAGCATCACGCTCGACGGCGAGAACATCACGGGCCTGCCGATGTACCGCCGAGCCCGCCTGGGCATCGGCTACCTGCCGCAGGAGGCCAGCATCTACCGCGGCCTGAACGTGCAGCAGAACATCATGGCCGCGCTGGAGGTGGTCGAGCGCGACCCCGACCGCCGTGGCGCGATGCTCGACGAGCTGCTGGCCGAGTTTGGCATCAGCCACCTGCGCCGCACCCCGGCCTTGGCGCTGTCCGGCGGCGAGCGGCGGCGGGTGGAGATCGCCCGCGCCCTGGCGACGCAGCCCGGCTACATCCTGTTGGACGAGCCGCTGGCTGGCATCGACCCCATCGCCGTTGGGGAAATTCGTGACTTGGTGTCGCATCTGAAGGACCGCGGCATCGGCGTGCTGATCACCGACCACAACGTCCGCGAGACGCTGGAGATCATCGACCGCGCCTACATCATGCACGACGGCAAGGTGCTGATGGAGGGCCGGCCGCAAGAGGTCGTGGCCCATGTGGACGTGCGCCGGGTCTATCTCGGCGAAAGGTTTAGCCTGTAAGCTGACCCGCATGGCGATGGGTCCACGGTTAGAGTTCAGGCAGACGCAGTCCTTGGTCATGACGCCGCAGTTGCGTCAGGCGATCAAGCTGCTGCAGTTCACCAACCTTGAGGCGGTTGCCTTCGTCGAGGAGGAGCTGGAGCGCAATCCCCTCCTGGAGCGCGACGAGCGCAGCGACACCCTGCCGGAACTGCCCGCCCCGGATCAGCGCACCCAGGCAATCGAAGGGCTGGACGCCGTCACCCTGCTGCGCCAGGAACGGCTGCCGGACGCCGTGGAGGCCGACCACTCCAACAGCTACGACGCCGGCGGGGCGTCGGACGGCAGCTATGCCGGCGCCACCCGCGGGGTACAGCGGGACGACGGGGACGACCGCGGCATCGACGACCTGGCCGCCGCCCCGCGCAGCCTGCGCACCCATCTGGGCGAGCAGTTGCGCCTGAACTTCCCCGATCCCGGCGACCGCATCATCGGCGCGCAGCTCATGGCCCTGCTGGACCCTGTCGGCCGCGTCCCCATCCGCACGGAGGAGATCGCCGACGTGCTGGGCGTCGATTATGCCCGCGTCGAGCGGGTGCGCGCGGCCATGATGCGCTTCGACCCGCCGGGCTTGTTCGCCCGCGACCTACGGGAGTGCCTGGCCGCGCAACTGCTGGACCGCAACCGGCTGGACCCCGCCATGGAGCGGCTGCTCGACAACCTCGACATGCTGGCACGCCGCGACCTGCGCGGCCTGATGGCGCTGTGCGAGGTGGACAGCGAGGACCTGGCCGACATGATCACCGAAATCCGCCAGCTCGACCCGAAGCCTGGCGCCGGCTTTGACATCGGCCCGATGCACCAGGTGATCCCCGACGTGCTGATGCGCGCCGCCCCGGACGGCGCTTGGCTGCTGGAGCTGAACCCCGACACCATGCCGCGGGTGCTGGTGAACGAGTCCTATCATGCCCGGGTCAGCGCCCAGGCGGGCAAGGAGGAGCGGACGTTCCTGGGGGAGAACCTGTCCAGCGCCAACTGGTTGGTGAAGTCGCTGCAGCAGCGCGCCAACACCATCCTGAAGGTGGCGGCCGAGGTGGTGCGCCAGCAGGACGCCTTCTTCCGCGGCGGCGTCGGGCACCTGCGCCCGTTGATCCTACGCGACATCTCCGCGGCGGTGGAGATGCACGAGAGCACCGTCAGCCGGGTGACGGCCAACAAGTACATCGCCACCCCGCGCGGCGTGTTCGAGCTGAAGTACTTCTTCACCACCGCCATCAACGCCGTCGCGGGCGGCGAGAGCCATAGCGCCGAGAGCGTCCGCCACCGCATCCGCGCCCTGGTGCACGCCGAGGACGCCGAGGACGTGCTGTCAGATGACGCCATTGTTGCAGCTCTGCGTCGGGAAGGCGTGGACATTGCCCGCCGTACGGTGGCCAAATACCGGGAGGCGTTGCGCATCCCCAGCTCGGTGCAGCGCAAGCGGGAGAAGGCGGTGTCGGCTTAACGGGGCACCGCCGCGGTAACCAAGGAGCGCAGCCATGCAGATCACAGTATCCGGCAAGCAGGTCGATCTTTCGGAGGCGCTGCGCGTCCGGGTGTCCGACCACTTGGATCAGATCGCCGGCAAGTACTTCGACCATGCGCTGGAAGCCAGCGTGACGTTCAGCCGCGCCCGCAGCTTCTTCACCTGCGACATCAATGTCCATGCCGGCCGCGGCCTGACCGTGCGTGGCGAGGGAGAGGCGGGGGACGCTCACAGCGCCTTCGACGACGCCGCCGAGCATATCGCCAAGCGCCTGCGCCGCTATCGCCGCCGGGTCAACGAGCACGCGCGCGACTTGGCGAACCGCGCCCGTCCGCAGGCCGCACGGCAATACGTGCTGCGGCAGGACGAGGACGGGCAGCCGAATGGGGTGGACACCCGAAGCGACACGCCGGCCTATGCCACCGTGATCGCCGAGAGCCAGGCCGACATCAATACCCTGTCAGTCGGGGAAGCAGTGATGCGGATGGATTTGGCCGACCAGCAACTGCTGATGTTCCGCAACAGCGCGACGGCGGAGCTGAATGTGGTTTACCGCCGTTCCGACGGCCATATTGGCTGGATCGATCCGACAAGGACCAACTAGCTCTCCGTCCTTGTCCGGGCAGGGCGACCGCATATGGCGTAAGAACGTTGCATGCCTACTCTCTCTGTTGGCGAGAAGGCAGAGATGGGAATAGCCATAAAGGCGTGATTTGCCCGCTTGAAGATAGGGTTCACTCTCGGCCCCGCCGAATTTGGCGCTTGCGGCTTCCCTCAACCCGGCCCTCTCCCGTAGGGAGAGGGGGCAGGCAGCATCTTCACGCTACATGCGATTGCCTTACCGTCCGGCGAGGGGGCAGCATTAGTGGACCAGTGCTGGCACCATCTCGTGCTGCATAATGGCGGCTACCGCCATGTCACAATCCGCGGCAACCGCCATCGGCGACCCATCCGCGGCGAAGATGGCGAATGCCGTCGTGCCATCCATCCAAACCGGCTTCACATAAGCCAGTTGCGCCATGCCCAGTTGCATCAACTGCGCCTGGGTCAATTTGCGGATGTCCAGTTGCTCCACCGGAATGGCCGCCAAGGTATCCATATCCAGTTCAGGAATATTCACGTCCATGGTAGGTACTCCAACGGGCTGCGGCGTGCAGGATGCAACGTCGCGCATATGAAACAGTTGGGACTGCACGCCTGCCAAAACATCAGCTTATTGTGCGTGGCAGCCGTTGAGGAATGGTCAGGGACTGCAAGCTCAGCCTGAGCAACTGTGCTGCTGGTCAGTCCCGGTCGGGAGCGGCATCCACGGTGGGAGCGGACCCGCCGGCCTTGGTGATCTGGATGGTTTTCACCCGCACTTCAGGCTGCGGACGCGCCAGGTCGATGTGCAACAGGCCATTGTCCAGCCAGGCGCCCTTGACCTCAATCCCCTCCGCGAGGACGAATGCCCGCTGGAACTGGCGGGCGGCGATGCCGCGGTGCAGGTAAACCCGGCCCGCCGAGTCGTCCGCCTGCCGCCCGCGAATCACGAGCTGGTTGTCTTCCTGGGTGATCTGCAGATCGTCCATCGTGAAGCCGGCCACCGCCAGGGTGATCCGCAGTCCACTTGGACCCGTCTGCTCGATGTTGTACGGTGGATAGCCATCGGAGGGCGACTTCTGCGCCCGTTCCAGCATCTGTTCCAAGTGGTCGAAGCCCAGGAACATGGGCGAGGTGAACATCCGGGTGGTCATGCAGCCTCCTCCTGGGAGCGAAGCGGAGACGGGACCCAATGCGGCGTCCCGACTCAACCGATGTTGTCAACGCGGCCCGCTGATGCAAGGGCCGCGATTGATTGCAGAGGTCCGCGCGGCTACATCGCTCGCATGGACGCTCTTACCAAGCCGACCGTCGCTGAACCGATGCCGGCCCTGCAAATTCTGACCCCACCGCATCCGTCGCTGCGCACCAAAACCCGCAAGGTCGCCGACGCCGACGCCGACATGGTGCGCGCCTTGGTGCCGCAGATGCTGGCGGCGATGTATGCCGCGCCCGGCATCGGCTTGGCTGCGCCGCAGGTCGGCGTCAACCTGCGCCTGGCCGTAGTGGATCTAATGCCGGACGAGGTGCCGGCCCCCACCGTGCTGGTCAACCCGGAGATCACCCGCGTCAGCGAGGACTGGGCCGTGCGGGAGGAGGGATGCCTGTCCCTGCCCGGCCAGTATGCCGACGTGAACCGCCCGGCCCGCGTCCAGGTTCGCTACCACGACTTGGAGGGCAAGGTGCAGGAGATGGAGGCGGAGGGTCTGCTCGCCGCCTGCCTGCAGCATGAGATCGACCACTTGGATGGTGTGCTGTTCGTCGATCACCTGTCGGCGCTGAAGCGCAATATGATCCTGCGGCGGCTGGCTAAGGAGCTGAAGCAGAAGGCTGCCGGGTGATGGGCGCGTGAGGTGACCGGCGCATCGCGTGGAAGACGCATAGCGTGAGGAACGGGGCTGGGCCGCTGCGCCTGGCGTTCATGGGCACGCCAGCCTTTGCCGTGCCGGCGTTGCATGCGCTGCACTTGGCCGGGCACCACATCGCCGCGGTTTACACACAGCCGCCCCGCCCTGCCGGGCGCGGCAATGCCAGCACGCGCAGCCCGGTCCATGTCGCCGCGGAGCTGTTGGGCTTGCCGGTCCGCACCCCGGCCCGGCTGCGGCGGGATACCGAGGAGCATGCGGCGTTCGCGGCGCTGGACCTGGATGCCGGTGTCGTCGCCGCCTATGGCCTGATCCTGCCGCAGCCGATGCTGGACGCGCCGCGCCGGGGCTGCCTGAACATCCACGCCAGCCTGCTGCCCCGGTGGCGCGGCGCCGGGCCGATCCAGGCGGCGGTGCTGGCCGGGGACGCGGAAACCGGCATCACGGTCATGCAGATGGACGCCGGCCTGGACACCGGCGCGATGCTGCTGCGGGAGGCGGTGCCGATCGGACCCCGCTCCATCGCCTCGGACCTGCACGACATCCTGGCCACCCTGGGCGCCCGCATGATCGTGCAGGCCCTGCAGGACGCCCCGCCGCCGGTGCCGCAGCCGGAGGATGGCGCGACCTATGCTCCGAAGCTGACCCGCGACGACGGCCGGCTGGACTGGACCCTGCCGGCCGAGGCGCTGGACCGCCGCGTGCGCGCCCTGACGCCCTGGCCTGGCACCTGGGCGTTGTTGGGCGCCGAGGTGCTGAAGGTGCTGGACGCCATGCCGGAAGCCGGGTCCGGCCCGCCCGGCACGGCGCTGGACGGTGCCCTGCTGGTGGCGTGCGGCGCCGGGGCGCTTCGGCTGCTGCGTGTCCAGCGTCCCGGCCGCGCGCCGATGGACGCTGCCGCCCTGCTGCGCGGCTTTGCTGTTCCGTCGGGGACGGTGCTTACGTGATATGTGTCGGCGTTGAGACCGGACAGCCAAGCACCGAGGACCCAAGCATCGAGGACCAAAGCACCAAGGACGATGGTATGACCTTCAGAACCTCGACCTGTCCATTGCGCTCGCTCGTCTCGATCAAGGCGGAGGCCGCCGCGCCCAGGCGACGGGATGCCGGACGGATGCCGCTGGGTGGACCGCTATTGGGCTGAGCGCGGCCGAGGCGATGATGCCATGGGCGCTGTTGCTGGAGTATGACGGCACGCCCTTCCTCGGCTGGCAGCGCCAGGCGGACGGACCGACGGTCCAGGCGGTGCTGGAGGCGGCGGCGGCGCGGCTGACTGGCGGTGCCCCGGTGGCCAGCGTCGTCGCCGGCCGGACCGATACGGGCGTCCATGCTGCGGGACAGGTGGCGATGCTGGACCTGCCGGACGGCTTCCAGGCGGGTAAAGTGCGGGATGCGCTGAACTTCCATCTGCGCCCGCATCCCGTGGCTGTGCTGCAAGCTGCCCCGGCAGTGCCCGGCTGGAACCCCCGCTTCTCCGCCGTCGGCCGCGCCTACGCCTTTCGCATCCTGAACCGCCGTGCGCCCCCCGCCCTGGACCTGCACCGCGCCTGGCATGTCGAGCGCCCCTTGGATGCCGGGGCCATGGCGGAAGCGGCGGCGCTGCTGGTGGGCTACCACGACTTCTCGTCGTTCCGCGCCGCCGCCTGCCAGGCCCGCAGCCCCATGCGGACGCTGGACCGCCTGCACGTCAGCCGGCAGGGCGAGGTGGTGGAGATCGTGGCCGAGGCGCGCAGCTTCCTGCACCATCAGGTCCGCAACATGGCCGGCACGCTCAAGCTGGTCGGCGAGGGCCGATGGCGGGCGGATCAGGTGGGTGCGGCGCTGGCCGCCCGGGACCGCCGCGCCGCCGGGCCGACCGCGCCGCCCGCGGGGCTGACCCTGCTCAGGGTGCGCTACCCGCAGGATCCGTTTGCACCTCTCCCGTGACCGCGGCCTGCAGCACCAGCGGGCCGATCGCCAATAGCGTGCTGCCCAGCAGCACGGCGGCGACGAGCAGCGCGGACCGCGGCCAGGACAGCCCTAGGGCATGCCGGGCCAACCGCCCATTCAGCCACAGGACGTAGCCCAGGAGGAGGAAGGCATAAATCTGGATGGCCGTCCGGTCCGGCAGGCCGAAGGCCTCCAGCAGCACCGGCAACCCGAGCGCCACCGCCAGGATCGCCCATTGCAGCCAGTTGTAGGCGGCGGCGTAGCGTAGCCAGCCCTCCTCCCGGCCCCAAAGCCGCACGAGGGCATGCGACAGCACCAGCGGGGCCAGTTGGGCGGTGACCGTGAACCCCACGGCGGTCAACGCCCGCGCGACCTGGCCGTGCAGCAGCGCCCACAGCGCCCCGGCGAACGGCACCGCCAGCAGCGGCGCCAGGCTGGCCAGGACGGCATCCGGCGTGGACCCGAACGCCTGCAGCCCGTCCATCCGGCCCCAGGCCAGCCGCGCGGTGCCGCGGAGCGGGGCCAGAAACAGGCTCCAGTCCTTTCGTGGTTCTCCAGGCTTGGGGCCTCGGAGTTTTGGACCGTCGCTCATGTGCGCCTCATAGCAGCCTCTGAGGGTTCTGACCCGTTCATTCCAACCCGCGCCTGTTTAACCTTGCGCCCGTCCCACTTTGCGCCCGTTCCACTTCGCGCCGTCATGCTTTGCGCCCGTCATTGCGAGCCGGCTCCGGCGTGGCAATCCAGGCTGGCAAGGATCGCGCGTGCGGCTTCTGGATTGCCGCGCCGTAAGCACGGCTCGCAATGACAGTGCTCCTGTTGCCGGTCAGGACCTTCGGCAGGCGGAGTCAGTCCAGGAACGCAGCCAGGATGGCGCGGTACACATCTGCCAGATGCCGCAGCTCCGCGACCGGCACGCGCTCGTCGGCCTGGTGCATGGTGGCGCTGACCAGGCCGAACTCCGCCACCGGGCAGTGCCGGGCGATGAAGCGCGCGTCCGAGGTGCCGCCGCCGGTGTCCAGCCGCGGCTGCTGGCCCGTGGCGGCGGCGACCGCATCGCGCAGGCGGTGCACCAAGGGGCCGGGCGTGGTCAGGAAGGACTCGCCGCTGATGGCCACGTCCAGGTCGAACCGCGGGGCGTGCGGCGCGACCGCGGCGCGCAGCCAGGCGTCCAGCGCGGCGCCAGTGTGGCAGTCGTTGAAGCGGATGTTCAGCCGCGCCGCCGCGCTGGCCGGGATGACGTTGGTGGCGGGGTTGCCGACGTCGATGCTGGTGACCTGCAGGCTCGACGGCTCGAACCACTCGCTGCCGGCATCCAGCGGCGCGGCGGTCACGGCGGCCAGAGCGCGGACCAGGCGGTGCACGGGGTTGTCGGCGCGGTGCGGATAGGCGGCATGGCCCTGGGTGCCATGCACGGTCAGCGCGGCATTCAGGCTGCCGCGGCGGCCGACCTTGATGACCTCGCCCAATGCGAGCGGGTTGGTCGGCTCCCCGACGAGGCACAGCTCGGGGATGTGGCCGTGCCCGGCCATCCAGTCCAGCACGCGCACGGTGCCGTCCGTGGCCGGGCCTTCCTCATCGCCCGTGATCAGCAGGCTGATGGAACCGGTGGTGCCCGCCGCGACCCGGTCCCGGGCTGCGGTGACGAAGGCGGCGATGGCCCCCTTCATGTCGCACGCGCCGCGGCCGTATAGCACGCCGTCCCGCACCTCCGCGCCGAACGGGTCCGCCGTCCACGGCGCAGACCCTGCCGGCACCACATCCGTGTGCCCGGCGAAGCACAGGTGCATCCCACCGCTCCCCACCCGCGCGAATAGGTTCGGCGTGGTTCCGAACGGCAGGCGCGTCACAGTGAACCCTGCCGCCTCTAGTACCCCCGCCAGCACGTCCTGTGCTCCGCCATCGGCTGGAGTGACGGAGTTGCAGCGGATCAGCGCCTGCGCCAGCGGCAGGGGGTCGGACAGGGTAGCTACCATGGGACGCCCGGGCGCCCCTATTCCCGCAGCAGGTCGTTGATGCTGGTCTTGGACCGCGTGCGCTCGTCCACGCGCTTGACGATGACGGCGCAGGTCAGCGCCGGGCCGGGGCTGCCATCCGGCATCGGACGGCCCGGCAGGGTTCCTGGCACCACCACGGAGTATGCCGGCACCCGGCCCTGGAACACCTCGCCCGTCGTGCGATCGACGATCTTGGTGCTGGCGCTGATGAACACGCCCATCGACAGCACGCTGCCACGCTCGACCACTACGCCCTCCACCACTTCGGACCGCGCGCCGATAAAGCAGTCGTCCTCGATGATGGTGGGGTTGGCCTGCAACGGCTCCAGCACGCCGCCTAGGCCGACGCCGCCCGACAGGTGGCAGTTGCGGCCGACCTGGGCGCAGCTTCCGACGGTGGCCCAGGTGTCGATCATGGTGCCCTGGTCCACTCGCGCGCCGACGTTGACGAAGCTGGGCATCAGGATGACGCCGGGCGCGATGTAGGCGCTGTGCCGCACGACCGCGCCGGGCACCGCGCGGAAGCCGGCGGCGCCGAACTGGTTTTCTCCCCAGCCTTCGGTCTTCAGGCGGACCTTGTCGAACGCCGGGGCGCCGGCGCCGGGCATGGGGAAGGAGTCGTTGAGGCGGAACGACAGCAGGACCGCCTTCTTCAGCCACTCGTGCACCAACCAGCCGTGCGGCCCCGGCTCGGCCACACGCAAGGTGCCGGTGTCGAGCAGGTTCAGCGCCTCCTCCACCGCCGCACGGGACGGGCCGCCGGTGCTGGAAGACAGGGTGGCCCGCTCCTCCCAGAGTTGCTCGATGGTGTGGCGCAGCGGGTGGTCCGACATGGGCAGTGGTGTCCGGCAAGGTGCGGGGGCTTCGATGCGCCGGGACCATGCGGGGGTGCCCAGGGTGTGTCAACGCGACGCCGTTGCAGCGCGGACCCGTGCTAACTGGTCCTTCATCCGCGCTGGTGCATGGTTCTGCCATGGAAGCTGGGATGATTGACGACATGCTGGACACTGGCCCAGGACGAGCGGACGGCTTGCCACAAGCATTACTGGACAGCCGTCAGCGGTGGCAGGCTTTCGGCGCCCTCGCGGCCGACTTGGTTTTTGAAACCGACCGGGACGGCCGGCTGACCTTCATTGCGCCCGATCCGGCGCTGGGCCACGCCGGCGCCGAGCTGCTGGGACGGCCGGCGGCGCACCTGCTGGCGGGGGAGGCACTCACCTCGTTCGACATCGCCGCGCCGATCCGCCAACGGGCCACCTGGCTGCGTCACGCGGACGGCGGCACGCGCTGCCTGTCGATGTCGGTCGCGCCGCGGCTGGACGAGGCCGGCCGAGTCCTGGGCACGCGCGGCGTCGGCGTGGACGTGACGGAGCGGGAACGGCAGGGCGCCGTGGCCGCGGCGGCGCTGCGCCGGGCGGACCTGCTGGAACATATCCTGGCGGAGATGCGGCAGGAGGTCTTGGCCCCCCGCATGATGCAGAGCGTGCTGGCGGAGCTGACGCGCGCCCTGGGTGCGGACGGCGCGGCCATCCTGGACGTGGCGCCCGGCGACGGCGAGTGCCGGGTGCTGCACCAGCACGGCGCCGACCCGCGCCCGCTGTTGCCGGCGGCGGCCGGGCTGCTGCGCTCGACCGGGGAGGACATCGCGGTGGGCATGGGGGCGGGCGGCTTGCAGATGCTGGCCTGCCCGGCCTCGACCCGCTTCGGCGACCGCGCGGCCCTGCTGATCTGGCGCGGCGCCGCTGCCGGGACCGGGGCAAGCCGGGTGTGGGACGCCGATGACCGGGTGCTGGCCGGCTCGGTCGCGGCGGTGGTGCGGATGGTGCTGGAGCACGAGTCGATCCAACGCGAGCTGGCCCGGCAGGCGCGGACCGACCCGCTGACCGGCCTGCTGAACCGCCGCGCCTTCCTGGAGGAGGCGGGGCGGCGCATCGACCGGCTGGACCGCGAGGGGCTGCCGGGCACGCTGATCTTCATCGACCTGGACCGCCTGAAGCCGCTGAACGACCGCCTGGGCCATGAGGCCGGGGACGCCGCGCTGACGCTGACCGCCGAGCTGCTGCGCCGCACCTTCCGCCCGG
>JAABUX010001497.1_pt1 | contig 35159 bp, 28 predicted proteins | sample 5561851 | NCBI WGS metagenome assembly JAABUX01 (sample SAMN10711883, study PRJNA513361) | rock metagenome | isolation source: Antarctica rocks | place: Antarctica: Victoria Land, Richard Nunatak red sandstone | collected 2016-01-03
TCCGTGTCCCCGGCGCCGACGCCATTCCGCAGCTATCCGACATCATCCGCGTGCGAAGCCAACCCGTCTGACAATGCTTCTGCCCCGGGTTTTGCCCCGGTTACAAACCCATTCGTTAAGTCGTGGATTCCAAAGGCTTGTCTTTGACGGAGTCCAGAGGCAGAGCCTCTGGCCTTGCCTGTCCCATCGGTTAAGCTTGGGGGCCGTTGGTATGAGAGGCCATGGCACAGTTGCTTGCACGCCGGGCCAAGTAGGCCGGCACGGGATGGCAGCCGAAATCTTCGCTGCGAGCGGCGCTGATGCGCTCGCGGTAGGTCAGCAACCTCTCGACGAGCTTGCCGATGCGCGCTGTCCAACGTGGCCAAGATGTTCTTCGACCTGTCGTGGGCTAGCGCCCGCCGGGTGTCGGCCCTGCTTGCCCAGGTAGCGGTCGCGACGTGAGCGTTGGACGGCCGCTACAGAAACCCGTCGAGTCTCGCGTAGAATCCGTCCGTATCCTGCAGCTGCGGCACATGGGCGCAGCCGGGCATTTCGATCAGGCGCGCGTCCGGCAGCAGGCCAACCAGCTCCCACGCCATCGGCGGCGGCGTCGCCTCGTCGTCCGCGCCCACGATCACCAACACCGGCAGCGCGAGGCTGGCGACCCGGTCGCGGAGGTCCAGCGCGGCCAGTTCCAGGCAGGCGCCGGTGAACACGTCCAGGTCGGTAGCCAGGAACCGAGCCCGGCGCTCGGCCAGCAGGGCGGGGTGCGCGGCCTGGAAGCCGGGGGCGAACAGCCGGCGCATCGCGGTGTCGGCGACCGCGGCCAGCCCGTGCTCCCGGGCGGCGGCGGCCATGCCGCGGAAAGCGGCGCGCGCCGGCTCGGAGAAGGCCGCCCCCGCGCCTGCCAGCACCAGGCGGCTGACCAAATGAGGATGGCGGAGCGCGACCGACAGGGCGACGAAGCTGCCGTAGCCGTTGCCGATAATGGCAGAGGGCGCGCCGGCCGCGGCGATGGCGGGCACCAGCGCGTCGGCCACGGCGTCCAACCCCGGACCCGCCTGGGCCGAGCCGCCGAAGCCCGGCAGGTCGGCCAGCATGACGCGATGGGTGGCAGACAGGCGCTCGGCCAACGGGATGCCGCTTCCGGCGTCGGCCAGCAGCGAGTGGAGCAGCCACACGACGGGGCCGGCGCCGGTCGCGGCGGCGTGGATGCGGTGCGGACGGTCGTCGGGCATCGTTCCTCCATCGGCGGCGTTTGCGGCGGCGCCGGGCCGTGATTGACTACGCCCGGGCCCGCCGCACAAGAGCGCGCCCGGCGGGGGGACCACCAGGATGCAGGCTGCGACGAGGGTGAACGCGGGGGCTCGGCTGGACCGGCTGCCGCTGTCGGGGTTTCACCGCCGGGTGCTGCGGCTGGTGGGCTTGGGCATGTTCTTCGATGGGTTCGACATCTACATCGCCGCGTCCGTGCTCGGCGCGACCTTCCGCGAGGGCTTCTCGACCCTGGGGCAGAACGCCGCGTTCGTGTCGTCGACCTTCCTCGGCATGATGATCGGCTCGGCGCTGACGGGGTTCCTGGGCGACCGCTATGGCCGGCGGTTCACCTACCAGGCCAACCTGGCGGTCTTCGGCGTGGCCGCGCTCGCCGCGGCGTTCGCGCCCAACATGGGCGTGCTGATCGCGCTGCGCTTCGTCATGGGCGTGGGGCTGGGCGCGGAAAACGTGGTCGGCTACGCGACTATGACCGAGTTCGTGCCGCCCGCCACGCGCGGCCGGTGGCTCGGTTTGGTGGCGGTGTTCGTCGTCACCGGCCTGCCGGCGTCGGCCCTGGTCGCGTGGATCGTCACGCCGTATTTCGGCTGGCGCGCGATGTTCGTCATCGGCGGGGTCGGCGCGCTGCTGGTGTGGCGGTCGCGCAAGGCCCTGCCGGAAAGTCCCCGCTGGCTCGAGAGCGTCGGCCGCACCGACGAGGCCGAGGCGCTGATGTCCGCCATCGAGGGCGAGGTGTCCGCTGGCGCGCCGCTGCCGGCCCCCGCACCCTCCGCCCCGGCGCCGTCGCGCGACCTGGGTACGCTGTTTGCCCCGCCGCTGCTGGGCCGCATGGTCCTGGGCTGCGTCAGCCTGATCGTCATCAACACGCTGATCTACGGCTTCATCACCTGGCTGCCGACGTTCTTCGCCAAGGCGGGCCTGAGCGTCGCGACCTCGTTCGGCTACTCCCTGGTGATGGCGCTCGGGGCACCGGTGGGGGCGCTGATCGGGGCCCTGACCGTCGACCGGTGGGGCCGCCGGCGCACTATCGTCATCGCGGCGCTGCTGTCGATCGGGTTCGGCGCCCTGTATCCGTTTGTCCACGACCCCGTGCTGCTGCCGGTGGTGGGACTGGCGCTGACGGTGCCGATCTACGTGCTCGTGGCGGTGCTGTTCGGCGTCTATACCCCCGAGCTGTTCCCGACCGAGGTGCGGCTGCGCGCGTCCGGCATCTGCAACACGTTCGGACGCGGGGCCACCATCCTGACGCCGTTCGCGGTGGTGCCGCTGTTCACCGCCTACGGGGTCGGCGGCGTGCTCAGCCTGATGATCGGCCTGCTGGGATTGCTAATCGCGACCGTGCTGCTGCTGGGCGTCGAGCCGAGCGGCCGGGCGCTGGAGGAACTGGCGCCCGATTCCGGCCCCGGCCCGCTGACGCCCGCCTCCGCGCCTACGCTCGGCTAGACCTCTCCGGTCGAGCGCCCACATCCCATTGCGACCGACACGGAGGCTCCGTTGACCTATCCCTATCGCGGTCGGCGCGAGGACCAGCGCCTGCTCACCGGCGATGGCCGCTACACCGCGGACTGGAACCTTCCCCGTCAGTTGCACGCGGCCTTCCTGCGGGCCGACCAGGCGCACGCCGAGATCGTCGGCGTCGACACCGCGGCGGCGCGCGCGGCCCCCGGCGTCCACCTCGTGCTGACCGGCGTCGACACGCTGGCCGCCGGGTTTCACCGCACTCAGACGTTGCTACCCTATAAGGGCCGGGGCGAGGCGCTGCGTGTTCCGCCGCGGCCGGCGCTGGCCCACGACCGCGTGCGCTACGTGGGCGAGCCGGTCGCCCTCATTGTCGCCGAGACTCAGGCGCAGGCGCTGGACGCCCTGGAGTTGATCGCCGTCGACCTGCGCACGCTGCCAGCCGCCGCCGACCCGGCATCCGCCCTGGCCGAGGACGCCGCGCAAATCCACGACGCGATCCCCGGCAATCTGTGTTTCGACTACGACTACGGCGACCCCGCCGCCACCGACGCCGCGTTCGCCGCCGCGGCCTGCACGGTCCGCCTCGAATTGGCCAGCGACCGGATCGTCGGCAACCCGATGGAGCCGAAAGCGGCGCTGGTGGCCTGGGACGGCGATGTCGTCGATGTCTGGACGGGCACGCAGGGCATGGCGGCCCTCCGCGACAGCCTGGCCGCGCTGACCGGGTTGCCGGCCGAGGGGATTCGCATGCGCGCGCAGGACGTGGGCGGCGGCTTCGGCATCCGCGGCCCGGCCTATCCCGAGCACGCCGCCCTGGTGCTGGCCGCCCAGCGCGCCGGCCGGCCAGTGAAGTGGGTCGCGACCCGGACCGAGACGTTCCTGAGCGACTATCACGGCCGCGGCCTGCGCATGGTCGGCGAACTGGCCCTGGACGCGGACGGACGCTTCCTGGCCGTGCGGCACGCCTGGCTGTGCGACCTGGGCGCCTACCCGGTCGCGACCGGGCCACTGATCAACACGCTGAACCCGGCGATGATGTGCACCGGCTGCTACGCCATCCCCGCCGTGTACGGCCGCCATCGCCTGGCCGTCACCAACACGATCCCGATCACCGCCTACCGCGGCGCCGGGCGGCCGGACATGGCGTACATGATGGAGCGCCTGGTCGACGAGGCCGCGCGCCAGACTGGGATCGACCGGCTGGACCTGCGCCGGCGCAACCTGATCCGGCGGGACGCCTTCCCGTACCGGCTGCCGACGGGTCCGATGGCCGCGGAATACGACAGCGGCGACTACCCGGCGCTGCTGGAGATGGCGGTGCGGGAGGCCGATTGGGACGGGTTCGAAGCGCGCCGGGCCGAAGCCGCCGGCCGCGGCAAGCTCCGCGGCATCGGCTGCGCGGTGTTCGTGGAGCCGGCCGGCGGCGTCGTGCCGAAGGACGAAATCGCGATCACCTTCGGGCCCGATGACGCGATCACGGTGCACACGGTCGTCCACTCCTCCGGCCAGGGGCACGAGACGGTGTTTCCCGAGATCGTCGCCCGCATCCTGCAGATCGACCCGGCGCACGTCACCCTCAGCGCCGGCGACCCGCAGGGCCCGGCGTTGGCCGGCGGCGGCGCGTTCGCCTCGCGCTCGATGATGTCGCACGGCGTCGCGAGTTCGCTGGCGGCGCGCGAAGTGGTGCAGAAGGGCCTGGCGCTCGCGTCGGACCGGCTGGAAGCCGCCGCGGCGGACATCGAGTTCGCGGACGGCGCCTACCGGATTGCCGGGACCGACCGGATCGTGACCCTGCTGGATCTGGCCCGTGCCGGCGATGGCGGCGCAAGCCCGCTGGACACCCAGTCCTCCCTGCCGGCCGCGCGCGCCTACCCGTCGGGCGCGCACGTGGCGGAGGTCGAGATCGATCCCCAAACCGGCATGGTGGAGGTGCAGGGCTACGTGGCTGTCGACGATTGCGGCGTGGTGCTGAACCACACCCTGCTGGACGGGCAAATCCTTGGCGGAATGCGGCAGGGGCTCGGCCAGGTGCTGGGCGAGTTCTGCGTGTACGATGCGGACGGGCAAATCCAGACGGCCAGCTTCATGGACTACGCGATGCCGCGCGCCGATATGCTGCGCCGGTTCAGCCTGCACGACCTGCCGACGCCGTCGCCCAACAACGCGCTCGGGGTGAAGGGCGCCGGGGAGGCGGGCACGACGGGCGCGCTGGCGACGGCGATGAACGCGATTTTGGACGCGCTCCGCCCGGCCGGGGTCGCGCGGCTGGACATGCCGGCCTCGGCCCAGCGTGTGTGGCAGGCGCTTCGGGCTGCTCGGGGTGAGGGACCGGGGTTATGAGACGGCCGCTCTACCTCGCCACTGCACTCGCCGTCCCCCCGTACTGCGTCCGCATCTCGCGTTTCAGCAGCTTGCCCGCCGTGTTGCGTGGCAGGCTATCGGCGAAGATCACCCGCTTCGGCGCCTTGTACGCCGCCAAAATCGTGCGGGCGTGGGCGATCAGCGCCTCGGCGGTCGCGTCCATCCCCGGCCGCAGCACCACGATGGCGGCGATCGCCTCGACCCATACCGGGTCGGGGACGGCGATCACCGCGACCTCCGACACGCTCGGATGGGTGAACAGCGCGTCCTCCACCTCGCGGCTCGCGACCAGGACGCCGCCGGTGTTGATCACGTCCTTCATCCGGTCGACGACGGTGATGTAGCCCTCCGCGTCCATCACGCCGACGTCGCCGGAATGGAACCAGCCGCCGGCGAACGCGGCGCGGGTCTCCTCCGGCTTGCCCCAGTAGCCGAGCAGCAGCTGCGAGGAGCGGTGGACGATCTCGCCCGGCGTGCCCGGCGGCGCGTCGACGCCGTCCAGGTCGACGATCCGGGTGGCGACGTTCAGCACCGGCCGGCCGGCCGAGGCGGGGCGCGCATCGTGCTCCTCGGGGCGCAGCACGGTCGCGAGCGGCGCGATCTCGCTCTGGCCGTAGCAGTTGAACGGGCGGATGCCCGGCAGCCGGCGCCGCAACTCCTGCAACACCGGCACCGGCATGATCGCGGCGCCGTAGTACACGTGGGTCAGTGAGGACAGGTCCCGGCGGTCGAACTCCGGGTGGCGCAGCAGGTTGATCCACACGGTCGGCGGGGCGAAGAAGCTCGTGATCCGATGCGCCTCGATGGTCTGCAGGCAGATCTCCGGGGCCGGCGCTTCCAGCAGGAACGTCTCGCCCCCGCGCAGCAGCAGCGGCATGGTGAAGCAGTGCAGTTGGGCGGTGTGATACAGCGGCAGGGCGGCGAGCGCGCGGTCGCCCGGCGAAATCTCCAGCTCGATGATGTTGGACATGTACTCGGCCATCATGCCGCCATGCGACATCAGCGCGCCTTTGGGGGCGCTGGTGGTGCCGGAGGTGTAGATGATCTGCGCGGGCGCCGCGTCGGCCGGCGCCGGGTCGTCCAGCGTCGCGTCGGCCGGCGTCAGCGACGGGTCGTCCGCGGCTGCCAGCATGTCCAGCCCGGTCCCGCCATGCAGCGTGCCGAGTGCGGCCGAGCCGGCCGCCGCCGATGCGGTGGCGGCCAAGGCGGGGTCGTGCAGCAGCAGGGCGGCGTCGGACTGGCGCAGCAAATAGGCGAGCTCGCCGGCGGTCAGCGCGTAGTTCGCGGGAACGTGCACCAGTCCGGCCCGGCAGCAGCCCAGCCAGGTCAGCAGGTAGGCGGCGGAGTTGCGGCCGAACGCTGCCACCCGGTCGCCCGGTTGCAGGCCCGCCGCCTGCAGCCGGACCGCGATCCGGCCGGACGCAGAGGCCATGTCGCGGTAGGTCCAGCTCCGATTGCCGAGGTGCAGCGCGGGGCGGTCGCGGAACTTGGCGGCCACGCGCTCGACGGCGTCGCCGATCGTGTTCCGGCGGGCGCGCCGCACATCCGGCAGGATGTCCATGCCAAGATTCCGTCCCATGTTGAGGGCCAAGCCTGCCGCAGCCTTGCCCCTGCAACAAGGGCGTGCCGCCGGTGGTGGACGCGGCTGAACGGGCCGAGTTGGACCTTGCGGTGCTGGACGTGAAAGTCGCCGGCGAAAGAATCCATCCGGTCGCAGAGGCGCTGTCCCTGCTACTAGCGCCGGTCGCCTAGGCCCCAGACCCACATTTATTTGGGTTTCCAAAGGCATCATGCCTTTCGCAGAGTTTGAGGCAGAGCCTCAACCTTCCTCTTGCCTTTTGCGGTCGCACAAAGGGGGAAGCTGGTATAGTTCCTGCAAAATCTCCGCAGTGTGCGCGCCCACGCCGGGCAGTCCGCGCCGCTGCTCCAGGCGTGCGCCGTCGAAGGCGAGCGGAAGCGCGGGCAGCTTGGTTTCCACGCCGTTCGGCAGGGTCAACGGCACCAGGCCGCCGGACGCGTTCAGATGCGGGTCGTCGAACAGGTCCACAGGCCGGGTGATCGGGGCGAACGGCAGGCCGAGGCGCTCGCACTCCGCCATCAGCGCCGGCGCGGTGAAGGCGCGGAGCGCCGCCTGCACGAGCGGCAGCACGCGAGAGCGGGCGGCGACCCGCTCGGACTGGAGCTGCAGTGCCGGGTCGGCGGCGAGGCTGGGCAGGTCGAACGCGGCGCAGAACAGCCGCCACTGGGTGTCGGTGACGACGCCGACGAACACCTGGCCGCCCTCGGACGTCTCGAAGATGTCGTAGATCGGCCAGGCGACCTGGCGCTCGCTCATCGGCGGCGCTTCCTGGCCGGTGATGGCGTACTGCGCCATGTGCTGGGCCATCAGCAGCACGTTGTTCTCGAACAGCCCCGACTGGACGTGCCGCCCGCGCCCGGTGCGGTGGCGCTCCTCGATCGCGGCCAGGATGCCGATGGCGGCGAACATGCCGCCCATGATGTCGTTCACGGAGCTGCCGGCGCGCAGGGGCCGACCCGGCGGCCCCGTCATGTAGGCCAGCCCGCCCATCATCTGCACCACCTCGTCCAGCGCGACGCGATGGTCGTATGGACCCGGCAGAAAGCCCTTGCAGGAGCAGTAGACCAGACCCGGGTTGTCGGCCTGCAGCGCGGCATAATCCAGGCCGAGCTTGTCCAGCGCGCCCGGGCGGAAGTTCTCGACCAGCACGTCCGCGGTCGCCAGCAGGCGGCGTACGACCGCCATTCCCTCCGGCGTCTTGAGGTCGACCGCGAGGCTACGCTTGTTGCGGTTGGCCATGGCAAAGAACCCGGCGCCGGATCCCGTCAGCCGCCGCGTGTTGTCCCCGTCCGGCGTCGGCTCCACCTTGATGACGTCGGCGCCGAGGTCGGCCAGCATCAGCCCGCAAGCCGGCCCCATCACCATATGCGTGAACTCGACGACCCTGATCCCGTCCAGCAAGCCGGTCATGCCGCCGCCTGGAACGTCCTGGGCAGCCCGGCCTTGGCGACGCCCCCGTGGAGCGCCTCGCCGGGTAGGCCCTCGGCCAGGATGTCACGCGCGGCGATCAGTAAATCGAGGTCTATGCCGGTCGAGAACCCCATGCTCTCCAGCATGAACACCAGGTCCTCGGTGACGATGTTGCCGGACGCGCCGGGCGCGAACGGGCAGCCGCCCAACCCGGCCAGGGCGGCATCGAAGCCGCGCACGCCTTCCTCCAGCCCGGCAAGGGCGTTCGCCAGGCCGAGTCCCATCGTATCGTGCAAATGCAGGTTCTCGAGCTTGGCGCCGATCTCGCCGCGCACCGCCCGCACCAGGCTGCGGACCTGGGCCGGATGCGCGTAACCGACCGTGTCCGCCAGCGCCACGCCGTCCACCCCCGCCTCCGCCAGCCCGGCGGCGATCGCGAGCACGGCCACTTCCGGCACCACGCCATCGAACGAGCAGCCGAACGCGGTCGAGCACGCCGCCTCGACCTCCATCGGCCGCGCCTGCGCACGCACCCAGGCCACGATGCGAGCGACTTCGGCCACCTGCTCATTCGGCGAGCGGTTCAGGTTCGCCCGGCTATGGCCCTCGCTGACCGACACCGGGATGCTGACCCGGTGCGCCCCGGCTTCGTACGCCGCCTGCGCCCCGCGCAGGTTCGGCGCCAGCGCCACGACGGTCAGGCCCTCCAACCGAAGGCTGGCCCGCACCACGGCGTCGGTGTCGTCCATCTGCGGGATGATGCGCGCCGGGACGAAGCTGCCGACCTCGATCTCCTGCAAGCCGGCCCCCGCGAGCGCCGCGATCCAGCGTATCTTGACCTCGGTCGGCATCCGGCCGGTCGCCATCTGCAGCCCGTCGCGCGGACCCACCTCGCACACCATCACGCTTTCTGCCACGCTCCGTCCTCCAGCCCCTAACCTCCGCAGGGTGCGGCGAGGTTGACGGAGGTGCAAGCGGCTCCGTATTGCTGACGGGCCGTTGCGCTTCGATCCCGCCGTTCCAAGTCTACTCGCAATCCGCCCGATGCAACCTGCTAGGTGACAACGACGATGCGATTAGCCCTCACGCTCCTCACGCTCGGCCTGCTTCCCCTCGCTGCCCACGCGCAGCCGGGGCCGTCGGGACCGCCAGCGGTGGGCGTCGTGAAAGTCATTCAGCAGCCGCTCACCGAGACGGACCAGTTCGTCGGCCGCGTCCAAGCGATCAACCGGGTGGATCTCGTGGCCCGCGTGACCGGGTTCCTGGAAAAGCGCCTGTTCACCGAAGGCAGCGAGGTCAAGACAGGCGAGTTGCTGTATCAGATCGAGAAGCCGCCGTTCGAGGCCGACGCGCAGGCCAAGGCCGCCGCGGTAGCCCAGGCGAACGCCGTCCTGCAGAACGCGACCATCACCCTCGGCCGCGCCACCTCGCTGCTGAACACCCCGGCCGGCCAGCGTTCCACCGTCGACGACGCGACCGCCACGCAGCGCAGCCAGGCGGCGCAACTCCTGGCCGCGCAGTCGCAGCTCCGCAGTTCCGAGATCAACCTCGCCTACACCGACATCCACGCGCCGATCGACGGCAAGATCAGCCGCACCCTGGTCACCGAGGGCAACGTCGTCGGCCCGACCACGGGCGTGCTCTCGTCCATCGTCAGCCAGGATCCGATGTACGTCATCTTCCCGATCTCGGTCCGCACCGCCCTGGACCTACGGGACCGCTACGCCGACAAGGGCGGCGCGTCCGCCGTGGTCGTGAAGCTGAAGCTGCCGAACGGGACGGCGTACGACCAGAACGGGCATATCGACTACATCGACCCGACGGTCGCGACGAACACGGACACGCTGGGCATCCGCGCCGTGGTGCCGAACCCCGTCCGGCCCGGCAGCAAGCCCGGCGACCCCGGCGACCGCGAACTGACCGACGGCATGTTCCTGACCGTGCTGGTCGAGGCGGTGCAGCCGATCAAGGCGCTCGCGATCCCGCAGGCCGCGGTGCTGTCCGACCAGCAGGGCAACTACGTCTGGGTGGTCGGCGATGGCAACAAGGCAGAGCGGCGCGCCGTGACCCTGGGGCAAGCGGCGGGGACGATGGCGACCGTGTCCGCCGGGCTGAAGGAGGGCGACACGGTCGTGTCGGACGGCGTACAGCGCGTGCGCCCGAACCAGCCGGTCAACCCGGCGCCGGCCGCGCCCGGACCTGGTGGCGCTGGCGGCCCGCCAGGCGGTATGCCCGCAGCGTCCGGCGGCGCTGGCCAGGCGAGGAATTAGGCCATGATCTCCGCCGTCTTCGTCGACCGGCCCCGCCTGGCGATCGTCATCGCGATCATCATCACCATCGCGGGCGCCCTCTCGCTGACCCGCATCCCGCTCGCGCAGTTCCCCAACATCGTCCCGCCGCAGGTGCAGGTCACCGCCAACTACCCCGGCGCGTCCGCCGCCGTGGTGGAGGCGAGCGTCGCGCAGCCGATCGAGGCGCAGGTGATCGGCGTCGACAAGATGCTGTACATGAAGAGCACCAACGGCAACGACGGCAGCTACAACCTGACGGTTAGCTTCGCGCTCGGCACCGACCCCGACATCAACACCGTCAACGTCAACAACCGCGTCCAGACCGCCTTGTCCCAGCTCCCCCCCAGCGTGTCGCAGCAGGGGCTCACGATCCAGAAGCGGTCGTCGGCGATTCTCGAATTCGTGAACCTGTACAGCGATGGCGCCAAGCAGGATCCGCTGTTCATCACCAACTACGCCACCATCAACATCCTCGACGAGATTTCGCGCACGCCCGGCGTCGGCCAGGCCAACCTGTTCAGCCGCCTGAAGTATTCCATGCGGATTTGGTTCGACACCAATCGCCTGACCAGCCTGAACCTGTCGCCGACCGACATCATCAGCGCCATCCAGGCGCAAAACGTGGTGGCGCCGATCGGCCGCATCGGCGCGCGCCCCACCACCGAGGACGTGCAGTTCCAGTTCAACCTGCAAACCCAGGGACGCCTGACCACGCCCGAGCAGTTCGGCGCGATTGTGGTGCGGGCGAACCCGGACGGCTCGGTATTGCGCGTGCGCGACGTGGCGCGTCTGGAGCTGGGCGCGCAGAACTCGGACAGCGAAAGCCGGCTCAACGGCCAGCCCTCGGTCGCCATCGCGATCTATCTGGCGCCGGGCGCCAACGCGGTGAACACGGCGCGGGCGGTGAACGGGCGGCTGGCAGCCCTGAGCCAACGCTTCCCGGACGGGATGCACTACCAGGTCACCTACGACTCCACGACGTTCGTCACGGACACCATCCGCGAGGTCATCAAGACGCTGCTGGAAGCGTTCGTGCTGGTGGTCATCGTGGTGTTCCTGTTCCTGGGCAATCTGCGCGCCACCATCATCCCGACCATCGCCGTCCCCGTCAGCCTGATCGGCGCGTTCGCGGTGCTGCTCGCGGTCGGCTACTCGGCCAACACCGTGTCGCTGCTGGCGCTGGTGCTCGCCATCGGCATCGTCGTGGACGACGCGATCGTGGTGGTGGAGAACGTGGAGCGCGTGCTGCAGGAGCGGCCGGACCTGACGCCGGCCGAGGCCACCAAGGAGGCGATGCGGCAGATCACCGCGCCGATCATCGCCATCACGCTCGTGCTGCTGAGCGTGTTCGTCCCGATCGCGTTCATCCCCGGCATCTCCGGCACGCTGTTCCGGCAATTCGCGGTCACCATCAGCGTGTCCATGCTGATCTCGGCGGTGAACGCGCTGACCTTGTCGCCGGCCTTGTGCGCGCTGTTCCTGCGCCATGGCGGGCCGCGGCGGGGGATCATGGCCCGGGTGCTGCGCGGCATCGACCACGTGCGCGACGGCTACGCGAACATCGTCACGCGGCTGGTGCGGCTGGCGGTGCTGGGCATCGTGCTGGTGCTGGTGTTCGCCGGCGGCATCTTCGGGCTGTCCTTGCGCACCCCGACGGGATTCCTGCCCGAGGAGGACCAGGGCGGCTTCTTCGTCTCCATCCAGTTGCCAGACGGCGCGTCGGTGTCGCGCACGAGTGCCGTGGTGCGGCAGGTGGAGGCGCTCGCGAAGAACCTGCCCGGCGTGTCCGACACGTTCGCCATCATCGGTTTCTCGCTGCTCGACAACGCGCAGGAGTCGAACAGCGGGTTCATGTTCATCAAGCTGAAGCCGTTCGCCGACCGCGACCTCGCGACGCAATCGGCGCAAGCCACCATCGGCCGCATGTTCGGCGCGTCGCAGCAGATTCGGGCGGCCACGGTGTTCCCGTTCAACCTGCCGCCGATCATCGGCCTGTCGACCACCGGCGGCTTCGAATACCAGCTCGAAACGCTGGAGGGGCAGGATGCGGTCGTACTCGGCGGCGCCATGCAAGGGCTGCTCGCCAGCGCCAACCAGGATCCGCGGCTGACGCGCGTGTTCTCCACCTTCACCGCGACCAACCCGTCATTGTTCCTCGACATCGACCGCGAGAAGACGCAGGCGCTCGGCATGAGCATGCTGGACGTGTTCACCGCGCTGCAGGCGACCCTCGGCGGCATCTACATCAACGACTTCAACCTATACGGCCGCGTCTGGCAGGTGAACATCCAGGGCGAGGCGTTCGACCGCACCTCGGTCGACGACCTTTGGAAGATATTCATCCGCAACCGGACCGGGCAGTCGGTGCCGCTGCGGTCCATCGCCTCGCTGCGGATCGTGCTCGGGCCGCAGGTGATCACTCGCTACAACAACTATCGCTCGATCACCATCAACGGCGGCCCGGCGGCGGGCGTGTCGTCCGGCACGGCGCTGGCGGCGATGGCGGAGGTGTCGGCCAAAACGCTGCAGCCAGGCTACGCGTTCGAGTGGACCGGCACCGCATACCAGGAGGTGCAGGCGGCCGGCCAGACCGGGCAAATCCTGGCGCTGGCGGTCCTGTTTGCCTACCTGTTCCTGGTGGCTTTGTACGAGAGCTGGGTCATTCCCATTCCCGTGCTGCTGTCGGTGGCGGTCGGCGTGTTCGGCTCGTTCCTGGGTATGATGATCGCCGGGCTGTCGCTGGACCTGTACGCGCAGATCGGGCTGGTGGTGCTGATCGCGCTTGCCGCCAAGAACGGCATTCTGATTGTGGAGTTCGCCAAGGATCAGCGCGAGGCCGGCTTGCCGATCCGGGAGGCCGCGATCCTGGGCGCCAAGACCCGGTTCCGCGCGGTGATGATGACCTCGGTCGCGTTCATCCTGGGGCTGGTGCCACTGGTGATCGCGACCGGTGCCGCCTCCGTCAGCCGCCGCGACGTCGGCACGCCGGTCTTCGCCGGAATGATCGCGTCCAGCAGCATCGGCATCTTCCTGATCCCGATGCTGTACGTCACGTTCCAGACGATGCGCGAGAGCGTGAAGCGCCGGTTCGGCGGGCGACGCGAGAGGACCGCGAAGCCGCTGGAAACCACCCACTAAACGAACGGGGCCTTGGGCCGCCGGCCCCAGTGGGTCAGGGCAAAGCCCTTTCCCTAAGCCGCCTCGACCAGCGTCAGCGCCTGCCGCGACAGCAGCTCACGGAATGGCCCTTTGCTGCGCTCCAGCTCCCCAGGCCGGCCGTCCTGCAGGATACGGCCGTTCTGCATGACCACGATACGGTCGAAGTCGCGCAAGGTGGACAGGCGGTGGGCGACGGCGATGACGGTGCGGCCCTGCATCAGCCGGTCGAGCGCGCGCTGCACGGCCTGCTCCGACTCGCTATCCAGCGCCGAGGTTGCCTCGTCCAGCAGCAGGATCGGCGCGTTACGGAGGAAGGCGCGCGCGATCGCCAGCCGCTGCCGCTGCCCGCCGGACAGCTTCACGCCGCGGTCGCCGACCGGCGTATCGTAGCCCTCGGGCAGCGCCTCGATGAAGTCGCGGCAGCACGCGGCCTCGGCGGCGGCGCGCACCTCTGCGTCGGTGGCTTCGGGCCGGCCGTAGCGGATGTTCTCCAGCACCGAACGGTGAAACAGGGAGACGTCCTGCGGGACCACGCCGATCGCGTCGTGCAGGCTGTCCTGCGTCAGGGTGGCGATGTCCTGCCCGTCGATCAGGATGCGCCCGGATGGGACGTCCCGCAGCCGCTGCAGCAGCGACAGCACGGTGGACTTCCCCGAGCCGGAACGCCCGACCAGCCCAATGCGCGTGCCGGGCTCGATCTGCAGGTTGAAGTGCTCCAGCACCGCGTGGCTGCTGGCGGAATAGTTGTATGTGACGTCCTGGAACGTCACGCCGCCGCGTGGGCCGTGCAGCGCGCGCGCGTTATCGCAATCCTTCAGCTCATGCGGCAGCAGCAGGGTGGACAGCGCCTCAGACAGCCGCGCCACATGCTGGATGGTGTCGACCAGCGCCACCGCCAGGTCGCGTGTGCCGTGCAGGACGGTGAAGCCGAGGCTGGTGACGAGCACCACGTCGCCCGAACTCGCCTGCCCGCTCTCCCACAGCGTGATGGCCCAGGCGAGCAGCCCCGCGGTCAGCGCGGCCGTGGTCGCGGCGTGGAACAGGCGCAGCCTTTCCAGGTAGCGCAGCGAGCGGCCGCGCGTGCTGACCTCGCGGGCAACCCGGTCGGAGAACCGGTCCCGCTCGAGCATCGTCGCGCCGAACGCACGCACCAGCGGCATGTTGTTGATGACGTCGACCAGTTCGCCATCCACCGCTGCCGCGTCCGTCGCATACTGGTGGTGCAGCGGACGGCCACGTTCGGCCAGCTTGGTCAGCGCGAAGGCCAGCACCGCCGACACCAGCACCAAGACGCCGGCCATCAGCGGGCTGACGGTCACCATCACGGCGATCGACCCCAGCACGGCCAGGCAGGGCGGCAGCACGTTCCAGGCAAAGGTGTTCTCGACCGTGTAGATGGCGTTGCCGGTGGCCGTGATGCGTCCGGCGAGCGTGCCGGGCGGCCGGTCGGCGAAATAGGCCGGGCTGTGCCCCGTCAAATGATGGAACAGGTCGCGCCGCAGGTCCCCGGTGACGGCCACGAAGCAGTGGGTGGCCGACCAGCCGCCCAGCCGCCACGACATGTTGTCGGCGGCGATCAGCCCGGCCAGCAGGCCGAACGCGGTCCAGACCGGGCCATGCGCCCCGGCGGTCAGCATGTCGACCAGGTGCTTGATCGCGTACTGCGAGGCGATGGCGCAGCCGACCGCGAGCACCACGGATGCGAACACAATCGCGTGTCCGATGGCGTGACGGCGAACGTAGCGGAACATGAAGCTGAGCGGCCGGTGCGAAAGGTCCGCCAAATTTGGTGCCGATCCAGCCATTAGGTCATCCCCGCCGCTGCGTGTTCGAAATTCGCAATCCATGGCCCGTCCGACAGCCAGCTTCATCGTGAACGCCGGGCTGCCCAAATCCGACGTTGGAAGCATCAAGCACGTCCTATCTGGCGAAGTGATGGCAGCGCCGCCCTAATCGTGCCGTGTTCCCGTTGATGATAAGGCGGATCGAACAGGAGTTAGCGGACGATGCGCATTGCCCAGATTGCTCCCCTCCATGAAGCCGTCCCACCGAAGCTGTACGGCGGCACCGAGCGGGTGGTGTCCTTCTTGACCGAAGAGCTCGTCGCGATGGGTCACGACGTGACGCTGTTCGCCAGCGGCGACTCCGTCACGTCCGCCCGGCTCGAGGCCATCTGGCCGCGCGCCCTGCGGCTCGACCCGGCGATCCGCGACCCGATCGCGCCGCACATGCTGCTGATGGAGGCCGCGCGCCGCCAAGCCGACGATTTCGACGTGCTGCATTTCCACATGGATTACTGGCCCTTCAGCCTGTTCAGCCGCCACCGCACCCCGTTCGTCACCACCCTGCACGGCCGGTTGGACTTGCCGGAGCTGCAGCCGGTGTTCAACACGTTTCCGATGGCGCCGGTGGTGTCGATATCCAACAGCCAGCGCCGCCCGCTGCCGCAGGCGAACTATGTCGAGACGGTGCACCATGGCCTGCCGGCGGACCTGCTGACGCCTCAGGGGGGGACGCCGGGCTACCTGGCCTTCCTCGGCCGGATCGCGCCGGAGAAGCGTCCGGACCGCGCGATCCGGATTGCCCAGGCGTGCGGCATTCCGATCAAGCTGGCGGCGAAAGTCGACAAGGTCGATCAGGACTACTTCAACAGCCGCATCAAGCCGATGCTGGATGGTCCGGGCGTGGAGTTGGTGGGCGAGATCAACGACGCCGACAAGCCGGCCTTCCTGTCCGGCGCGATCGCGTTGCTGATGCCGATCGATTGGCCGGAGCCGTTCGGCCTGGTGATGATCGAGGCGATGGCGTGCGGGACGCCGGTGATCGCGTTCAATCGGGGTTCGGTGCCGGAGATCGTCGAGGATGGGCTGACCGGCTTCATCGTCGAGGACGAGACCGGCGCCATCGCGGCCGTCAACCGTTTGGGCGAGCTGTCCCGCGTCAGGGTACGCCAGCGGTTCGAGCAGCGCTTCACCTCGCGGCGCATGGCGGAGGACTACCTGTCCGTCTATCGCAGCCTGGCCGGTGAGGAACGGTCGGTGCTTCGCGCCATTCGATAGGAGAATCAAGGGGCGGCGGCCCCTTGTCTTCGCCCAATATTTGACCTGGCCAACGGCAAGTGCTTGGTTATATACCGTTGAAATGGCCTTAGTCGGCGGATGTCGGGTTACGCTATGAGCATTGCACGATTCAGGTCACTCGATCGATTTTGAGACCCACCGTATAGCCGGGTCGCCGCTATGCGAGTTCATCGCAAACCTGCTTGAAAGCATAATGCCAGCATCATCCGACTCGACCTCCCCGGACTCCCAAAGCCTCGATTCCGTTGAGGCTCGTATGCGCCGGGCCCTCGGCCACGCCCATGAAGCGCCGAAATCTGAGAACCGTGGGCCCGATCGGCCTTCGGGCGACCGGCCGCGCAAACGCTTCGTGCAGGACGGCGATGTCGCGGTCACGATCGTGAACCGGCAGGGCCAACGCGAGGCGAACGCGCTCGCGGTCCCGGAAGTTAGCCGCATCAGCATCGTTCAGAAGGCGCTTGCGGGCGAGCGGGCGGCGCGTGAGCGCGCGGAGCGCTCGCTTCAGGAAGCGCTCGCAACCATCCACGACCTGAAGACCAAGCGCGGCCACGCCGAATTGGCGCGACAGGAAGCGACTGCCGCAATCGATACGGTACGGGCCGACGCCCAGGAGCGGGAAGCGCGGCTGAATGACGAACTCGCGGTCGAACGCATCGCGCGGGCGGCGGCCGAAGCGTCCTTGCAGCAGGCGGCCCTCGCGCGGGAGGCTGCAGAAGCCGCTTGTGGTGCCGCCGTGCCCACGCCCAAGATAAAACCCGTCGTCAAAGCGGCGCGTAAGGCGAGTATTAAGCAGCGCGAGCCTCAGCCGGTGAAGTGGTGGCTGAATACAGCCCAGAAACGATAGGCTAAGCAGCCAGCGGATGCTTGACGAGGCGCGGCAAAGCCTGGCCGCTTTTATCGAAAAGATGGCAGGCGTCCGCATCGATCGATAGCGACACCGGCTCGTGCGCCCGGGTCGAATCGTTGCCGTCGAGCTGAACCGTCAGTTGCTCGTCGCCCTCGGCCACCATGTGCAGTAAGGTCAGGCCGCCGAGACGCTCGACCAGCTTCACCGTTCCCGAAATCGGTCCGGCCGGATCCACCCGGAATCCCTCGGGACGAATGCCGAGCGTCACGGCATCCCCGGCCTGTGCGGAGGCGGGTGAACTCGGCGCGACGATACGTGCGCCGGACGGGAGCGCCACCGTCACCCCCGACTGGTTCGCCTCGACCACCTGTGCCTGCAGCATGTTCATGCGCGGCGAGCCGATGAACCCGGCGACGAACAGGTTGTCGGGATGATGGTACAAATCCAACGGCGAGCCGACCTGCTCGACCCGGCCGGCGTGCAGCACCACGATCTTGTCGGCCATCGTCATCGCCTCGACCTGGTCGTGGGTGACGTAGATCATGGTCGCGTTCAGCTCCTCGTGGAGCCGCAGCAATTCGATCCGCATCTGGCCGCGAAGGGCCGCGTCGAGGTTCGACAGCGGCTCGTCGAACAGGAACACCTTCGGCTGGCGGACGATGGCGCGCCCGATCGCGACCCGCTGGCGCTGCCCGCCCGACAGATCCTTGGGCCGCCGCTCCAAGTAGGGTTCGAGCTGCAGGATGCGGGCGGCGTCGTTCACCTTGCGGTCCCGCTCGGCTTTCGGCACCCGCGCGAGCCGCAGGGCGAACCCCATGTTCTGGCGCACCGTCATGTGCGGATACAGCGCGTAGGACTGGAATACCATCGCCAGGCCCCGATCGGCTGGACCCACGTCGTTTACCCGCCGGTCCTCGATCATGAGGTCGCCGGAGGTGATCTCCTCCAGACCCGCGATCATCCGCAGCAAGGTCGACTTGCCGCAGCCGGACGGGCCGACGAACACGACGAATTCGCGGTCGGCGATGTCGAGGTCGATGCCCTTGATGACCTCGGCCGCGCCGTAGCTTTTGCGCAGGTCGCGCAATGTCAGCGTCGCCATGCGGGAACTCCTATTTCACGGCGCCGAAGGTGAGCCCGCGCACAAGCTGGCGCTGGCTGAACCAGCCGAACACGAGGATGGGCGCCACCGCCATGGTGGACGCCGCGGACAGCTTGGCAAAAAACAGCCCCTCCGGGCTCGAGAACGACGCGATGAACGCGGTCAGCGGCGCGGCCCCGGAGGAGGTCAGGTTCAGGCTCCAGAAGGCCTCGTTCCAGCACAGGATGAGCGACAGCAGCCCCGTCGAGGCGACACCGGGCAAGGTCAGCGGCATCAGCAGGTACCAAACCTCGCTACCGGTCCGCGCGCCGTCCATGCGGCCGGCTTCGAGGATGTCGTTCGGCACCTCCTTGTAGAAGGTGAACAGCATCCACACGACGATCGGCAGGTTCATCAGCGCGTAGATCGCGATCAGCCCGGTGCGGGTGTCGAGCAGCCCGGCCGTGCGGAACAGCAGGTAGATCGGCACCAGCACGCCCACCGGCGGCAGCATCTTGGTCGACAGCATCCACAGCAGCGTGCCGCGGGTGCGGGCGGTCGGGTGGAACGCCATCGAGTAGGCGGCCGGGATCGCGAACAGCAGCGCCAGGATGGTGCCGCCGACCGAGATGACGACGCTGTTCAGCGCGAAATTGAAGTAGTCCGCCCGCGCCAGCACGTCGGTATAGGACGACAGCGTGGGCGTGAACGCCAGCCCGGCGTTGATCGCCTCGGGCTCGGACTTGAAGCTGGTCAGCACCATCCAGCCGATCGGGAAGAACAGCAGCAGCGCGACGCCCCAGCCGACGATCGTGGCGAGCACGCGCTGCAGGAGGGTTTCGCGCATCCCTAGACCTCCAGCCGCCGGGCGATGCTGCGGACCAGGAAGAAGGCGACGATGTTGGCCAGCAGGATCGCGACCACGCCGCCGGCCGACGCGCCGCCGATGTCGTATTGCAGCAGGGCACGGGCGTAGATCAGGAACGCCAGGTTGGTGGTCGCATTGCCGGGTCCGCCGGAGGTGGTGACGAAGATTTCGGCGAACACCGTCAGCAGGAAGATGGTCTCGATCATGATCACCACGCTGATGGCGCGGGACAGATGCGGCAGGGTGATGAAGACGAACTGGGCGACCACCCCGGCGCCATCCATGCGCGCGGCCTCGCGCTGCTCGTGGTCGAGCGACTGCACCGCCGTCAGCAGTATGAGCAGCGCGAACGGCAGCCACTCCCACGACAAGATGGCGATGACGGAGGCGAGCGGATAGTCGGCGAACCAGTCGACCGGCTGCATCCCGAACGTCCGGGCGACCGCGCCGAGCACGCCGTAGATCGGGTGCATCAGCAGGTTCTTCCAGATCAGCGCGCTGACGGTCGGCATGACGAAGAACGGCGAAATCGCCAGCACGCGGGCGATGTTGCGCCCAGGAAACGGCTGGTCGAACAGGACGGCGAGCAGGGTGCCGAGCCCGACGGTGATGACCAGCACGGCGCCCAGCAGCACCAGCGTGTTGCGCAGCGACACCCAGAAATCCGGGTCGGTGACGAGGAAGCGGTAGTTGTCGATGCCGGCGAACCCGGCCGTCTCCGGGTTGATCAGGTTGTAGTACTGGAACGAGAACCACAGCGTCATGACCAGCGGGACGATCATCCACGCCAGCAGCACCACCACCGACGGCACCACAAGCAGCGAGCCGGCTTTGCGGGGCGCCCGGGACGCCGCGTCGACCCCCCGGGTCAGGGTGGTGGTGGACATGCCCGGTTACTTCTTCGGGTAGCCGGCCTGGCGCATGGTCCGTTCGGTCGCCGCCTCCGCGGTTTTAAGCGCCTGCTCGACGGTGCTCTGGCCGGTGAGCGTCCCCGCAATGGTCTGGCCGACCTGCGTGCCGATGCCCTGGAACTCAGGGATGGCCGCGAACTGCGCTCCTTCATACGGGCGCGGCTCCTTGGTTTGGCCGTTCGGGTTGGCCGACTCGATCGCCTTGAGCACGAAAGCGGCGAACGGGGCGGCCTTTTGGTAGTCGGGGTTGTCGTAGGTGGATTGCCGCGTGCCGGGCGGCACCGACACCCAACCATTCTCCTTGGCCACCAGCTGGATGTACTCCTTGGAGGTCGCCCAGGTCACGAAGGCGCGGGCGGCGTCCTTCTGTTTCGACGACGCCGGGATGCCGAGGTTCCAGCTCCACAGCCAGGTCGGGCCGCCCTTGAAGCTGCCAGTCGGGATCGGCGCGAAGCCGACCTTGTCGGCGACCGTCGACTGCTTCTTGTCGAACAGCAGGCCGCCCGCCACCGTCGCGTCGATCCACATGCCGCAGTGGCCGCTGCTGAACAGCGCCAGGTTCTCGTTGAAGCCGTTCGACGTCGCGCCGGGCGGGCCGTCGGCCTTGAGGATGTCGTCGTAGTAGCCGACCGCGGCGCGCCATGCCGCGGTATCGATGGTCGGCTTCCACTGCACGTCGAACCACTGGCCGCCCTCGGCATTCACCAGCGAGGTGAGATAGGCCATGTTCTCGCCCCAGCCCGGCTTGCCGCGCAGGCACATGCCGTAGACCTGGTTCGGCTTGTCGGTGATCTTGTCGGCGAAACCGCGGATTTGCGCGTAGGTCGGCGCGTCCGGCATCTTGATGCCGGCCTTGTCGAACAGGTCGGTACGGTAGTACGTCATCGCGCTCTCGGCGTAGAACGGGAGGCCATACAGCTGGCCGTTGTAGGTGAGCCCCTCGCGCACCGGTTTCAGCAGGTCGTCGACGGCGAACGAGGCGGGCAGGTTGTCCATCGGCTCGAGCCAACCCTGCTTGGCCCAGATCGGCACCTCGTAGTTGCCGATCGTCATCACGTCGAACTGCCCGGCCTTGGTCGCGATGTCGGTGGTGACGCGCTGGCGCAGCACGTTCTCCTCCAGCACCACCCAGCGCAGGTGGATGTCGGGGTGAAGCTGCTCGAACTGCGCGGACAGCTTCTGCATTACGACCATGTCGCCATTGTTCACGGTCGCGACAGTGATTGTGGAATCGGCGCGCGCGGGAACGGCCGCGATCCCGAGAGAGACCACGGCAGCAGCGGTCAAGCTACCCCGAATGAATTGAGCGATGACGCGTCTCCTCAAGATACTATTTTTCGCCGCTGGCCGAATGGGGCGGCTTTTACAGTAACGTCACACCATCAGGCTAGTCCGTCAACAACTTCCGCCTGCAGCTACCTAGAACTCCAGCGTGCGGGAGGCTTCGGCCAGCGTCTCGCGGCTTCCCTTCGCATATAGCAGGGCAAGCCAGCGCCCGACCGGCTCGATCAATCGTGGATCTGCGCCGGCGTCGCCGAACAACTGGGCGATGCCCAACAGCGGCCTCGGGTCAGGCCCCCCCTCGACCGCCCGCTCCCGCAGCAATCCGGCGAGCGGGTGGCGGATATCGATCGGCCGGCCCTGCTCGTCCTCGCCGCGTATCCGGCGCAGCCACGCGGCCAAAGCGAGCCCCAGCAGCTCCACCGGTTCGCCGGCGCGAAGTCGGTCGCGGATCGGGTCCACCAAGACATTGAGCGGCGCGTCGGTGTTCACCCGCTCGACCGTATCCTTGATGGCCGGGTTGGCGAACCGCTCGACCAGGGTCGCCTTGTAGCGCGCCAGGTCGATCCCCGGCACTGGTGGCAAGGTCGGCCCGGTTTCGCGGTCCATCAGCGCCGTCATGAACCGGATCATGAGCGGATCGGCCATCGCTTCGTCGATGGTCGCGTACCCGGCCAGCCGACCCATCCCGGACACGGCGAGGTGGCTGGCGTTGAGCAGCCGCAATTTCATGAACTCATAGGGCGCCACGTCGGCGACGAACTGCGCGCCCACCTCCTCCCAGGCCGGGCGGCCGGCGAGGAAACGGTCCTCGATGACGAACTGCGTGAAGGTCTCGGAGAACACCGGCCAACGGTCCACGACGCCGTAGCGCTCGGCCAGCATCGCCACGTCGCTGTCGGCCGTCACGGGGGTGATCCGGTCGACCATCGTGCTCGGGAAACCGCCGTGCTGCGCGATCCAGTCGGCCAGCGCCGGGTCGCGCAGCCCGGCCAGCGCGAGTGCGGCGTCCCGCAGCACCGTGCCGTTGTGCTGGATGTTGTCGCAACTCAGCGCGGTGAACGGGCGGGCGCCGCGATCCCGCCGCCGGCGGTAGGCCTCGACGATGATCCCGACCGCGCTGGAGGGCCGGTCCGGATGGGCGAGGTCGGCGACAATGAGGGGATGCGCCGGGTCGAGGCGCTTGGTGGCGCGGTTCAGGCAGTAGCCGTTCTCGGTCACCGTGAGGCTGACGATGCGGATGTCGGGCCGGTCGATCGCGTCCAGCAGCGCGGCACTCGACTCGCCGGCAAACACTACGGACGCGAGCGAGCCGATCACCGTCACCGTCTCGTCGGTGAAGCTGCGCTCGACCAGGGCATACAGATTATCCTGCGGGGCCAGGCTGTCGTGCATGCGCCGGTCGCTTGGCATCAGCCCGGCGCCGACGATGCCCCATTCGAGCATGTCCGGCCGCCGCTCCATCAGGTTGTGGGTGTAGCGGGCCATGTGCGCGCGATGGAAGCCGCCCAGCCCGAGATGCACGATGCCCGGCGTGACGCGGGACAAATCGAAGCCAGGTACTTGCACATTCGGCTGCAAACGGGCGAGGCTAGCACGGTTGAGTTGGACAGGTGACACGATGTTTCTCCCGGAAGCAGGATCGTTGGCAGCCATCATGCCCGAGGCGCCGCGAAACCCAGCGCCCAATCTGGTCGTTGCTGGCTGATGGACACGAACTTCGCCACGAAGGTGTTCGAGACGAACATCCCTGCACGGCTGGACCGCCTGCCCTGGGCCAGGTTCCACTGGCTGGTCGTCAGCGCCCTCGGGGTTACCTGGATTCTGGACGGGCTGGAGGTGACCCTGGTTGGCTCCCTGTCCGGCGCGCTGAAGGAGGGCGCGCTGCAGCTCACCGATCGGCAGGTGGGGTATTCCGCGAGCTGCTACCTGATCGGCGCGGTTTTGGGATCGCTGTTCTTCGGCTGGCTGACCGACCGGGTCGGGCGCAAGACGATGTTCACCGTCACCGTGCTCACCTACCTGATTGCGACCATGGCCAGCGGCCTGGCGTGGAACTTCTGGTCGTTCGCGCTGTTCCGCGCCATCACCGGCGCCGGCATCGGCGGCGAGTATTCGGCGGTGAACGCCACCATCCAGGAATTGATCCCGGCCCGCCGCCGCGGCTTCACCGACATGGTCATCAACGGCAGCTTCTGGATAGGGGCCGCACTCGGCGCGGGTGGCGCGCTTGCGATGCTGAACCCGGCGCTCATGCCCCCGGCCTATGGCTGGCGTCTCGCCTTCGTCATCGGCGGCGCGATCGGCTTCATCACCCTGCTGATGCGCCGCTGGATTCCCGAGAGCCCGCGTTGGCTGATGACCCACGGCCACCTCGACGACGCCGAGCGCGTGATGGCGGAGATCGAACACACCGTATCGGCCCAGTGCGGCACGCTGCCCCCCATCCCGAACCACACGCTGCGCCTGCGTCAGGACGTAAACCGGTGGTTCGTCGAAGGCGTGAAGTCGCTGTTCGTGCAATATCGGCGGCGCACCATCGTCGGCATCGCCCTGATGACGGCGCAGGCGTTCTGCTACAACGCTGTGTTCTTCACCTACGCGCTGATCCTGACGAAATTCTACCAGATTCCCTCCAACGAGGTCGGCTGGTTCATCCTGCCGTTCGCGGCGGGCAACTTCGCCGGCCCGCTCATCCTCGGCCCGTTCTTTGACAGCATCGGCCGCAAGACCATGATCAGCGGAACCTACATCCTCTCGGGCGTGCTGCTGGTGGCGACGGGGTGGCTGTTCTCTCTCGGCGTGCTGGATGCCGTCGAGCAGACCGCCGCCTGGACGGTGATCTTCTTCTTCGCTTCCGCCGCCGCGAGTTCCGCCTATCTCACCGTCGGCGAGGTGTTTCCGCTGGAGGTCCGCGCCGTCGCGATCGCCATCTTCTACGCCGTCGGAACCGGGCTTGGCGGCGTCTGTGGCCCGGCGGTGTTCGGGCGCCTCATCGAAAGCGGCTCCCGCGATGCGATCTTCATGGGCTACCTCCTCGGCGGCGTGCTGATGATCGGTGGCGGGCTGATCCAGGCCTTGCTGGGCATCGATTGCCAGCGCTGCAGCCTCGAGGACGTGGCTCCCCCGCTCTGCCGGGCCCGCGCTGTCGGAACCAGTCCCTGACAGCCATGCAGCGCCGTCCGCCGCGGCCAGACCGGCGCGAGCAATCCGAGTTCGTCTCGATCGTGGCGCTCCTGGTGAGCGTGCTGCTGCTGACGGCTGGGACCAACCTGCAGGGCGTGCTGCTCCCGATCCGCCGCCAGCTCGAGGGATCGAGCATGCAGGACGTGGGGCTGCTCTCGTCGGGCTGGTCGTTCGGGTTCGTGCTTGCCTGCCTGGTGGTGGGGCGGCTGATCAGTTCGGTCGGCCACGTCCGCAGCTTCGCGGGGCTTGCGGCGGTGAGCGGCGCCACATCCCTGCTTCTGCTGCCGCTGAACGAGGAGGTCACTTGGGTCGTCCTGCGCGTCATCATCGGATTCTGCTTCGGCGGCCTGTCCCTCATCATCGAGAGCTGGCTCAACGAGCGCAGCGGCAACCACCAGCGCGGCGCGATCTTCGCCGCCTACATGACCGTCAGCCTGCTGGCGTCCCTGGCCGGAACGCTCAGCCTGGTCTTCCTCGACCCGGCGGATACGCTGCCGTACACGCTGATGGGTGTCGCGGTGGTGCTGTCCATCGTCCCCGTGGCGCTGACCCGGGCGCCGCAGCCGAGGCCGATCGAGCCGTTCTCCATCCGGTTGGGAGCGCTCTACCGGATTTCGCCGACGGGAGTGTTCGGCTGTTTCGCCGTGGGCCTCGTCAGCGGAGCGCTCGGCGGGCTGCTGCCGGCCTACGGCCTGTCGATGGGACTATCGACGCACGCCGTCGCCACCCTGCTGGCCATGGCGCTGGTTGGCGGCTCGCTCGCCTACTATCCCGCCGGGGTGCTGTCGGACCGCATCGACCGGCGCATCGTGATCATCACCTTGGCCTGCCTCAGCGCCGCCCTCTGCGCGGTGGTCGTGCTGCGTCCGCATCTCGGGCCGACGAGCTTGCTGCTGACGATCGCGGCGTTCGGCTTCTGCCAGTACCCGCTCTACGGCATCTGCGTCGCCATGACGAACGACCGGGTGCGCGAGCAGTCGTTCTCGGAAATTGCGAGCGAGTTGCTGATCGTGTACGGCACCGGCACGGTCCTCGGTCCCCCGCTGGCGGCCGCGATGATGCACTACGGCGAACGCTTCCTGTTCCTGTTCATGGGCATCGTGCTCGTCTTGCTGGCCGGGTTCACCGTCGCGCGCACGCAGCGGACGCCGCGCACGCCGCCGGAGCTGAAATTCAAAAGTCACCCGCTTGGGACGGCCCCGAACTCCATGCAGCGGTTCCGCCCACGCTCGGACCAGGAAAAGGCAGACAGATGACCCACACGACATGGCAGCTTGCGGCGAGCTTGAGTTTGGGGCTCGGGCTCGTCGGCTGCGCCCAGCGAACGGGCCCGATCCTTGGCGAGTGGCACGGCGAACCGCCGGGCCGCAGCGTGAATTTCACCAAATCGGTTGATCTTGAACTGGACGGCGCCCCGGACGCGCAATCGGGCGCCTATCGGATCGCTACTACCGATCATGATCCCACCACACTAAGCGGACACGGGACACGGCGTTGGGGCGGTAGCTGGACGCGCAGTTCGCAAGTGGTCGGCGGCCGCGCGCTGACGATCATCACGCTGCACGACCATCTGCCGGACGATATTGGCGACTACATCTTGCAATCCGATGGAAAGCTGCGGGCGCTGGATCCGAACGGGAAGATCGATACGAGCCCGGCGGATGCGCTGTATACTTTGTCGCCAGTTCGCCCCCCGAGAGAGGGCTAAATTTAAGCAAGCCGGGTTCGGCCGGACACATGTCCGGCCGAACCCGCAAAGCTAGAAGTTGATGACTGACTTGAAGCCAAAGATCGCCGCATCCTTGATGTTGGCCTGGCCATTTGGCCGGAAGTAGTATTGGAACACCGGCTGGAAGTTCACGCCGTTGTAGACGTGGATGTCGTAGTTGACCTCGATGATCTCCTGGTGCGACTGAGTTCCCGTAGCTCCATTGGCATAGGGAAGCCCGAACGCCGCGTCGAGGCCCTGTTCCTTGCTGAGCGGGCCGCTGACGCTCTGGTAGTTGAACAGAACTCCGATGGTATCCAGCGGGCGGGCGGGCCAGAAGTCGCGATCGAGCACGCCGGCGAAGAACTGGTCAGCGTAGGCCGATAGGCTTGGGTCGGCGTGGGCGTAGCCGCCGAGCAGGATGATGCCGTCCGTGGCGCCGGGACCGTTGCGGACAATCATCTGGTCGGCGAGCGCCCAGAATGCCAGCTTGTTGCCCCGGTTGCGCACGCCATTGGGGAACGAACCGGCATTGGTCAGGAACTGCGGATACCGCGTGGTGTCGTAGCCAGCACCGAACTTGTAGTGCCCTGGCATCCGTTGCGCGCCGACCTGGGGCTCGTATGCGACCTCGACTGGAATCTCCACGCCGCTGTATTGCGAGGTATCGAAGCTCCAGCCGCTCCGGTAGTACTTGTAATTGTAGGCGCCCTGGTTCACCCCGAACACGCCAACCTGGATGTAGCTATCAACCGTCGGCCGCACCCGCACGCGGCCGCCCAAAACGCCGTCCGGGTAGGAGCTGAGGCCATTGTCGGAGCCGGGCAACGTCTTGGGGTTGCCGCAGAGCGAGTTGTTCATGTAGTTGCAGTAGAGTGGCGAGGCGGAGAAGTCGTTCAGCTCCGGCTCCCAGCCCCCCGCGATGTCGACCCGGCCGTTCAGCAGGCTCTCCTCGAGGTAGGCGTAGACAAGGTGCGCCACGACGTCGCCGCCGGCCCCGTAGATTTCCTGGACCTGGTTGAGGTTGTCGCCAATCGTCCTGCCGAGTTGGCTGCCTTGGCGGTTGACGATCACGGTGTGGAACGACAGCCCGCTGATGCCCGCCATCTTCTCGAAATCGATGTCGGCTTCGAAGCCGACCTGGCCAGCGTAGGCGGTGCCCCGCTTCAAGCCGCCCGAGACGTTGCCGGCAACCTCGGCGATGTAGTTGAGGGTGAGGTCGACGCCGACCCGCGACAACTTCCCGCGGATGCCGCCGGGATCTCCGAACAGGTGCTCGGGTGCCGCCGCGGGCACTTCGGTGGCCGGGGACAGCGCTTCGCTGGGCCCGAGACTGAAGCCGGGGTTGGCCTCCTGCGCGTAGGCCGAGGGCGCGCCAAAGCCGAGCGCCAGCACGGCGAGGGCAGCGGCGGAACGTACCCCGGACGGGCGTGATTTAGAGCGTTTAGACATGGATCTGATCTCCCCCTTATGATCGGCGTGCCGCGCTGGGCTTCGGCCCGTTGAACCGGCAGCAACGACGGCAGACTACGAAAACGCGTGAATACATAACCACACGAATTTTGCCGAAACCCGGCCGAATTTCGCACAACCTCAAATTGCAACGCCTTGTGACATTTTCATCGCACTAGCTCCGGCCGGCTCGAGACGCCCCAAATCGCCCGGACAGCTGCAGAAATCCCTCCATCGCCAAGCCGACGCCTCCAAGCTCGACCGCTTCGGACCCGAGTGTGGACACCGTGATCGCAACGGCGTCGCCCATCACCGGCAAGGCGTTCTCGGCCAAGGCGTCCTGCGCCTGGGGCAACAGCCAAGCGCTGAGCGCGGCGAGGCTGCCAGCCAGCACGATGCGCCCCGGGTTGAGCAGGTTCACCAGGTTCGCCATGGCCAAGCCGAGCATCCAGCCGGCGTCGTCGAGCACGGCCCGCACAGCCGGGTCGACTGCGGCCGCCCGCTCGATCGCAGCCCGATCGGGCAAGGTCCGGCCGTGTTCGGCGAGTCGCGCCCGAATGGCCGGGATGGACACATAGGCCTCCAGGCAGCCATTGCCGCCGCAGCCGCACGGACGGCCGTGCGGAATGACCTTCATGTGGCCCAGTTCCCCGCCCAGGCCGATGCCGTGGTACAACGCCCCCTGCAAATACAGCGCGCCGCCGATGCCGGACCCGCCATGCAGCAGCACGAAGTCGGCCACCCCCTTGCAAGCGCCGAACAGGTGCTCTGCGATGGCGGCGGCCTTGGTGTCGTTCTCCAGATACACCGGAACCGGAAATAGGGCGCGCAGACGGGCTCCCAGCGGCACGTCCCGCCAGCCCATCCGAGGCGCCAGCACGAGATGTCCGGCTCGGTCGATCAAGCCGTGCTGGCCGACGCCGATGCCGCGAACATCGCCGAGGCCAACGCCCACCTGCTCGGTCAGCGCCACGACGCCGCGGTGCAGACGGCCCAACGCCATATCCACCGTGGCGCCGGGCTCCACGCTGACGACGCCGCGACGCTCGCCGTCCAGTCCGGTCGCGATCAGCCGGATTTCGTCGGTCCCGATCGCCGCGCCGATCAACACGCCGCCATCGCGATCGATCTGCAGCAATCGTTCCGGCCGGCCGGCCTGCCCGCTGCGGCTGCCGCCCAGCCGCCGGACGATCCGCCCCGCCTCCAGCCCCGCGACGACGCTGGACACGGTGGAGGCGTCGAGCTGGGTGAGCGCGCAGAGGCCGCGCTGCGACATACCGGGGTGGTCCCGCAACGCGTGAAACACCCGGGCCGCGTTGACCCGGCGAATGAATGCGGAGTTAAGGCGAGGTTCGCGCTCGATCGTATCGTTCCGATAAGGTGACGTCACGTGCGCATTCGTCGTCACGCTTGACAGCCAATAAACCTGCGGCGCAGCTTTAACACGAGTACCAGAATAATAATCCTGGGAGGAATACAACGCCATGACTGATGCACCAAATTCAACTGGCCTGACAACCGTGTCGCAGGCGCAATCCAGCGTGGCGCGGCGTGGCGTGTTGCAGGGCGCGGCCTTGGGCTCCGCGATGGCGCTTCTGGCCGGGGCGCGTGCCGCTCGCGCCGCGACGACGGAGCCGTTCGCCGGCCACCCGCGCTGGCGCTTCGTGTTCGTCAATCACGTGACGACCAATCCGTTCTTCGTTCCCACCCAGTATGGTCTTGAGGACGCGTGCGAGCTGCTCGGCTGCGACCACCAGTGGACGGGGTCGGCGAACTCGGACGTGGCCGAGATGGTCAACGCGATGAACGCCGCCGTGGCCGCCAAGGCCAGCGCCATCGCGATTCCGATCATCGACCCGAAGGCGTTCAACGGCCCCACCGAGCGGGCGCTTGCGGCCGGCATCCCCGTGTTCGCCTACAACGCCGACTCGCCGGCGGGCAGCGTGAACAAGCGGCTCGCCTATATCGGCCAGGACCTGTACGAGGCCGGCGCCCTGATGGGGCAGCGTATCGTCAACATGGTCGATAGCGGCACGATCGCGCTGTTCATCGCCACGCCGGGCGCGCTGAACATCCAGCCACGCATCGACGGCGCGCAGGACGCGATCAAGAAGTCCGGCAAAAACTACGATGTGCAAGTCATCGCATCTGGCGCCACGGTGAACGAGGAACTGTCCAAGGTGGAGTCGTTCTACCTCGGCCACCAGGACGTAAAGGGCATGTTCGCCGTCGATGGCGGCACTACGCAGGGCGTCGCCGAGACGATGAGCAAGCACGGATTGGCGGCCAAGGGCGTCAAAGGCGGCGGGTTCGACCTGCTGCCGCGCACGCTGCAGCTCATCCAGGCCGGCGCGATGGACTTCACCATCGACCAGCAGCCCTACCTGCAGGGCTTCTACACGGCCATGCAGATGTTCACCTTCCTCGCCTCGGGCGGCTTGGTCGGACCCGCCAACTGCAACACCGGCCTGAAGTTCGTCACCAAGGACAACGTGGGCGCCTACCTGTCCACTGCGACCCGCTACGAGGGCAAGACGGACAAGCACGAGATCGTGCCGCGGTCCGGCGCGATCGCGACCTAGGGGGTGCGCGCATGAGCGGATCGGACCGGCCCGCCCGGCCGAGCTTGCTGGACACCGTCCTGCGCTGGCAGGAACTGAGCATCCTCGTCGTCGCCCTCATCCTGGTGGCCTATTTCGAGTCGGCCAACCACGACTTCCTGCTGACCGACGCCAGCCTGCAGAACCTGTCGCAGTTCGTGGCACCGGCCGCGATCATCGCGTGCGGCGAAATCATGCTGATGATCGGCGGCGAAATCGACCTGTCGGCTGGCATGGTGTTCGCCCTGGCGCCGTTCGTCATGCACTTTGCAGCCCAGGCCGGCGTGCCGTTGCCGGCTGCAGTCGCACTGGCGCTTGGGGCTAGCGCGCTGGTCGGCCTATGCAACGGGTTCATCACCGTGGCGCTGCTGGTGCCCTCGTTCATCACCACCCTCGGCACCAACTTCCTGCTTAACGGCCTGACCTTGACGCTCTCGCACGGCACCCCAGTCGAGCCGCCGGAGGAGCCGGTGTTCGCCGCCATCTTCGGCAATTGGGGCTATAGCGAGATCATCTGGGCGGTGGTCGTGGTGGCCGTGATGCACACCGTGCTGCGCCGAACCCGGTGGGGCCTGCATACCATCGCCGCCGGGGCCAACCCGGTAGGCGCCGCCGAGGCGGGCATCCGCGTCAACCGGCTCAAGATCGGCAATTTCATGATCGCCGCCACGCTCGCCGGGTTCACGGGAATTTTGGAAAGCTTCCGGATCACCTCGATCGACCCGCAGGCGGGAGGCAACGGGATCATGTTCCTCGCCGTGGCGGCGGGGGTGATCGGCGGGACGCCGCTAGCCGGCGGGTCCGGCACAATCGTGGGCGGCCTGATCGGCGCGTTCGTGCTAGGCGTGCTGAGCGACGGCTTCACCCTGATCGGAATCAACGCGTTCACCTTCAACATCATCCTGGGCGCGGCGATCCTGGCGGCGATGCTGTTCAACATCCATGTCGGCCGCCTGCGTCGCAGCGGCGGCAAATCGTGACCCAGGCACTTCGCGCGGACGGCATCGTCAAGCGGTTCGGCGCCGTCACCGCATTGCGCGGGGTGTCCCTCCACCTCGAACAGGGCGAAATCCTCGGCATTCTCGGCGATAACGGCGCCGGGAAGTCGACCCTGATGAAGATTTTGACCGGCTATCAGCCGCCGACGGAGGGCCAGTTGTTTGTCGGCGGCGAGGCGGTGACGCTGCGGTCGGTGGACCACGCCCGCAGCCTTGGCATCGAGTGCGTGTATCAAGACCTGGCACTGGCCAACTCGCTCAGCGTCTACCACAACCTGTTCCTCAACCGGGAAATCCTCTATCCCGGGCCATTCCGCCTGCTGAACAACGGCGAAATGCGCCGCCAGGCTGAGGCGTGCCTCGACAGCATCGGCGTGCATATCCCATCCGTCACGCTGCCGGTGGAGCGGCTGTCGGGCGGCCAGCGCCAGGCGATCGCCGTCGCGCGGGCCGTCAACAGCAAGGCGCGGGTGCTCCTGCTCGACGAGCCGCTCGCCGCCATGGGCGCGCGGGAGGCCGGGCTCATCATCGACCTGATCCTGCGGCTGAAGGCGGCGGGAGATCTCTCGATTGTCATGATCATGCATAATTACGCCCAAACGCTGGAGATCGCCGACCGCATCATGCTCATGCAGCGCGGCGAGGTGACCTACGAGAACCACGCGCAATCGACCTCGGTCGCCGAACTGATGGAGATCGTGCGGCGCGAGTACCGCACGCGACGCGCAGGCTGAGAATGGAACTTTCGCAATGACCGAATTTGCCCGCTATCCAAGTTTACAAGGGCAGGTCGTGTTCATCTCCGGCGGCGCGACCGGTATCGGCGCGTCCCTGGTCGAGCATTTCGCGCGCCAGGAGGCGCAGGTCGCGTTCGTGGACCGGCAGGAGGAAGCTGGCCGAGCCCTCGCCGCAGGGCTCGCGGCCGAAGGGCTGCCCACACCGCTGTTCCTGCCGCTGGATCTACGCGATATCCCAGCACTGCAGCGCGCCGTCACCACCGCCGGCGAGCAGCTTGGCCCGGTGTCGGTGCTGGTCAACAACGCCGCCCACGACGAGCGCCACCGCATCGAGGACGTGACGGTCGAGTTCTGGGAAGACCGGATGCAGGTGAACCTGCGCCACCAGTTTTTTGCCGCCCAAGCGGTATTGCCGATGATGCGCGCGGCCGGTCGCGGGTCGATCATCAACATGGGATCCGTCAGTTGGCATATCGGCCAGGGGGGAATGCCGGCCTACACCACCGCCAAGGCAGGAATCGAGGGCCTCACCCGCGGCTTGGCGCGCGATCTCGGCCCGGACCGCATCCGGGCGAACTGCATCATTCCGGGCTGGATCATGACCCCGCGGCAGGTCGAGCTGTGGCTGACGCCAGAGGCCGAGCGGGAGCTGATGCAGTCGCAGTGCCTCAAGGAGAAGGTCTATCCGGCCGACGTCGCCCGCTTGACGCTGTGGCTGGCAGCCGAGGATAGCCGGATGTGCACCAGCCAGACCTGGGTTGTGGACGCCGGGTGGAGCTTCTAACTGCAGCATTAGGGAATTGTCGCATGACACAATCCGGACACCTCGCTGGAGCAGCGCTGCTCGCCGCCGTCGCCGCCACTCCGGCCGCCGCGGCGACCTTGAGCACGACGCCGTTCGGCGCCACTGCGGACGGCAAGCCGGTCTCGTTGACGACTATGACCAGCGGCCGCGGCGTGACGGTCAAGTTCATGAGCTACGGCGGGATCATCACCGAGATCATCGCGCCCGACCGCAAAGGCCACCCCGCCAATGTGGTGCTCGGCTTCGCCAGCCTGCGCGACTACGAAACCAAAAGCGCCGAGGGGGGGCTGTATTTCGGAGCGCTGATCGGCCGCTACGCCAACCGCATTGCCAAGGGGCATTTCAGCCTCGGCGGGCAGGAATACTCGCTGGCCATCAACAATACGCCGAATGCGCTGCACGGTGGCACCAAAGGCTTCGACAAGCAGGTTTGGGACGTGCAGCCCGGCGACAAGTCCGGCCGCAGCGTCAGCGCGGTGCTGCACCTGACCAGCCCCGACGGCGAGGAAGGCTATCCGGGCAAGCTGGACGTCAGCGTCACCTATACCTTGTCCGACGACAACGCGTTCAGCATCCAGTATCGCGCCACCACCGACAAAGACACGGTGCTGAACCTGACGCACCACGCCTATTTCAACCTGGCAGGCGCCGGGTCGGCGGATGGCGTGTTTCAGCAGGTGCTGACGGTGAACGCGGATCAGTACACGCCCACCGACAAGACATCCATTCCGCTCGGCCACAACGTGCCGGTCCAGGGCACGCCATTCGATTTCCGCAAACCCACAGCGATCGGCGACCATCTCCGGAGCGACGACGAGCAGCTCATTTGGGCGCAGGGCTATGACCATAACTGGGTCCTGAACAAGCACGGCGACACGTCCACACCGCAACTCGCCGCCCGCGCCTACGACCCGGCCAGTGGGCGCACGCTGGAGTGCCTGACGACGGAGCCAGGAGTTCAAATCTACACTGCGAACTTCTTGAAGGGCATCTACGCCGGCAACGGCGGCGTCTATCGTCAAACTGACGCGTTCACCCTGGAAACCCAGCACTTTCCCGACAGCCCCAATCAGCCGAGCTTTCCCACGACGGAGTTGAAGCCGGGACAGACGTTCAACAGCACGACGATATTCCGGTTCGGCGTGCGGAAGTAGCTCGGTCGGGCCTATGGCAGGCTGTCCGTTAGGCGGTGTGCTCCGACGAGATGGCCAGAAGTCGGTCAACGTCGAGGATCACCATGAGCGCGTCCTTCAAGGAATAGACACCCTGGCTGAAATGCGACCAGACGGCGCATAGCGTTGGCGGGTTCGGCTCCACCCGGTCTCCATCGAGGGTCAAAACCTCTACGACCTGGTCGACTAGAAGCGCGTAGAGTTCACCGTCCCGCTCCGTCACGACCGCCATGTGCGCGGACCCCGGCGGCGCTGCGGGGAGGCGAAGCCGGCGGCGCAGGTCGATGGCCGTCACGATCCGGCCTCGGAGATTGAGGCTGCCCGCGACTTCAGGCGGCGCGAGCGGGATCGGCGTGATCGGCTGCTCACCCAGGATGTCCCGCACGCCACCCACGGGAACGCCGCAGAGCTGTCCGGCCACTTGCAACGTCACCAGCACGAGCGCGGAGGCGGCTGCGGTGGGGAGCGCCTCGGTCATGCCGCGAGCGACAGCGCGGTTCGGCGCGCCATGCAGCGCTGAAGACTTGCCAGCAATGGCTCTCGCTCGAATTTGGCCACATAGTCGGTGAACCCGGCGGCGCGTCCCCGTGCGATGTCCTCGGTGGTGGCTCGGCCGCTCAGCGCAATGAGCGGAAGGTCTGCCCACGGGCCGCCATTTCGCAGCAACCGGGCGAAGGCGAGTCCGTCCATATCCGGCATCTCGATATCGGAGACGATCGCGTCGAACCCCGCGGCATCCGGGCCGCCGGACTGCAGCGCCAACGCTTTTGCAACGCTTTCGACCGCGACGACGTAACTGGGGCAAAACCCGGGGTGGCGGTAGTTTTCGGGCTTGCCTCGGCTCGGGCGAGTACGATTCGCTCTTAGCATGTCGCCACCTGCCAAGCTCTCCGATCTGTCCCGTGCTGAGTTGGAAGC
>JAABUX010001498.1_pt1 | contig 35152 bp, 34 predicted proteins | sample 5561851 | NCBI WGS metagenome assembly JAABUX01 (sample SAMN10711883, study PRJNA513361) | rock metagenome | isolation source: Antarctica rocks | place: Antarctica: Victoria Land, Richard Nunatak red sandstone | collected 2016-01-03
CACCACCGTCATGCCCGCGCGCGCGCCGAGGTCGTATGCGGCGGGACAGACGGCGACGGCATGGCCGCGCTCGCGTCGATCGGCAACGATGACGGGGAGTTCGGCGAGGGTGGGGTCGGCGAATCGCGCGACCGTGACGCGATACGTGGGAACGAGCGCGCAGAGGACGGGCATGCTACGCGCTCACGTGCAACGGCACGAAGATCGCCGTCAGAATCAGCCAACACAGCGACGCGAGTGCGGCGAGAACGAGCGCGCGTGCGAAGACGGATGCCGTCATCGCGCGACGCTCCGCGCGATGCGTTCGCTCGTACGCGACGACGTCTCCAGATCGCGCGCGCGGAGGTTGCCCAGCGGCGCGCCGTCGCGTTCGAAGGTCGTGCACGCGAAGCGCGCGCGCCGACCGGGTGCCGCGCGCTTATGCTTGAGGACCGAAGCTTCGACCTCGATGCCGGCGAGCGAAGCGAAGAGGCCGCCCGATCCCGCGAAACGCACGCGCGCGGGTTCGAGCCGAATGCGCAGCGACGCGAAGTAGCGCAGTTCGTCCGACGCCCCGCTTCCGAGCGTCACGAGGATCGCATTCGCGCGGTGCGTCAGGCTCGCCAGCCGCGTCCACGCGGCGGCATGCAGCGCGATGCTCGGGATGACGACGACGGAGAAGGCCGCCGCGCGCATGAGGATATCGGCCGCACGGGCGACGCCTGCGGCATCGCACGCCGCAACGACGACGAGCCGCTCGAGATCGACACCCGCCGCCACGAGCGCGGGCGGGTAGAACGCACCCTCAGGCCCCTCGGGCGACTCGACGAGCGCCGCGAGGCCGCCGTTTGCCGTCGCTGTTGCGAGCAGTCGCGCGGCGACGGCCGAGCGGCCGGAACCCGGCGCCCCTTCGAGCGTTGCGATGATGCCGCGCGGGAACCCGCCACCGAGTGCCGCGTCGAGTTCGCGCAAACCGCTTCGCACGATCGCGTCTTCGGCGAGCGTGAAGGCCTCGGGAGAGGCGCCGCGATGCGCCGTCGACAACGCCGCACGGAGCCCATCGAGGGCCGCGCGGCGGGAGTCGAGCGGTGTAAGCGAAGCCATGGGATCGTCATGGTAATCGAACGTATGTTCGATGTCAACGAGGAGAAACAATGCGCCACAAGGGTGTGATCATCGCAAGCGTCGCGGCCACGATCCTGTTTGGGGGCTCGAGCGCGCTCCCCGTTCCCGCGCAGACGACGCCCACAGCCACGCCGGCCGCGAGCGCTTCATCCGTGCCGACGACGAGTCCGGCAAGCGCCGAGCCCGGTGCGAGCGTCCCCGCCGCAACCGGCGCACCCCGCGCACAGCGGCTCGCTTTTGTCGAACATGCGGCGTTCTTTTCACTCGAGACGAAGCAGTCGACGCTCGTCGATCCGCAGGTCTTCGTCGCTGCGGGCGTCCCGGCGGTGCCGAGCGGGCTTCAGGGCATAGCGCATAGCGCGGGCGCGCGCAACGCCGTGATGGTCGACGATCCCGAGCGGCCCGTCCTTTCGGGTGCGGGCAAGCCGCTCGGCTTCACGCTCGCGCGCTGGTTTGCGGCGGCCGGGACGGTCGATCTCGCGCCGCAAGCCGACGGCACGGAGCGGATCGCGATGCACTTCACGCATCTCGTTTCGAACGGCCGTTATTCGCTCTTCGAAAATCATTTCGACACGACACCCGTCACGTTCACGCCGCTCGACGGCGCAGGCACGGCTAGCGGCTTCCTCGCCGGAAAAGACGGCTCGGCCGACGTGACGGTCATCGCGCCGTCGGCGCTCACGCACGAGAACGCCGTTCTCGTCGTCTACCATAGCGACGGGATCGACCACGGTCAGTCGCGCGGCGAGATCGGCATCGTCGCGCATCACCAACTCATCGCACGTATTCCATAAGAGTAAAGGACCACCACGAGCATCACCGCGCCCGTATCCGACACGGTTCAGCATCCGTACGATCCGACCGCGGGTACCGTCGCGGCGCGCGATCGCGAGTTTCATCGCCCAGGAGCGAGCTTCGCGTGGCAACTCTTGCGGCGTTGCGACTCCCGCGTCGTTGCACCGCGTGCGCTGATGGCGCTAAATACCTACTTCGTCGGATCGACCGCGTCGTAGCGAGCCACGATCATTTGTTGTCCAGAACCTTTGCTTCGTGCCGACGCGATACGGGTATGGTGCAAAGGTATGAAGCTTAAAATTCTCGTGCCAATCGCTGCTGCCGCGGCGCTCCTCGTCGGTCCGAGCATGGTGCTCGCCCAGACGCTTCCGGTGCCAGCGGCCATGGCCGCATCGGCGATGCTTCCAGCCGTCGGCAACGACCACGGGATGCCCGATGGCATGATGGGCCTGGCGGGCGAGGGCCCAGATTATACCGGCGATCCCGATCTTCAGGCCACGATCTCGCTCGTAACCGCGGGCGGCGCTCCCGGCTCGTTTTCGATCGTGCAGGCGCTATCGAATCTCGCCGGAGCCGACGTCGCGAAAGCCGAAGTCGCGAAGCTTACCGCGCAGTATGGCTCGGTCGCCGTCAACTCGTTCGTCATCGTACAAAATTATGCCATAAACGATGCGGTGAAGATCGCAACCGATAAGGGCATCAAGTTCCCGACGCCAACGCTGACGGGTAAAGGTCTCGCCGTTCGCGTCGTTTCGGTCGGACTCGTGAAGAACACGTACTATGAGGGGACGCAACTCGACCATCTCGTGTCACACCCGATCCACGAGCAGGTTATGGTCGATATCGACAAAGCGTTCGGCACGGTCGCGGACGCGAACTATCACAAGATAGCGAATCAGGCGCACTACGACCTCGCACAAGCGCTCGGCGTAAAGACCGTTCAGTTGGCCGCGTTCCACTAACCGAACCGCGCTAGCCGGCGCGTCCGGCGCGTAAGTCGTTCGCCATCTCCGTAATACGCGCGCGCGTCTCGTCGTCGTACGATGTATACATCAAGAGTCGCAGTCCCGGCGATTCGAGGACCGCGTACGTCGTAGGTTCGAGGCGCAACATGCCGGCGATCGGATGCTCCAGCTCGCGCACGGAACTCGGAAAAGCGCGGACGCGATGCTCGTCCCACGCCTGAGCGAAGCGCGGGCTGGACCGACGGAGACGTTCCACGAGCGCCTGAACGTCGGGTTCGTTTGCGTGACGCGCGAAGTCGAGCCGGAAGAGCGCGACGATCGTATCCGACACGGCTTCCCAATCGTAAAACAACCGGTGCACGTTCGCATCGGCGAAGAACGCTTCGATCAAATTTTCGCGATGCTCGGGATCGGGATGTCCGCCGAAGATCGCGATGGCGGGCGTGCTGCGCAACTGCACGTTCCACGTGTGATCGAGCACGAAGATCGCGGTCGATCGGGCGTTCGTGACCCAGCGCCGTAGCGCGGGCGATATCTCTTCGTGAAGTTCGGTTTCGTCGCCGCGCGCGAGCAAATGGATGTGCGTGCGTTCGCCCGATCCGAGTTGTAGCGCCGATGCGATCGCGTCGAGGGTCTTCGCGGAGACGGGGACGCTACGGCCTTGTTCCAGCCACGTGTAGAGGGCGACGCTGATCTGCGCGAGTTCGGCGACCTCTTCGCGACGGAGCCCCGGCGTGCGGCGGCGCGGCGTCGCGGGCAGACCCGCGCTTTCGGTCGAGAGCGCCGCGCGTCGCGAACGCAAGAAATCCGCGAGTTCCGCTCGGCGCGGGTCGGCGGTCGGTGCGTCGCTCTCCATGCGTTCGTCCCAACCGTGCGCGAACGTCCGGCGTTGCAACCGCGCCTCAGACCATGATGAGGCCTAGCCGAATGCCGCGGGCGACGGCTTCGGTACGGCTCGCCACGCCGAGTTTCGCAAAAATCGCGGCGACGTGGAATTTCACCGTGTGCTCGGAAATGCCGAGTCGTGCGGCGATCGTCTTGTTGGGGATACCGCGCGCGAGTTCGCGCAACACGCCCGTCTCGCGCGGCGTCAGTCGTTCTACCGTGGTGGCCGTATGGTGGATGCCGTCTCGACCGCGCGCCGCATCGCTCGCAAGCGCGCGCGGCGAGAGGGCGATGAGTCCCGCCGCCACGATTTCACTCGGCGCCGCATCGCGCGGCAGCACGGCGCGCGCGCCCGCGACGTCGCCGCGAGCGAGGTCGTGCGACCACGCGAGGGCCGGATCGTCCACGAGCGTGACGGAGGCGATGCCCGCGTCGCCCGCGAGCGCGAGCGCGGCGACAGGTTCGTCGCGATCTTCGAGGACGACGTCGGGTTCGAGCGCGCGCACCCGCGCGCCGAGATCGTCGCCGTGCGCTTCGCCCGCAAGCGCCAGCCGTGCGTCGGCGCGGACGATCTCCGCGAGCGCGACGCGCGCGATGAGCGATGGGGCGATGACGAGCGTTCGGATCACGCGGCGCGCGCGTTCCCCCGGTGGTCGAGCGCGATCGTCGCGCGTTCGCCCGCCCGCAGGATGCCGAGCGTTCGCGCGCCCGCGAGCGCCGCGACCACGTCTGTGAGATCGCCGAGCGCCGCACCTTCGACCGCGACGATCGCGTCGCCGAACGCGAGGCCCGAGCGAGCCGCGGTGCCGTCGGGTTCGATTGCGGTCACGACGAGTGCCGGGATGCGTCGTCCGCCGTGCGTCGCGACGGCGCGTGCGACGCCGATGCCCAGCCGCGGCGCGCGCGCGCCGTCGACGAAGGCCGCGGCAAGATCGCTTGGGATCGCAAGACCGACGTCGCCCGCAACCATGCTGTTGATGCCGACGACGCGCCCCGCGACATCGAGGAGTGGGCCGCCGGAATTGCCGGGCTCGAGTCTCACACTCGTCATGACCCAGCGCGCGTTGCAGCCGCGCACGAGGCCCGCCGCGAACGCCCAAGCCAGTCCCCGCGGGTGACCGACGGCCACCGCAACGTCGCCGGGCCGTACCGGATCGTCGCGTCGCACGCGCGCGACCGCGCGCCCCTTTGGAACGCCCGCGTCCAGCCGTAGGAGCGCGAGGTCGGCTCCGTCGTCGCGGCGCACGACGCTCGCGCGCGCGTCGCAACCGTCGTGCCATTCCACGCGCGCGGACGGGCCGCGCACGACGTGCGCGTTGGTGACGATTTCGCCGTTCGCGCCCCACACGACGCCGGCGCCCATGCCACGCGTGCCGTCGAACACGCGCACGGTCACGTCGCGCGCGGCGCGCGCGAGGGCGGCGGTATCGCGGTCGAGATCAGTCATCATCGCCGGGCCGCTCGCCGAGCGTCACCGCGAGTTCGTGCCGTTCGCCGCCGCGCACCAGGTGGACGGGCACCGTCGTGCCGACGCTCGACGTTCCGATCGCTCGTTGCAATGCGTCGCCATCGTCGACTGCGTTCGCGCCGATCGCGAGCACGAGATCGCCGATCGTCATGCCCGCGCGTTCCGCGGGTCCACCGGGTGCGACGTCGACCACGATCGCTGCTACGGTTTGCGCGATCGCGAGCGTCGCGCGCATCGCATCGGGCAACCGCACCGCGTGGACCGCGACGCCGAGATAGCCACGTTCGATGCGTCCGCCACTTAGTAATTGCGTCACGACGCGGGCGATCGTCGAGACCGGCAACGTGAGCGCGTGACGGCGCGAGAGGCCCCACGTGTTCATCCCGATGACGGCACCGCGCGTGTCGACGAGCGGGCCGCCCGAAAAACCCGGATAGACGTTGCAATCGGGACGCACGAAACGATCCACGTCGCCGCCGCGCCACGTGCGCCACGGTCCGTCGAGCGAGCTGACGACGCCGAAGCTCGCGCCGGTCGCGCCGTCTTCGTCGCGTCCGAGCGCGAGGACGAGATGGCCGACGCCGAGCGTTTCGAGATCGGCGCGCGGCGGCGGTGCGAGCGTCGCCTCCGTGCGCAACACCGCGATATCGGTCGTTGGATCGCGCGCGACGAGCGTCGCGTGCATCGTCGCGCCGTCCGCGGCGCGCAAGTCGATCTCGTCCTCGCGAACGATCGCGTGATCGACCGTCACGAGATGGTGCTCGTCCCACGCGAAGCCGCTCGCGTCGCGACGCGGATGCGCGTCGACGTAGACGACTGCGGGCGCGACCTCCGCGACGACGCGCGCGAGGGAGTCGGAAAAATTCGAGAGCGTGTCGTGCGTTGCGTTCATGGCCGGAGCATACGCCCGCCCGTCGTCCGTCCGCATCCGTCGAACGGGCAGGCTTGCGGGTTACGGCAACAGGATGAGTTTGCCGGTCGTCTTGCGCGCTTCGAGATCGGTGTGCGCGCGCGTCGCATCCGCGAGCGGATACGTATGCTCGACGCGCATCTTCAACTCGCCCGCGAGTACGCTTGCGAAGAGGCTCTCCGCTCGCATCACGAGTTCCTCGCGCGTCGCGATGTGGTGCGTGAGCGACGGACGCGTGGCGAAGAGCGAACCCTTCGCATTGAGAATTTGCAGATCGATCGGCGGCACGGGTCCGCTCGAACCGCCGAAAAGCGCGAACATGCCGCGGGGGCGCAGACTGTCGAGGCTGCCCTCCCACGTCGTCTTGCCGACCGAATCGTAGACGACGTCGACACCGTTCCCGCCGGTGAACGCGCGGGTTTTTTCGACGAAATTCTCCGTGGTGTAATCGATGACGAGATCGGCGCCGGCGTCGCGCGAGAGTTGCGCCTTTTCGGCCGTCGAGACGGTCGTGACGACCTTCGCGCCTTTCGCTTTGGCGAGTTGCGTGAGCAGCAGACCGACGCCGCCAGCGCCGGCATGCACGAGCGCCGTCTGTCCGGCCGCGAGCGGCCAGGTGGCATTGACGAGATAGTGCGCCGTCATTCCCTGCAACATGATCGCGGCCGCGACATGCGCGGAAACGCCACCCGGGACGCGCACCAGTCGTGCGGCCGGCACCTTCGCATACTCGGCGTAACTGCCCATCACGCCCGCATAAGCGACGCGATCGCCCACGTGCAGATCCGTCACGTCGGGTCCCAGCGCTTCCACGATGCCCGCGCCTTCTTGGCCCACGACGAACGGAAAGCCGGGCGCGGGATAGGTTCCCATGCGGAAGTAGACGTCGATGAAATTGACGCCTACCGCCTCGATGCGCACGAGCGCTTCGCCCGCGCCGGGTTCCGGCGTCGCGACGTCGCGCAGGGTGAGGACGTCCGGGCCGCCGTTGCGGTCGATCGCGATTGCTTTCATGTCGGCCCTAACCTTCGAACGCCGGAGATGGTTGTTCGAGGTAGCGCAGCAGATCGTCCAGCGGGAGCGCGCGTGCGAACACGAAGCCCTGCAAATGCGAACAACCCAGATCGCGTAGGAAGCGCGCGTGTTCCAGCGTTTCGACACCCTCGGCAATGACGCCGAGGCCCAAATTCGCCGCGACCGCAATGATCGCGCGTACGATGGCTTGGTCCGCCGTATCGCGCAAGATGTCTTCGACGAACGAGCGGTCGATTTTCAACGCATCGACCGGCAAACGCTTCAAATATCCGAGCGACGAGTAGCCCGTGCCGAAGTCGTCGATCGAGAGCGCGACGCCGAGCGCCTCGAGCGCATCGATCGTGCGCACGCCCGTCTCGGCGCTGAGATACGCGCTTTCGGTGATTTCGAGTTGGAGACGGTGTGCGGGCAATCCCGATCGCTCGAGCGCGAGCGCGACGGTGCCGGCGAAATCGGGTTGCCGAAACTGACGCGTGGAGATGTTGACGCACATCACGACGTCGTCGAATCCGCGTGCCGCCAGATCCATCGCGGCACGACACGATCGTTCGAGCACGTACGTGCCCAAGTGCACGATGAGCCCCGACTCTTCGGCGAGCGGGATGAAATCGTCGGGCGAGACGCTGCGGTCGCCGTCGGTCCAGCGCGCGAGCGCTTCGACCGAGGAGACGCGCCCGGTGCGTGCGTCGACGATCGGTTGGAACGCCACGTCGATGGCGCCGCGATCGAGGGCGTCGCGCAGGGCTCGCTCGAGTTCGCGCGCCGCGAGCGCGCGATCGTGGAAGTGTGCCGAATAGACGTCGACGGCGTTGCCGCCGCGCGCTTTCGCGGCGTACATCGCGGTGTCTGCGCTACGCAAGAGATCGTCGCACGTCGCGCCGTCACGCGGATAGAGTGCCAAGCCGATGCTCGCGGTGACGAAGACGGTCGTCGTTTCGTACGCGAGCGGACGTGCGATCGCGGCGAGCGCATCGTAGGCGAGGGCGAAGCCGTCGATATCGGATTCGACGTTGTCGACGATCATGATGAACTCGTCGCCGCCGGGTCGCGCGACCGTCCCCGCTTCGCCGACCATCGCTTCGAGCCGGCGCGCGAGCTCGCGTAAGAGTCCGTCGCCCGCGGCGTGCGCGATCGTGTCGTTGATAGTCTTGAAACGATCGAGATCGATGAAATACACGCCAACGGATCCGCCGCGATCGTCCGCCCGCGCGATCGCTTCCACGAGCCGTTCGCGGAGCAACGTGCGATTGGGCAGATGCGTCAGTGCGTCGTGTTGCGCGAGCACGCGCAGTTGTTCTTCGATCGTTTTGCGATCCGTAATATCGAGAACCGCACCGATGACGCGTCGCGGCTCGCTGCCATCGGGGTCGAAGAAAAAACGTCCGCGCTCGAAGACATAGCGTTCGCGACCGTCGCGCGTACGAATGCGATGTTCGGTCGTGTACGGCATCCGCTCGACGCGCGCGCGTTCGATCTCCGCTTCGATGGCGAGCCGGTCGTCTTCGTGATCGAATTCGTAGAGATACGCGGGCCGTTCGAGCGTCGGATCGACGCCGTAGATGCGAAAGAGTTCGGTCGACCAGCGCATTTCACCCGAAATCAAATCGGTTTCGAAGCTGCCGAGATGCGCGAGTTCTTGTGCCTCCGCGAGCGAGGCACGACTTTCCGAGAGCGCGCGCGAAACGGCGAGTCGCGCGGTCGCGTCGATCGCGAGGACCATCCGCGCGCGACGTCCGTCGAAGGCGAGATTAGCGGAGGTGATGTCGGCGTAGAAGACCTCGCCGCCCGCCCGCCGATGCCGCCACAGACGCGTCGTGGCACCGTGTTCGGGCGTGTATTTGCCGAGCGTTTCGCGCACGAGCGAACGGTCGGGCTCGGGACGAATGTCCTCGATCGTCAGCTGGAGGAAATCGCCGCGCGCGAAACCGTACGACGTGCACGCCGCTTCGTTGACGTCGAGAAAGCGTAACGTCTCGATGTCGTAGATCCACATGGGTTGCGGGTGGCGCAAGAAGACGTCGCGATATCCGTTCGAGCGACGCGATGCGAGCATGCGCTCTACCATCCCCTCGTACCCGGAGCGCCTTTGAACGGTCCGACCACGTCGTGCGTGATCCAGCCGCCGTAAAAGTCGCCGTCCTGCGCTGCAACGCGCTCGTCATCGACGTAGCATGCATCGACGCGCGAAGCGTAAAAGGCCACATGGCCCGCCATCGCTGCGAACGTAGGCGCGGGTTGCGGGTACGCCCAAGCCGCGCGCGCCGAGCGGCGTTCGCCCAGCGCCAAATCGAAGTAGACGGCGCGGCCTTTGAATTCGCAGAAACTCTCGCCGGGCGCTGCCACGAGCACCGCCCCGTCGATGTCGGCCCGCGGAAGATAATACACGGGCGGATGACTCGTCTCCAGGACGCGGTAGGCGTCGGACGTTGCGGCGATCGTGCGACCGCCGAAGTCGACGCGCAAACGCCGCTTCACCGGCTCGATGCGCGGCGGGCGCGGATAATCCCACACCGATTCTTGCCCGGGGCCCGGTGTCGCTCGCCGCATCGACGCCATTACCGTAATGTTACGAAACTCTGCAGGCATGCTCCCGCACGTGCGCGGCTCGACTTTACCTCACGATGAAGCTGCTCGGATTCGAGGCGGTCAGGTAACGCCAATTTCCGTCGCGCACCGTGTAGAAATACGCGTTGGGCTCCACCGGATCGCCGTCGTTGCCGAAGGCGAGCGGACCGACGATCGTATCGAATGGTGTCGTGTACGTGAAGGCGCGGGCGACGGCGAGCCGATCGGCCGCGCCCGTGCGCTTGACGACCGCGAGGACGATCTGCGCCGCGGCGTAGGAGAACGCGGAGAGCGGCGGCATCGGTCCGTAACGCCGCTCGAATTCGTTTTTCATGCGAAACGCGCCGGGCGCGAGGGCGAGCGGCGGCATCGAGGTCGAAACGGTCAGACCATCTGCGGCACTGCCGAGTTTGGCGATCGTCGATGCGTCGAAGAACCCTTGCGACGCGAAAAGCGCGCCCACATACCCGGACTTTCGAAGCGCGGGGACGATGCCCGCCATGTCCTTCGTGAGCCCGGCGAGATAGACGACGTCGGGTGCCCGCTCGAGCGCGGACTTCGCGGCAGCCGCGAAGTCGGGCTTTTCCCACGAAAAGGCGATGGGCGTCGAGACGATCTTGTCACCCGCCAATTGATCTTGGAAGCCCCCGGCGACGTCGGCTCCGTAATCGCCATCCTGATAGAGCACGACCACCGCTTTGGGTTTCGTCGTACGCGCGATATAGCGCGCCGCGAGATGACCCTCGACGGAATCTTTGGTGGGCAACCGCAGCAGGTTGCCGTAGCCGTGAGCGGTGAGCCGATCGAAGCTCGAACTCGGGCAGATGACCGGCATCCGCGCGTTGACGTAGGTCTGCATCGCGCCTTCGGTGATGCGGCCGCTGAGGTGGCCGATGACGGCGACGACGCTCGGATCGTCGACGGCGAACCCGGCGTTGACGATGCCCGACGCGAGCAGATTCTGATCGTCGAACGTGCGCATCACGTACGCTTTATCGAGGCTTCCGCGCGTGCGATTCGCATCGTCGACCGCGGCACGCACGCCGTTGCCGATCTGTTCTCCCAGACGCAGCGCGTCGCCGGTGAACGGAGCGACGACGCCGATCGTGACCGTCCCGCCAAGCGGCGTATCACCGTAGACGGCGAGCGCCGGCGTAGCGGGCACGACGGCGGCGAGGCTGCCGAGCGTTGTGAGAAAGGCGGTGCGCTTCACGGGGCGACTCGATTCGCGGCTTACGAGTGGAAGGCAAACCCGGCATACGTCGCCGCGCAGAACGCGACCGAAAATGCCATATTGCCGATGAAGACTCGTTCGTTCAAGATGAAGACGTTTTCGGCCCGGTCGAAAAGTCGAGCTTCGTAAGCGGTGAGCACCAGCGCGAAGGCGACGCCGACGTAGTACACCGGCCCGACCGAGGCGAGCAGCCCGGCCGCGGCGAGCGCGAGCGCCATCGCGATGTGCATCGCGAGCGGTAAGCGCCGTCCGCTCGCCACGCCGAAACGTGCGGGGATCGAGCGAATGTTTTGCGCGAGGTCGACGTCGCGGTCCATCAGCGCGTAGATGACGTCGAAGCCCGCGACCCAAAGTGTGACGGCGACGAAGAGCAAGATTGCCGGCCACGAGATGCGGCCGCTCACCGCGACGTACGCGCCGAGCGGCGCGAAGCCGTCGACGGCGCCCAAGACGAAGTGGACGCCCCACGTAAATCGTTTGCAGAACGGATAGGCCGCGATGCCGATCGCTGCGAGCGGGAGGAGTCGCAAGCACAGCGGGTTGAGCGCGGCCGCAGCGACCACGAGCAGCACGATACCGGCAACGGCCACGCCGAGCATGACGGCGGGCGCGAGCGAACCGTTTGCGAGCGCGCGTCGCGCCGTGCGCGGATTCTGCGCGTCGATGTCGCGATCGACGTAGCGGTTGGCGGCCATCGCGGCGGTGCGCGCGCCGAGCACCGCGAGCGTGATCCACACGAATTGCGCGAGCGTCGGCAAGCCGCGCGCCGCGAGCACCGCGCCGACGTAGGCGAACGGCAGCGCGAAGAACGTGTGCTCGACGCGGATTTCCTTTAAGACGAGCGCGACGATCTCGAACGGGGAGGTCGCGCGGCGCGCGTTCATCGCGACTCCCGGTCGCGTTCGTCGCGGCCGCCGAACGGCGCGAGTTCGGACACGCCGTTCGCGCGCAGGGCTGCGTTGTCGGCGGCACCGGGTTGCAGCGGCAGACGCGCGAGCAACGTTGCGAGCGCGACTTCGCCTTGCCCGGACCAGGCGTCGGATTTGGTGCGGATGGCGTGCAAACCGTACTCGCGCCAGCGTGCGTCGACGAGGTCGCGCGTGGCCCGATCGACCACGATGTCGGGCGGCCACGCGCGCGCGTAGCCTTCATCGGCCCGTTTGCGGGTGCCGTCGATACCGAGTTTGTGGCCGACCGAGACGAGATACGAGCCGCTATGATCGAGATCGTCGACGGGTCCCGGCATCGTGACGAGATCGCGCGCGGGATCGGTGTTGTTGAGCACCGACCACGTGACGGCGCGGATGTCGTGCGGATCGACGTCGTGGTCGACGATCACGAGATACCGCGTGAGCATCATCATGTGGCCGAGGCCCCAGAGCGCATTCATCACCTTCTTCGCATGTCCCGGATACGATTTCTTGACGGCGACGATGCAAAGGTTGTGAAAGCCACCTTCGACCGGCAAATTATAGTCGATGATTTCGGGACAGACCATCTGCAGCAGCGGCAAGAAGATGCGTTCGGTGGCCTTGCCGAGCCACGCGTCTTCCATCGGCGGTTTTCCGACGACGGTCGCGCCCCAGATCGCGCCGTTGCGGTGCGTGAGAGCCGTGCAGTGGAACGTCGGATAATAATCTGCAAGGCTGTACACGCCGGTGTGATCGCCGAACGGGCCCTCGACGCGCAGGTCGTCGTTGTCGACGAAGCCTTCGAGGACGAATTCCGCATCGGCGGGCACCTTCACGTCGATGGTACGGCACTTGACCATTCGTACGGGACGTCCGCGCAAGAAGCCGGCGAAGACCATCTCGTCCAAGATCGGCGGCAGCGGAGCGGTCGCGCTGTACGTTATCGCGGGATCGGCGCCGACGACGATCGCGACGGGGATCTTGCGCCCCCATTTCGTGGCGTGGGCGCGGCCTTGTTTGTGTTTCTGCCAGTGCATGCCGGTCGTCTTCGCGTCGTACACCTGGACGCGGTACATGCCGACGTTCTGCGCCTTGGTCTCGGGATCGGCGGTGAAGACCAGCGGCAACGTGATGAACGGTCCGCCGTCGAGCGGCCACGTCGTGAGAACCGGAAGCTTCGTGAGGTCGGGATCGAGATCCACGACGTCCTGACACGGCGCGTGTCCGGTGATCGTACGCGGGAAGGACAGCGCGATGCCGCCGAGCGCGGCGGCCTTGGTGAAGCTTTCGCCGATCGTCTTGGGCTTGCCGAGGTCGACGGCGTTGCGCACGCGCTGCTCGACTTCGCCGAGCGAACGCGCGCCGAAGGACATCGCCATACGTTTCTCCGTGCCGAATTGATTGGTGAGCACCGGAAAGCTCGAGTTCGCGACGTCGTGGAAGAGCAACGCGGGGCCGCCCGCCTTGACGACGCGATCGGTGATCTCGGAGATCTCGAGCCGCGCGTCGACGCGAGCGCGAACGTCGACGAGTTCGCCCGCTCGCCGCAGCGCGCGGACGAATTCGCCGAGAGAATCGAATGCCATGATTTCCTAACGTATCGGGGGTGCCGGAGCGCGGAGCCGACCGCGCGAGCCTCGCACTTGGACGCGGTTTCGCGCGCGGGCGTTACCGCAAGCGATGGACCGGGCTCGCGACTTCACCATGGGACGGGCTTCGACCGGCGCGAAGGAGCATCCATGCAATTCTTCGTTCTCGCTCGCCATCGCACCGAGTCGTTCTCGCAGGAGCAATTCGAGCCGCTCCTGGGGCCGGAGGCTGCGCGCGTGCGCGAACTCTACGGCGATGGCGTCATTCGCTCGGCCTACTCGCGCCAAGACGTTCCCGGCGCGATCCTCTTGGTCGAAGCCGCCGACCTCGACGAGGTCGACGACATCCTCGCGACCCTGCCGCTCGCCGAACGCGGCATGCTCGAATTCACGATCATCCATGTCCGCGGCTACCGTGGGTTCGCCGACGGCTAACGCCGCCGAGCTGCACCGGGTTCGCCGGCGGCTAGCGCGGACGAGCGTTTAGCCGAGGCGGAATTGGGCGGCGGATTCTAGGCTGGGTTTACGGGTGAAATCGGTGATGAGGCGGTGCGTGAGGTCGGTTTCCGTCATCGGTTTCGCGAGCAAAAAGCCCTGACCGAAGTCGCAATTGGCGGCTCGGAGCCAGGCCAACTGTTCCATCGTCTCGATCCCCTCGGCGACGATGCGGCGCTCGCGCGCGTGACCCAGGCCGATGATGCTGCGCACGATCGACGCATCGTCGGCGTCGGTAGGGCAGCCCTGGACGAACGACTTGTCGATTTTGATCGTATTGACGGGCAGCCGTTGCAGGTGCGTGAGCGACGAGTAGTGCGTTCCGAAATCGTCGAGCGTGATGCACAGACCGAGGTTGCGACAACGCGTGAGCAGGTCGACCGCCGAATCCATGTCGGCCATCGCGGCGGACTCCGTAATCTCGAGTTCCAGTCGCGTCGGATCGACGCCGCTTTCGCGCAAGAGCGTGACGATGTGGTCGAAGAACGAGACGTCGCGCAATTGCCGCACCGATACGTTGACCGCGATGCGGCCGGGCATCGCACTGCCCGGCTTTCCATGCCAGCGAGCGAGGGCATCGACCGCGCGATCGAGGGTGAACCGGCCGATCTCGCGCATCGCGTCGCCGTTCTCAGCGATGGGAATGAACACGCCGGGGCTGACCCGGCCGAGCGACGCGCTGTTCCAGCGCAGGAGCGCTTCGACGCTCTCACAACGACGCGTCGCGATGTCGAAGATCGGTTGGAACGCGAGAGATAGTTCGTGGTTTGCGAGCGCGGATGTCAGCGCTTCGCGCACGGCGACGTGCTTGCGGCGATCCTCCGCCATGCTCGCGTCGTAACGCATGTAGAGATTGCCGCCGCTGCGCTTGGCGTGGTACAGCGCTTGATCGGCATTTCGCAGGAGGTCGCCCGCCGTCGTGCCGTCGATCGGGTATCGCGCGATCCCGATGGTGACGCCGAGATCTGCGCTTACGCCCTGTGCGGAGAACGTAACTTGAAACGCGTCGCAGACGCGCGCTGCCAGGAATTGCGGGTCGGCGTTCTCGCAGATGATAGCAAATTCGTCGCCGCCGAGACGGCCGATCGAAGCGGCGTGACCGAGCGCCGCACGTAGTCGCCGGGCCGCTTCCACGAGCACCGCGTCGCCGAAGGCGTGCCCTCCGCGATCGTTGATATCTTTAAAGTGATCGAGGTCGATGAAGAGGATCGAAAACGTTTCCGAGCGCTTGTCGCGTTCGTTCGCTGCGATACGCTCGTGCAGTTCGCTCTGCCAGTGAGCTCGGTTCGAGAGTCCCGTCAATTCGTCGTGAAAGGCGAGAAAGATCAGTCTGCGTTGATCGGCCGCACGTGCTCGGGCGTAGGCGCCCGCGTGGTCGTCCACGACGCGTTCCACCGTGGATCGCCACGTGGTTTCGTGCACGAATGCGACCACGAGTGCTGAGGTCGCAACGGCGGCAAACGCTTTTACGGCGTACCAACCCACCGTATCGGGGATGGCGAGCAGCCCGAGGAGAAGCTCCAGCGAGGACGCGAGGACGGCGAAGCTGACCGTGTACAACGGGAGTGCGCGACGTGTTGCGGCCCAAACGACGACGGCTACCGCGAACACCGCCGACGCGACGACGATAGCGAGGATCTCTCCGGGCAACGTCGCGTACGTTCGGCCGGTCGCATCCAAAACGCGTGCGGACGAGTGCCACAGCAGCGGCGGGGTTGCGACGACGAGGGCGACGGTGGCCGCGACGGTCGACGCAACGATCGCGGCAACGAACGCCGTGACGAGCGGCGTCGAGGCGCGGTCCGCGCGCATCGCGAGCAAAGCCGTCGCGACGATGGCGCACGCGGCGAACGCGAGGTGACCCGCGACCCAATCCGCGATTCCGATCCCGGCGGCGAGCGAGGGCGCAACCTTCACGCTCGTCAAGCGAACGAACGCGAGGTATCCGAGGGCGCCTTCCGCCGCGTATGCGGTGCCGACGAGGATGCCGACGAACGAGCGTGCCCGAGCTCCGTACGTCAGCAAAACGAGGCCGCACACGAGCGCGGCGATGTTGGTCGAGCCGTCGAGCACCGGCTGTGCGCCCACAAGGTACCGAGCCGGGTGGCCGCCATAGAGAAGCAATATCGCAGCGCACGCCACCGCAACGGCAAAGATACCCGCGATTCGTGCGGGTGTTAACGGAGCGAGTTCTGGGTCGGGCGATTCGTTCGACGTGGGCGTCGATCGCCAAACAGCGAGCGGCAAGGTTGCTTTCATGGTACGACGAGGTTGCTCGCACGAGCGGGCTTTGAAGTTTGTGCGCGAGCGACGCGCGAAAACCCCACCGCGCCGGGACCCTTTACCAAGAGTTGACGCGCGAGATCGCCGAGACGCCGACGTGGAATGACACAGGCCCCGCTGCTGCGGGGCCTGTTCGTGACCGTGGACGGCTAACGCTAGGCCGAAATCACTCGCGCCGACGGCGTCCGCCGCCTCCGCGTTCGCCCCCGCCGCTCGGGCCGCTCGGGCCGCCGGCGGGACGGAACTCGCCGTTTCCGCGCGGCGGCGGGCGTGGCACGAATCCGCCGTCGTCGTCGCTGCTCGCGCCGCCGAGCACGGCCTTGCGGCTCAGGTTGACGCGGCCTTGACTGTCGATCTCGACGACCTTGACCATGATCTCGTCGCCGACTTTTACGACGTCCTCGACTTTTTCCACACGACCGGGCGCGAGCTGGCTGATGTGCACCAGACCCTCTTTGCCCGGCAAGACTGCCACGAACACGCCGAAGTTCATCAGGCGCGTGACCGTGCCCATGTACGTCTCGCCGACGACGACGTCTTTGGTCAAGGCCTCGACCATCTTCTTGGCCTTTTCCGCCCCTTCGCCGTTTTGCCCCGCGATGAAGACACGGCCGTCGTTTTCGATATCGATCTTGACGCCCGTATCCGCGATGATTTTGTTAATGACCTTACCGCCAGGCCCGATCACCGACTTGATCTTATCGGGATCGATCTGCAAGACGATCATGCGCGGCGCGTGCTTCGAGAGTTCGGCGCGCGCTTCGCCGATGGTCTCTTTGAGTTTGTCGATGATGAAGAGGCGAGACTTCTTGGCAGCCGTCAACGCTTCGCGCATGATGTCGATCGTGATGCCCGCGACTTTGATATCCATTTGGATCGCGGTGATGCCGTCGACGGTGCCGGCGACTTTGAAGTCCATCTCGCCAAGAGCGTCTTCGAGGCCCTGGATGTCGCTGAGGATCGCGTGCTTCTTGCCGTGCAGGATGAGGCCCATCGCTACGCCTGCGACGTGCTTCTTGATCGGCACGCCCGCGTCCATGAGCGCGAGCGTCGAACCGCACACGCTCGCCATCGACGACGAGCCGTTGGATTCGAGCACTTCGCTGATGAGGCGCAGCGTGTACGGGAATTCTTCCTCCGGAGGCAAGATCGGCACGAGCGCGCGTTCGGCGAGCGCACCGTGGCCGATTTCGCGGCGGCCCGGCGCGCGCATCGGGCGCGTCTCGCCGACCGAGTACGGCGGGAAGTTGTAGTAGTGCATGTAGCGCTTGTTCGGAATCGCCATGATGCCGTCGAGGCGCTGTTCGTCGGAGATCGATCCGAGCGTGGCGACCGTGAGCACCTGCGTCTGGCCGCGCTGGAAGAGGCCGGTGCCGTGCACCTTCGGCAAGTAGCCGACTTTGGACCAAATTGCGCGGATCTCGTCCGCTTTGCGGCCGTCGGGACGAACTTTTTCGTCGACGACCATGACGCGGAGTTCTTCCTCTTCCATCGTCTTGAGGATCTTGCCGAAGTCTTTCGATTTCGACGAATCGCCGAGCATCTCGAGGATCGCGCCGTCGGTTTTCTTGCAACGCGCGATCGCTTCGTCTTTGCCCAGCTTGTCGAAGGCGGCGTTGCGCTCGGCCTTCTCCATGATGCGCATCGCTTTCGCGACGTCTTTTTTAAACGTCTTCTCGACCCACGCTTTGAGCGTCGGATCGACGGTCTTGAGCGGATAGACGCGCTTCTTCTTGCCAACCTTCTTCGCGAGCGCGTCGATCTGTTTGACGATGCGTTTGATCTCGTCGTGCGCGAAGGCGACCGCGCCGAGGAAATCTTCTTCCGTCATCTCGTGCCCGCCGCCCTCGACCATCATCACGGCTTCCATCGTGCCGGCGACGACGATCTCCATGCCGCCGGTCTCGTACTGCGGCAACGTCGGATTGACGATGAATTTGCCCGTTTCGTCGCGACCGACGCGAACGGCCGCCACGTTCTTATCGAACGGGATATCGGAGACCGCGAGCGCTGCACCGGCGGCGCATACGGCGAGCACGTCGGCGTCGAGTTCGGGATCGATCGAAAGCACCGTCGTGATGATCTGAACGTCGTTCTGAAATCCCTCGGGGAACAGCGGACGGATCGGGCGATCGATTTGGCGCGCGGAGAGCACACCGTGTTCGCTCGGGCGCCCTTCGCGCTTGATGTAACCGCCGGGAATCTTGCCGGCCGCGTACATTTTCTCTTCGAAGTCGCAGGTGAGCGGGAAAAAGTCGATCCCTTCGCGGGGTTTCTCGGACGCGGTGACGGCTGCGAGGACGACGTTGGTGTCGCCGTAGCGAATGAGGGCGCTACCGTTGGCTTGCTTCGCTAGCTCACCCGTCTCGATGATCAGCGTGCGGCCGCCGATCTCGAGGGAGACGGAATCTGGCACGAATACTCCTAGTTCTTTTCTCTTCTACAAATCGTAAACGAGCCGAGATTCTGCCATGACGGACGAGCGGCCTTTTCCCATACCTGCAACGCTCGCCCGCAGCGACGCGCGACTCAAGAGAACGGCCGACGCGTGGCGACCTACGCTGGAGCGGTCGTCACGAGCGGCGTCGTGCTGCGTCGCGTCGGCGGACGTTTCGATCGCGACGTCCGTGCCTTGTGCCCGCGCACCTCGTGGTGAGAAAGCCCCATTACGTCGCGGACCGCATCGACGATATCTTCGATTTCTAGCGCCATCGTCGCCTCACCGACGACGAATTCCCACTTTTGGATACCCGGAACGACGGTCGAGGCGAGACGCCCGAACACCCACGTGCCCACGTCGCGGGCGTATGCGTGCGCGCGGGATTCGAGCACGTCTTTTTCACCGCGCAGGAAGACGTGGAACGTGTTGGTCTGCGGTGCGTTTGGCACGACGCCGTCGATCCTCGTGAACGCGATCGCGAGTTCGCGGGCGCGCTCGCGGTACGCGGCCATGTGTCCGACGTACCGATCGAAGCCGCGTTCGGCGGCAAGTGCGAGTAACGACAAGGACGGCAGCAAGCCACCGTGGCGTTGCTGCCAGACGCGTGCCTCCGCGACGAAATCGGCATCGCCGACGAGCATGCCGCCGGTGAGCGCATCGAGGCCGGTATCGAACGACACGTAAACGCTGTCGAAAAGCTCGGCGATCTCGGCATGGGTGCGACCGTAGTGCGGTGCGGCTTGCCAGAGTCGCGTGCCGTCGAGGTGGAGCTTCGCATCGGTGCGGCGCGCGGCGTCGGTCATCAGCACGAGATCGTTCCAGCGCGGGAGCAGCGCGCCGATTTCGCGTTGCGGCAATTCGAATAAAAATGCGCCGAGGGGATCGGCGATCGCGCGCACGTCGGCCACGGTGATCAGGCGCGTCGACGTTCCGACGTGAAGCGCGCGCAGGCCGTGGAGCATCGCGTAAGCTTTGTTTAGATGCGAGGTGGGATGGAAGGCGACGTTGACGTTGCGCGCGCGGTCGCACCACGCGCGCAAGGCGATTTGCTGCGCCATCGTACCGGTCGGGAAATAGGCTGCGGCGGCTTTTCCGAGTTCGCGTGCGATCCGCGCTTCGAAGGCGGCTAAGCCCGACGCCACACCCGTCGCTGCGAGTTCGCGCATGATCGTATCGGCGGAACGTGCGTGATGATGCGTGAGCGCGCGAGGCGAGGCGAGGCGCAGGGCTGCGAGATCATCATCGGTCATACGATAGGTATTCGGCGTGCGTCATTACGAGAAATTGGCAGGCGCGAGCGATGTGAGCGCACGATGCAATCCAAATTCGACGCATGGCGAAGGATGGTGACGCCGCGCATGCTTCGCCGCATCGCATGCGGGAAACGTGCGCGCACGGCACGGCGGCTATGGCAGGCGAGGGACTAGCGCGCGCCGAGGACGGGTCACGTGCCGAGCGTCGCGCGTACCGCGTCGACGATGGTGTCGACGTCGAGCGCCATTGTTGCGTCGCCGACGACGAACTCCCATTTCTGCACCTGTGGCACGACGGTCGGCGCGAGCCGTCCGAAGACGAACGTCCCGGTACGCGCGGCGTACGCATGCGCGCGCGCCTCGAGGTCGTCTTTCGCGCCGCGCACGAAGAGGTGAAACGTGTTGGTCTGTGGCGGCGACGGCACGACGTCGATGCCGCCCTGCGCCTCGAGGGCGGCGGCGATCGCGACGGCGCGATCGCGATACGCGCGCATCTTGGGGAAGTTGCGTTCGAAGCCGCGTTCCGCGGAGATCGCGTACGGAGCGATCGTGATCGGGCGGCCGCCGTGGCGGTGCTGCCAAACGCGTGCCTCGGCGATGAAGTCCGCGTCGCCCGCGAGCATCGCGCCCGCGAGGCCGCCGAGGCCCTTGTAGAACGAGACGTAAACGCTATCGAAGAGCGCGGCGATCTCCGCGAGGCTGCGCTCGTAGTACGGCGTCGCTTCCCAAAGGCGCGCGCCGTCGAGGTGCAGGCGGGCGCCCGTGGTGCGTGCCGCATCGCAGAGGGCGACGAGATCGCCCCACGGCGGTAGTTGCGCGCCGATCTCTCGTTGCGGAAGTTCGATCAGGAAGGCGCCGAGCGGATCGACGATGGACGCGACGTCGGCCGCCGCCATGAGACGCGTCGGCGAGCCGACGAGCCGTGCGCGCAAGCCGTGCAACATCGCGTAGCTGCGCGCCTCCCAGATCTCGAGGTGACACGTGGGATGGAAGGCGACCGTTGCGATGCCCGCGCGATCGCACCAAATACGCAGCGCCGCGAGCTGCGCGAGGGTGCCCGTCGGCATGAAGACCGCGGCTTCTTTGCCGAGTTCGCGCGCTATGCGGCCTTCGAACGCCGCGAGCCACGAGCTCGTACCGTAGACGTCGAAGCTCGCGTCCTCCGGCGTGTCTTGGGCGAGTTGCTCGAGCGCGGCGCGCATCGTCGGCTGCGGATGGTGCGTCAGCGCTCGCGGGCAGGCGCGACGCAGGTTGGCGAGTTCGTCGTCGGTCACGCGATGTGCGTTCGCCCCGAGAAAGCGAAACGCTCGCCGGATGTCCGGCGAGCGCGTAGGATGTCGCGACGGTGCGGCGTCCGCCTTCTAGCGGCGCAGACCGAGATCGGCGATGAGCTTGCGGTAACGCTCGAGATCTTTCTTCTGCAGGTAGCCCAGGAGCCGGCGACGCTGACCAACCTGGATGAGGAGGCCACGGCGGCTATGGTGGTCCTTCTTGTGGACCTTGAGGTGCTCGGTGAGCTGATTGATCGACGAGGTCAGGACCGCGATCTGGACGTCGGCCGAGCCGGTATCGTTCGGGCCACGACCGAATTTGGTCGACAGGTCGGTTTTTTGTTCTTTGGTCAGGGGCACAGTCAGGGGATCCTTACTGAGGAAAGTCTCGCTCGGCTCCAGAGTTCGGGCGTGCAGAGACGCGAACGACCGGGGTCGGCGACCGGCGAATCATACCAGACTGCGCCCGGCCCTGCAACGCCTTCGAGGCATGTTGTCCGACTACAATTGCGTAGTCACTTGACTACATAATAGTAGTCGAATAGGCTGTCCTCATGGATGATTTGGCGGGGGCGTCTCTCCTCGGATCGGCGCGCCGCACCGAAATTCTGCAAGCCATCGCGTTGCTCGACGAAACATACGCGCGCGAACTCGCCCGTCTGCTCGGAGCTCCGCTTCTGAGCGTGCAACGCATCGTCGATGCCTTGGAGCGCGACGGTGTCGTCGTAACGCGACTCGTTGGTGTGGAGCGGCGCGTCACGTTCAACCCACGATTCTATGCTGTCAACGAACTCAAAGCGCTCTTACTGCGGCTATCGGATCGAAACGAGCGACTCGGCGAAGCCGTCTACGGATTACGGCGACGTCCACGGCGCAAGGGCAAAGCACTCCCGTGACGATCGGTCGGCGTCGTCGCTGGTCGACGTCGCATATGTCGTCGGCGGCGCCCTCGAAGGTGCCGGAATCCTCGCGGTTCTTACGGGAGGGAGCGCCGCGACGTTTTATTCTGACGCGTATCAATCGCTCGATCTCGATTTCGTCCTCGCCTTTCGAGGCACGTCGAAGACCGTCGTCGCGACGATCGAAAGCCTCGGGTTTGAACGATTAGGTTCGCACTTCGTGCACGCGAGTAGCCCGTATACCCTCGATTTTCCACGCGGCCCGCTCATGATCGGCGGCGACGAAATTCGTTCGTGGTCGACATCGCGCCGCGGCGAGGACACCCTGCACGTGCTGACGCGGACGGATTGCGTCCGCGATCGCCTCGCGGCGTTCTATCACTGGAACGATCGCAGTAGTCTGCGATCCGCAACTGCGGTGACATCTCACGCTACTCCGTGAGTGCGCGCCTCACGAATCGCGTCTCGCAAAGCCGCGAGCGCCGGATCGAGCGCCGTGTCGCGTTCGGCGAGCATCTCGAGGGCGGTGAGTGCGGCCGAAGCCTCGGTCGCATCGAGCAACAGCGGCACGCGATCCGCGAGTTCGCTGTCGAGTCGTTCGATCGCGCGTTTGGCCATGTTGGCTTGGCCGAACGAATAGGCGTGATGGCTCGCGTTTCCCAGCAGCTCGAGTTCGGAGACCAGAAACGCGCGGTAGTCGGAGAGCATGAGTTCGGGCTTCGCCTCCGCAAACGGGGCGCCATGTCGAAGTTCGTCTCGGTGGCGCAGGTCGCCGATATCCCTCCGGGCGAGTCGCGCGCCTACGTCGTCGGCGATCGTGAGATCGCGGTGTTCAACGTCTCAGGCACGTTGCACGCCATCGAAAACGCCTGCCCCCATCAGGGCGGGCCGCTCGCCGAAGGCTGGATCGAAGGCAACATCGTGACGTGTCCGTGGCACGCGTGGTGCTTCGACGTGACGACGGGCGCGATGACGCTCGGCGGTTATACGTCGGTCGATGCGTTCGACGTGCGCATCGAGGGAACGACGGTCGAAGTCGCGGCCGACCCGCGAATGTAGCGCGCGCCCGGCAGATCCGTCGCGTCGCGGCAACCGCTGACGAAGAGCGCGATTCGATACCCGGCGACGAACTGCGCGATCGCTCCGGCCACCGCTTCGGCAGATCGCGTGGCGGGCTCGAGAAACGGCAGGCCCGCTCCGGCGACATCCGCGCCGACGGCGATCGCCTTGGCGACGTCGACGCCCGTGCGGATGCCGCCGCTTGCGATGATGATCGCGTGGGGAAATGCCACGCGCAGCGTCTCGGTCGCTTCGGCCGTGGGATAGCCCCAATCCGCGAACGTTTCGGCGAGCGCCTCACGTGCGGGATCGCCCGCGCGCCGGCCCTCGACCCGCGCCCACGACGTCCCACCGGCCCCCGCGACGTCGATCGCCGCGACGCCCGCATCGAGCAAACGCCCGGCCGTTCGCACAGAAATGCCCGACCCGACGCTCTTTGTGATGACGGGAACGTCGAGTCGCCGACAGACTTCCGCGATGCGCGGGAGTAGCATCCGAAAATTTGTGTCGCCGTGCGGCTGCAACGCTTCCTGCAGCGGATTGAGATGCAGGTACAGGCCGTTCGCGCCGATGCTCTCGACGAGGCGCGCGGCGTCTTCGGCGGTTACGCCATAGTTGAATTGTACGGCACCGATGTTTGCAAACAGGACGACGTCCGGCGCGACGTCGCGTACGCGATACGTCGGCAAGAGCGATGCGTCTGCGAGCGCCGCGCGCTGACTCCCGAGCGCGAGCGCCACACCCGCCGCGCTCGCCGCGATCGCGAGATTTTCGTTGATCGCGCGCGCGCGCTCGGTACCGCCGGTCATCGACGAGATCAGCAGCGGGGCGCGCAGGCGGAAGCCCAGGAACTCGACCGACGTCTCGACGTCTTCGAGCGCGAATTCCGGGAGCGCTTCGTGTCGCAGGCGCACGCAAGCGAAGCCGGTGTCGAGCGCCGAAGCGACGTCTTCTTCCAAACAGATATCGAGGTGTCGCGATTTGCGCGCCTCGATCGCGCTCGCCGCGGGCGTACTATCCACTATGGGCGAACCGTGTCGCTTCGATGATGCACAATTCCTATCGTTCGAGAGCGTGATGATGCCAGAGGAAACGCCAGCTTGGGACGGACGCACGGGCACGGCCGGTGGTTCGCAATTCGCTGTGGCGGTGCGCGCACTCGTGGAGCGCGCGGGCCTGTCGGTCGTCGATTTCGCGCGCGCCGGTGAGATGGAGATACCGCACGTCGAGGCGATTCTCGCAAGCGAAAGCCGTGCGACGGCGGCGGACCTCGCGCGGTTCGCGCGCACGCTGAAGCTGCGCGCCATCGAATTCATGCAGCAAGCCAACCTTCTCTCGCTCGAAGTCTACGCGCACGGCCTCGATCCACTGTACTTCCTTCCTGAAGGCATGGTCCGTAAGGACGCTCGCATCTACATGCGCGAGATCAACCCGCGTCACGCGGTGCCGGAACGCGACATGCTCGTGCGGAACCCCACGCTCAAAGCATTGCTCGCCGACGAACTGCTCGACGACCTCGGGAAGCTCGAAGTGGAATTAACGTATCTGTTGCGAGCGGCCGTTCAACAGACCGGAGGAACCTTGTGAACTCAGCCGTCGTATGGCGCGGGTTAAAAGTATCCGCGCTGACCGTCGTAATCGCGCTGGCCGGTTGTGCCGAACGCAGCTTCACCCCCGCGGCCCCCATTGCGTCGCCGGCGACCGCAACTCCAACGCTCGCCACCGTGCGCTACACGGCCGTCGGCGCCAGCGACGCCGTCGGATACAACGCGTCCGTGCCGTGCGCGAACCCGCCGGCCATCGCCGTCCCGACATGCCCCGGTGGCACCGGTTACGTGCCGCTGGTCGCGAAAGCGCTCGCCGCGAACGGTGCGCCCGTCATCCTCAACGATCTCGGCATCTCCGGAGCCGTGATCGGCCCCGATATCCTCGCACTCGCCAACCGGTACGGAAGTCAAGGATCGGCCGCGCCGTGTATGCCGCGCACGGGCAACGACGTCATTCCCGCCGACTTCATTACGAACGAACTTCCGCAACTCACCGGCAACGAGACGGTCGTGACGATTTTCGCGGGCGGCAACGACACGAATGCGATCGTCAATGCGGCCGCCTGTCAGGCGGCGGGCGGCGCGAGTCAGGCGGCGATCACGCAATTCTTGACGGCGCAGATTACCGCGTTCGGTAACGATTTCCGCATGCTCGCACTCGCGATCCATGCGAAAGCACCGAGCGCGAAGATCGTCATCGCGAACCTGCCCAATTTCGCCGGCATCCCGGTCGCGCAACAGGCCGCGCTCGCGGCGGCGCGGCCGCTGCTCCAGGCGGTGTCCGTCGGCATCGATACCAACGTCTACCAGCCGGCCGCCACGATGTTCGGCATCCCGGTCGCCGATCTGCTCTGCGATCCGAGATCCTATCTGACGTCGAATTTCTTCCCCGGACCGCTCGCTGATGGATTCCATCCCAACGACGCGGGCTACGCGGCATTGGCGGCGGCGCTCGTGGCGCAAATCAACGCAACGAATCCGACGTTGCCGCAAACGTCCTGCCCGCAGATGACGCTCGCGGGTAGCGGTCGCACGCCGTTGGCAGGCGCGATCCCGAGCTTCGACCGCCGCTAGCGCGCGGCCGCGGGACCGCCCGTCTGCGCCGAACGGGAATGCTCCCGCGGCCCCGTGAACTTCGTGCGCCATGCAATCAGGGATCGAAGGCAAGCGCATCGCCGCGCTCATTGGTGATGGATTCGAAGAGGCGGAACTCGTCGAGCCGCGCCGCGTGCTCGAAGACGCGGGAGCGATCGTTACGATCGTCGGGCTCGACGACAAGGCGAAGACGAAGATCCGCAGCAAGCGCGGATTCGACGACGGCGCGGGTGCGAAAGCGGAAGAAGTCGTCGCCGATTGCACGGCGGAAGACTTCGACGGCCTGCTGATCCCCGGCGGTTTTTCGCCCGACAAATTGCGGGCCAATCGCGAAGTGCAGCGCTTCGTCAAGGAATTCGATACCGCGAAGAAGCCGATGTTCGCGATCGGCCACGGCGCACACGTGCTCATCAGCGCGCAGGTCGCGCGCGGCCGCACCATGACGGGTTCGCCATCGATCTCCGACGATATCCGCAACGCCGGCGGCCTCTTCCGCGATCAGCCGACGGTGCAGGACGGTCACTGGATCACGACGCGCGGCATGACCGACATGGTGCTCTTCAACCGCGCGATGGTCGAGAAGCTTTCGACGGCGGTTTCACAGCCGGTCTGATTCGCGCGACGCGGTGGCCGACGTTCGCGTCGCCTGGCCGAAGGGGTTAAAGAAACGGCTCGTAAAGCGCGAGCCATGAGCAGACGGTTTCTCTACGCCCTCGCGGCGTTCGCAATGCTCGTCTCGATGGCATCGCCGACACGCGCCTCGACGGCTCACGTTTTGCGGTGGACGGACGGGATGGACGTCGCGACGCTTGATCCGCTGCTCGCGACGAGTAGCAACGTCAACCGCCTCTCCGAGTTCACGATGGCCTATCTGGTTCGCGTAAATGCCAAGGGCGAAGCCTTGCCGGAAGTGATCGAGACCGTTCCGTCACCGGCAAATCACGGCATCAGCCGCGACGGCAAGACGATCACGTATCGCTTGCGACACGGCGTGAAGTGGAGCGACGGGGCGCCGTTCGATGCCGACGACGTCGCGTATTCGCTCGCGTCCTCGCCGACAAGGACAATCTCATCGCCGACCGCAGCGCCTACGAACGGATTGCGAGCTTCGACGAGCCGAATAAATATACGATCGTCGTGCACCTTAAAGAAGCGTACGCGCCCTTCGTCGTCCGCGCGTTCACGTCGGCCGAACTCGGGTGCCTGCTTCCCAAACACATTCTCGGTCCCGGCACCAATATCAATAAAGCACCGTACAATGCGCTACCGGTCGGCATCGGGCCGTTCCGCTACACGGCCTTCCGTCGCGGCGACGCCATCGAGATGGAAGCCAATCCGAACTATTTTGGTGGAACGCCGAAACTGCGTAAGATCGTGTACAAGATCATCACGAATGACAACACTGTCTTCACCGAACTGCAGACGGGCGAAGTCGATCTTTGGGAAGCGGTCGGTGGCACGTTCGCTGGCCGTGTCCGAGCCTTGCCGAACGTTACCGTCACGACCGCTCCATCGCTCTTCGTTTCGGGCGTCTACCTCAACCTCACGTCTCCGGCGCTTACAGACGTCGTCGTGCGGCGAGCGCTGCGCCTCGCGACGGATCGCCGGTTCCTCTTCGAGAAGATCGCCTATGGGGTCGGGACGCTTTCCGAATCGGTCGTCGCGCCGTCGACCGACGGTTATGCGGATTTGCCGCGCGCACCCTACGATACGGCCGCAGCGAATCGGCTCCTCGACGCGGGCGGTTGGACGCGCGGCGCGGACGGCATTCGCGCGAAGAACGGCATCCGGTTAACGCTGACGGTCGCCATGCCCGCGGGCTATCCGCCCTCTGCGCAAACTGCCGAATTGCTGCGGGTTTACTGGGCGAAGATCGGCGTCGAGGTCGCGCAGAAGGCCTATGCATCGGGACAATTCTTCGCACCCGCGAGTGAGGGCGGGATCTTGCAGACCAGCCACTTCGACGTCGCACTCTTCTCCTATGCGGGCAGTGCATTCGCCGATATTCGCGATGGATTCGGCTGTGATTACCGTTCGCCCAAGGGCTTTAACTCATCGCAATATTGCGATCCTGCCGTCGACACTGACGTCGCGCGATACGTCGCGACATTCGATGCGAAAAAACGCAAGGCGATCGCGGCACGTTTCCAGCAGCGTGTCGACGACGACGTACCCTCGATCGTCACCTACGTGCGCTCTTTCGCCTACGCGTTCACGCCGCAACTACGAAATTTCCATCCGTCGGCATTCGGAACCCAAGATCTCATCGATCTCGATCTCGTGCCGTGATCAGGCGGGCGTCATCTCCGGCAGCGGATCGTAGCGTGCCAGTGTCTCGCCGAACGCACGGAGCGCGAAAAATCCGATGACGATTGCGACGGCGGCCGCGATCCGCGCGGCGTGCGGGGTCGACAGCGTTGCGAGCGTTGCGATGACGGACGCCGCGCCGAACGCAATGGCGACGTAGAACGTCCGATCGCGGCCGTCGCGAAAGATCGCCGACAACGCAATGAGTGTCGCGAGTTCGACGACGCAGCCTGCGATGGCGAAGCGTTCGATGCCGATCGGAACGCCGCGTACGGCCGCACCGACCGCGTAGCCGATCGGCAACGCGAGCGCGGCGAGCGACGGGGCGATCGCGTGCGCGCGCGCGAGTTGTCGGCCGAACAGCGGTACGGAGAAAAAACCCACGCGCCGCAGCGACGCAACGTGCTGCCCTTCGAGTGCCGTCGCGATCGCGAGCGCCGCAAGCGCCCCGAGCGCGACGAGAGCCGAACGACCGAAGCCCGGGGCGAAAATGTATGCGAGGATCGCAACGATCACGGCCTGCGCGCACCAGTCGAAAGCGAAGCGCCGATCCAGGTGCCGCCGTACGATCGCGAAGGTCGCGCGCGTTTCGTTCACGCGTCGCGCACACACGCGACGATGAGACTCGCATCGTTCGCGAGCGATCGAACGCGCTCGACGAACGATGGCGGCGGCCGATCGAGCACGACGAGCGACACGTCGGCTACCAGCGCGAGCGCGACCGCACGAGCGTAGGCGGCTTCGCGCGGCTCTGGCCCGTCGCTGGCCGGCGCGTGCACCGAAAAGGCGGCCAGCACGGACGTCGCGCGGTCACGGGCCGTGGCGCGCTCGAGGTCCCAGCATTCCGCGCGAAACGCGATCTCGCACGCGAACGAGTGCGCGTCTCCCACGAAGCCCGCGGCATCGACGAAGCCGACGCGTCGCTTCGCCTGCGGCGGCTGCAAGCGCGTGTCGTAATCGCCGATGAGGATCGTGCCGTGCGTTGGCCGCACGATCGCGCCGCATAGCCGTGCTGTCAGGGACGCGGCGAACGGTGTCGGCTGCTGGATCGTCGCGAGCGCGCTCGAGGGGAGCACGAGCGAGAACGACTCGACGAGGTCGACGCCTTGTCGCACGAAACGCACGTCCGACGCGCGTAATGCATCGGCGCGAGCATGCGTCAACGCGGCCCCTGCCCGCGGCTCAGCGGACGCGCGCGAGACGGGCGTTCGGGCGCTCCGGGCGGCCGACTTTGTGACATTCCGTCCACGCGCCGTCGCGCTGGATCGCGACGATGTCGGCCGTGAAATCGAAGCGACCGGTGCCCTCGAAGAACGCGCTGCCCACGGCATATGCATCGACCGGTACATCCTCGTCTTCGAAGAGGCGGATCTTCTTGGCATCGAAGCCGCCGCTCGCGACGATCTTCACGTCGCGGTATCCGTGTGCGTCGAGGGCGCCACGCACGTTGCGCACGAGTTGTGGGACGACGCCCGTCGGCACGAACGTCCCCATCTCGGACCACAGCGATGTGTCGACGAGAGTGCCCGAGGTATCGAGCCGCACGCCCCACAGCCGCGAGCCCAGCGCCTGAGCGACCGCGACGCTCGTCGCGACGCAATCGTTGTCGAAGTCGACGAGCGAGATCACGTGCACGTCCGGATCGATGTACTGGGCGAACTTCTGCGTCGCGAGCACGGTATCGCCGCCGTACGCCGCGATGAGCGCGTGCGGTACCGTGCCCATCCCGCGCGAGCCCCACCACTCCGCATTTGCATCGGTCGATACGCCGAGCGCGCCCGAGATATACGCCGCGTATCCGTCGCCGGTTTGCATCTGGTGGTGGTCGTAGCGCGCGGGGAAGAACAGCACTTCTTTGCCGTCGGCCGCCGCAACGATCTCGCGCGCGTTGGTCGCGATCCGCGTACGGCGCGAAAGGACGCCGAGATAGGTCGTTTCGAGGTGAGCGAAGAGCGTGTAATCGCCCTCGATCGTAAGGACCGTTTCGAACGGCGCGATCTCGTCGCCGTCGTGTAACGCCCGGACATCGAGTGCGTCCCAACCATCGATCCACGCTCCGTCCGGTGCGAAGGAGCCGCTGCAGAGCCGCAAGATCGCGAGCGCTTCGTCGATTCCGCAGAGCACCGACCGGTTGCGCTGGAAAACTTGCATGCGCACGTGCGCGCGATTGCCGTCGCGTTCGAGAATCTCGCGCGCGCGATTGAAGTACGTGTCGGAATAATAGCCCGCGCGCATTTTCTCCACGGGCAGATTGAAGACGGAGGAAGGCAGGCGCTCGACGCGGAGCATGGGACGTTCGTACGGATTCGACGAATCGTCGACCTCTCGTGAGAACGTTATCGAATGCCGAAATTGCGCGGACGCTCAAAGAAATTCGGACGCTCATGGAGTTCGCGGGCGAACCGTTCTTCAAATTCATGGCATACGAACGTGCCGCGGAAACCCTCGAGAACGCGGCGCCTGCCGCCGGCCTCATTGCATCGGGCGCCTTGCAAGGCTTGCCCGGAATCGGAAAGACGATCGCGGCGCGCATTGCGGAGCTGCTCGATACGGGCACGATCGCCTACCGTGACGAACTCGCCGCACGCTACCCGCCGACGCTCATCGACGTGCTCGGCGTCCAAGGCATCGGCATGAAGACCGCGCAGACGCTGTTTCGCGAACAAGGCATCGCATCGCTCGCCGATCTCGAACGCGCCGTCGATGCGGGTTCGCTCGATGGCGTCGCGCGGTTGGGAAAGAAATCGATCGAAAATATCAAGCGCGGCATCCTCGCGCACAAGGGCCGCGGCACGCGAACGCCGCTCGGGCGCGCGTTGCCGCTCGCGCGGTCCATCGTCGCGTACATCGAAGCCGGCGGTAAGGCGCAGAACGTCGCGATCGCGGGATCGGTGCGTCGTAACGAAATCACGGTCGGCGATATCGACATCATCTGCACCTCGGACGAACCGGGCGACGTGATCGCCCGTTTCGTAAAATGGGAACGCGCGGAAGCCGTGCTCGCCGAAGGCATCACCAAAGCGTCGATCTGGCTCGCCGGTGGTCTGCAGATCGATCTGCGCGTGCTGCCGGAAAGCATGTACGGCAATCTGCTGCAGCACTTCACGGGCTCGCGCGAGCACAACATCCAACTGCGCGAGTATGCGGTGCGCAAGGGTTTGCGCGTGAGCGAGAACGGGATTCTCGACGTCGCGACGGGCGAGAACACGACGTGCCGGACCGAGCGTGACGTGTACGCGACGCTCGGTTTACCGTACGTTGCGCCGGAGATGCGGCTCGGCGTCGGCGAACTCGACGCGGCGCTTGCCGGAACGCTTCCCGTTCCGGTCGCACTTGGCGACTTGCGCGGCGATTTTCACATGCACTGCACGTGGAGCGACGGCGCCGATACGCTCGAGGCGATGATCGCCGCGGCCGCAGCGCGCGGATATGCGTATCATTCGATCTCGGACCACTCGTGGGGGCGCGGCGCGATGGGCCTCGATCCCGCGGAATTGCGCGCCCAGGCCGCACGCGCGCGCGAGATCGGCGAGCGCCACGGAATCGTGACGCTGTGTTCGTCGGAGGTCGATATCAAGATCGACGGATCGCTCGACTTCGACGATGCGATCCTGCGCGAACTGGATATCGTCGTCGCGAGCGTGCACGACGGCACGAATATCTCGCGTGAGGCGATGACGGCGCGGCTCGTTCGCGCGTGTGAGAACCCGTACGTCACGATCATCGGTCATCCCACGGGCCGTCACGTCGAATCGTTTCCCGGATACGAATTCGATTACGATGTCGTCTTTGCGGCGGCGGCACGCACGGGGACGGCACTCGAGATCGACGGTCAACCGGGGCGGCTCGATCTCCCGAGCGCGCTCGCACGTCGCGCGCGCGAATTCGGCGTTACCTTCGCACTCGACAGCGACGCGCATGCGTCGGGTCATCTCGCCAACGTCGAGTACGCGGTCGGGCAAGCGCGTCGTGCGTGGATCACGGCGGCCGAAGTGCTCAACGCCCGTCCGCTTGTGGGCGTTCGCGAATTCGTCGCCGCAAAGCGAACCGCCGCCGCGACGTAGACGTCGCGGCGGCGGCTGGTTCGTGCGGCTCCGTGCGTTACTTGAAAAGCTTGGCGGCGTTGATCAGCGTCCGCGTTATTCCCCAGACGAGCGGGATGCCGACGAGCGCCCACGAGAGCACGAGCGGGACCGTGTTGGCGTCGGTCGTGGTATTCTGCTTTGCCATGCTTACGACCGCGCTTCCGCGAGCGAGCCCGACGGAACGTAGCTTTTTTCGTTGATCTGCGTGACCAGCATGTTGCACACGAAGCCGACCACGAGCAAACCCGCCATGATGTACATCGTGACCGAATAGGCATCGGCCTTGGCGACGCCGTGCGTGATCTGGTAATCGCGAATGTAGTTCACGAGTACCGGACCCGCAACGCCCGCTGCGGACCATGCGGTGAGGAGCCGACCGTGGATCGCGCCGACATTGATGGTTCCGAAGAGGTCTTTGAGATAGGCGGGAATCGTCGCGAAGCCGCCGCCGTACATGCTCAAGATGATCGCATACGCGAGGATGAAGAGCGGTAGGTTTCCGGCTTTGCCGATCGACGGAATCGACGCGTACAGCGCGATGCCGAGCGCGAAGAAGATCGCGTAGGTCGTCTTGCGGCCGATGAAGTCGGAGGTCGACGCCCAGATGATGCGTCCGCCCATGTTGAAGATGCTCAGCAACCCGACGAAGCCGGCGGCGACCGCGGCCGACGTCTTGATCTGCGCGGGATCGGCGTGCGGAAATTTGCCGGGGAACATCTCTTGGATCATCAGCGATGCCTGACCGAGCACACCGATACCGGCGGTGACGTTGAGAAAGAGCACGAGCCACAGCAGATAGAATTGCGGCGTCTGCACGGCCGCACCGACGAGCACGTTGCGCGTCGTGATCATCTTACCGCCGACGGTACTGGGCACGAAGCCCGCGGGCGCCCAGCCCTCGGCGGGCACGCGCACGATGAACGCGCCGACCATCATGAACGCGAGGTAGATGACGCCCATCGTGAGCATCGTCGCGGCGACACCGCTATGCGTCGGCGTACCGTACGACTTCATCAGGTTGACCGCGAGCGGAGCGCCGATGAGCGCGCCGCCGCCGAAGCCCATGATCGCCGTGCCGGTCGCGAGGCCGGGTCGATCCGGAAACCACTTGATCAGCGTGGAGACGGGCGAGATGTAGCCGATTCCCAGCCCCATTCCGCCGACGACGCCGTATCCGAGGAAGACGAGCGGTAAGAGGTGCAGCGCGACGCCGGCACCAGCGATGAGCAGGCCGCCGCTAAAGAGCAACGCGGCGGTGAACATCGATTTGCGCGGTCCGACGCGCTCGACCCACTTGCCGCCGAACGCCGCCGAAAGGCCGAGGAAGACGATCGCGAGACTGAAGATCCAGCCGATGTCGGTGATCTTCCAATCGCCCGGCGCGGGATCGGCAATACCGAGTAACATCGACATCGGTTTGCTGAAGACGCTAAACGCGTATGCCTGACCGATGGCGAGGTGGATGCACAGGGCCGCGGGCGGAACTAACCAGCGACTAAATCCCGGGGCGGCGACCGAATGGGACCGGTCGAGAAAATCTTCGCTCAATGTAAAGCCTCTCTACGAGAACGAACGCCTCGGCAAGACATTTGTTCAGACAACACTTGTCGCGAAAACGTTACGCTCGTTAAGGGTCGTGCCTACGGCGGCCATGCGATCGTCCCTCTCGCATTGTAATGGAACGTTTTGTTAGTACGTCAGTAGCGTGCGTCGCGAAGCGCGCGCGGCAGCGAGATGTAGCGGACGTCACCCGGGGTGATGCACGCCGCTGTCGAGCCGCGCTCGGGCTCGCGACGCATCACGTAGACGTCGTGGTCGCGTGAGAGGACGTGCATCTGGCCGCGCGCCAGTTCGCGCGTTACCTCGGGATCGATCTCATCGTGAAAGTACCCGTTGGGATAAGCGACGCGGAACGCCGCGTAACGCGCAGACGGGCAGAAGAACACCGTCGCGAGCGGATACCGCGCCGCGACGCGAGCGAACCATTCGTCGTGCATCACGACGGGCGCGTCGCGCGGGATCGCCGCGAGTCCGGCTTCGACGCCGTCGTGCGGCGCGGCCGGTCGCAAGTAATGCGCGACGTGCATCGGGTTGAACGGCGTGACGAGCACGAGCCCGCACAGGACGAGTGCCGCGCGACCGAAGCGCGTCGCACGAACGTGGGCGCGTTCGCGTTCGAAATGCACGAGTACCGCGATCGCCGCGAGCACCAGCCACGGCGCGAAGATCGCGGCGTAATGCGAGCCCATGCGCCACGCGATCGGATCGCTCGAGAGGAGCACGATGCCTAATCCCGGCAGCGCGAGCAGCGTCCATGGCGTGAAGAGCGGGAGGAACGCGAGCGGTACGAACGCTTCCAAGACATACGTCAGGCGCCCGAGCGTCGCGAACGAGCGCACGTTCGCCGGATGCATCGCGAGTGCGACGAGCACCGCGACGGGGCCGTGCGCAAAGGGGTATTCGTAGAAGCGCGACGGTTGCCACGGCCCGACGCGCGGGATGACGACGAACGCGTACACGCACAGCGCCGCGACGTTGAGCGCCGCGAGTCCGAGGCCCGCGACGGCGAGCCGTTCGGGCTCGCGAGGCGTCCCGACGAGCAAACCGTCGTCGCGGATGCGCGTGACGTCGCGCGACGCGAAGCCGATGACGGCGAAGACGATCCCCACGATCGCGAGCACGATGCACGCTTCTTCGCGCACGAGCGCCGATGCGAGGGCGAGCGCGGCAAACGCGCGCCAGCGTGCACGTTCCGCCGCCCACACGAGTCCCAGCGCGAGCGCGGGATAGAACGCGATCTCGTGAAATTCCGTGAACGCGACGGCCGCGAGCGGCGGATAGAGCAGCGCGAGCGATGCGTAGGTGGCCGCGCGTTCCTCATCGACGTAGGCGCGCGCGATGCCGTACAGCGGGAAGGCCGCGAGGCCGACGAGCACGACCTGCGCGATCTGCAGCGC
>JAABUX010001501.1_pt1 | contig 35126 bp, 37 predicted proteins | sample 5561851 | NCBI WGS metagenome assembly JAABUX01 (sample SAMN10711883, study PRJNA513361) | rock metagenome | isolation source: Antarctica rocks | place: Antarctica: Victoria Land, Richard Nunatak red sandstone | collected 2016-01-03
CGCGGCCGCCTACGCCGCCGCACTCGGCATGAACGAGCACGTCGAGAAGCTGAAGGGCATCGTGGCGGACATCTACAAGGGCGACAAATTCGCCAGCAAGCTCGGCGAGAAGCTCGCTAAAGTCGCCACCCAAGCCGCCTAGCCTTCGATAAGGCCCTCTCCTTTCGGGAGAGGGAGAGGCGCCGGGAGGGGTGTCGGATCCAGATCCTTGACCCCACCCGCCCCCTTTCGACATAAACCACCCATGGTCCGACCGTCCCGCGCGCGAATTACCTGCCCGGCCTCCTGATCCAGAGGCCGCAACTTCGCGCATGTCATCACCGACCAGGGACTCCGCTATGAGCGACCAAACCGACTACCGCCCGACCGTCTTCCTGCCCAACACGCCGTTCCCGATGCGCGGCGACCTGCCGAAGCGCGAGCCCGACCTGCTCGCCCGCTGGGACCGCATCGGCCTGTGGCAGCGCACGACCGACGCCATGCGGGGCCGCCCCCGCTTCGTCCTGCACGACGGCCCGATCTACTCCAACGGCAACCTGCACATCGGCCACGCGCTGAACCGCATCCTCAAGGACGTGATCATGCGCGCCCACCGCATGGCCGGCGAGGATGCGCCCTACATCCCCGGCTGGGACACGCACGGCCTGCCGATCGAGTGGAAGGTCGAGGAGGAATACCGCAAGACCGGCCGCGACAAGGACGCCGTCCCGGTGCTCGACTTCCGCGACGAGTGCCGCCGCTACAGCCAGCACTGGCTCGACGTGCAGACCGCAGAATTCATCCGCCTCGGCGTGACCGGAAGCTGGGCAGAGCGCTACGCCACCTTCGATGTCGGCTCCGAAGCCGCCATCGCCGCCGAGATCGGCAAGTTCCTCATGAACGGCGCGCTCTACCGCGGCCTGCGCCCGGTCATGTGGAGCCCGGTCGAGAAGACCGCGCTGGCCGAAGCCGAGATCGAATACCATGACCGCACCAGCGACACCGTCTTCGTCCGTTTTCCGGTCATCGAAGCCCCCTCTTGCGAAATCGCCCCCTCTTGCGGAATCAAGGACGAGCGCCTGCGCGACGCGTCGGTCGTGATCTGGACCACCACGACCTGGACCCTCCCCGGCAACCGCGCCATCGCCTACGGCCCGGCCATCGACTACGCCCTGGTCCATGTCGGCACCGTCGCCGACGGCTCTCTCGCCCGGCCCGGCGAGCGCCTCCTGATCGGCCTGCCGCTCCTGCCCGACGTGCTCAAGGCCGCCGGCATCGCGACCCATCACGTCGACCACGTCTTCCACGGCGCCGACCTCGCCGGCCTCGTCTGCCGCCACCCGCTCCGCGGCAAAGGCTACGATTACGACGTCCCCCTGCTGCCGGCCGACTACGTCACCACTGACCAGGGCACCGGCTTCGTCCACACCGCCCCCTCCCACGGCGCCGAAGACTTTGTATTGGGCCAGGAATACGGCCTCGAGGTCCCGGAGACCGTGCAGGGCGACGGCACGTATTCGCCCTGGGTCCCGCTGTTCGCCGGGCTGCACGTGTTCAAGGCGTCCAAGCCTATCTCCGACGCGATCGAGGCGGCTGGCGGCCTCCTCGCGCGCGGCACGCTGCACCACTCCTACCCGCATAGCTGGCGCAGCAAGGCTCCGGTGATCTACCGCGCCACGCCGCAATGGTTCATCGCGCTCGACGGCGAGGGCCGCATCCGCGAAAAAGCCCTCGAAGCGATCGACCAGACCGCCTTCATCCCCGAAGCCGGCCGCAACCGCCTCGCCTCCATGGTCGCCGGCCGCCCCGACTGGTGCATCAGCCGCCAGCGCGCCTGGGGCGTTCCGATCCCGGTCTTCGTCGACAAGCGCACCGGCGAGCCGGTCCGCGACCCGGCCGTGCTCGACCGCATCGTCACCGCTTTCGAGGTCGAGGGCGCCGACGCCTGGTATCGCTCCCCGCCCGAACGCTTCCTCGGATCCAATGGAGTGGGGGACCGCCACCCCGACGACTACGAACAGGTGATGGACATCGTCGACGTCTGGTTCGAGAGCGGCAGCACCCACGCCTTCGCCATGGAAGCCCGCGGCGAGGGCTGGCCGGCCGACCTCTACCTCGAGGGCAGCGACCAGCATCGCGGTTGGTTCCAGTCGAGCCTGCTCGAAGCCGTCGGCACCCGCGGCCGGGCCCCGTTCCGCGCCGTGCTCACCCATGGCTTCGTGCTCGACGAGAACGGCCGCAAGATGAGCAAGTCGCTCGGCAACGTCACCGCGCCGCAGGAAGTCACCGACAAAATGGGCGCCGACATCCTGCGCCTGTGGACCATGAATTCCGACGTCAACGAGGACCTGCGGATCGGCCCCGAGATCCTCAAGCAGCAAGCCGAACTCTACCGCCGCCTGCGCAACACGCTGCGCTGGCTGCTCGGCGGCCTGGCCGGGTTCGACGCGGCAGAGCGCCTGCCCGAAGCCGACCTGCCCGAGCTGGAGCGCTGGGTCCTGCATCGCATGTCCGAGCTCGACGCCCGCATCCAGGCCGCGCTCGCCTCGCACGACTGGACCGGCGTCTACCCCGAGCTGCATGCGTTCTGCTCGGCCGACCTGTCCGCGTTCTACTTCGATATCCGCAAGGACATCCTGTATTGCGACGCCGCGGCCAGCACGCGGCGGCGGGCCGTGCGGACGGTGCTGGACACGCTGCATCGATGCCTGACCGCCTGGCTCGCGCCGGTGTTGTGCTTCACGGCCGAGGAAGCCTGGCTCGCCCGCTTCCCTTCCGAGGACGGCAGCGTCCACCTCGAACCCTTCCCCGCCCTGACCGCCGCCTGGCGCGACCCGGCGCTCGCCGAGCGCTGGACCCGGCTGCGCGCCATTCGCGGCCAGGCCACCACCGCCCTCGAACAGGCCCGCGCCGATAAAATGATCGGCTCCTCGCTGCAGGCCGCGCTCGCCCTCCCGGCCGGCTTCCTCGCCGAACTCGGCGCCGACGACTGGGCCGAGATCGCCATCGTTTCCCATGTCGCGCCCGGCGAGCGCCTCGCCGTCACCCGCGCGCCGGGCGAGAAATGCGCCCGCTGCTGGCGAGTGCTGCCCGAAGTCGGCCAGGGCGCCGGCCACGCCCCGCTTTGCCGCCGCTGCGAAGCCGTGGTCGACGCCATGCCCGTCGGCGAACGGCGCGCAGCGGAATGATCCGCCTCGGACTGCTCGCCCTGCTGTTCGTCCTGGCCGCCGACCAGGGCAGCAAATGGTGGGTGCTCAACACCCTCGGCCTGCCGAACGTGCACTCGATCAGCGTGCTGCCCGGGCTCAATCTGACGATGGTCTGGAACCAGGGCGTGACTTTCGGCCTGCTGCACCAGGACGGGCCCCAAGGCGCCTGGATCCTGGCCGCGGTCGCGCTCGCGGTCGTCGTGTTCCTGGCCATCTGGATCGCGCGCACCAACCGCGCCCTGCTCGCCGTCGCGCTCGGAGCCATCACCGGCGGCGCGATCGGCAACGTGCTCGACCGGCTCCGCTTCGGCGCCGTCGCCGACTTCATCCATCTGCACGCGATGGGCTACTCCTGGTACGTCTTCAACGTCGCCGATGCCGCCATCGTCTGCGGCGTCATCGTCCTGATGGTCGACGGCCTCCTGCCGACCCGCCCGACCTTGCAGGGCCCGGCCCTGCGGCAGTAGAACCGGGCGCATGACCAAACGATTGCGGATCGCTGCCCTCATCGGCGTGCTCGGCCTCGGCGCTTGCAGCGGCGACGAGCTGACCAGGACCTTTGGCCTTACCCGCGACGCTCCGGACGAGTTCCAGGTGACCACGCGCGCACCGCTCTCCATGCCGCCCGACTACACCCTGCGTCCGCCGCAGCCCGGCGCCAGTCGGCCGCAGGAACTCACCGCGCGCCAGCAGGCCGAAGCCGCCCTCGTGCCCGACGCGGTCAACGCCACGTCCCAGCGCGGCCCGCTGTCCCCGGGCGAACGATCGCTCCTCGCCGCTTCCGGCCAGGCCGCGCCCGCCGGCATCCGCACCGAGATCAATCGCGAAGCCTCCCTCGATTCGCGCAGCCACAGCTTCGTCGACCGCCTGATGTTCTGGCGCGCCTCGCCGCCCGCCGGCACCGCCGTTGACCCGGTGCGCGAAAGCCAGCGCCTGCGCCAGAACGCCGCCCTCGGCCAAGCCACCGAAAGCGGCGACACCCCGATCATCCAGCGCCACCGCTCAGGCTCGTTCCTCGGCCTGTTCTGATCCCAAGGCTGCAAATTATGAGGCTCCTCCGTGCCGCCCTCCTTGTTCTTCCAGCGCTGACGTCCGTCGCCATGGCCCAGTCCCGGCTGCCGACCATCCCGCCCGACCAATACGACGCGCAGCAAAAAAAGGCGGCCGAGGACTTCCTCACCGCCCGCAAGACCCCGGTGTTCGGCCCGTTCGAGCCGCTGATGTATTCGCCCGAGGTCATGAGCCTCGCCCGTTCGATGGGCGACTACCTCCGCTACCACTCCGCCATCGGCAACACGCTCTCCGAACTCGTCATCCTGGTCACCGCCCGCAACTGGACGCAGGATTTCGAGTGGTATGTGCACGCCCCGATCGCGGCCAAGGCCGGCATCAAGCCCGAGATCATCGCCGCCATCCGCGACGGCCGCCGCCCCGACGGCATGAACGACGACGAGACGCTCGTCTACGACTTCACCCACGAACTCCAGCAGACCCGCCGCGTCTCCGACACGACCTGGGCCCGCGCCGAGAAGCGCTTCGGCAAGCCCGCCCTGGTCGATATGGTTGGCATCAGCGGCTACTACACGTTCCTGGCCATGCAGTTGAACGCGGCCCGCTACGAACTCCCCAAGGAGGCCGCGAAACTCCCCCGCCTGCCGGAGGAGTAGCGCGCCGTCAGGCCGCGTCGGCGAGCGCCACCCCGCACGCATCGAACGTCGCGAACAGCTTGGCGCGCAGCTCAGGCGTGAGCTTGGTGTGCGGCGGGCGCGTCGTTTCCCACTCGGGGTCGCCGGTGTGGCGTGCGACGAGGCATTTCAGCCCAGGAATCAGCGGCGCCGACGTGACCGCGCCGCGCATCGCCGTCAGCCGCTCCTGCGCGGCCTTGCCCTCCGGAGTCTCCCACCGCGCATAGACCTGGGCGTTGACGGCAGCGCTCACATTGCTCGCCGCGCTGATCGACCCGGCGCCCCCAGCCTGCAAATTCTGCAACAGGTGGCTATCGTCGCCGCCGTAGACCTCGAACCCATCGGCGGCGAAGTGGTCGATGTAGGATTTCGTGGTCGACCAATCGCCGGTGCTGTCCTTGAGGCCCTGGAAGGCGCCGGGATGGGCGCGGAGCAGGCGCTCGATCAGCTTGACCGTAATCGGGACGGCCGATTGCGCCGGGAAATGATAGAAGTAGATCTTCAGCGCGCCGCCGAGACGCTGGGCGATCTCGCTGTAATAGGCGAACAGCCCGTCCTCGCTCGGGTTCTTATAAAAGAACGGCGGCAGCACGAGCGCGCCGCGGCAGCCGAGTTCGGCCGCGCGCCGGGCCATCGCGACGGTGTCGGTCAGCGCCGGAACGCCGACGCCGGGCAGCATCCGAGCTGCCGGCAGGCCGCGCTCGACGAGCCCCTCGATGAGGTGAAGCCGCTCCGAGATGCCGAGCGAGTTAGCCTCCCCCGTCGTCCCGAGCACGCCGAGGCCGTTGGCGCCTTGGGCGAGCAGCCAGCGGCAATGCGCCTCCATCCGGTCCAGATCGATCGACAGGTCGGGGCGCATCGGGGTCAGCACGGCGACGTTCACGCCGCCGTAGAGGGCGTTATGCATCAGGGCGGGGCTCCTTTGATTTTCGGCCGTCTGGTTCGGGGCATCTGGCCCGGCCATTCGACGACATAATGCTCGAGCCGGCCGGCACGGCGCTCGTCGACGGCGCGATCGCGGACGGACGCGCCAGAGGAGTGCACGGTGGCCGGGTCGCCGGAGACGAGCGGGTGCCACCACAGCAGGTCGCGCCCTTCCTCGAGTCGGCGATAGGCGCAGGACGGCGGCAGCCAATCAAGCTCGCGCAGCGTTTCCGGGGTCAGCGAGACGCAGTCGGGCACCTTGTCGCGCCGGCGCTCGTAATGGCTGCAGTGGCACTCGTGCAGGTCGAGCAGGCGGCAGGCCACGTTGGTGAAGGAAAGTTCGTCGGTCTCGTCGTCGCGCAGCTTGTGCAGGCAGCAGCGGCCGCAGCCGTCGCACAGCGACTCCCACTCGTCGCGAGTCATGTCGTCGAGCGACTTGGTTTTCCAGAATGGGGCCGCTTCGGTCATCGGGCCGCTTATCGCAGAGATGGCGGCGGCGGACGAGTCGAACGTTGCGCCGGGGGAGGGCGTTGGGGCGGTAGATAACGGTCGAGGGAAAACGATGATCTATAAGCTGCTGGGTGCCGCCTTCGCCCTGGCCGGTGCCGACAAGCTGGTCGGCAACGACCGCTACGTCGACATGTTCGAGGACCTCGGATGGTCGCGCGAGGGGATGGGCGCGGTCGCCGTCGCGGAGATCGCGGGCGCGCTGATGCTGGGATTGCGCAGCATGCGAAGGCTCGGTGCAAGCCTCCTCGCCGGGGCGAGCGCGGCGGTGCTGGCGAGCGAATTGCGCGAGGGCGCGGGCCGACTGGCCGGACCGCGCGGACTCTTGCTAGCGGCGGCGCTGATCGCGCTAGCGGCGCCGGATCGAGGATGAACGGACTTAGATCCGGATTTGGTGACAATTTGTTAAGATTGACCTGCCAGACTGGGCAACTCTTTCAAAGAGCCCTTCGTAATGGTCACGATTTCGCCGCTCCGCGCGTTACCAGCTGGAACATCGGGCGCGCTTTGGGGGAACCGGGCCGTGACGGCACGGCTCGATCAGGCCCAGTCCGACCTGCGCGATCTGGCGCTCGACCGAATCCAGCAAGGCTTGTGCGTCTTCGACGGGCAGCAGCGATTGTTGCTGGCCAATCGGCGCTATGCCGAGATGTATTCACTCGATCCGGAACAGCTTTGGATCGGCATGACCCTGCGCGATGTCGTCGACTTGCGCTATGAGGTAGGGACCGGCCCCGACATGAGCCCAGTCGAATATGCCGCTTGGCGCGACCGCATTGGCGGGGCGAGCAAGATGACCGACACCGAAGTGGTCCTACGCAACGGTGACACCCATGCCATCCATCACGAGCCGACCGCCGATGGCGGCTGGGTCGCGACGTTCACCGACATCACCGAGCGCCGCAGGGCCGAACACCGGGTCCGGCACATGGCCCACCACGACGAACTCACCTGCCTGCCCAATCGCGCGCTGTTTCTCGAGCGGCTCGAAGCGACCGTCGCCCGGCTGCGCGGCCAAGCCCCCCTCGAGGACCACCGGCCGCTACCGACCGACGCGAACTGGCTGGTCGCGGTCCTGTTCCTCGACCTCGACCACTTCAAGGACATCAACGATACGATGGGCCACGCAGCCGGCGACGAGCTGCTACAACAGGTCGCAATCCGTATCAGGCGCTCGCTCCGAGACGACGACACGCTGGCCAGGCTCGGCGGCGACGAGTTCGCTATTCTTCTCGACGGCACCGCGACGAGCCCGGTGCAGGTCAACGAGATCGCCTTGCGCGTGATCGAGTCGGTTGCCAGACCCTATGTCCTGGACGGTCAGGAGGCCGTGATTGGCACGTCGATCGGCATCGCGCTGTGCCGTCCCAACGACGACCATGCCGAGCCCGCCATGCTGCTGCGTCAGGCCGACCTCGCGCTGTACCGTGCCAAATCGGGCCGGCGCGGCGAATTTTGCGTCTTCCAGGCCGGCATGGACGACGAGTTGAACCGCCGCAAGGAGATGGAGCGAGACCTGCGCCATGCGATCGCGCAGGGCACGCTCGACTTGCAGTTTCAGCCGCTGGTCACCTTGACGCCCCAGCGCATCGTCGGCGTCGAGGCGCTGGTACGCTGGACGCATCCGCTCCACGGTGCCGTGCCGCCGTCGGAATTCATCCCGCTCGCAGAGGCCTCGGGGATGATTACCGCGCTAGGCACCTGGGTGTTGCGGGCCGCCTGTCGACAGGCGGCGCAATGGCCGGACGTGACCTTGGCAGTCAATCTGTCACCCGAGCAGGTGCGTCAGGAAAGCTTGCTCGACCTCGTCCAGTCCACGTTGCGAGACACCGGGCTGCCGCCAGCCCGGCTGGAGCTGGAGATCACCGAGGGTGTCCTCTTGCGCGACACCGAGGCGACGGTGGCCAAGCTGAACGGTTTGCGGGCGCTGGGAGTCGGCATCACGCTCGACGATTTCGGCACCGGTTATTCGAGCTTGAGCTACTTGCGACGGTTTCCGTTCAACAAGCTCAAAATCGACCGCAGCTTCGTCGCGACAATGATTGGCGACGACAAGACGGCGGCGATCGTGCAGACGATCGCCTCCCTCGGCCGCAGTCTGGACATGCGCGTGACAGCCGAGGGGATCGAAACGGCCGAGCAACTCGAGCGCATCCGCCTGGCTGGATGCGATGAAGGCCAGGGCTATCTTTTGGGCCGTCCCTGCTCAGCGCAGGCGTTCGAACAGCTCCTGCAACAGCAACTGGAGGCGTAAGCGGGCGCCGTCAGACGCGCTCGAGCAACACGGCGATCCCCTGCCCGACCCCGATGCACATCGTCGCGATGGCGCGCTTCTTGCCTAGCGTTTCCAAGGCGTTGACGGCGGTCATGGCCAAGCGGGCGCCGGACGCGCCGAGCGGATGGCCGAGGGCGATGGCGCCGCCATGCGGGTTGACCCGGCCGTCGTCGTCCTCGAGGCCGAGCTGGCGCAGCACTGCAAGACCCTGCGAGGCAAAGGCCTCGTTGAGCTCGATTACGTCGATTTCGGCGAGAGTGAGGTTGGTGCGGTCGAGCAGCTTGCGGACCGCCGGTGCCGGGCCGATGCCCATGATGCGGGGCTCGACGCCGACGGTGGCCATGGCGAGAACCCGGGCGCGGGGGGTGAGGCCATGGCGGCGCGCGCCCTGCTCGCTGGCCAGCAACAGCGCGGCGGCGCCGTCACTGACGCCGGAGGCATTGCCGGCAGTAACGGTGCCGGGATTTCGGAATGGGGTCTTCAGTTTGGCGAGTTGCTCGAGCGTCGTGTCGGCCCTGGGATGTTCGTCGGTATCGACGACGGTGTCGCCCTTGCGGCCCTTGATCGTCACGGCGGCGATCTCGCGCGCGAAAAAGCCGGCCTTCTGCGCCTGGCCGGCCTTCTGCTGGCTGCGGAACGCGAACTCGTCCTGCGCCTGACGGGTGATCTGGAATTGCTCGGCGACATTCTCGCCGGTCTCGGGCATCGAATCAGTGCCGTACATCGTCTTCATCAGGCCGTTGACGAAGCGCCAGCCGATCGTGGTGTCGTAGATTTCCGCGGCGCGGGCAAACGCTTCGGTGGCCTTGGCCTGAACGAAGGGGGCGCGGGTCATACTCTCGACGCCGCCGGCAAGCATCAGTTCGGCCTCGCCGGTGCGGATGGCGCGCGCGGCGGTGCCGACGGCATCAAGTCCGGAGCCGCAAAGCCGGTTCAAGGTGCTGCCGGGGACGGAGGTGGGCAGGCCCGCCAGGAGGATGGCCATCCGGGCGACGTTGCGATTGTCTTCGCCGGCCTGATTGGCACAACCCATGTAGCAATCGTCGAGGACGTCCCAGTCGACACCACCGTTGCGGTCCTTGAGAACGCGAATGGGATGGGCAGCGAGGTCGTCGGTGCGGACGTCCTTCAGGGCGCCGGCGTAGCGGCCGATCGGGGTACGGGCGAAGTCGCAGATATAGGCGTCGGTCATGGCTGGCCTCCCTCTCAGGCTTGGTTAGAGCGGCTGGACCGGCGCGTCCAGACGGTCGAAGGTGCACGGATGAGCGAGGGGGAGATGGACTGGGAAGCGGTCGGCGCGGCGCTGGCGCAGCGCGGCTTGCGGCTGCTGCCGGGGGAGCGGCGCCGATTTTCGGGCGGCTTTGCCAATCGCATCTACCTGATCGAGTTGGCCACCGGCAAGGCGGTGCTGCGGCGCCCGCCACCGGGTCCGCTGCCGCCGGGCGCGCATGACATGGCGCGGGAACATCGGATCCTGTCGCGCTTGCCGGACGCGCTCGACTTCGTGCCGCGGAGCCTGCTGCTCGTCGAGGACGAGGCGGTGATCGGCGTCAAGTTCCAGGTCATCGAATATCGCGCCGGTGTGGTGTTGGGCGGGGCGACGCTGCCGGCGGAGTACGCCGGATCCGGGGCGGCGCTGTCGGAGACGATGCTCTCCACCCTGGCCGCGCTGCACCGGGTCGACCCAGCTGCGGTCGGATTGGAGGGCCTAGGCCGGCCGGAGGGGTTCCTCGCCCGGGCCGTGGAGGGGTGGGTCAAGCGGGGGCACGCGGCCGAAGGCGGCGCGCTGATCGGCGAATTGGGCGAGTGGCTGCGCATCCACGCGGTGCCGGATGGCGTCCCCACCCTGCTGCACAACGACTTCAAGCTCGACAACATGATCCTCGACCCGGCGACGCTGCGGCCGAATGCGGTGGTGGACTGGGATCAGGGCACGCGGGGCGATCCGCTGTTCGACCTGGCGACACTGCTGAGTTACTGGGCCGAACCTGGCGATCCGCCGGCGATGCACGATCTCCAACAGATGCCGACGGCGTCGGCCGGTTTCCCCACGCGGGAGGCGGCGGCGCTGCGCTGGTCGGCGCTGACGGGTCGGGATCTATCGGATTTCAGGTTTCATCGGGTACTGGCATTGTTGAAGCTGGCGGTGATCTTCTTGCAATTGCACGGATTATATCGGCGCGGGGCGGTAACGGACGCGCGCTATGCGGGGTTCGGGGACGTGGCGCAGGGCATGCTGGGCTTCGGGCGCGAGGTGGCGGCGGGCCGGCTGTTCTAGGATCAGGAGCGGTCGGGCCGCCAACCGAACTGGACGACTTGGTGACGACGACGATTGGCCTGATCTGACGCCGACAGCGGATTGCGGGAGGAAGAGGACGATGGATTTCACGATACCGCCGGAATTGACCGAGCTGCAGGAGCGGACGCGGATTTTTATCCGCGAGACGATCATTCCGCTGGAGCGCGACGAACGGCAGTCGCCGCATGGGCCGTCGGACGAGTTTCGGCGCGAACTGAACGGATTGGCGGCCGAAGCCGGGCTGCTCGCGCCGCACGTCGCGCACGAGTATGGCGGGCTCGGGCTTGGTCATTTCGGGCGGGCAGTGGTGTTCGAGGAGGCGGGGTATTCGGTGCTGGGGCCGCTGGCGATGAACCTGTCGGCCCCGGACGAAGGGAACATGCACCTGCTCGAAGTGGTGGGCACGGAGGCGCAGAAGGAGCGCTGGCTGAAGCCGCTGGCGACCGGCGCGGTACGCTCGTGCTTCGCGATGACGGAGCCGCCTCCCGGCGCCGGGTCGGACCCGGCAGCGCTGTCGACCACGGCGGTGCGCGACGGCCACGAGTTCGTCATCACCGGCGAGAAATGGTTCATCACCGGGGCAGTGGGCGCCGGATTTGCGATCGTGATGGCCAAGGGGGAGGACGGCAAGGCGACGATGTTTCTGACCGACATGGATCGGCCGGGCATTCGCATCAAACGGGTGATGGACACGATCGACGAGGGCTATCCCGGCGGACACGCGGTGCTGGTGTTCGACGGGTTGCGGGTCCCGGCCGAGAACGTGCTGGGCGAGGTGGGCGCCGGGTTTCGCTACGCGCAAGTGCGGCTGGCGCCTGCCCGGCTGACGCATTGCATGCGGTGGCTGGGCGCGGCGCGGCGGGCGCAGGACATCGCGTTAGGATACGCGGCCAAGCGCGAGGCGTTCGGCAAGACGCTCGGGCAGCACGAAGGCGTCGGGTTCATGCTGGCGGACAACGAGATGGAGATCCGGAGCAGCCGGCTGATGATCTGGCACACGGCTTGGCTGCTCGACCAGGGCGAGCGGGCCGGGACGGAGAGCAGCATCGCCAAAGTGATGTGCAGCGAGGCGATCTACCGGGTGGCGGACCGGTGCGTGCAGGTGCTGGGCGGCCAGGGGGTGTCGAGCGAAACGGTCGTGGAGCGGGTATTCCGGGAAGTCCGGGCGTTTCGGATCTATGACGGTCCGTCGGAGGTCCATCGCTGGAGCTTGGCGCAGAAGCTGCTCAAGCACGGAGCCAACTCTCGCGGCTTTTGAAGCCGCGGAAGGTTCAGAGGTGCCGGGCCGACAGGGATTTGCGGGCGCGCTCGAGATATTCGTCGAACAGCACGCTGCGCTGCTCGGGCGTGAGCGCCGAGACGCGATCAGGTTGTTGGGCGAGAAAGTGGTCGAACTCGCGGCGCATGGCCGCGACGTCGACCGTCGTGACGTCCTCGGTCTGGGTCGCTTGAGGGGCGACGATCCGCACCGGTTCGGCCGGCGGCTGGTCGGCCACGGATTTGGTCGTGCCCGGCCAAACCGCGCCGACCGTCGTGGCGGCGAGCAGGAGCAGCAACGGGACGGCCTCGCGGCGGGAAAAACCACGCTCGGCTTCTTCGCCAAGGGCCAGGTTAGCCGGGACGATGGCGAGTTGATGAGCTGAGCCGACCGCCGGCTCGGGTTGCTGTTGGATCGGTCGAAACGCTTGGGTGCCGCAGAACAGGATTTGGATGCGCGGCGGGGCGTGCGCGAGATGGGGCTCCATTCGGGCGAGGGTGTCGCGGGCGGCCGGATCGAGCGTTTCGGGCTGCTGGACGATCACGAGGCGGACGCTCTCGGTTTCGGCCGACATCATGAGCATGTGCGCGAGCTCTTCGGGGCTGCGCTCGACACGGAGGTCGGCGTCCGGGCCCGCGGCCTGAATGATGAGCCGCTCGATGGTCAGCGGCGAGCGCAGCGGATTACCTGTCCAAACCAGATTGACGTTATCGCCGGCGATCTGCTCGAGGATCGCGGCGAGGCTGGCGGCGCGGTGCTCGATCCTGTCTTCGCGCAACTCGACGAAGATTTGGCCGGCGCGCAGGCGCTCGACGATATCAGCGACTTGCGCCAGGCCGATTGCGTCGTCGCCGGGCAGATCGACGGGCAGGTCACCGGGGAGATCGACGGCGGTTTGTTGTTGGAGTTGTTCGAGCGCGGTCATTGGACCCGTCCAGGATGGGCGATGAATGTGTCGAACCTGCGGAACAGGTCGTCTTTTTCGGATGCCGTAAGCGGGGGGGCGGAGTCGGCCGAGGAATCCGGGCCAGGCGAAGCCGAAGCGGCCGGGTCGACGGATGACGTCGTCTCCGACGATGACCGGGCCGAGGTGAGTGACGGCGTGGAGCGGCCGGGGTGTCGGGCTAGCCGGCGCTCGTGGTGGGGTGGACGCAACACAATGAACTTCTCCGGCGGTTTTGCCACGCATCCCAGCAACGTCGAGGCCAGGATGAGGGCCAGCCACGACACGCAGGATGGCGTAGCAGCGATTCCTACACCGAAATAGTTAACGAATTGCGAATCACCCGTGCGTTCAGGCTTGGCGGACGATGCCGCGTTTAGCGAGCTGTTCGAGATAGCTTTCCCACCGTGATCCATGCTCGTCCGACAGGAGCTTGAGGAACGTCCACGCATATATTCCGGTATCATGCCCATCAGTGAAGCGAATGCGGATGGCATAATTCCCGACCGGTTCAACGGCTGCGATGTTCACTTCCTGCTTACCGGTCACCAGGACCTTCTGATCGGGCGAGTGGCCCTGGACCTCGGCACTCGGGCTCTCGACGCGCAGGTATTCGGCCGGGAGATGGGCGGCGGTGCCATCGTTGAAAGTCACGTCGAGCGCGCGCGTGCTGCGGCGGATGCGGATCTCGGTGGGGACAATCGGGGCCGGCATGGCCCTTATTCCTCGATCACGCGGGCTTCCTCGGGGAGCATGATGGGAACGCCATCGCGGACGGGGAATGCGAGCCCGGCCTTGCGGCTGACGAGCTCGCCCTGGTTCGGATGCCACTCGAGGGGACCTTTGGTCACGGGACAGACCAGGATCTCGAGCAGGCGCGGGTCGATCTCGATCATGTCAGCTGAACCTGGGGCGATCGTCGCCGGTGTTGGACAGGTGGGCGCCGATCTCCAACAGGGCGAGCAGCGCCCGGCTGCGCTCTGCGGTCGTCTCGGCCTCGAGCAGGACTTGTTTTTCGGCAGGCTCGAACGGGCAGATCATGGAGAGGGTGGAGACGAGGGGCGCGTCCGGCATCTCGTTGATGGCTTCCCAATTCGCGTCGAAGCCGTGCACGGTGAAGTAGGCGCGCAGCGCGCGAAGCAGGGTCTCGCGCTGGACTCCATCGTTGGGGTCGTCGGGCCGCGCGTCGTGGGAGAAGCGGGAGAGGTCGGCGCGGACCCGACGGTAGCCGCGCTGCATCTCGAGCTCGACGGACAAGGCGAAGCGGGTCAGGCCGCCGAGGGTGACCAGAAAACGGCCATCCTCGGTCTCGCTGAACGAGGTGATGAGGCCGACGCAGCCAACGCGGTAGAGGCCTGGCCCGGTGGGGGTGGCAGCGCGGTTCTCATCGGGCTGGATCATACCAAGGAAGCGACCCCGGCCCAGCGCGTCCTCGATCATGCCGAGGTAGCGCGGCTCGAAGATATTGAGCGGAAGCTTCCCGCCCGGCAGGAGCATGGCTCCTGGCAGGGGGAAGATGGGGAATTCGCTGGGGATGGGTCGAGAAGCGGTCCCCATGATCGATCCTAGCTGAACAGGAGGGCGGAGAGTTTGCGGCGGGCCGCGAGGGTGGCCGGGTCGGCGAAACCCCAGGCCTCGAAGAACTTGAGCAGCTGCATCCGGGCGCCGTCATCGTTCCAGGCGCGGTCGCACTTGACGATAGCGAGCAGCGCGGCGGCTGCTTCCTCGCGCCGGCCAGTTGCGTTGAGCGCGGTGGCCAGGTCGTAGCGGGCCTGGTGGTCGTCCGAGTCGGCGGCCACGCGGCGCTCGAGCCCGGTCAACCCGGCAGCCGCCTCGCGACCCTCGGCGGCGAGCGCTAGGGCGCTGCGGGCGCCGACGATCTCGGCATGGTCGGTGATCTTGGCGGGCACGCTGGCCAGAGCATCGGCGGCCTGGGCTTCGTCGCCAAGCCCCATGAGCGCGCGGATCAGGCCGCCCCACGCCTCGGGATGCTCCGGTTCCTCCTGCAGCAACTCGCTGTAGAGGGCGCCGGCTTGCTCGAACTGTTCCTGCTCCATCGCCGTCTTGGCCTCGGCAAGAAGGTCGGCCGACGGCATCGAGCCGCCGGCGACGCGCAGGAGGCCTTCGACGAAGCGTTTGATCTCTGATTCCGGCAGCGCGCCCTGGAACACGTCGGCAATCTGGCCCTGCCAGAACGCGGCGACCGTCGGCACGGATTGGATCGGCAGGCCGATGCGCATAAGCTGCTGGACGAGGGCCCCGTTGGCGTCGATATCGATCTTGACGAGCTTGATGCGTCCCGCGGCCGCCTTGGTCACCCGCTCGAGCGCGGGGGTCAGCTGCTTGCAGGGGCCGCACCAGGTCGCCCAGAAGTCCACCAGGACCGGGATCTTGCGGGACGCTTCGATGACGTCCTGCATGAAGGTCGCCTGCGTGCCGTCGATGATGACTGCTTCGTTCTTGCCAGCGCCGGGATCGGGGTCGGCCCGGCCAATGATCGTGTCCATGGATGACCTCGTTCGCGTGAACCCATACATGTTGCAGGTTCCTGGCTTGTGCAAGCCGAACGCGGCGGCCGGGCTGCGCAGACGAAGGAGGATGCGATGGGAGAATACAAATACGTGACGATGGACGTGTTCACGGATGCGCGTTTCGGCGGCAACCCGCTGGCCGTGGTGCTGGAGGCGAGCGGGCTGGGCGACGGCGAGATGCAAGCGATCGCGCGCGAGTTCAACCTTTCGGAGACGACGTTCGTGCTCCCGCCGGCGGACCCGGCGCACGACGCGCGAGTGCGGATCTTCACGCCGGCGGCGGAGCTGCCATTCGCCGGCCACCCGAACGTGGGCACCGCGCTGGTGCTGGCGGCGCGGCGGACGACGCGGCCGGATCGGCTGGTGTTCGAGGAGCAGGCGGGGCTGGTGGCGATCACGTTCGACTGGAGCGGGACGCCGCAAGCGACGCTCGAGGCACCGATCCCGTTGAAGCGCGGGGTGGACCTGCCCGCGGCGGCGATCGCGGCATGCGTGGGGCTCGATGCGGCGGATTTGGTCAGCGAGGTGCATGCGCCGTGCGTGGCCGGAGTGGGGACCGATTTCGTGATCGCGCAAGTGCGGCCGGAGGCGCTGGCGCGGGCGGCGGGGGATCTCGCGGCGATGCGGACGGCCGCGGCCCAGCTCCCGGGGCTGCCGATCCGCTTCGGAGTGCACCTCTACGTGCGCAACGGCGACGTGCTGCGGACGCGCATGTTCGCCCCCCTGAGCGGCATCGCCGAGGACCCGGCGACCGGCAGCGCGAACGCGGCCCTTGCGGCGTTGCTGCTCGCCTGCGACGGCGGGCGGCGCCTGCAACTCGTGATCCATCAAGGGGTCGAGATGGGCCGGCCGAGCCTGCTGCATGCGGCGGCGCGGGTTGCATCGGAAGGCGTGCGGGTCCAGATCGGCGGCGGCGGGGTCGAGGTGATGCAGGGGTCGTTGCGGACCTGACGATGTCTGTTTACCGAGACAATCTCGAATTCGTGAAAGCTGCGGCCATATTTTGCCCCCGCTCGCGTGGAAATATGCGTCAGCGCGAGAGAGAGTGCGGCGCGTTAAAATGAAGGTTGCTTCGATGCGAACGCTGACAGACGCCTGCGAGCAGATCGTCGAGCGGATCGAGCGCGGGCTCGACGCGGTGGTGGGCGGCGAGGCCGAGGCGTTGCGGGCGGCGATGCTGTCGGCGACGGCGCGGCTGCAGGAGACGCACGGGGTGGTGACGGTAGCCGGGCCTGGGGCCGGGCCTGGGGAAGGGGCATCGTTGTCGCTGTCCAGCTTGATCGCCCAGCTTTCCGGACGCGGCAACCTGGATGACCACGACGACTCCGTGCTCGAGCTGGGCGTGCGGCGGCTGATCGAGGCGGCGATCCCGGGGCAGCGGACCGTGCTGGTGCTGAACGCGCCGGCGGGGGTGCAGCGATCGGCGTTCCGGTTCCTGCGGCAAGTCAGCCGCCGAGTACCGGACCTGATCTACGTGGTGGCCGAATTTGCGGAACTGGCGACGTTGCTGGCCGAGCCGGGGATGGAGACGTTGAGCGCACGTTTCGCGGCGGCGTCGGTCCCGGCGTGGGCGCCGGCCGAGGTCGTGGACGCACCGGAGCCGCGTACCGAAGGGGCGCCGGCGATGCTGCCGGTGGCCGCTTCTGTCATGGTTCCGCCGGAGTGGCGCGATTTGCGAGCGTCGCCTTTGTCGGCCGGGGATGCGGACCGGCGGCGGCGGCGGGCGATGCTGTGGACGGCCTCGGCGGTGGGGATGGTGGCGTCGGTGACGCTGGGGGCGTGGCTGGGCGCGCGGATGGAAACGCCAGTCGCGCCGGCGCCGGCGATGCACGCCTATGAAGCGTCGGGTATTTCGCGGCGCCCGGCATTAGCGATGGCGATGGCGCTGACGCCGGCGCAGGTTGCGGTCCCGGCCGTGGTGGCGAGTGCGCCGCCGCCAATGGCGGGCGTGGTGCCTGCCCCGAGTTTGGCGGGGCTGCCCGGGGCGGATCTGGCGCGGTCGGCGCGACCGGAGATCGCGACGGCGACCACGCCGGGCGTCGAGATGGCGTATTCAGGGGCGTATTCAGGGGCGCTATCGGGGGCGCTATCGGGGGCGCTATCGGGGGCGCCATCGGAGGCGTCGCTGGCGCAGGATCCGCGGGAGCTCTCGCCGGGTCACGACGAGGGCGTGGGCGAGACGGCTATGACGGGAGTGCCGCATGAGGCGGTGGGCGCGAAGCCGCGAGCTCTGGCGCGGCCGGTTCGTTCAGCCGCCGTCGAAGCGCCGACCCGGCTGGCGCCCGATGAGCATCGGCGGATGTCGCCACCGCCGCAGCGGCTCGCGGCGTTGCCGCAGGAGAGGCGGTCGCGTTGGGCGCAAGAAGAATCGTCGAGCGAGGACATGCGGCGGGAGATGCGCCCCTACGCGGCCGATCCGGAGCGGCTGGACGAGAACAATACGCCGCCGGTGCGCTACCGCAGGTATACGCCGCCCGAGCCGGTTTGGCGCGGCGAGCGAGCGGTGCCGTCGGCGGAGGGCCCGTATATCGGGACCTACGAGCCAGGGCCCTACGGGGGTCGGGTATTTCGCTATGAGCCATAGAACGGAAGGATCGATGTCATGCGCATTCTGGGTTTGAGCGTGATCGGGTTAGCGTTGGTAGCGGTCGCGGCGCCAGTGCCGGTCATGGCGCAGCCGATCATCATCCCGTTGCAGCCGCAGAAGCAGGACGCACCGCCCGCCGTATCCTCTCCGCCAGTCGCGCCGCCGATGGCAGGTCCGTCGCTGCCATCGACGACCGATGTGGCCGGGCAGTCACCGGTGGTCGATCCGCAGGAGGAAACGGCGTCGCAGCCGGCTCCGGAGCCGGCACCGCCGAAGAACTAGCGTTAAAAGGTGATGTTTGACCGCAGGCCGAATACCGCGGCGTCCTTGATGCGCTCGGTGGGCCGGTCCGGGTTGAACAGGCCGGCGCCGGGGCGAACGATGTATTGAAACACCGGCTGGACCTGGACCGATCCGATCAGTTGGGCCTGGTAGGTAAGTTCCAGCACGAGTTCGCTCGAGCGGGTCGGGATCAGGTCGTTGTTGGCTTGGGAAAGGGCGCGGTCGGCGGCGCGGGCGGTGTCGCCGATGCGGGCGTAGCTGAGCCCGATGCCGACGGTGTCGTTCTCGCGGCCGAAGACGCCTTTGTAAGTCACGCCGGTGTCGACGAAGAGATTGACCAGGTTGCGATCGCCCGGCGAGCCCATGATCCGGGCGAACACGCCGACGCCGCCATCCGTCACGTCGGGCTTGCGCCAGACGAGTTGGTCGAAAACGCCGTAGATGCTCCAGTCGCCTTGCGCGTTGCGCGGCGGGATCGCACCCGGCAGCGGCGCTGTGGTGCTGGAGGTCGTGGTGAAGAACTGGTTGGTGAAGGCGTTGTCGTTATACCAGCCGCCGAGTTTGTAGGTGCCGGCACGGCCGGCGATATCGGCCGCGTATTGAGCCTCGGCGATGACGAACACGCCGTCTCCGACGCCGAACCGCGTGCCGCTGGGGTTGCGCACGCCTTGCGGGTCGCCGCTGCCATTGCCGGACGGGCTGCCGTTGTAGACGGCGAGCAGGAAGGTCAGCGGGTCGGCCTTGACGCGCAGCCGGGCGGCGGGCGTCGCGAGCGGGTAGGCGGCGCCGCCGGAGGGCAGGTTGACGGTGAAGAGGGTGGACCAGCCGTAGTTCGAGTTGATGAACAGGCCGGCATAGGAGCTGACGTCGAACTCCAGGTCGGCGCTTTGCTGGCCGAGCCTGAGGTCGACTTTGCCCTCGAGGAAGCTCTGCTGATACCAGAGCTCGAACAGGCGCGTGGAGCGGGTGGCTTCGAGGCTGCTGACGGTCTGCAGGTTGCCGATGTTGTTCGTCGATAGACCGCGGCCGTGGATCTGCAGCGCGCTGACGCGGGCGAGGCCGTTCAGGCGGGGCAGGTCGAGGTCGAGGCTGGCGGTGGTGAGGCCCTCATAGACGACGCCGGTCCGCACGCCGCCGGTGGCGTTGCCGAGCACCTCGCTGGTCTCGGACAGGCCGAGCTTCAGCCCGTACGCGGCCAGGCCGGTGCGAACGCCGCCGAGCGTGCCGAGCAGGCTGTCGCGCTCGAGGAGGCCGGTTTCCGGGCTGGCGGCTCCGGTCGGGGCGGGCACCGGGTTCTGCTGCTCGGCCGGCGCCGCTGGCGTCGTCGTGGCAGGGGGCGCAATCTGGGCGACGGCCGGGAGCGTGAGCAGGAGGGTGGCGGCCAGGGACACGCACTGACGCGAGATCGATCGCTGCCTCATCCGTCCGCCCGCTCCATAATCCAGCCGCAATCTACGGTCAGAGCCCGTCGAGGTGAAGAGGCCTAGGCGGCCTGGACGATGATGCGGTGGTAGGCGCGGCCGAAGTAGATCAGGCCCTCATGCGCGCCGCCGGTCTGGATCGAATCGACCTCGCAGAAGAAGACGGTGTGGGTGCCGACCTCGACGGACTGGCTGATCCGGCAGTCGCAGGAGACGACGGCGCCGACCAGAACCGGCGCGCCCGTCGTCAGCGTGGTCCAGGCGTCTGGCTTGAAGCGGTCGTGCTGTGGCACACCGGTGAGCCCGGCGAACAAAGGAGAGAGTTCTTCCTGAGACGCGGCCAGCGTGTTGACGCAGAGGATGCCGCTGGCCTTGAACCGCTCGTTCATGTCGCTATCGCGGTTGATGCAGAGCAACAGCGTCGGCGGATCGTCGGTGACGGAGCAGACGGCCGACGCGGTTAATCCGCATGGGCCATCGGGCCCGACGGTTGTGATCACGTTGACGGCGGCGCCGAGCCGGGCCATCGCGTCGCGAAATAGTTGATGATCAACCATGCGGGAGCCCTCCATCGGTGACGATTGGGTGCGCGGGCATTCTGTGCGCGGGCATTATGTGCGGCGGAGCGGGGCCTTGGGTAGGGCGCAAACGAAACGGGCGCCCCGAAGGACGCCCGAACGCGGATGGCTGCGTCGCTCGACTTACTTATCGAGCGCGTCGCGAGCCGTGTCCTTGGCGCCACCAACGGCGCTCTTGGCTTCGCCCTTGGCCTTGTCAACCTGGGCCTCGGCCTTCAGCTTGTCGTCGCCGGTCACATTGGCCACGCCGTCCTTGACGGTGCCCTTGACCTTGTCCCAAGCCCCTTCGACGCGATTCTCATCGACCATTTGGCTTCTCCTCCAACACGGCGTTATGCCGTCGGGGATAAGAACGCGGGCGCCATGTGACGGTTTCAGGCTGCCGATAGCGGTTTTGCGACCTCCTCCAGCGGGACCCGCTCGGCGTCCGTGCCGAAGCGGAACACGACCGCGCCGGCGACGAGCATGAGGGCGGCCCCGAGCAAGTAGCCGAGCATCAGCTCGCTGCGCGACCCGGTCTGGATCAGGGCGCCGAACACGGCCGGGCCCGCGATCCCGCCGACGGCGGTGCCGAACGCGTAGAACAAGGCGATGGCGATGGCGCGAACCTCGAGCGGGAACGTCTCACCGACGGTGAGATAGGCAGCCGAGGCGGCCGCGGAGGCGAAGAAGAAGATCGCCGTCCAGGCGGCGGTTTGTCCGGCGGCGCCAAGCCAGCCCTGCTCGAAGCCGTAGCCGGCGGCGGCGAGCAGAATACCCGAGAGCGCATACGTCCCGCCGATCATGACCCGGCGGCCAACGCTGTCGAACAGCCGCCCCAGCAGCAGCGGGCCGAGTAGGTTGCCGAAGGCGAACGGGAGGATATACCAGCCGACCTGCTCCGACGGCACCCCGTAGAACTTGGTCAGCACCAGCGCATAGGTGAAGAAGACGGCGTTGTAGCAGAACGCCTGCGACGCCATCAGCACGATGCCGACCAGGGTGCGTTGGCGATACTCCCGGAACAGCACGCGCAGGCTGGGCAGGAACCAGTCGCCGTGATGGGCGCGCAGGCGGAGCCGCTGCCCGTCCGGCACGGGCGGCAACTCGTGACCGGTCTCGCGGCGAACGCGGGCCTCGATCTGGTCGACGACGTCGGAGGCGCCTTCGGGATCGCCATGGGTCATCATCCAGCGCGGGCTCTCCGGGATCCAGCGGCGCAGGAAGATCACCACGAGACCGATCGCGCCGCCGATGAAGAAGGCTGCGCGCCAGCCGCGGTCGGGGGCGAACAGCGCCGGGTCGAGCACGATGGTGGCGCCGACTGCCCCGAGCATCGCGCCGAACCAGAAGCTGCCGTTGATGCACAAGTCGGTGAAGCCGCGGCGGCGGGCCGGGATCAACTCCTGGATGGTGGCGTTGACCGCGGCATACTCGCCCCCGATGCCCGCGCCGGTGATGAAGCGGAACAGCGCGAACGACCAGAAATCCCACGCGAACCCGGTGGCGATGGTGGCCAAGAGATAGACCAGGACGGTCACGGTAAAGAGCTTCTTGCGCCCGAGCCGATCCGTCAGCCAGCCGAAGAACAACGCGCCCACGACCGCGCCCGCGAGATAGGCCGAGGCGGTCAGACCGAACTGGCTGGAATCGATATGCAGCGTCTCGGACCCGGTGATGGCGCCCGCGAGCGAGCCGACCAGGGTGACTTCGAGCCCGTCGAGGATCCAGGTGATCCCGAGGGCGACCACGACCAGCCAATGGAACCGCGACCAGGGCAGCCGGTCGAGCCGCTGCGGCACGTCGGTGGTGAAGACGGCTCCGTCTTGGGCCAAGCGCTCGCTCCTTGTCGCCGAAATGCGTGCGGAAATGCTTACACTTTGCGCCCGGGCGCGCTACAGCCCGGCCCTGACGTGATCGCCAAACCCATCACCACCCTCGCACTGGTCTCGATCGGCGTCGGCATCCTCGTGCTGGCGTTGAAGGCCGCCGCATGGTGGTTCACGCGCAGCGCGGCGCTGTATTCGGACGCGCTGGAGAGCGTGGTGAACGTCGCCTCGAGCGCGGTGGCGTCGGCGGCCCTGTTCTACGCGGCGCGGCCGGCGGACGCGAACCATCCTTACGGCCATGACAAGGCGGAGTTCTTCGCCGCCGTGATCGTCGGCGTGATGATCATCGTGGCCGCGATGTCGATTTTCCAGCATGCCGCCGCACAGTGGGATCGTTGGGAGACGCTGGCCACGCCCTGGCTCGGCCTGGCGATCAATCTCGCCGCGACCGCGATCAACGCGGCCTGGGCCTGGGTGCTGGAGCGGGCGGCGCGGCAGCATCGCTCGCCGGCGCTGGCGGCCGATGCGCGGCATCTGTGGAGCGACGTGACGACGTCGGCGGCCGTCGTGGTCGGCGTCTGCGGCGTGCTCGCGACCGGGGCCTTGTGGCTCGACGGGGTGATCGCGATGGGGGTGGGCGGGCACGTGCTGTGGTCGGGCTGGCGCGTGATGCGCTCGAGCGTGGGCGGGCTGATGGACGAGGCGCCGGCCGGCTTGATGGAACGGTCGCGGACGATCGTGCAGGCCCATGCCGACGGCGCGATCGAGGCGCACGACCTGCGGCTGCGATACGCCGGGCGGCTGACCTACCTCGAGTTCCACCTGGTGGTCCCGGGCGAGATGCGGGTCGACGAGGCGCATGCAATCTGCGACCGGGTCGAGGCGGCGCTGAAGGCGGCCGAGCCGGAGATGGTGATCACGATCCACGTCGAGCCGGAGGGCAAGGCCAAGCACAGCGGAGTGTTGGTGCTGTGAGATGCTGACTGCGCCAGGGCGGCTGAAAGCAACGGGACGGCTGAAAGCGACGGGGCGGCTGAAGGCGGCGACGCCACGGGCGGCCGCGCCTGCGGGGCCGCTGGGCGTGTCGCTGCTGCTGCACGGGGCGGTGGCGCTGGCGCTGCTGATCCGGATCGCGCCGCGCGTGTCGGCCGCGCCGCCGCCGATCGAGGTGGAACTGGTGCAGCAGGAGGCGCAGGTGCGGGGCGCGCAGCCCGCGGCCGCCGCGGCTGCCGCGACGCCCGTGCCGCTCGTGCCGCCCGTGCCGGAGAGCCCGGCGACCGGCGCCCCCGTGGCGAGGCCGCCGCCTGCTCCCCTACCCCGCCCGGCGCCGCCCGCGCCCGAGATCAATCTCGGCACCGGGCCGCAGGACACCGACGCCTTGAACGTGACGAGCAAGGACGTCATTCCGCCCGCGCCGGACTCGCGGTTCCGCAACCTGCCGCCGCACTATCCGGCCGGAGCGGGGCAGATCGGGGCGGAAGGGATCGTGCAGTTGCTGATCCACGTCACGCCGGCCGGGCTGCCGAGCAACGTGCTGGTGGCGCATAGCAGCGGGTTCGACACGCTGGACAAGGAGGCGCGGCGCGCCGTCTTGCTGTGGCGGTTCCGGCCGGCGCGGAACGAGGGCCAAGCAGTGCCGTTCGACTATTTGCTGAATATCCGGTTCTCTTTGGGGGACCGCTGAATGGGTGCACGCACGTTATCATGACAATACGGATCGATCGGGTGGTGACGCGGGGCGGCGACGGCGGCGAGACGTCGCTGGGCGATGGGCGGCGGGTGCCGAAGGACGATCGCCGGGTTGCGGCCTATGGCACGGTGGACGAGGCCAACGCCTGCATCGGCCTGCTGCGGCTGCATTGTTCGGGCGAGCACGACGCGATGCTCGGGCGGATCCAGAACGATCTGTTCGACGTGGGCGCGGATCTGTGCGTCCCGGGCCAGGCCGGCGACCGGCTGCGGCTGACGGACGCGCCGGGCGCGCGGCTGGAAGCGGAAATCGCGGCGATGAACGCGGGGCTGCCGGCGCTGTCGAGCTTCGTGCTACCGGGCGGCAGCGCGGCGGCGGCCCACGCGCATCTGGCGCGCACCGTGCTGCGGCGGGCGGAGCGCCTCGTGGTGACGCTGGCGCGCGAAGAGGCGGTGAACCCGGCGGTGATCCGCTTTCTGAACCGTGTCTCGGACCATCTATTCGTGCTGAGCCGCGTGCTCAACTCGGGCGGTGACGTGGTCTGGGTGCCGGGCGCGCATCGATAATGAGCACGACGAAGTGGGAAACGCTCGCTAGCTGTGTTGCGGGTCGAACCCCACCGGGACCGTGCCGGCGGCGCCACGGCCCGACGTGCCGAACTTCGGCAAGCCCGGCGCCGAAGGAACGCGTTTGAGGTCTCGGCCCGTGATCAGAATCGGCTCACCGCTCTCGGTGCCCGCGACCAGCCGCATCACCGCCGCGGCATGGATCAGCGTGCGAAACCGGTCGAACGACGCACGCCGCAATGCCGGCGTCGATGGCGCCGACAGCCCGGCGACCGCATCCAGCGCCTCGCCCGACACCGCACAACTGACCCGGCGCGCCCCGTCGCGGATCTCGAACCGGATCCCGTCGGCGCTTTCCCGGGGCCCGGCCGCAGTCACTTGCTGCCGGATTTGCCCGGCGCAGGACGCGCCGGAGGCTGCAACGCGGCGACCGAACCGCCGGCTTCCGGCTTCTTGGCCGTCGCCTTGGGCTTCTTGGCTTCACGATTGCCGCGATTCTGACCTTTTGCCACTGGGGCTCTCCTTATCCATGAAGATGCACCGCATCGTCATGGACACTATGGAACAAACCATCTGGCTACTCGGCGAGCGGGATACAAGCCGCAGGGGCCGTCCACGTCCGGCGCGCAAACGGCACCATCCGGCCCGCCGCCTCGTCCCACAGCGCGTAGCTCGGGGCGCGCAACGCCTCGCCGAACGTCAATGTGGTCGCCTCGCTGAGCTCCGGCCGGCCCTCGTGGCACTCCTGCAGGCGATAGTTCGGGATCCGCGCCGAGAGGTGATGGATGTGGTGAAAGCCGATATTGCCGGTCAGCCACTGCAGCAGCCGGGGCAGCTTCAGGTATGAACTGCCCTCGAGCGACGCCTGCACCGGGGTCCATTGCTCCTGATGCCACCACTGCGCGGCCTCGAACCGGTGCTGCACCGAGAACAGCCAGACGCCCACGATCGACGCGAGCAGCATGATCGGCAGCTGCACCGTGGCCACCGGCCCGATGCCGAAGCCGAGCACGAGTACGCCGAGCATCGCGGCGATGGCCAGGTTGCTGAGCAGCACGCTCCGCCGCTCCCGCCGCCACGAGCGCGGCGTATCGAACGGCACCCGGTACAGGATCAGGAACAAGATCGGCGGCAGCACCAACTGCGTGATCACCGGATGCCGCGAACCGCGATACAGCGCCCGGCGCAACGTCGGCATCGCCCGGTATTCCTGCACCGTCGCGCAGGTGGAATAGAGATCGACGCCGCTGTCGCGCCGGTCGAGATTGTTGAAGCTGGCATGGTGGTTCGCATGCTGCCGCCGCCAGAACGCATAGGGCGTGAACGTCGCAAGGCTGCAGGCGCGGCCGACCCAGTCGTTGGCCCGGCGCGAACGGAAGAACGAGCCATGCCCGCAATCGTGCTGGACGATGAACAGCCGCACCACCATTCCGGCCGCCGGCAGCGCGAGCGCCATCGCCGCCCAGGTCGACCACGGCAACACCGCGTACATCGCCGCGTTCAGCGCCAGATAGGCCAGCATCGTCGAGCCGAACTGCCCCACGCTGCGCCGGAGCGACGCCGTCTGGAACGGCGCCAGCCCCGCCATCAAGCCGCGCCGGTCCGCAAGCTGGCCGGGCTCGCTGGCGGAAGATGAAAAGGGCTGCATGGGCCCGTCATACCCTACCAAGTGCGCCGATCACAGACTTAACATATAAGACTTCTCCTGAACCGCTCGCGCAGACATGCTGGGAGCCCTCAAGACATCCGAACCTAGGAGGCTGCGCCGATGCGGATCCATGCCGGCTACGACATCGCCTTCGACTGCAGCCAGCCGACGCCGATGCTGCTGCAAGTCGCCGTCCACCCCAGCCGGGTGCCCGACCTGCTCTCGCCCGGCACCCCGCAATTCGACCCGCCGCTGCCGGCGACCACCTATCTCGACGGCTTCGGCAATCGCTGCACCCGCATCGTCGCGCCCCCCGGCCGCCTCTCGATCTCGACCCGCTTCGACATCCAAGACGGCGGTGCGCCCGACCCGACCGCCCCGGAAGCGCGCGAACACGCTCCGCAAGACCTGCCCGACGATGTCCTCGTCTTCCTCCTCGGCAGCCGCTATTGCGACACCGATCGGCTCAGCGACATCGCCTGGAACCTGTTCGGCACTGTCGCCCCCGGCTGGAGCCGAGTGCAGGCGATCTGCGACTTCACCCACGAACGCATCAAGTTCAACTACATGGACGCCAAGGTCACCCGTACCGCGTGGGAGGGCTACGAGGAGCGGATCGGCGTCTGCCGCGACTACGCGCACCTGGCCGTCGCGCTGTGCCGCTGCATGAACATTCCCGCGCGCTATTGCACCGGCTACCTCGGCGACATGGGCATGCCGCCGCCCTACGCCGACGGCGATTTCAGCGCCTGGTTCGAGGCCTATCTCGGCGGCGCCTGGCACGTGTTCGACGCTCGTTTCAACATGCCGCGGATCGGCCGCATCCTGATCGCCCGCGGCCGCGACGCGACCGATTGCGCGATCTCGACCAGCTTCGGCAGCGCGCTGCTCGCCGGTTTCAAAGTCATCACCGACGAGGTTCCAGCGGCCGAAATCGTCGCGGCGCCGGGTTGAACCGGCTCCGTTCCGGACCATGTTAGCAGTCTCGCCCAATGAGTGCTAACATGCCGCTGCGCGCTTCGGCACCCACTTCGGGTCATCGTCGCGCGGTCCCCATTCCCGGTTCGGAGCCCAATACCTATGAAATTTCGCCCCTTGCACGACCGTGTCGTGATCCGTCGGATCACGCCGCAGGAGAAGTCCGCCGGTGGGATCATCATCCCCGACACGGTTCAAGAGAAGCCGATGGAAGGCGAAGTCATCGCCGCCGGGCCGGGCGTGCGCAATGAGCAGGGCAGCCTGGTCGAGCTCGATGTCAAGTCCGGCGACCGCGTGCTGTTCGGCAAGTGGTCCGGCACCGAGGTCAAGATCGACGGCGAAGACCTTCTGATCATGAAGGAAAGCGACTTGCTCGGCGTCATCGAAGGCGCCCCTGCCCTCGTCAAAGCCGCTTAGTCGCGTAATAGAAGGACCGATCACATGGCAGCCAAAGACGTTCGCTTCGGCGACGACGCAAGGAGCCGCATGTTGCGCGGCGTGGATATCCTCGCCGAAGCCGTGAAGGTGACGCTCGGGCCCAAGGGCCGCAACGTCATCATCGACAAGAGCTACGGCGCTCCTCGCATCACCAAGGACGGCGTCACCGTCGCCAAGGAGATCGAGTTGTCGGAGAAGTTCGAGAACATGGGCGCCCAGATGGTGCGCGAAGTCGCCAGTAAGACCAACGACGTCGCCGGTGACGGCACGACTTCGGCCATCGTGCTCGCCCAGGCAATCACCCGCGAGGGCGGTAAGGCCGTCGCCGCCGGCATGGCCCCGATGGACCTCAAGCGCGGCGTCGACAAGGCCGTCGCGGCCCTCGTCGCCGAGCTCGCCAAGCGCACCCGCAAGATCACCACCGAGGCCGAGACCGCCCAGGTCGGCACCATCTCGGCCAATGGCGAGGCCGAGATCGGCCGCATGATCGCCGAGGCGATGCAGAAGGTCGGCAACGAAGGCGTCATCACCGTCGAAGAAGCCAAAGGCATGGAGACCGAGCTCGAAGTGGTCGAGGGCATGCAGTTCGACCGCGGCTATCTCAGCCCCTACTTCATCACCAACGCCGAGAAGATGACCGTCGATCTCGACAAGCCCTACGTCCTGATCCACGAGAAGAAGCTCTCCGGGCTGCAGGCGCTGCTGCCGCTGCTCGAGGCCGTGGTGCAGGCGGGCCGTCCGCTCCTGATCATCGCCGAGGACATCGAGGGCGAGGCCTTGGCCACGCTCGTCGTCAACAAGCTGCGCGGCGGCCTCAAGGTCGCGGCCGTCAAGGCGCCGGGCTTCGGCGATCGTCGCAAGGCGATGCTGGAAGACCTCGCCGTGCTGACCGGTGGCCAGGTGATCTCCGAGGATCTCGGCATCAAGCTCGAGAACGTCACGCTCGACATGCTGGGCCAGGCCGCCCGCGTGCTGATCGAGAAGGAGAACACGACGATCATCGAGGGCGCCGGTTCGAGCGACCAGATCAAGGGCCGGGTCGAGCAGATCCGCGCCCAGGTCGAGGAGACCACGTCCGACTACGACAAGGAGAAGCTGCAGGAGCGTCTGGCCAAGCTCGCCGGCGGCGTCGCGGTCATTCGCGTCGGCGGCGGGACCGAGGTCGAGGTCAAGGAGCGCAAGGATCGCGTCGACGACGCGCTGCATGCGACCCGGGCCGCGGTCGAGGAAGGCATCGTGCCCGGTGGCGGCGTGGCGCTCGCGCGCGCCAGCCTGATCCTGGCGTCGCTGCAGGCCGAGAACGAGGACCAGAAGTTCGGCATCGAGATCGTCCGCAAGGCGGTGCAGTCGCCGCTGCGCCAGATCGCCGAAAACGCCGGTGAAGACGGCGCCGTCGTCGGTGGCCGGGTGCTCGAGAACGCCGAATACAATTTCGGCTTCGACGCGCAGACCGGGACCTACAAGGACATGGTCCAGGCCGGCATCATCGATCCGACCAAGGTGGTCCGGGTCGCGTTGCAGAACGCGGCGTCGGTCGCCGGCTTGCTGATCACGACCGAGGCGATGGTCGCCGAGCGGCCGGAGAAGCGCAGTCAGTCTCTGCCCCCGGGCGGCGGCGGCGGCGGCATGGGCGGAATGGGCGGCATGGGCGACATGGACTTCTAACCGCGAACCGGGCCGGGCTGGACGTTCCAGCCCGGCCCGCATCTTTACCCGGGCTCTTACATCGTCGCGCCGATCATCCACGGCGCGAACTCCGCACCCCCGGCGTCGAACATCTCGCTCTTGGTGCGCTTGCCCGAGGCGACCCGGATGATGCTCTCGAAAATACGCTCGCCGCAGGATTGGACGGTCTCGCTGCCGTCCAGGATGGTACCGCAGTTGATATCCATATCTTCTTCCATCCGCTCGAACATCGCCGTGTTGGTGGCCAGCTTGATCGACGGGCTCGGCTTGCAGCCGAACACGCTACCGCGCCCGGTGGTGAAGCAAACCAGGTTCGCGCCGCCCGCAACCTGGCCGGTGGCGGCCACCGGGTCGTAGCCGGGCGTATCCATGAACACGAAACCTCGTGCGGTGACCGCCTCCGCGTAGCCAACGACGTCGACCAGGTTGGTGGTGCCGGCCTTGGCCATGGCGCCCAACGATTTCTCGAGGATCGTGGTCAGCCCTCCGGCCTTGTTGCCGGGGCTCGGGTTGGCGTTCATCTCGGCACCTTCGCGCTCGGTGTAGCGCTCCCACCAGCGCATCCGCGCCACCAGTTTCTCGCCCACCTCGGGCGACGTCGCGCGCCGGGTCAGCAGATGCTCGGCGCCGTAGGTCTCGGGCGTTTCGGACAGGATCACCGCGCCACCGTGGCGGACGAGCAGGTCGCTGGCAGCACCGAGCGCCGGGTTGGCCGAGATGCCGGAGTAGCCGTCACTGCCGCCGCATTGCAGCGCCACGGTCAGTTCCGACAGCGGCGCCGGCTCGCGACGGACCCGGTTGGCCTCGTCGAGCACGCCGCGGACGAAGCCGATGCCGGCCTCGACCGTCTTGCGGATACCGCCCATGGTCTGGATGTCCATCGAGCGCACCCGGTCGGCCAGGCGCTGCTCCTCGAGCAGGCCGCCAAGCTGGTTCACCTCGCAGCCGAGGCCGATGACGATGATGTGGGAAAAGTTCACGTGCCGCGCGTAGCCGGCCAGCGTGCGCCGCAGCAGCCGCAGCGGCTCGCCGTCGGTCATGCCGCAGCCGGTCTTGTGCGTCAGCGCGACGACGCCGTCGACGTTCGGCCACGCCGCGAGCGGGTCGGCGCCGGTGATCGGGTTACGGCGGAACTGCTCGGCGATCAGCTCGGCGGTATGGGCCGAGCAGTTCACCGAGGTCAGGATGCCGATGTAGTTCCGCGTCGCGACCCGGCCGTCAGCACGGCGGATGCCCTCGAAACTCCGCTCCGCATTGGCCCGCGGCGTGGGCCGCGCATCGACGCCATAGGCATAATCCTTGGCGAAATCGCCCATGCCGAGATTATGGACATGGACGTGCTCGCCGGGCGCGATCGCGGCGGTGGCGAAGCCGATGATCTGGCCGTAGCGCCGGATCGCCTCGCCGATCGCATGGGCGCGGGTGGCGACCTTGTGGCCGGCGGGGATGCGGGCGGTGGTGATGGCGCCCGGCGCGACCTCGGTGCCGGGCATGAGCGTGCTGCGGGCGATGACGACGCCGTCTTCGGGATGGAGCTTGAGGAACGGCGTCATCGTCGGTCTCCGAATTAGCCGCGGGCGGCCTTGATCGCGTGGCGGGCGGCGGTGAGCATCAGGCCGCTGTCGTTGCCGATGGTCACGAGGGCGAATCCCATCGCGATCATGCGCTTGGCATAGGCCGGGTCGCCGCAATGGACGCAGGCTTTCTGGCCGCGCTTTGACGTTTCCTTCAGGAAGCGGTCGTAGATTGCCATGATCTCGGGCTCCTCGCGGTCGAGCTTGGGGACGAGGCCGTAGGAGAAGCCGAGGTCGGACGGGCCGATGTAGATCGCGTCGACACCCTCGACGTCGAGGATAGAGTTGAGGTTGTCGACGGCCTGCTTGGTCTCGATCATCGGCAGGCACAGGATGTCGTCGTTGGCGGTGGTCTGATAGCTGCCGGCCTCGCCGTAGATGCCGGCGCGGATCGGGCCGTTGGAGCGGGCGCCGCGGGGCGGGTATTTGCAGTAGGAGATGAATTGGCGGGCTTCGTCGGCGGTGTTGATCATGGGGCAGATGACGCCGTAGGCGCCAGCGTCGAGCACCTTGCCGACGATCCCGGGCTCGTTCCAGGGCACGCGGACCATCGGGAGCACCGGATGCGACTGCATCGCCTGAAAGCAGGTGACCATCGAGAGATAGTCCTGCACCCCGTGCTGGAGATCGACGGTGACGCTGTCCCAACCGGCCTGGGCCATCACTTCGGCCGAGAACCCGTTGGGGATCGCGAGCCAGCCGTTGATCGTGCTGCGGCCCTCTTGCCAGGCCTGTTTGAGCTTATTGGGCATCGTGGACGTCCTCCGAATGGTTTTATGAAGCTAGGGCGGGCGATTTGGCGGGGCAAATCTTGGCGCGCGGCGTCAATCCCCGCCGGCTTGCGCGCGGAACCCGGCCTTGGGGTAGACGCCGAGGATGCGGGTTTCGCGCGAGAAGAACGACAGCTCCTCGAGCGCGCGGCGCACCGCCGGCTGCTCCGGATGGCCGTCGACGTCGCACATGAACTGGGTGGCGGTGAACTCGCCGTCGAGCATGTAGCTCTCCAGCCGGGTCATGTTGACGCCGTTGGTGGCAAAGCCGCCGAGCGCTTTGTAGAGCGCGGCAGGCACGTTGCGGACGCGGAACACGAACGTCGTCATCAGCCCCGGCGTGGCGACGGCAGGGGTACGCGGGTCGGTCGCGGTGACGTAGAAGCGCGTCGTGTTGTGCGGCGCGTCCTCGACGTTGCGGCGCAGGATGTCGAGCCCGTAGATCTCGGCCGCGAGCGCCGACGCGACCGCCGCGTCCTCGCTCCGGCCCCATTCGGCGACGAGCTTGGCCGCCCCGGCCGTGTCCGCCTCGACGACCGGCACCGCGCCCAACTCCGCCACGATCCGGCGAATTTGCCCGAGTGCCACCGCATGCGAGTGCACTCGCCGCACGTCGGCCAGCGCGGCGCCGCGCGGACCCATCAGGCAGTGCTCGACGCGCTGGAAATGTTCGCCCACGATGAACAACCCGCTCGTCGGCAGCAGCGCATGGATGTCCGGCACCCGGCCGGCGAGGCTGTTCTCGCAGGCGAGCATGCCCAGCCCGGCCTCGCCGCTGCGCACGGCTTCGATGGCGCGCTCGAAGGTCGGGCACGGCAACGTCTGCCAGTCTGGATACGCGGTGCGGCAGGCAAGGTCGGAATAGGCGCCGGGCATGCCCTGGAAGGCGATCATCTGCATGAGGTCAAAATCCTGCGGGCGCGCTCGAGGTCGGCCGGGGTGTCGACACCGAACGGCGCGTGATCGACGCGGGCGCAGGCGATGCGCATGCCGGCCTCGAGCGCCCGCAACTGCTCGAGGCTCTCGCGTCGTTCGAGCGGGCTCTCCGGCAGGCTGACGAAGCGCGCCAGCGCGGCCCGGCGATAGGCGTAGATGCCGATGTGATGCCAGCGCGGCCCCTCGCCGGCCGGGATCGGCGCGCGCGAGAAATACAGCGCCGGCGAGACGGCGCGGCCGCGCTCGAAGGCGCAGGCGGCCTTGATGACGGAGGGCGCGGCCGCCTCCTCGTCGGTGTCGATCGGCGCGACGAGGGTCGCGATGTCGACGGCCGGGTCGGCCAGCGGGGCGATCACGGCGCGGAGTTGCTCGGCGGGCATCGTCGGCAGGTCGCCCTGTAGATTGACCACGACGTCGTGCCGGCCCTGCGGATCGAGCGTGGCGAGTGCGGCGTGCACTCGGTCGGAGCCCGACGGCAGGCTCGGGTCGGTCATGACGGCGGTCCCGCCGGCCGCGCGGACCACCTCGGCGATCTCGGCATCGGCGCAGGCGACCGCGACCGGCCCGATGTCGGCCTCGCGCGCCCGGTCCCATACGTGCAGGATCATGGCCCGGCCGCCGATATCGGCCAGCGGCTTGCGGGGCAGCCTCGTCGAGGCCAGACGGGAGGGGATGACGACGATCGGGGTCACGAATGATCGATTGTTGCAGGGACGGGCGTCGTCAGGCGACGCGCGGCACCATAGGTAGACCGGGCAACCGGCGCAACGGCCGGAACCCACGGAGCAGAACCATGAAAAGCCTGATCGTCGCCGCCCTCCTGATCGCCTCGCCCGCACTCGCCCAGCCGCACGGCGCCTCCGACCCCGCATCCGGCGGCGGCAACATGCGCGAGCCCAACCTCGCCAATCCGCAGGCGCAGACCAACCAGGGCATGCAGCCGCCCAACGCGAAAGAGTCTCAGCAGGGTAGCGCCACCGAGGCGCCCGCGATCCCGACGCCGACGCTGAGCCGCCCGATGACCCCCAGCACCCCGGCGCCGCGCTGACCGACTTCCCACTCGACAGGCTGATCGCGGCCGCCGAAGCCGCCGCCGACGCGGCCGGCGGCGCGATCCGGCCCTATTTCCGCACCGGCATCGCCGCCGACGACAAGGCCGACGCCAGCCCGGTGACGGTCGCCGACCGTGCCGCCGAAGCCGCCATGCGCGCCGTCCTGGCCGAACGCTGCCCCGACCACGGCATCCTCGGCGAGGAACTCGACCCCGTCCGCGCCGACGCGCGGTTCCGCTGGGTGCTCGACCCGATCGACGGCACCCGCGCCTTCATCACCGGCCGCCCGACCTTCGGCACACTGGTCGCACTGCTCGACGGCGACACCCCGATCCTCGGGCTGATCGACCAGCCGATCACCGGCGAACGCTGGATCGGGGCGGCCGGCCGGCGCACCATCTTCCGTGGCGCGCACGGCCGCGCCGGCTGCCGCCCGTGCCCGAACCTGGCCGACGCGGAGCTGTCCTGCACCTCGCCCGACATCGCGACGCCGCCGCAAGCGGTCGCGTTCAGCCGGGTCCAGGCCGCCGCCAAGCGGACGAGCTGGGGCGGGGATTGCTACGCCTACGGCCTGATCGCGATCGGCGGCATCGACGCGATCGTCGAACCGGGGCTGAAACTATGGGACTGGGCCGCGCTCGTGCCGGTGATCGAGGGCGCGGGTGGGCTCGTCCGCGGCTGGAACGGCCAGCCGCTCCGCCCCGGCGGACCCGGCGACGTCATCGCGGTAGGCGATCCACGCCTGATGCCGCAGATTAGCGCCCTCCTCGCCTGAAGATCGGAATTGCCATGCTGCGCGCCCTGCTGCTGTCGCTAACGCTCCTCACTGGCTCCGCGCTGGGCCAAACCACTCGCAGCCACGCGATCACGATCCTGGGCACCCCCGCTTTGCCCGCCGATTTCCCCTACTTCCCCTACGTGAACCCGAACGCGCCGAAGGGCGGCGAGGTGACGTTCGCGATGGTCGGCAGCTTCGACGGGTTCAATCCCTACATCCTGCGCGGCAACGCGGCCTTCGGCCTGGGTGCGGCGTGGCAGCCGGGGGTGGGCGGCACGGCGGCCGGCTCGGCGGGCGGGCATGTGTGGGAGAGCCTGCTGATCGGCTCGGCCGACGAGGTCGCGACCGGCTATGGGCACCTGGCCGAGACGATCGAGGTGCCGGCGGACCGGATGTGGATCGCCTTCGAGATCCGCCCGCAGGCCAAGTTCTCCGACGGCTCGCCGGTGACCGCCCAAGACGTGGTCTGGACCTTCAACACATTGATGGAAAAGGGCCGCCCCGCGCTGCGCGTGGCGTACCAGGAGGTGCAGGACGCGGTGGCGGAGAGCGAGCGCCGGGTGGTGTTCCACTTCAAGTCGAACACGAACCGGGAGCTGCCGCTGCTGGTGGGCGGGCTGCCGGTGCTGCCGCGCCAGTGGTGGTCGACGCGCGATTTCACCAAGCCGCTGACCGAAGCGCCGCTGGGCTCGGGCCCCTACAAGGTGGGCGCGTTCGAACTCGG
>JAABUX010001503.1_pt1 | contig 35096 bp, 39 predicted proteins | sample 5561851 | NCBI WGS metagenome assembly JAABUX01 (sample SAMN10711883, study PRJNA513361) | rock metagenome | isolation source: Antarctica rocks | place: Antarctica: Victoria Land, Richard Nunatak red sandstone | collected 2016-01-03
GGCCCTCGCAGAAGCTCGTCGTCGTCACAAACAGATCCGACTGGCGGGGAGAAAGTCCAAGGCTCATACCCTCAAGCATGACTTGAGGATCGGACGGAGCCGCCCGAAAAACACCAACCTCCTAGTCCCGCAGACCAGAGCTCCTCCAGCGCCAGTACCCCGGGCGGCTGACCGTCTCGCCGGCGTGGCGTTGACGGAACTCAGGCCAGCAGCGAGCTCGGCAGCCCGCCGGCGCCGAGCAGCCCGGGTCTTCGTGCGTCCCGATCTCGGAGATGACCCGTGGGTGGGACGCCGAAGATCTCCGTCCCCCGCGCGGCCAGCTCCTGGGCTCGGCGGGCGCCTGGATGTGCTGAACCATCCACGCGTCGGCGCCGTCCTGCGCCCGGCTGCGCAGCAGCTCGACCATCCGCTCAAAGGCGCGCCGCGAGGTGCGGACCCGCTCGATCGGGGTGATCTCGGACTCGACGGTGAGGATCGGCTTGATCTTCAGCGCCGAGCCCAGCCACGCTTGCGCGCCGGCGATGCGGCCGCCGCGGCGCAGGTACTCCAGGGTGTCGATCGCGAACCACATCTTCAGTGCCCCGCGCCTTGCGAGCCCGCTCGAGCACCTCGGCGCCGCTCGCCCCGCCGCGGGCGGCCGCGGCCGCGGCCAGGATCACCAGGCCCTCGCCCCGCATGCCGTGGCCGAATCGAACACGTACACAGAGCCGGCGCGCTCAACGGTTGCTGGAGCTGTACGGCGCAGCGCCGATCGACGGGCGCGTCTATTACGCCGTAGGAGCTGACTGTATGCAGAAGCTCAGCCCGCAGGTCAGCGATGACGCGTAGACGTGGAGTTCGAAGTCCCGGCCCCCGCCTGGTGCCATCTGCTCCACCGCGACTGGACCTCCACCGGACGGATCGTACGCTACATCCCGCGGTCCGTCACAGCTTTGCGAGTGTCGAACAGCTGCCCGGCATTCGCGGCCGCCTGTGTCGGCAGAGGCCAGCACTACCCAGCGAATTCGGGAGCCGACTCTTGCTTTGATCGATCCGAAGCACTTGACCGAGCTGCCGGATTTGAGGATGACCATGTGCGCCTGGAAGCGGCCCCTCACTTCTGGTTTCACGAAGACAGGGAAGCGTCGCGCACGGTTTGACGCACCCTCGACAGTGCTGCTCCGTGCCGAATCGAGCCGTAACGCGCGCTCGCTTTCATCGCTCGTATCGGACCTGACCGGACGCGTGCTATGCGACGGGAGCGCTCGCGCCCCAAGTGCTGCATCCGGCCGGAAGCGGCCATCTGCTCGACAGAGCCGGGATGGTGACATTGCGGCAGTCGAGGTCGGGGCGATGCACTGCGGCACGCTCGTTTTCCGCTCAGCCGCGACCCGCACGGGCGGTATCGGGCTCGGCGCTGCTCATGTCGATCCACGTCGCCCCGGGCGCCAGCGCCGCGATCAGCGGCCCGGCGACGGCGGTCACCTCTGCGGCTCCCGGCAGCACGGTGATCACGACACCGACCTCCGCCGCGACCTCCGCGGCCGACCCAGCCCAGCGTGCGCCGGCCGTCACGGCCTCGGGCTTTCGCTCAGCCACCACGTCCGTCGCGGTCACGGCAAAGCCCCGTTCGACGAGTCTCGCGCACATCGGCAGGCCCCATCTGACCCAGTCCGACGATTCCGACGCGATGTTCCTTCGCTTGCACCATCTCACGATCATGCCCGCCATGCCGTCGGGGCATCTTCGCGGGGCTCCGCGAGGAGATCTAGGGCGCCGGGCCGCTACTTCTTGGCTTGTTCGAAGTAGGGGTTGGTGCCGGAGGCGTGGTCGGTGACATCGACGACGCGGTCGATCTCGGGGACGGCCTCCTTGATCGCGACCTCGATGCCCTGGCTCAGTGTCACCGTGGCCATGCCGCAGCCGACACATCCTCCGCCCAGCCGCAGGTAGGCCGTCGGCCCGTCGATAGCCGCGAGCTCGGCGTGGCCACCGTGGCTGGCGATGCTCGGGTTGACCTCGCGGTCGAGCACGGCCACGACCCGCCGGGCCGCGTCGGTGTCAAGCCCGGCACCGGGCGTCATCGACGGACTCGGACCTGGGCCCGGCCCGGCAGGACCGGCTCCCGGACTCATGGTCATGGGGAGGGTGGGAAGGAACGCGAGCGGGGGAGACGGCTTGTTCGGGTTGATGACGACGAAGCCGCTTTGCAGCGGGTCCTCGCTCCAGTCGATGGTGGACCCGCGCAGCCGTTCGGCGCTGTCCTGTGCCACCACGATGGTCAGATCGCCCTCCTGCTGCACGGTGTCGCCGGGCCTGATCTTGGCCGCCGGCTCGAGCGTCAGCCCGCAGGTGTACTCGCCGTTAGCCTCGCCGCTCACGCGCACGGAGAGGACGCGATCGGCAGGGTTGGCATCGGTGGCGCGGAAGCCGCGAACGCGCTGCAGCGCCGATGCCGTGATAGCGAGGAGGACGGACACTGGAGAGCCTCCGACCTACGATAGCGGTGTGGACCGTCTGCTCCTGATCCTGCCGTCGGCCACGTACCGGGCGCCGGACTTCATGGCGGCGGCCCGAGGCCTCGGGGTCGCGGTCACGGTGGCATCCGACCGCCGGGCGGCGATGTCGGCGGCGATGGGAGACCGTGCGCTCACGCTGTGTCTGTCAGATCCGGTACGGGCGGCTGAGCAGATCGCCGAACGTGCGCGGGACACCCCGTTTGCGGCAATTGTGGGCGTGGATGACCAGGGAGTGATGGCGGCCGCGATGGGCGCCGAGCGCCTCGGCCTGCCCCACAACCCACCCGACGCCGTGGCCCGCACGCGCGACAAGGCGGCGATGCGACACGCCCTCGCGGCGCACGAGATTCCGCAACCACGGTTCGCGCTCTTGGCCGACGACGGCGATATCGCCGCGGTGGCAGACCAAGTGGGATTGCCGTGCGTTCTCAAACCGCTCGGCTTGTCGGGCAGTTGCGGCGTGATCCGGGCTGACGACGCCGACCAGGCGCGCTCGGCGGTGCAGCGCATACGGCGCATTCCCGCCGCCGCCAACGAGCCTGCCGGAGCGCGGTTGCTGGTGGAGAGCTACCTGCCCGGCGGGGAGGTCGCGGTCGAGGCATTGTTGCGGTCGGGCCGGCTCGAGGTGCTGGCGGTGTTCGACAAGCCTGACCCGCTTGAGGGCCCGTACTTCGAGGAGACGTTATACGTGACGCCGTCCCGGCTGCCGGCTCCCGTCCAGGCCGAGATCGAAGCGGTGACTGCCCGGGCGGCAGATGCCCTTGGTCTCAGAGAGGGTCCGATCCACGCCGAGCTCCGAGTCGATGGCGACCGCGTGAGCATCCTGGAACTAGCGGCCCGCTCAATCGGTGGCCTGTGCTCCCGCGCACTGCGCTTCGGGGCGGGCGTGAGGCTGGAGGAGGTGATCCTGCGCCACGCCCTCGGCCTCGGCCTCGATGACGTGGCGCGTGAGTCAGCCGCGTCCGGGGTGATGATGATCCCGATTCCCCGGGCGGCCGTGCTCGGCGAGGTGGACGGACTGCAGGAGGCGCGAGCGGTGGAGGGCATCCTCGGCGTGGAGATCACGATCGCCCGCGGCCGCCCGGTTGTGCCGCTGCCCGATGGCGACCGCTACCTCGGTTTCATGTTCGCGCGCGCCGACAGCGCTGAGGAGGTCGAGCGCTCCCTGCGCTCCGCACATGGCCAGCTGCGCATCGAGATCTTGCCGCACGCGCCTACGGCGACCAGCGCGCGCTAGCGTGGACCGTTCGTGCGCGTCCTGCTGATCTCCACCTACGAGTTGGGCCACCAGCCGTTGCACCTGGCGTCACCGGCGGCCGCGCTGCGTCGCGCGGGGCACGACGTGAAATGCCTGGACCTCAGCGTCCAGCCGTGGGATTGCGAGGCGCTGCAGTGGACGCAAGCTGTCGCCTTCTCAGTGCCGATGCACACCGCGATGCGCCTGGGTCTCAGCGCGGGACGGCGACTGCGGGCGGACGACCCTGATCTCCCGATCTGCTTCTACGGGCTCTATGCGACGGTGAGCCGCGAGCTGGTCAAGCGAGAGCTTGATGCCGAAGTGATCGCCGGGGAGTACGAGCCGGCGCTGGTCGCCTGGGTCGACGGTCTGGCCGCCCCTCAGGCGAGCGCGGGGGACGGCGACCGGCCGATCATCCATCTGCAGCGCGGGAGCTTTGATCCGCCGGCGCGGGAGCTGCTGCCCGGATTGGAGGCCTACGCCAAGCTCGCGGTGGGCGGGGAGGAGCGGCTCGTCGGCTACGTCGAGGCCAGCCACGGGTGCGTGCATCGCTGCCGTCACTGCCCGGTCCCTGCCGTGTATGACGGGCGCATCCGCATCGTGCAGGCGGACACGGTGCTCCGAGACATCGAGTGTCTCGTCGGCTTGGGTGCGCGCCACATCACGTTCGGCGACCCCGACTTTCTCAACGGGTGGCGCCACTCGCTGGCGATCGTGCGAGCGATGCACGAGCGCTTTCCGGAGCTGACCTTTGATTGCACGACCAAGGTCGAGCATGTGCTGGAGCGCGCTGACGTGTGGGCGGAGATGGCCGCCGCGGGCTGCCTGTTCATCGTCTGCGCGTTGGAGAGCGTCAACGACGAGATCCTCGTCCGCCTGGACAAGGGCCACACCACCGCCGAGGCGGTGCTCGCGATCAACCTCCTGCGCGAGCACGGGATCGAGACGCGGCCGTCGTTCATGCCGTTTACCCCGTGGACGACCCCACGGGACGTGCTGGAGATGCTGGACTTCGTCGCCGAACACGACATGATGGCCAATGTCGACCCGGTCCAGTACACGATCCGGCTGCTCGTCCCCGAAGGGTCACTCTTGCTCGCGCTCCCGGAACTGCAAGAGCATCTCGGTCCCTATGAGCCCGAGCGGCTCAGCTACCCGTGGCAGTCAGCCGACCCGGCGGCGGACCTGCTCCAGGGCCGCCTCAACGCGCTCGTGCAGCAGAGCGCCGCCGCGGGCGAACCGGCGGGCGTGACGTTCGCCCGCATCCGCGCCGCGGTGCGCGAGGCCGCGGGTGAGCCGGCCCTGGCCGAAATCGAGGTCATCGCGATGGGATCAAGCGAGGGGCGACCGCGGCTTACCGAGCCGTGGTTCTGCTGCGCGGAGCCCACCGAAGACCAGTTCGGTTCGCTCCAGGTCGCCAATTGCGAGCGGTCGGCTCTGCGGGAGCCTCCACGCCCCCTTACAGCGTGATGACGTGGTCCGGCGGGTTGCTCGCCAGCGCCGCATAGAGGTCGGGAAAGCAGCCGACCCGCACGCCATCGACCGTGTCCTTGGGCACGGCCGCGCCGATCTCGCCCTCGGCCAGGGAGCGCTCCAGCGCGCACTGGTCACAGAGCATCAGAAGCATTCCCTGCTCGGCAGCCACCTTCCCGAGCCGCTCGCCCAGCGGGTCGCCGGCTCTTAGCACGTAGGTGTTGTCGTCAAAGAAGAACATGCCGACAACCTCGACGCCGTGCGTGCCCTGCTCCAGTTGCGGAAGGATCATCTTTCCGAGCTTGTAGCTGGCCGTGTGGCCGGAGGTAGAGAAAACATAGGCGACTTTCATGTCAGGCGAACACTAGTACTAGTCAGAATCCGCCCCGTGCCGATGGAAGAGCTCAGGCACCACGGGGCCGACAAAAACACTGCCGCAACCACGCACAGGCAGAAGTCTCGGCGGCTCCAATTCGGGCCCACCAGACTTCTCCTTCTGGCGGCATCCAGCAGTGCCAAGGAGGCCCCTACTTTCGGTGGTGCGCGAGCATCCACCGAAAGCGCCAGAGCCTCGGATTGCGCCTAACCCAGGGAACGGACTTAGCAGCTGCGAGACCGACGCTGCATAGGCATCGCGCGGCGCCGACCTGATCCGGCGGCACTTGCGCTAACGCGTGGATTCGATCGCCATCGTCGTTGACGACGCTCGAGCCGTCGGACGAAATGGTCGTGAGATCGGTCGGGCCGGGGCCGGGGCCGGGGCGGGGGCGCCGACGGTCAGCGCTTCGGCGACGAGGCGAGCGTACGTCTCCGCGGGAATGCCTGAGCCATTGGCGCTCGCGCCGGTCGACACGCCTCGCTTCACCACCAAACGGCACTCTCGAGACGCTTCACGGTTCGCACCCCGAGTCGACTGCTCCAGACCCGATGCGGCCACGGGCGGTGCCCTGCGCGGGAGGGCTCTTGCATGTCCGCGAGCCTACGTTCACGCCCTGTCGGGGTGGGCAGGACTCCCCCGCGACTCGCATCGACGCAGGTGGCGCCGTAATCGTCAGCCGCCGACTACACGGAGCCCGCACCCTTGGGTGCACGTGGTGTGTCTGGCTTTCCGCGCTTCTGGGAAACGGAACGCTCAGAGTTCGTCGCCATCGCGTGAGCGGCGGCCGTACTGGTCAGGCATCCACCCCCAGCCCCAGATCGCGACCGGTGCGGGCGGGGTGATGCCGTAGACGTCGAGCGGGTCGACCTTGGCCGGCTGGACGACGCAGCGGTGGCGCCAGTTGTCGCCGAGGTCGAAGACGTAGGTGAACTCCATCCCTGGTTTCAGCTCGCGGGTGACCTTGAGCTTGGCGTGGTCGTGCCAGACGACGTCGGGCTCCCAGGTGTCGTCGGGGTAGCCGACGAGACGGCCGTCGGGTAGCTCGAACTCGTGCAGGTGTGACAGGTCCCACCGGGCGAAGGCGGCGTCGATCGCGGTGGAGAGCTGGGCGAAGGTGTGGGACGGGCCGGCGATCATCACCCGGCCGGGCGGCGGGTCGCAGTCGATCCCTCCGCCGCCGAGCAACTCGACCTCGATCGCGAGCCAGGTGCGCGCCATGGCCGGCGAGACTACCCACCGGTGTCAGCGATCGATGCCGCGGCCGCGTGCCGGCCCACCGCGGCGGAGGTGAGCAGGCCTGGCGGCCTCCTCGGCTTCGCCCGGGCGAAGCGCGCGCGGGAGCTTCAGCGGTGGCTGGACGGCGACGAGCCGGGCGGGTTCGGCCTCGAGCTCGAGGATGCGCCGCAGCGCCGGCAACCGTTCCAGATCCTCTGGGCGGCGCAGCGCGGCGGACATGGCGATCAGGTCGCCCGTAGACGCGATCGTGGGTCGCAGCCCATCCCCGAGATGCTCGGCGCTCGCATCCGGTCGCAGCGCCTCATACCCACGGGGAACCCCGGCGGGCGTTGGCACGACCTTCAGCTCGCCGAACCCCGTCATCAAGTCGACCACCGGCTCCGCCCGCAGGCGGGTCTCTTCGATCGGCGCCTCGCCGGCCGCGCCCATCTCGCCGAGCGCCGCGTCCAACCGAGCGAGGTTTGCCGGCTGCAGCGACGGGCAGATGTCGACTCCGCCGGTGACCTCGTCCGAGCCGCGCGCAACGCGCGCGAAGCCGCCGATGAGCACGCTCTGGACCTCGGCGGCCTGCAGCACGGCGAGGATCGAGCGGGGATCGAAGCGGGTGCGGCGAGCGGGATTCACCGCGAACCGCCGCCCCCAAGGCGGTCGAGCATGTTCTTCACGCGCCGCTCCGGCGAATAGCGCTGCAGCTCGGTCAGCGGTCGATCGTCGACGGGCTGGTAAGCCTCGAGCATGAGCGGCAGGTCGAAGCCGCAGGCCCGGACGAGGTCAAGCAGCGTGTCGAGACTCGGGGCGACCACGCCGGTCTCCCACCGGCCGATCTGGACCTTCGCCTTGCCGCAGCGCTCGGCGAGCTGCTGCTGGCTGAGGCCGGCCCGCATCCGGGCCTCGCGGATCAGCGAGGCGCTGACGACCGTGTCGGCACGCATCTCTGGAGCCTACCAACGCCGCGCACAGAACTAAGGTCGATCACATATTTGTATCCATCTGAGTCAGATGGTACGGTGCCATCAATGACCCTCGGAACGACCGCCCGATGACCGCCACCCAGACGAACACCCCGTAGACACGGACGACCGCCGCCGCGCCCAAGCGGACTGAATCCCTGCGCCGCTCGCAAGCGCCAAGCCCGGCCGCCCGGCCCGCACGGGACGTGCTCATGACGGTCAAGGATGTCGCCGACGAGTGCCAGCTCTCCGAGACGGCCGTGCGGCGAGCGATCTACGAGGGCGAGCTCCAGGCCGTCAAGCTCCGCTCGCGGCTGCGGATCACGAGACCCGACTACGACGCCTGGATCGCCTCGCAGCGGCAGCCGCCGGTCCGTCGCGCGCCGGCACCCCCGGCTCGCACCGCCCGACAACGCCTCCCGCCGGCCGGGTCGTTTCGAGCGCTCGCCCGCGCCGACGACCAAGCCCGCGCACTATGAGCATCGAGAAGCTCGCGCGCGCGACCGACACCGTCTGGCGGGTGCGTTGGCGCGATGACCGTGGGCGGCCCCACTCGAAGGTCCTCGGACTCAAGCGCGACGCCGTGGCGCTCGACCAGGACCTGAAGCGCGCCAAGCGACTCGGGACCGCCGCCCCCGCCGGTGCCGGCCGGGAGACGCTCGCCGAGTTCTCGAAGCTGTGGTGGGCCCGGCACGCGGCGCCAAACCTCGCGCGTTACACGCGGGAGAGCTACGCCTCGGCGCTCGACGTCCACATCATCCCGCGGCTCGGCGACACCCGCCTGAGCGCGATCACGACCGAGCTGATCAGCGACATGCGCGCGGACATGGCCGCGACCGGGGTGGGCGAGCAGGCGATCCTCAAGGCGCTGACCGTGCTCCAGTCGATCTTTCAGCGCGCGGTGGAATGGCGCCACGTCGGTTCCAACCCGGTCCGCGCTGTGCGCAAGCCGAGCCAGGCTCGCGCCCGCGTCGTTCGCCCGCTGCCGCCGAAGACCATCGAAAAGATGCGCGCCCACCTTCTCAGCACCGGCCGCCACATTGACGCCACCCTCGTCGCCGTGCTCGCCTACGCCGGCCTCCGTCCCGGCGAAGCGATCGGGCTCAGATGGCACGACGTCGGCGAGCGCACCCTGCTCGTCGAGCGCTCGGTCGCGTTCGGCCAGCTGAAGTCGACCAAGACGAACAGCATCCGCTCGGTCCGCCTGCTCGAGCCGCTCAAGCACGACCTCGCCACCTGGCGCAGGAAGACCGACCGCAGCGGCGCCACCGACCTGATCTTCCCCGCGCCCGACGGCTCGCCGTGGAACGAGGACCGCGTCCGCAACTGGCGCCACCGCGCCTTCGCCGAAGCCGCCGCCCACGCCGGAGCACCGAAGGCCCGCCCATACGACCTGCGCCACAGCTACATCAGTCTCCTGATCGCCCAGGGCGCGACCGTTGTCGAGGTCGCCCGCCAGGCCGGGCACGCTCCGACGATGACGCTCAGCACCTACGCGCACCTGTTTGACGAGCACGATGGCGCCGATCACCGCCCCGCCGAGGACCAGATCAAACACGCCCGCGCCGCCCACACCGACCCGAAAGTGTCCGTTTTGTGTATGCCTCCCGAACTCCCCGACGCCATCGAAACACAAAACCCCGCGATTTCCAGCTACTTCGCCAAGCCCTCTATCGGACTCGAACCGATGACCCCTTCCTTACCATGGAAGTGCTCTACCATCTGAGCTAAGAGGGCGCTCTTTGGTGAGCGTATCGCGTCAACGCGCGGGACAGGCTGGCTGTACCTCCTCCTGACGCGGCGGTCGGCGAACCGCCGACTACCCGCCGTAGGCGCCCTGCAGCAGCGACAGCATCTGCGATGCCGTGCCGCCTCCGAGCGGGGTTCCGCTCGAGTCACAGAAACCGATCTCTAGGTGCGGGCCCGACGATAAGCCGACGATCCCGTAGCCGACCTCGGAGATCGTCTGACCAGCGCTGACGTGGGTGCCGATGGCCACCATGCTGCCCGGCCCGGCGTGCCCGTAGTAGACGTACTTTCCACTGTCCAGGTGCAGCACCGGCGCGGAGGGACCGAAGCCGCCGATGCCGTGGAGCACGATGGTTCCCGACCCCACGGCCAAGAGCGGGGTGCCACCGGACGCCGCCATGTCGACACCTTGGTCGAGCGTCCAGGTACTCGGCGCAGAGACTGCCCCTTTCGGCATCGGGAACGTGAAGCCGCTGCTGCTGGAGACCTGGGGAGCGCCCACCGGGGCGCCCGGTGAGCCGGAGCCGCTGGACGCCCTGGACCCGCTGGGCGAGGGGGACGGGCCGGGCGCGGCGGCAGCGGCCTGCGCGGCGGCAGCGGCCTGAGAGGCGGCTGCCGCCTGTGCAGCCTGGAGCTTTGAGAGCTGACGCTGCAGCGCCCCGAGCTGCCCGCGCGCGCCCGCGAGTTGGTTTGCCTTGGAGGACCGCATTTTTGCGACTGTGATCTGCTGCTGCACGAGGCCGAGCCTCACTCGCGCGAGCCCGTTGCGCTGTTGCAGGACCTGCGTCGTGAGAAGCTGCTGGCGAGCCTCGAGTCCCCCCAGCCGCGTCGCCTGCGCACTCACCGCGCGCCTCGCGTCGCGCACTTGGGTTATGACCTGCGCGTCGTGCTTCTGAATCCGTCGCGCGAACGTGAGTCGCTCGAGGAGGTCTGAGAAGCCGTTGGCTTCGAGCACGACGCCGATCAGGTTCGGGCGACCGGACTCGTAGCTGTTGACCAACTGCTGGGAAAGCACCGTCTGTGCGTGCGCTTGGAACGCTTCGAGCTGCGCGAGCCTGTTGCGGGCGGCGAACAACGCGCTACGAAGCTTCAGCAGCGCGGCGCGCTTTGTGTTCAGGTCGGCCTGGATGCGTGAGATCCGCCCACGAAGGCTCGCGATGCTCGAGCTCAGCTCCGACAGGCGGCGTGAGGCTGAGCGCACCGCTCCCGAGAGGCTCGAGACTCGTCCGTTGCCAGAGCTGATCCGCTGCTGGAGTGCTCCGATGCCGGCAGCGTTGGCAGAGTCGCCATTGCCTGGCAGCGACGCCATCGTCAAGACAGCGCTGAGCGCCAGCGCAGCGCACAAAGCACGCGTGATGGACCTTGGGAGGCGGGTCATCGTCCGGGAGGAGCAGCCACGGCAAGGACCACGCGAACGCCACGTTCCCTGCTCCGAGTCAGTCTGGAGGCGACGCTGACCGTAACACGAGTGCCGACGTTCGGACGACGCCAAAACCTCGTGCACGGAAACCTGCAGCTACAGGAGCGGCGCCGCGGATGTCGATGGATCGACGTACGGTCGCCGTCCGACTCGAGCGACGCGCGAGCGGACAGTGGGTCATGGCGGGACCAGGATTCGAACCTGGGAAGGCAGAGCCAATGCGTTTACAGCGCATCCCCTTTGACCGCTCGGGAATCCCGCCGATTGCCTCAGCCGATTCTACGTCGGTGACGTTTCCGGTGGATCTCGCGTGAAAGACCGGCACGAAGACTGCCGCGTCGTGACTGCCGAGCCACAGCATGGCGGATCGTTCGCCAAGGTCCCCCTGGCGCCTCGGATCTCGTGGGAACCTCCAGCCCCTAAACATACGTTCGCGTCCGGACCGAACGCCGCGGGACCTACAACCAATCACCGGGCACGGAGCGGCTCTACCCTTCCAAGGACCATGACCGCCACCGGTTCTGAGAGCTTCTCCGTGGTCGACGTCCAGGCCCAGCGTCCCGCCGTCCAGCTCAGCCTCTCACGCGTCGGCGTAACCGGAGTCGAGAAGGTGATCCGGATCCGCCAGAACGGAGCCGAGCAGCTCTTCTCCGCCCGCCTGGAGTGCGTGGTCGAGCTCGGCCGCAGCCAGAAGGGAGCGCACATGTCGCGCTTCGAAGCGGTCGTCAACGAGGCGATCGGCGATGTCGTGCTCGGCGAGTCGCCCTTCAAGGTCGAGACGCTCGCCGAGCACATCGCGACGCTCGTCCGCACGCGACAGGGTGCCCCGCGCGCGGAGGTGAACATCGAGGCTCGCTTCCCCGAGCACAAGCCGGCGCCGGTGTCAGGCATCCAGACGCAGGAGCTCTACACATTGCACGGCTCGGCGATCTGCACCGAGCTGGGCACGCGCAGGCTGATCGGCGTCACCGCGCAGGGCATGACCGCGTGCCCATGCGCACAGGAGCTCGTCGCCGGCGCCGCACGCGAGCGGCTCGAGGCTCAGGGCTTCGCTTCGGAGGAGATCGAACGGATCTTCGAGGCCGTTCCGGTCGCCACCCACAACCAGCGCGGACTCGGAACGCTGCACATCGGTTGCACCGAGCGCTGCGAGAACGAGATCGATGCCGCCACGCTGCTTGCAATCGTCGAGCACTCGATGTCCTCAGAGATCTACGAGCTGATGAAGCGCTCCGACGAGGCCCACGTCGTCGAGAAGGCTCACAAGCAGCCGCGCTTCGTCGAGGACTGCGTGCGAGAGATGGTCAACGGGGTCATCAAGCGCTTCCCGGATCTCGACGACCGGGCATTCGTGTCCGCCCGGCAGGTGAACCTGGAGACGATTCACCAGCACAACGTGATCGCCGAGCGCTACGGGACGCTCGGCCAAGTCAGGCGCGAGCTGCGCGACGCCGAACCGCCAGCGGCTCACACCAGCCGGCGAGCCTGGCTCGACGCCGCTTTGTGACGCCGGCGCAGACCGAAGAAGTAGTCCGCGCCGGAGAGGACCGTCACCAGCGCGGTCACATAGACGAGCAGCGATACCCACAACGGGCGCCCATGCACGGCGATCAGCACCATCACCATCGCCACCTGGAAAGCGGTCTTCAGCTTACCGATCGGACTGGCGGAGATCACCATGCCCTGTCCGGCACCGACCGCCACCCGCAGGACCGTAACCGCGAACTCCCGCGCGATGATCACCATCGCCACCCACGCCTGCAGCCGTCCGAGCGATACGAGCGCGATCAACGCCGCGACGATCAGCAGCTTGTCGGCGATCGGGTCCATCAGCTTGCCGAAGGTGGTCACCCAGTTGCGCGAACGCGCGAGATAGCCGTCGATCGCGTCGGTAACCGAGGCGACGACGAACACGATCGCCGCCAGCAGGTCACCCCCACCTGTCTTGTCGAGCAGCGCCACGACGAGCACCGGCACGAGCAGGATGCGGACGACGGTAAGGAGGTTCGGGATGTTGACCGGGACCATTGCCCGGCAAACGCTACCGGGGCATGCGAGCGCCACGGCGCCAAGCGGCCCGGCACCGAGACCCCGTAGAATTAAGCCATGCCCCTGATCCCGATGGTCATCGAGCGTACCGCGCGCGGCGAGCGCGAGTACGACATCTACAGCCGCCTACTCAACGAGCGGATCGTCTTCCTGGGGAGCCCGATCGACGACATGATCGCAAACCTGGTCGTGGCCCAGCTTCTGCACCTGGAGTCCGAAGACCCAGACAAGGACATCTCGATCTACATCAACTGCCCCGGTGGATCGATCTACTCGGGGCTGGCGATCTACGACACGATGCAGTTCATCAAGCCCCAGATCCAGACGATCTGCGTCGGGATCGCGATGTCGATGGGGTCGCTGCTGCTGACCGGCGGGGCAAAGGGCAAGCGCTTCTCGTTACCCAACAGCCGCGTGCTGATCCACCAGCCCTCGGCGGGTTTCGAAGGCCAGTCCACGGACATCGAGATCCACGCGCGGGAGATCCTCAACATGCGCCAGCGAATCGACGAGATCTATGCCCACCACACCGGCCAGAGCTTCGAGCAGGTCCATACCGACATGGAGCGCGATAGGTTCTTCAAGGCCGACGAGGCCGTCGAGTACGGCCTGATCGACCGCGTGATCGAGCACCACTGACCGCCTGCCCACACGCGCGAGAGAACGCCACCGAGTCCTCGCCCGGCAGGTCAGGCGACCGCGTGCTCGATCGCGCCCAGGCGCTCGATCTCGATCCGCACCACATCCCCGGACTGAAGGAACTGGGGTGGGTCGAGCCCCATCCCGACGCCGTTCGGCGTCCCGGTCAAGATCAGATCGCCTGGCATCAGCGTGCAGGTCTGGGCGATGAAGTCGACGAGCTGTTGACAGCCGAAGATGAGATCCGAAGTCCGGGTGTCCTGACGTAGCTCCCCGTTGACCCAGGTGCGCAGCCGCAGATCGCCCGGATCGGGGACCTCGTCGAGGGTCGTGATCCATGGCCCGAACGGGCAGAACGTGTCAGCGCCCTTGGCCCGGGTCCACTGCGGCTCGCGACGCTGCAGGTCACGAGCGCTCACGTCGTCGGCCACGCAGTAGCCGCCGATCGCTCCTCCGGCACCGATCACGATCGCGAGCTCACCCTCGTAGTCGAGCCTGCGGACCACCTCGGGGCAGCGAATCGGCCCGCCGGGCGGCGCCGCCGCGCCGGGCACCTTGGTGAACACGATCGGCTGCTCGGGGCGCTCGCCCCCGGTCTCTGCGACGTGCGCCGCATAGTTGAGGCCGATCCCGTAGATCGCACCCGGCTCCGGCACGGGCGCGAGCAGTTCGACCTCGTCGAGCGCCCAGCTCTCCTCACTCCGTAGCTGCCCGCCCTTCGCCAGCACGTCCTCAACGCTCGTGGGATCGTTGAAGGAGAACACGCGGTCGCCCACGACCTCGCCGGCAACGAGACGGTGGCCCACCACGCCCCGGCTTCCGGGCAGTTCAATCGCGTCGCCGGGCACCACGAACGTCGCGAGCTTCATACCGCACGAGCCTACAAGCACGCCGCCGCCGGCGATCCCGCCTGCGAGCTTGCGCATCTGTGCGCCCGCCCCGCGGGGCGGGCGCACAGATGAAATCGGCTGGCGCCCAACGCCACCGCCGCGGCGAACGGTCACCCCAAAGGGCCCGTCACGCCAGCCGATACTCGCCGCGCGCAACGAGCACCGCCGATCCCCCCCACGACAATCCGCTCGATGTGTCCGGGCGAGCCGTCTACACGCGCACGCAGCAGCGACGGCCGGCCGATCTCCGCGCCCTGGCGGAGCTCGATCTCCTGACCGAATGCGATCCGTCCATGACGCGCGAGGTGAAGCGCGAGCGGCCCCGCGGCCGACCCGGTCGCCGGATCCTCGTCGACCCCGAGCGCAGGCGCGAACATCCGTGTCTTGAAGGCGCTGCCCACTCCCGCGAAGCAGTTCACACCAAGCGTGCCCAAGCCGGTCAGCGCCCCCAGATCGGGGCGCAGGGCTGCGACGGCGGCGGCGCTCGGAAGCTCGACGTAGATGTGGAGCGGGCCGTTGCGGTAGGCCTCGATCGGCAGCCCGGAGCGCTCCAGGCCCAAGGCTGCCAGGAGTCGATCGCCATTCGCAAAGGGCTCAGGCTCGGGAATCGGCTGCTCCATCTCGCCGGCCACGATTCTCCCGTCCTCACGGGTCAGCTCGACGGGGATCACGCCCACGCCGGTCTGCAGCCGAACAACGCTCGAGCCGGTGCTCTCGCCGACGACGAACGCCGCACCGAGCACCGGATGGCCCGCGAACGGCAGCTCGATGGCAGGGGTGAAGATGCGGATGCGGGCGTCCGCGCCGGCACCCGGAAGGCGGGCGGCGGCTCGGGCGCCTGGTACGCCCGCACTGTCCGCGCCGTCACCCGGCGCGAGCACGAACACGGTCTCCGAGAGACTCATCTCTCGCGCCGCGCGCTGCATGACCTGGCCGCCCAGGGCGGATCCGTCGGTGAAGACCGCGAGCTGGTTGCCCTGCAGCGGTACGTCCGTGAAGACGTCGAGCACTACGTACTCGCGGATGAGCATCAGAGCCCCACAGCCACGGGCGCTCTCAGGCCGGATCGGTCAAGGGCCGCTGCACGTGCCGGCGCCCCGGCAGAGCTTCAAGCCCGGCGATTATCTCCCGCAGCGCGGCGACCTCGGCGTCCAGAGCGGCGCGCCCGGAGCGCGTGGCGCTCAGCCAGGTGCGAGACCGGCGGCCTTGGAGCACCTTCTCGATCCGGACGTAGCCGGCCTCCTCCAGGCGGCTGAGGTTGCGCGACAGGTTGCCGTCGGTCAGTTCGAGCGTGTTGCGCAGAAAAACGAAGTCGGCGCGGCCGCCCTCGCAGAGCACGGAGAGGATGCCCAGGCGCGTACGTTGATGGACCGCGTCGTCGAGGCGCCCGCTGGGATGACTCATGACCGTTCCTGCGCAACCCGCAAGCCGGCGCCCACCGCAACCAGGGTGGCGCCGAACGTCAGCTCGACGATCCAGGGCGCCAGGCCCGCCAGCGCGAACCCCGCGGCGAGCGCCGCCCCCGGGACGATCGCCAACGACGGCACCGGGTCACGCGCCAGCCAGCCCAGCGCGAGGTAGCCGGCCAGTACCATCACGATCGGTGTCGTCAGACTTGCGATCTCGCCGCCATTCATCAGTCCGATCGCGATCTCCGCCGCCAAGCAGGTCACGAACATGACCACGCCGACGGTCCAGGCGCGGCGTCCGCGGCCGGTCACGCCGCGCTGGCGGGCGCGGCGGCGGTAGTAGTGGCGCGTGAGGAGCATCCCCCCGGCGCCGCCAACCACCCACAGCGGCAGCAGCGCAGCGGGGCTCGTAACGGCGATCAAGGGGGCGCTGAGCATGGTCAACGCCCCGAAGCAGACCAGCGCGAACCACGGAGCCCCGAGGCGGCGCGTGCGCCGGCGCAACCGCGCTAGATCCTCGAGCGTCTGGGCGGCCTGCCGTGGGGATGCGTCGAGCGGATCGGTCAGCACAATATGACTCTACGCCGCAAAGCTCCCGTTCGAAAGCGTGTGTGCGAATGGGCCGCGCCTGGTGCATCGGCCTGGCTGCCTGGGCAGCGGGGGTGGCCGCCGCGCGATGAGGTGGACACCCAGCGCGGTCCTCGCAAGGCTGGCGATCTCAGTCGAGGATCAGGCCCAGCCGCCGCTCGAGCACGCCGGCGAGCTGCTCGCGCACCGGCCCGGGCTCGAAGCGCTCCACGAGCGCCGACAGGAAGCCCTCGATTACGAGCCGCTTGGCCGCGTCCTCACGCAGGCCTCGCGAGCACAGGTAGAACATCTGCTCGGGGTCCACCTGGGCGATCGCGGCGGCGTGCGTGCAGCGCACGTCGTTGGCCTGGATCTCGAGCCCCGGAATCGCGTCGGCGTGGGCGCGCTTTGAGAGCAGCAGGTTGCGTGACTCCTGGAAGGCGTCGGTCTTCTGGGCGCCCGGGTCGACGATGATGTTGCCCTTCCAGACCGCCGTCGAGCGGCCCTGCAGAACGCCGCGGAAGGCCAGGTCCGAGGTCGTGTTGGGCGCCGCGTGCTCCTGGGTGGTGTCGAAGTCGATGTGCTGGCGGGCGTGGCTCGCGTACGCGCCGGTCACCCGCGCGTCGGCGCCGGGTCCGCCCAGCCGCGTCTCCATCCGTACCCGTCCGCGCGCGGAGCCGAAGCCGAGCGCCACCCAATCGAGCGCGCCGTCGCGGCCGACCTCGGCTCGCTGGGCACCGAAGATCCAGCTCCGCTCTGAGAGCCCCTGGCCGCAGACGTAGCGCAGCCGCGCGTTGTCGCCGATGACCAATTCGACGACGGTATTGAACACACCCTCGATGTCGTCGGCGCTTGACAGGTATTGCTCCCAGACCTCAGCCTGCGCGCCCCGCTCGAGCACGATCAGCGTGCGCCGGTCGAGCTCGGTCCCGGTGGCTGCATGGATCGCGCTCAAGAGGATCGGGTACGCCAGCGCGACCCCGGCCGGCACGTAGACGAACGCCCCACCCCGAAAGCCCGCTCCGTTGCGGGCCAGAAATAAGTCGTGATCCTCGCCGCTGACCACCGTCCCGAGATGGCGCTCGACGAGCTTCGGGTGCTCGCGGGCCGCCTGCTCGAGCGTCATGACGAGGACTCCTTCCGGGAGCTCCCCCGTCCTCGCCGCAGCGCCGGCGTCGATCTGGCGCAGCTCGACAGCGCCGTCGAGCTCGAACATCGGCGTGGGTGCGGGTTGCGCGGACGTTGATGTCGTTATCGGCGTCTGTCCGGCCGCCGTCTGTGCGGCCGGCTGGACGCCGTTTGCCGGCGCAGGAGCGAATGCCTCGAGGTCGAGTCCTGAGATGTCCGTGAACTCCCACCCCGCCCTACCCTTGAACCGCGGCAGCTCGAGGGACTCAGTCAGACCGGCGGCGCGCACACGGCGCGCCGCCAGAAAGCCGGGTTCGGCGCTTTGCGCCTGCGCCGCGCTAGCCAATCGAGCCTTCCATCTGCAGCTCGATCAGGCGGTTCATCTCGACCGCGTACTCCATCGGAAGCTCCTTGGTGATCGGCTCGATGAAGCCGTTGACGATCAGCTTCGAGGCCTCCTCCTCGGGAATCCCGTGGCACTCTAGGTAGAAGAGCTGGTCCTCGCCCACCTTCGAGACAGTCGCCTCGTGGCCGACGTCGACATCGTCCTCGCCGATCCTGATCGTCGGATAGGTGTCAGAGCGCGAGCCCTCGTCGAGCAGCAACGCGTCGCAGACGACCTTGGACCTTGCGCCGTGCGCGCCCTTGGCAACCTCGAGCAGGCCCCGGTAGGAGCCCCGCCCGCCGTCCTTGGAGATCGACTTGGCGAAGATGTTCGAGGTCGTGTTCGGCGCGGCGTGGATGATCTTGGCGCCCGCGTCCTGGTGCTGACCGGCGCCCGCGAAGGCGATCGACAGAACCTCCCCGTGGGCGCGCTCGCCCATCAGGTAGATGCTCGGGTACTTCATCGTCAGCTTCGATCCGAGGTTGCAGTCCACCCACTCCACAGTCGCATCCTCGTACGCGACCGCGCGCTTGGTGACCAGGTTGTAGACGTTGGTCGACCAGTTCTGGACCGTCGTGTAGCGAATCCGGGCACCCGGCTTGGCGATCAGCTCCACCACGGCGGAGTGAAGCGAGTCCGAGCTGTAGGTGGGAGCCGTGCAACCCTCGACGTAGTGGACGTATGAGCCCGGCTCGGCGATGATGATCGTCCGCTCGAACTGGCCCATGTTCTCGGTGTTGATCCGGAAATAGGCCTGCAGCGGCATCTCGACGTGGACACCTTCCGGCACGTACACGAACGACCCACCCGACCACACCGACGAGTTGAGCGCCGCGAGCTTGTTGTCGTTGGGCGGGATCACCGTCGCGAAGTACTCGCGCACGAGATCCTCGTGCTCACGTAGCGCCGTGTCCATGTCGGTGAAGATGACGCCCTGCTTCTCCAGGTCCTCGTGAACCTGGTGATAGACGACTTCGGACTCGTACTGCGCCCCGACGCCGGACAGGAACTTGCGCTCCGCCTCGGGGATTCCGAGCCGGTCGAAGGTCTTCTTGACGTCGTCGGGGACGTCGTCCCACGAGCGTCCGGGCTTCTCCGAAGCACGCACGAAGTAGTGGATGTTGTCGTAGTCGACATCGGCGAGCAGCGGCGAGCCCCACGTGGGCTGCTTGCGCGCCAGGAAGTGGTCGAGCGCCTTGAGGCGGAAGTCGCGCATCCACTGCGGCTCTGACTTGAACTCCGAGATCTTCTCGACGATCTCGCGGCTCAGGCCCTTGGGAGCCTTGTAGAGGTAGTTCTCCGCGTCGTGAAAGCCGTAGCGCTCGGTGTAGTCGGCGTTGATGCCGGCGAGCCCCGCGTTCTCGGTCTCGACGGGGGTCATTGGGGGGGTCAGGACAGGGGTTTGGGTCAATGTGTCGGGAGTAGCCACTACTCCACCTCCAGCTTGATCGTCTCGTGCTCGATGGTCACCGGAAAGGTGTCCACCGGAACGTATGCGGGCAGGGTCATGGGCTTGCCGGTCTTCAGGTCGAACAGCGAGCCATGTCGGGGGCATTCGATCGTGCATGCTTCCTGGTCCAGCTCACCGTCGCTCAGCGTGCCATCGTCGTGCGAGCAGCGATCCTCGATCGCGTACACGGTCCCGGCGCAGTTGAAGACGCCGATCTCCAGATCCTCCCACTCGACCAGGCGCATACTGCCCGGTGGGAGCTCGTTCAGGGGACAAACTTCGATGGCTTGCGGCATGCGGTCCTATGTCCTAGCGGATTGATCGGATTTCCCTGGCGGATCATAGCGGCTCGACTGTCCTGGCTGGCTTGGGCCTGCGTCATGGCTGGCTTGGCCGCGCGCGTCTGGCTGGCTTGGCCGAACGTTCCCAACGCTGCCCGGCTCGTCATACAAGCCTAGGCCGCTTGCGCCGGAGGACCATCCTCGGTCGTCTCGGGCTCCCAACCCACTGCGTGACCTAGTGACGCGCCCTTGATCACCTTCAACGACAGCAGCGCGCACTTGATCCGCGTCGCCGAGATGTCGATCCCGAGCAGGTCGAGCACGAAGGAGCGGTCGAGGTGCAGCAGGTCCTCCACCTTCATGCCCTTGATCTCCTCGGAGCTCATCGACGCCGCTGCCTGTGAGATCGCGCAGCCGTGGCCCGAGAACCGCACCTCCTCGATGGTTCCCTGGTCGTCCACCGCGAGCCGCACCATCAGCTCGTCACCGCAGAGCGGGTTCAGGTCCTGGAACTCCAGCTCAGCGTGCTCGAGCTCCGGGAGCGGCGGGCTCCAGTTGCGCGGCTGCTTGTAGTGATCGAGGATGTTCTCGCGATAGAGGTCGTCCACACCGGAGAGGGTAGCGAGCGCAATGCGCGCAATCAGCCGACGGTCGTTGCTCCCGCTCTGATTCCGTCCGGCCGGCAACCGGCGTCTCCCGCCTTCCGAAACCGGCCGCGGGGTCAAGGCACGACCACTGCTATAGTAGTTAGCGACGCTAATTAGCTTGTCGGGTTTCTCGATTTTCTGACTCACCATGACCACCGCCACAACCCCCGAGCTCGACCTCGCCACTCGGCTGCGCCTCTCGGTAACGCGCCTCGCACGGCGACTGCGCCAGCAGTCGGCTGAGGGCCTGAGCCCCTCGCAGACCTCGGCGCTCGCGAGCGTGGAGCGTCACGGTCCGCTGACTCCGAGCGAGCTCGCGGTGACCGAGCGGATCAAGCGCCCGACGGCGACTCGCGTGCTCCGCGCGCTCACAGAGACGGGCTTGATCGCGCGCGAGGCCGACGCGAGCGACCGCAGGACAGTCCGGTTGACGATCACACGCGAGGGCGCCGCCACGCTCGAGCGTGGCCGCGCGCGCAAGAACGCCTACCTCGCCCGGCGCCTGGGCGGCCTGGATGCCGGCGAGCTCGCGACGCTCGAGCGCGCCGCCGAGCTGATCGAGCGCCTGCTGGAGGACGACGCTCCGCCGCCTCCCGTGACTGCCCCACCCGCACCGACCGCGGCCGCCAAGAGCCGGGCGGCTCCGAGCGCTCCCGCCCCGACCCCCCACCCCGCGTGAGCGCCGCAACTCTACGCCGCCCGTTCCGATCGCTGGCGGTCCCCAACTACCGGCGCTACTTCGCCGGCCAGGTGATCTCGGTCAGCGGCAACTGGATGCAGCGGGTGGCCGAACTGTGGCTCGTGCTGCGCCTGACCGGCAGCGGCACGGCGCTCGGGCTGACCACGGCGCTCCAGTTCACGCCGATCCTGTTCGCGGGTGCATGGGGAGGCCTGCTCGCCGACCGGGTCTCCAAGCGTCGCCTGCTCGCAATCACGCAGTCGCTGATGATGGTACCCGCACTGGCGCTCTGGGCGCTGACAGCATCCGGGAACGTAAAGATCTGGATGGTGTACGTGCTCGTGTTCGCGCGCGGTGCGGTGACGGCCGTAGAGCACCCGGCGCGCCAGAGCTTCGTGATGGAGCTCGTCGCTCCTTCCCCTGATGGCGCGCTTTGCGTTCCACGGAGACGCGACGACGTACGCGGCGCTCACCTCTGCGATGGCGGCCGGCGCGATCGCCGGCGCGATCGCCGTCGGCGCCAGGCGGACCTTTGCGCCGAAGCTGCTGGCTGGGTCAGCCTTCGCGTTCGGTCTGCTCATCCTCGGCGCGGCGGCGGCTCCGACGCTCGGTACCGAGCTGATCGTGCTCGCGGGCACGGGCGCCGCGAGCGTCACGTTCGCCGCTGGCGTCAACTCGACGCTCCAGCTCTCGGCGGCACCCGCGATGCGCGGACGCGTGATGGCGCTCTACAGCGTCGTGTTCCTCGGGTCGACGCCGATCGGCGGCCCAATCTCCGGATGGCTTGCAGGAGCTGCGGGTCCCCGCAGCGGTCTGGTGCTGGCCGGCCTGGCGTCAATCGTAGGCGGGATCGGGGTGTGGATCGCGCTGGCGCGGCGCTCTGGCGCCGCCGGGGCGCCCGCGCCAGAACGCAAGGGCGATATCGCCTCGCCCGGGCGCTCCCGCCCGGCCCGGGCGCCGGCGGGCCGCTGGTGGACCGGGCTCCGGGCCACGATTCGGCGGCCGCTCGAGGGCGACCAGGTGTAGCTCGTAGTCGGAGAATGGCGACAGCCCTGCGCGGCGGTAGCGTCCCAGGCCACGTGGCAGCGCGGCGGGGAGGCAGCGCGGCGGGGAGGAGCGCGGCGGGGAGGAGCGCGGCGGGGAGCGCGAGCCCAAGCCCGCTCAGCCCAACCGCATGACCTGCCGGACGAGCTCGAGCCCCTGCACGAGCCTGTCAACGTCCTCGGGACTGTTGTGCACCGCGAACGACGCGCGCGTGGTCGCGGCGACGCCGAGTCTGCGCATCAACGGCTGCGCGCAATGATGCCCGGCGCGCACGCAGACCGCCTCGCGTGCGAGGATCTCCCCGATGTCGTGCGGGTGCGCGCCCTCCAGCGAGAAGGACACCAGTGCGCCGCGATCGGCCGCCGCGAGCGGGCCGTGCAGCGTCAGCCCGAGGACCTCTGAGCCCAGGCGCGCGAGAGCATCGGCGGTCAGGGCCTCCTCGTGGGCCCGGATCTGCTCTATTCCTAGCGCCTGGATCCAGTCGACCGCCGCCCCGAGCCCGATCGCCTCGGCGATCTGCGAGGTCCCTGCCTCGAACTTCCAGGGCAGGTCGGTCCAGGTCGACTCATTCGCGCCAACCGTGCGGATCATGTGACCGCCGGCGATGAACGGGGGCATCTGCTCGAGCAGCTCCCGGCGCCCGTGGAGCACGCCGATGCCCGTCGGGCCGTAGGCCTTGTGCCCGGTCCAGGCGTAGAAGTCGGCGTCGAGCTCGCGCAAGTCCACACGCAGTTGCGGGACCGCCTGGCTGCCGTCGACGAGCACCACCGCCCCCGCCTCATGGGCACGGCGCACGATCGCCTGCACCGGGTTGATCGTGCCGAGCACATTGGAGACGTGCACCACTGCGAGCAGCTTGGGGCCGCGGGCCAGCAGCGCATCGAGCGCGTCGAGGTCGAGCTGGCCGTCGTCGAGCACCGGCACGTATGCGAGCTCGGCCTCGCGCTCCTGACACAGGAGCTGCCAGGGAACGATGTTGGAGTGGTGCTCCATCTCGGTCAGCACGACGAGGTCCCCGCGGCCCACGTTCTGGCGCCCCCAGGAGTACGCGACGAGATTGATCGCGGCGGTCGCGTTGGCCGTGAAGATCGTCTCCTGCGGCGTGGAGCGCAGCCACTGCGCGATCCGCGCCCGCGCACCCTCGAAGAGGTCGGTCGCCTCCACCGCCAGCTGGTAGATGCCGCGGTGGATAGACGCGCGCGAGTGCGTGTAATAGCTGGTCATCGCGTCGATCACCGGCTGCGGGGTCTGCGAGGTCGCCGCGCTGTCGAGGTAGACCAGCGACCGGCGACCGGTCTCCCGGCCCAGGACCGGAAACTCGGAGGCGACCGCGACCGGCGAGACGGCGGTGGCGCTCATCAAGCTGGGGCCTTCTCGAGATCGTCCGCCTTGCCGAGCTCGCCCGCCTGGTCGATCGCGCCGGTGATCCACGCATAGCCCCTGGCCTCGAGCTCGTCGACCAGCTCCGGTCCGCCCTCCCTGACGATCCGGCCCTTGTACATGACGTGCACGTGGCTCGGCTGCACGAGGTGCAGGATGCGCTGATAGTGCGTGATGATCAGCACGCCCATGTCGGGCCCGGCGACGGCGTTGACGCCGTTGGCCACGACGCGCAGGGCATCGATGTCGAGTCCCGAGTCGGTCTCGTCGAGGACCGCGAGCTGCGGGTGCTGCAGCGCAAGCTGCAGGATCTCCATCCGCTTCTTCTCCCCGCCTGAGAATCCATCGTTCAGGTAGCGGCTCGAGAACTCCTTTGGCACGTTGGTCAGCTTCATCGCCGCCTCGACGGTCTGGCGAAACTCCTTGAGCGGGATCGGGTCCTGCTCACGAGCCTCCCGGTGAGCGTTGAGCACCGTGCGCAGGTACTTGGTGACCGTCACGCCCGGGACCGAGACGGGATACTGAAAGGCAAGAAAGAGGCCCATGCGGGCGCGCTCGTCGGGCGCAAGCTCGGTGATGTCCTGCCCGTCGAAAACGATCTGGCCATCGGTTACCTCGAGCTTGGGGTGGCCCATGATCGCGTTCGCGAGCGTGGACTTCCCGGAGCCGTTGGGACCCATCAAGGCATGAATCTCGCCCTTGCCGACGGTCAGCTCAACTCCCTGCAGAATCGGCTTGCCGCCCGCTGCGACGTGAAGGTTTTGGATCTTTAGTTCTGACATCTCCAACTTTCTCGTTCGTGTGGCTCAGGCGGCTGCGCTAGGCACGCGCTCGTTGCGGTGCGAGAACTCGACCAGCTCTGCCAGCGTCGTGGTCTGCAGCGAGCGGATGATCCCGCCCTGCACGCGCATCCACAGCAGCTTGGTCGCGCAACCACGCCCGGAATCCGGCTCGTGCGAGCACAGCACGCGCTCGGTGTGGTCGTGCACGAAACACTCCATCGGGGCGATCGCGCCCTCGAGCGCCTGCACTACCTCGTCCATCGCGATCTCCTCCGCCGGGCGCGATAGCCAGTAACCGCCGTGCGCGCCGCGAGCGCTCATCACGAGCCCCGCCTTGCGCAACCGTGCAACCACCTGCTCGAGGTAGGACAAAGGCAAGCCTTCGGCATCCGCGATCACCTTGAGGCTCGTCGGATGCTCGGGCGACTGCCGGCCGAGCTCGACCATCAGCCGCACGCCGTACTCCGCCTTGGATGAGAAGATCATCTAGCAGGAAATCCTACCAGCTAGGTCGGTTATCTATTGGGCCGGCCTGCGGGCCGGCCCTGGTTTCGGTTGGCTGCGCCTCACCGGCCCGGTTACCCGCACGCTCGGCGCTGCGCGTGCGGTTGCTGGATTTGCGCCATATTGGACCCAGTCCAGCACGCTCGCCAAACGGCTTGCGGGATACCCTCATGCGATGGACCAGATGGTCACAACGCTCGCCGGGAGTGCCCAGGTCGCGCATGTCGCGCAGCTCGCCCGCGCGACTGGACGGCTCGGGATCGACACCGAGTTCATGTCCGAGGGGCGCTACCGGGCGCTGCTGTGTCTGGTGCAGGTCGCCGCGCAGGACCGCGAGGATGTGGGTGGCGCGCGCGTCATCCTGATCGACCCCCTGAACGAAGGTGCGGATATCGCCCCGCTCGCGGCGCTGCTCGCCGACCCGGCGATCGAGGTGGTGCTCCACGCCGGGCGCCAGGACGTGGCGATCCTCCGCCGTGCCTGGAGCACGGCGGTTACGAACATCTTCGACACCCAGCTCGCCGCCGGATTCGCCGGTGCCGGCGCCCAAACGGGATACGGGAACCTGCTCGCGGCGATCCTCCACCGCCACGTCGAGAAGAGCGCAAGCTTCACCCGCTGGGACGTGCGGCCGCTGAGCGCCGAGCAGCTCGGCTACGCCGCCGAGGACGTCGTCCACCTGCTCCAGTTGTCCGATGAGCTCCAGCGCCAGCTGGGCGAGAGCGGCCGTCTGCAATGGGCCCGGGAGGAGTGCCGGCGCCTTCAGTCCGCGACCGACGAGCGCGATCCGGGCACCGTCTGGGAGCGTCTGCCGCGCGTCAACTCACTTGACCCCAAAGCCCGGGCAATCGCACGCGAGCTCGCCGCGTGGCGCGAGCGAACCGCCGCGAGCGAGGACCGTCCGGTCGGCTCGGTCCTCGCCGACCCGGCGCTCGTCGAGCTCGCCAAGCGTCATCCTTCGAACACGCGTGGCCTGGAGCAGATTCGCGGCCTACACCCGTCGGGCATCAAGCGCCGCGGCGCCGCGATCCTTGCAGCGATCGAGCGGGGGCTGCAGGCGCCCGCCATCCCGCGCGACCAGCCCCGCGGGCGCTCGGAGCCCGCCGACGCACCGCTGGTCGCGCTCGCCGAGGCGCTGCTGCGCGCGCGTGCACTCGAGGCCAGGCTCGCCTATGAGCTGATCGCCTCGCGCGCGGAGCTCGAGCTGATCGTCGCCGCCGGCCGCAGGAGCGAACCCGAGCCCCCGGTCAAGACGCTGTCGGGCTGGCGCGAAGAATTGGTCGGGGGCGACTTGCGCGCGCTGCTGGCGGGCACAAGCGCGGTCTCGGTTGGAGTCGACGGCCGTCTGGTGCTCAGCGCCGCAGGCGCTTGAGCGAGCCGGCCTCCAGGGCGAGCGGACCGCGGGCGCTGCCCGGCGAGCTGGCCCCCGCCTCAGAACGCGCCGGTCTCCAGCATCATCGACATCGCGGGCGCGCGGTCGAACAGCGCGCGGGAGAGCGTGAGCGTGATCGCCTTCGAGCGCTTGATCCAGCGCAGGTCGATTCCCTTCTCATCGCCGTAGGCGGTCGCGTAGGTCACGCGCAGCCTGTGGCCGGGAGAATCGGCCGCTTTCTCATCGCCGGTGTCGGCGTCGCCTCCCGTCCAGCCCGTTCTCAGAAGCAGGCGATGCTCGCCGGCGATCACGTCGTCCGCGGTCCGGTAGCCGCGGTCGATCACCACCAGCTCGAGCCCGCAGAAGGCGTTGGCGCCAGTGTCGCACTGCCTGCTCTGGGCGAGGATGCCCGCTCCGCGCACCAGTGGCAGCGCGGACAACTTCGGCACGCGGGAGCTGGCGGTTGCCCCGCAAGCGGCGAGCGACCCCGAGAGTGCCAGCAGCAGCGCGGCACCGAAGGAGAGACGCCCTAGTCTTCGGCCGGTCATGGGGTCTAGCGCAAGCGTAGCCGAGCTCCCGGGCTCCCACGCGTGAGCGCGGGACGCTACGCCCTCGGGGTCGCGGCGCTGGTCCTCGTATGCGGCTCGCTGGGGCTCGCCGCCGTGACGCTGCGGCGGCGCTTCTTTCCCGGTTGGTCAGGGGCCCCGGCGCGACTTGTGGAGTCAGTGATCGCGCTCGCGCTCTTGGTCGGGCTGCTGGAGCTCCTCGGGACCGTGGGTCTGTTCAGTCTGGGCCCGATCGTCGGCGCGTCGGTTGTCGTCGGGTTGGTGGTTCGCTTGGGGGTCGCGAGAGCGTTGGGGGAGCCTGGTGAAGGGGGGCGCCGCGGCGCCTCCCCTGAAGCGGTCGTGATACCCGGCACCGGCTTCGCCAAGCGCCTAGCGGGGCCAATTTCGATCCCGTTCCTGATCGCGCTCGTGCTCAGCGCGGCGGTCGCAGCTGAGTGGGCCAGCCCCACGCTCCAGTCCTACGACACCGGGATCCACAGCTTCGACTCGCTCTGGTACCACCTGCCGTGGGCCGCCTCCTTTGCCCAAACCGAGCAGATCACGTCGCTGCGATTCACCGATGTGGAGTACCTGACGGCGTTCTATCCGGCCACCGCAGAGCTCTTTCACGGCCTCGGGATCGTCCTGCTGGCGCGAGACACGATTTCCGGCGCGCTCAACCTCGCCTGGCTCGGACTGACGCTGCTGGCCGCCTATTGCATCGGGCGCCCACGCGGTCTGGGGCCCTGGTCACTGGCTGGCGCCGCGCTCGCCCTGGCGACGCCGATGATGAGCTTCTCGCAGGCCGGCAGTGGCGCCAACGACGTCGTCGGCGTCTGCTTCCTGCTAGCCGCGGTAGCCCTGCTGGTCAACGTGCACGGGGGCGAACGACGGGCGCCGTTCATGCTGGCGGCGCTGGCCGCCGGGTTGGCGGTCTCGGTCAAGCTGAGCCTGCTCGCACCGGTCCTCGCGCTGAGCATCGGGATGATCGTGCTCGCGCGGCCCTGGTGGGCCCCCGCGCCTGGGGCCCGCGCATCTGGGGACGGCGAGTCGCGGCCCCGCGCGTCTGCGTCCCGCGAATCTGAGACCGGCGAGTCTGGGGCCCGCGCGTCTGGGTCCCGCGCGCCCGCGCGTCTCACGCGCGCCGCGCTGTGGCTCGGACCGCTCCTGCTCGGAGGCGGGTTCTGGTACCTGCGCAATCTGTTGGCGGTCGGAAATCCGCTGCCCTGGACGAGCCTCGGATTCTTGCCGACCCCCGCGCCGGCGCTCCAGCAGCGCACCGCATTCTCGGTCGCGCACTATCTGGGTGACTCCCAGGTGTTGAGCAAAGTGCTCGAGCCCGGGCTCGCGGCCGGCCTCGGACGATGGTGGGCGGTGATCCTCGCCGCCGCGGTGATCGGGCCGCTGCTCTGCCTGCTCCCGGGCGCGGACCGCCTGATGCGCGTGGTTTCACTCGTGGCGCTTGGGTCCCTCGCGGCGTACCTGCTCACGCCCGAGAGCGCCGCGGGCCCTGCCGGACACCCCCTGGGGTTTGCGTTCAACCTGCGTTACGCCGCGCCAGCGCTGACGCTGTCGCTGGCGATTCTCCCACTCGCGCCTGTGCTCGAGCAACGGCGCCGACGGGCGGCAACGATGATCGGGCTGGTCGCGGTGCTGGTGGCGACGCTCGCGCAGGCCCAGTTGTGGCCCTCACGGCACCTGCCCGGCGCGCTCGGCGCTGGGGCGGCAGTCCTCGTGCTGAGGCTCGCGATCCTCGCGATGGCGCAGATTGGCCGCGGGAGGGTCGGTGGCGCTCAGCCGGCGCGGGCTGGTGGGGGCCGCGGGAGGGTCGGTGGCGCTCAGCCGGCGCCGGCTGGTGGGGGCCGCGGGGGGCGGAGTGGCCCGTCCCCGCGGCGCCTGACGGTGCTCTCAAGCGTGGCAGCGCTCCTGATCGCCCTCGCCGCCGCGGGCTATCCCTGGCAGCAGCACTATCTCCGCGGGCGCTACGCCTTTCACCCCGGCGTCTCCTCTCTGGCCAAGGCGTGGGCGCTCTTCAGGGGCGTGCACGGCGCTCGGGTAGGCCTCGTCGGCACCTTCGGCGGCTTCTTCTCATATCCACTGGTCGGCACCGCGGACTCCAACCACGTCCAGTACATCGCCAAGCGCGGGCCGCATGGCTCGTTCACGGCGCTCACGACTTGTCAACAGTGGCGCACGGCGGTCAACGCCGGCCACTACCGCTTCTTGCTCACAACCCCCGCCCGCGACCCTTGGCGCCCGAAAGCGCTGCAAGCCTCGCCCGAGGGCGCCTGGACCGCATCGGACCCGAACGCGCGCCTGCTCTACACGCGCCGCGCCGCCGGCCAGCGGATCTCGGTCTACGAGCTGCGCGGGCGACTTGACCCGAGAGCGTGCGGGTAAAGAAGGACCGGGTTAGGGAAATCGCGGCCTGCAGTCAGTCTCTCGCCAGCACGGTCATCGCCGCTGCGGTGAGTAGCACCGGTGAGACGTAGTTGGGAGCGTGTCGCCCGCGCGAATGTGAGTGGCGAGAGCCGCTGCCATCGAGCAGAGCGTTCCGGCAGCGGCCACCGGTCTCGCTTCGGGGCTGCGCAGCCCGGCGACGGCCGCTGCTGCCACCCCAACCTCGATCGCGCCGATCACGAATCGAGCGGGATCTGCGTAGCCCCATCGCTCGAAGTTGTCCTTGGTGAACTGCATAGCGGCGAGCTTCGTGCCTCATACGCCGCGTCAGTCAGCTCGATCGATTTCAAGTCCCGGGCCTTGACGGCACCGATCAGCGCTTGCATGGCATCGAGGACCGTGTCGTTGGAGCCCAGCTATTCGACGAGCTCCTTCTCGCGCCGCATGGAGCGAAGAGTAGCGAGCGCATCCCTCTGGAGTAGCCACCGCGTCCCTCTGTTGGGACGCTCTCCGCGGACCGGAGCGAGCATGCTCGCACTCGGACCGTAGCTCGGCGGCTTTGCGGCTAACCTCCACCCAATGCCCACCACCGCCGACCATCTCGCTGATCCTGAGCTGCTGGAGACCGAGTGGGACCTCGAGCCCCTCGTCGATGGCGAGAACGGCCCCGGCGTCCAGCGCTTGCTCGAGGAGGCCAGCAGCAAGGCGAGCAAGTTCGCGACGCGGATCGCCGGCAAGGTCGCAGGGCTCGATGCCGAGGGCTTGCAAGCCGCAATGCACGAGCTGGAGCAGATCAATGAGCTGGTCGGGAGAGCGGCTTCCTACGCTTCGCTGCGCTTCTCCACCGACACGGCAGATCCCCACCGAGGCAAGCTCCTGCAACGCATGCAGGAGCGAGCGACCGAGATCGAGACCAAGCTGCTGTTCTTCGAGCTCGAGTGGGCGGCTCTCGACGACGAGCGCGCAGAAAATCTTCTGCGCGCCGAGGGGCTGAGCTTCTGCGCTCATCACCTGCGCAGTGCCCGCCGCTACCGACCGCATCTGCTCTCAGAGCCCGAGGAGAAGATCCTCGCCGAGAAGTCGATCGCGAGCGAAAGCTCTTGGGCTCGGCTGTTCGGCGAGCTGGTCGCCGCGTTGCGCGTAGAGCTCGATGACTTTGACGAGGAGGAGGTGACCCTCGATGTCGCCCTCAGCCGCCTTCAGTCCTCCGAGCGGGAGACTCGCCGCGTCGCCGCCGAGGCTGTCTCGGCGGCGCTGGCGCCGGGTTTGCGGACCAGGGGCTTCATCTTCAACACGCTCCTATACGACAAGTCAGTCCAGGACCGACTGCGCTCCTTCCCGCACTGGCTCGCGAGCCGCAACCTCTCCAACGAGGCATCCGATCAATCGGTGATGGCGCTGATCGAGGCGGTCCGCGGGCGTTACGACATTCCGCAGCGCTGGTACAAGCTCAAGGCCAAGCTGCTGGGGATCGAGCGCCTGGCCGACTACGACCGCTCGGCCCCGGTTCTCTCAGATGATGTGCCAGTCTCCTTTGCGGAGGCTCGTGAGATGGTGCTCGACACCTACACGTCCTTCTCACCCGACGCCGGCCGGATCGCCCGGCGCTTCTTCGACGAGCGCTGGATCGATGCGCCGGTTCGCCCAAACAAGCGCGGTGGCGCATTCTGCGCCTACACCGTCCCGGGCGTGCACCCATACGTGCTACTCAACTTCACCGCCAATCGCCGTGACGTGCTGACGATGGCCCACGAGCTCGGCCACGGATTGCACGCCGCGCTGGCCCAGCCGCAGGGGATCTTTCACCAATCGACGCCGCTGACGCTCGCAGAGACGGCGTCGGTGTTCGGCGAGACGCTCGTCTTCGAGCGCCTGCTCGACGCCGCGGGCAGCGACGACGCCCGGCTGAGCCTGCTCGCGGAACGGCTCGACGGCGCCGTCGCGACGGTCTTTCGCCAGATGGCGATGAACCGCTTCGAGCACCTCGCGCACACGCGCCGCGCCGACGAAGGAGAGCTCTCGGCGGATCGGATCGGCGAGCTGTGGAGCGAGACCCAGGCCGAGCTATTCGCCGACTCGGTGGAGGTCACCGAGGGATACGACACGTGGTGGTCCTATATCCCCCACTTCATCAACTCGCCGGGTTACGTGTACGCCTACGCCTACGGACAGCTATTGGCTCTGTCGGCATACGGCCGCTACAAGGAGGAAGGCGACTCGTTCGTCCCGCGCTACCTGGAGCTGCTCGCCGCCGGCGGCTCGCGCGGGCCCGAGCAGCTCGGCGCGATCGTCGGGATCGACTTGGCGGATCCCGGATTCTGGGGCGCAGGGCTGAAGCTCGTGGAGGAGCAGCTCACCGCCGCCGAGGAGCTGGCCGCGGGACGGTAGGCTCAAGCCCGCTGGGTCATCGCGGTAGGCTGAGGGGCGACTGGACCCACGCGAATTACCTCGGGCGCACGCGGGATTACCTCGGGCGCACGCGGGATGACGTCGAGGGCACGCGTGAGGCGTCGTACTCGGCGATCAGCCGCTTCGGCGCCTGGATGCGCCACGCGTCCTCGAGCAGCTCAGCCAGCTCTGCCAGCTTGACGACCTCGAGCCGGACGAGGACGGCCGGATAGCCGTCGTAGTGTGGCGTCGAGAAGAACGCCTCGGGCTGCCCCTGGAGCAGCGCCTCGCGCTCTCCGAGATCGATCACACGCAGAAGCGTCGGGATCGGTCCTGAGCCGGCAGATGAACTTCCTCTTGACCTTCAGCGAAGGCGTGCCGTATGACGTCCCGACCTCGACGGCGGGGAGCCGGAGCCCGATCGCGATCACGTCCTCCCAGCTCAAGCGCTCGCCAGGGCGCGCCTCAACGCTTTGCCTTGCGCGTATGCGTACGCTCCTCTTGGAGCTCGACCACGTGGACGATCAGCTTCAGCACCTGCTCGATTCCCGTCGCCTTCGCGTCTCCGTGCTCAAACGCCTCGCGCCAGTGGCGCACTTCGCCCCTGGTCGCCAGCTCGTTGAAGCTCGCACGTGGGATCGAGAGGCGGACTTTCGCATCGGCCGCGATGTCCTTGGTGACCTTGGGCCCCGGAAGCTCGACTCGGTAAAGCTGCACGTCGCGCCGGCCGTGCAGCTCTAGACCTGCGATGAGCTTGAGCGGGGCGAGCGCCGGGACCTCGTCTAGAAACCGCGTCACCGCGGTTTCGATCAGCGACTTGGTGTCAGCGGGCGATGCCAGGCGCCCCAGTCTAGCCGCACGCGCCCGGCAACGAGCCGGTCACGCACGCGGCCGGCACGCGGCCGGCACGCGGCCGGCGCGGCCGGTGAGCAAGGCCGCCACAGCAACGCTACAAGCGGTCACACCGAAGGCCGCCGCGGATCGACCCGGCCGCGGATCGAAAATCGCGGTCAGCAATGACGGTCGAAAGCGAGAGCCGTGGCCGCGCGAGTCGCGGCCGGGCGCGTAGGAGGTGCAATCCGCCGCGCCCGGGCGCGGCTTGGAAAGGGTCCGTGAGCGAACCCTGAGTCACGGGCGCCTGGTCCAGCGCGGCACCCCGAGACGATCTACCGTGCCCCGGCGATCCCCTTCGTGGCCCGCTTCACGGGCCTGGCGGCGTGCTCCAGGGACGCCTCCTCGGGCGCGCGGAGCGTTTGCGCAATCTCGGCCCGCCCGGCGAGCGAGAGCGCGACTCCGAGCGCGTCCGGGTGATCGTCGCGACTACCGAGACCGGGCGCTCTCTGGAGCTGCTCGCGACAGCGAGGGTGCAGTTGGCCCCCGGAGCCGCTGTCCAGGTGATGCTCCGCCCGACCGCCGTCCGGATCTGCCGCCAAGGCGGGGCAGCGATGCTGCGCGTCGTGGTTCGCGACGGCGCCTACCACGGCCGCGGCTATGACTACGTGCTGTAGCTCGGTACCGAGCTACAGCTCACGGGTGTGTTAGGTCGGCGGCGCTTCGCGCACGGGGAAGGTCGTCGGCGTGCGCATCGACCCCCACCCCTGCACTGGTCTTCGCGGCCGATGCGGCCGTCAATCCGCGGCCGCTGGGCGGCGGCCTCCCGCCCAGCCCCCGGATCAGCGACACTAGAGGGATGAGCACCAAGGCAGCCCCCGTTGACCTCGAAGCGCTTCGATGAGCGGTCCCGAGCTCGCGCTAGCGCTGTCGGTGTTCCTCGCCTGCACCGTCGAGGCGGTCGAGGCTGTGACGATCGTGCTCGCGGTCGGTTCGACGCGGAGCTGGTCCTCTGCGTTCTACGGAGTGGGGGCGGCGATCATCGCCCTCGCGGTGGTGGTCGCGGCGCTCGGCCCGGCGCTTACGGCGCTGCCGATCGACGTGCTGCGGGTCGGCATCGGCGGTCTGCTGCTGGTCTTCGGCTTGCAGTGGCTGCGCAAGGCCATCCTGCGCGCCGCGGGCCTGAAGGACCTGCACGACGAGACGGCCGCCTTCGCACGCGAGACAAATGCGGCGCGGGGTGCCGGAGCCCCATCCTCGGGCCTCGACGCCTTCTCGTTCGTGGTCGCGTTCAAGGGCGTCCTGCTTGAGGGCCTGGAGGTCGCCTTTGTCGTGCTGACCTTTGGCGCCAACCAGCACCGCATCGGCCTCGCGGCTATCGCGGCGGTACTCGCGATCGCGCTGGTCGTGGGTGTCGGCTTCGCCGCTCGCGCGCCACTGGCCCGAGTGCCGGAGAACGCGATGAAGTTCGCAGTCGGCGTGATGCTGACGTCGTTCGGGATGTTCTGGGGCACCGAGGGCGCCGGCGCTTCGTGGCCCGGTGCCGACGCCGCCCTGCTCGTGATCATCCCCGTGCTCCTCGCTGTCTCGCTCGGGATGGTTGTCCTGCTCAAGCGAACGGGGGCGCGGAGCAGCGGGCTCGCTTACGCTGGCGCACGCAGCGAGGCAACAAGGGCGGGCGGGGGCGCGGCGGCGGAGGTGGGCGGGGGTGCCCGGGCCGACTCGAGCGCCAAAGCCGGCACCGGCCGCACCGGCGCAGACACCCAAGCCGAGGCGGGCGCACTCACTCGAACTGAACCGAAGCGCGTATGAGCGCGATCACCCGAGCCCTGCTTGCGATCTGGGACTTCGTAGTCGGCGACGACTGGCGCGTGGCCCTCGGTGTGGTGCTCGCCCTTGGAGTCACCGCCCTCATCGCGACCACGAACGTAGCAGCATGGTGGGTGATGCCAGTCGCGGTCTTCGCCCTACTCGCGTCGTCGGTACGTCAGGCCCGATCGTAGACTTCCTTCCGGGGGGCGCCGCTTCCAGGGGGGCGCCGCCCGCCCCTTTCCGGGGTGGGACGCACCGGTCCGCAATCAAAACCAGAGGTCTCTACCGTGGGCGTGCAACGTGTAGCTGCGCCCCTGCTCGACGATTGTCATCCGGGTAAAAACGCCTGCCCGCGGACGGTACACGTGGACTGTCACCTTGAACGGATGAAAGGTCCCAGCGGCGCCGTCGGGGATGAAGTTGTCGATCCAATCGGCGCCGTAGGCTCGGCCCTCGTTCTTGTTGTACGTGGTCCAGTGCAAGCGGCCAAAGTCCGCCAGCGGCGATGACTTGTGAAGGGCGTGATGCCGCGTGAACCCACCGAGGAAGGCTGAGCCATCGCCCGTATAGTCGATCAGGTGCGGCCGCACCTGCGGGTGTCCAAACTCGGTCGGGACGGCCGGCAAGATCCTCGCCGACGCCGTGGCAGGCAGCGCCAGTCCGAAGCCCAGCGCTGCGGTTGCGACTAGCTTTCTCATGCTCTGATCGCTGATAACTCTCACGTTGGGCCCCAAACGGGTTGGCTTACATGAGCATGAACTTAGCAAACCGCCGAATGGTGCTCAAGCGATGAGACGGGCTCTCAGGTGCGAGTGAGCGCCGGGCCCGAGCACCAGCGCTCTGAGCGCTACGCTGCTCAGCTAGCGCATAAACCACAACTCGACAGTCGAGCTCCTCCGAAGGTCGACTGTCGCATGGAGCGCGGATAGCGACACGCACACGACACTCGCCTCGCCGTTGACTTCGAGTGTC
>JAABUX010001505.1_pt1 | contig 35071 bp, 37 predicted proteins | sample 5561851 | NCBI WGS metagenome assembly JAABUX01 (sample SAMN10711883, study PRJNA513361) | rock metagenome | isolation source: Antarctica rocks | place: Antarctica: Victoria Land, Richard Nunatak red sandstone | collected 2016-01-03
CCCGTATGCGCTCCCACTGGTCGTCGCGAAGGCCGTAACGCCGCATCAGTCAACCTCATCATGGCTGACACGCTATGAATCACGCCCTCGCTCATAGGGAAATCCACTAAATGACGACACGCCCTAGTCACCCTGCACGCTGCAAGCGCGAGCCCCGAGCTGGTCACCAATGGAACCTTCGCTGGGGGTGGCAACGGCTGGGCGGCGTTCAAGACCTACAACCCAGGCTCCAGCGACTCTGTTGAGGTCAATCCCAGCAACGTCTATGGCCTGTCCTGCTTTAATAGCGCCTGCCGCAATGCCGAGGTGAACGCCAACACCTTCGACACATTGACCCAGACTATCTCGGGCCTGAGCGTTGGCGCGACTTACACGTTGACCTGGGCTTATGACGGCCGCAGCGGCTATGGTCAGCAGCAGATGAATGTCAGCTTCGGTGGCGCTCCGCTGGAGAGCGACTTTACCAGTGTGAGCACGCAATGGACGGTCAGCACGTACAGAGTGGTGGCGAGCGCGGCGTCCGAAGTGCTAAGTTTTGCCGGGCTGAACGTCGGCGGCTCTGCCAGCGGCGGCGATGAACTTACCAATGTGTCGTTGATGGCCTCGGCCGTGCCGGAGCCGGCCTCGCTCGCGCTGCTCGGCTTCGGCGTGTTTGGCGCCACCATGCGACGCCGCAAGCGCGCCTGACGGCACCGTTGCCTTCACGCTCCGCCAGAACATGGCGCTGGCCAAAGGAAGCTGGTGCCGATCTCTCAGCGCAGACGACATGATCGGCCCACATGATCGGAAAGGTGGCGATCAGGCGCGGCGCGCGATCAAGGCCTGCACCCGCTCAGCCAGGACCTCCAGATCGAACGGTTTTCCGAGCACCTCCATTCCGGGGTCATGCCGGGCCCCGCCGGCAGCGGCCTTGCCGGCGTATCCGGTAATGAGCAGAACCGGCAGGGCCGGCAGCAGCTTGCGCGCCGCCGCGGCAAGCTGCCATCCGCCCAGACCGCCCGGCAGGCCCACGTCGGCCACCAGCAGGTTCACCTCGGGCTGCTCCAGCGACATCTGCAAGATCGCAAGCCCCTCGTGGCCATCCCTCGCTTCGAAAACCTGGTAGCCGATCTCACGGAGCGCCCTTGCGGTGAAATCCCGGACGGTTGGCTCGTCCGCGACCAGCAGCACCGTGCCGGCGGCCTGGGCGGGCGCTGCCTGCCACGTCGCCACTGCCGCCGGGTCCTGGCCAGCTTCCGGCTCCCCATAATGCCGCGGCAGGTGCATGTGCGCCGAGGTGCCGGTCCCGACCCGGCTTTCCAGCCGCAGCATGCCGCCGGACTGGCGCATGAAGCCGTGGATCTGGCTCAGTCCCAGCCCGGTGCCCACTCCCTCCGGCTTGGTGGTGAAGAACGGCTCGCAGACCTGCGCCAACACGCCGGGCGGCATGCCGGCCCCGGTGTCGGCCACGGTGATCCGCACATAGTCGCCCGGCCCGGCATCGTCCCAGCCCGCCAGGTCCGCCGCACCCAGCACAACGTCGGTGATCCCGATCAGCAGCCGTCCGCCCGCCGGCGCCATGGCGTCGCGCGCGTTGATGGCGAGGTTGAGCAGTGCGTTCTCCAAGCCGTTCGGGTCGCAGGCGACGATCCAGTGGCCCTCCCTCGGCTGCACCTCGATCGTGACCGCTGGGCCGACCGCGTGCTGGATCAGGCCCGCCATGCCCAGCATGAGGGCGTCCGGCTGCACGGCCTGGTGGTCCAACGCCTGCCGCCGGCCGAACGCCAGCAGCCGGCGCGTCAGGGCCGCAGCACGGTCCGCCGCGTCCCGCGCGCCGTCGAGCAGGGCCAGTGCGTTCTCGGGATTCCCGGCGGCGATGCGTCGCTTGGCCAGCTCGATGCCGCTCGCAACGCCCTGGAGCATATTGTTGAAGTCGTGGGCGATGCCGCCGGTCAGTTGGCCGACGGCCTCCATCTTCTGGGCCTGGCGCAGCGCCGCCTCGGTCCAGGTCCGGGCGGCGGCCTCGGCTGCGACGCGCTGTTCCAGCGTGTCGTTCAGGTGGCGCAATGCGGCCTCCGCCTGGGTGCGGTCGGTCACGTCGGCGCCCACGACCAGGATGCCGGTCACGTCCCCGGCCGCGTCCCGGATGGGCTGGTAGATGCAATCGATGAAGCGTTCCTGCCGGGTTCCGCCGGGCACGGCCTGGACGACATACCTGGCGCCGGTGGAGGTGAACGCCTCGCCGGTGCGGAACACGCGGTCCAGCAGGCTGAGGTAGCCCTGTTCCACCGCTTCCGGCAGCACCTCCGCCACAGTCCGGCCCACCACCTCGCGGCGGCTGACCACGCGGAGGTAGGCGGCGTTGGCCATGTCGAAGCGGTGCTCGGGCCCGTGCAGCAGGGCGATGAAGCTGGGCGCCTGGGCGAACAGCTCCATCAGCCGGTCGCGCTCGGCGGTGCGTGCGGCGGCACGCCCGGCCTGGCGCTGTTCGGCCAGCACCTGCGCGGTGGTTTCGGTGCACAGGACGAGCACGCCGCCGACCCCGGTCGCCGCTCCCTCCTGGTCGATGGGCGAGTAGCCGTAGGTCCAGTAAACGTCCTCCCGCTGGCCGCCGCGGGTGATGGGGACAAGCTGGTTCTCCGACCAGGTGGCGCCGCCGCCGGACATGACCTGCTGGATCTGCGGGCCGATGGTGTCCCAGATTTCCGCCCACACCTCGCGTGCGGGCTGGCCCAGGGCGGAGGGGTGCCGCTCCGGGCCGATCGAGACCCGGTAGGCGTCGTTGTAGAGGCAGGCGAGCGTCGGGCCCCAGAAGATGAACATGGGATGGCGGGTGTTCAGCATCAGGCGGACGATGGTGCGCAGCGCCTGCGGCCAGTCCTCGGCGGGGCCGAGCGGGGTGGCGGACCAGGTTTCCAGCCGCATGAGGGTGGCCATCTCCCCATCGCCGGCGAGGAAGGGGAGTGCTGTGCCCGTGCTGGGGAGCCGGGCCGCCTGGAGCAGCGGGGCAGCTTCGTCCGCCGTGGTCATGGGCCGCCTGGACCGGTGCGGCCCGGCGTGGTCCGGGACGTAACCGGCAGGGGGGGCGTCCAGGCCGGCCCGGCCGCTGGGAGAGGGCGCGATGCCGGGCGTGGCAGCCCGGGCGCACCGGGTAGGCACCCGGCCGGCGCATTGATGGCGGCAAAGGGCGTGGGTTCAGGCGCCATGAGGAGGCCCGGGCTGGGATGATTGCGATAACGGCCGATTTCGCACGGATGTCGAAGACCTGCATTTGGCTTGGGCCGGCAAATGATCATCGGGTTTTGCCTATTATGCACAAAAGCGTACGGTCTTGTTTACGGAATAGTATTCTTCTATGATCAATCCAATGGGCGAGTGCCCCAAGGCTGGCTGATCGCTTTTATCCCGGCGAACGAGACTGCTGAAACCCAGCCGACATGCCGGCTGTTGGCCCAGATGTCCGCCTGGCCTTTGACATCGAGCATCCGCTGCGCCAGCGCGCATGCCTCGTGGTCGTCGGCGCATTTTGCGTTGAGGACGCGGGGGACTTTCCCGCTGCCCGAGAGGCTGATTTGATAATCGGTCATCGTATCCTCCATGCCATGCAAGGCGGGAGAGTTGAGCGCCTCTCAGTCGCCGACGCCTTGGGGGGCCTCTGCCGGTGATGGCGCAGGTGTGGCACAGAAACGGGGATGCAGGTAGGCTTTCGGGCAGCGGCGAATAAATAAGCGGTTCGGCATCGCGGCCGGCGCCGATTTGGATAGTTGGCTGATTTTATCACGCTGCATTTCCGCCGCGCCCTGGCCGGTGGGTGCGGCGGTCCCTGCCGCGTTGCCGCGCGTCCCGCAATGGTGGGGATGGCGCACCGCTACATGGCCTGATCTGCCTGGCCCGTGCTGGCCCGGGGCCGATCGGCCCGGCGCGGCGCCAAGGACCCGCCCGCCGCCCCGACCGCACTGCCGGGCAACGACGAGGCTTGCATATTCGGTGCTTGCAACCTCTGGCGCGCCGCTATCTAAAACCCCATGCTCAAGCTACGCATCATCCCCTGCCTGGACGTCAAGGATGGCCGGGTGGTCAAGGGCGTCAACTTCGTGGCGTTGCGCGACGCCGGGGACCCGGTGGAGCAAGCGGCGGTGTATGACGCCGCGGGCGCGGACGAGCTGACGTTCCTGGACATCACCGCCAGCCATGAGAACCGGGACACCATCCTGGACGTGGTGGCGCGGACGGCGGCGCGGGTGTTCCTGCCGCTGACGGTGGGGGGCGGGGTGCGCAGCACCGGGGACATGCGGCGGCTGCTGCTGGCGGGTGCGGACAAGTGCAGCATGAACAGCGCCGCCGTGGCCCGGCCGGACCTAGTGCGCGAGGGGGCGGAGCGGTTCGGCAGCCAGTGCGTGGTGGTGGCGGTTGACGCGCGCGCCACCGGGCCGGGGCGGTGGGAGGTGTTCACCCATGGCGGGCGGACGCCGACCGGGCTGGATGCGGTGGCGTGGTGCCGGCAGGTGGCGGAGCTGGGGGCGGGGGAGATCCTCCTCACCAGCATGGACCGGGACGGCACCGGGCGCGGGTTTGATGGAGACCTGCTGCGGGCGGTGTGCGGGGCGGTGCGGGTGCCGGTGATCGCCTCGGGCGGGGTGGGGACGCTGCAGCACTTCGTGGAGGGCGCGCAGGCCGGGGCCACGGGGCTGCTGGCGGCGAGCGTGTTCCACTTCGGGACGTTCACCATCCCGCAGGTGAAGGCGGCGCTGGATGCGGCGGGGCTGCCGGTGCGGCGGCCGGTGCGCGCGCTGGCGGCGGCGTAGCCGATGGCCAAGGCGCCGTCCGCCAAGCGTGCGTCCGGCAAGCCGATGAAGCGGGCGCCGGTCAAGGCTGCCAAGCTGGCAGCGAAGGAATCTCCAGTGCTGCCGGCCATGCCGTCTGGCGCACCGTCCGGCAGCCTGAGCGGCGAGGTTCTGGACCGGCTGTTCTCCGTGGTGCTGGAGCGGCGGACGGCCAGCCCAGCGTTGAGCCACTCTGCCCGGCTGCTGTCGCGCGGGATGTCCAAGGTGGCGCAGAAGTTCGGCGAGGAGGCGGTCGAGTGCCTGATCGAGGCCGTTGCCGGCAATCGGGACGCCCTGGTGGGGGAGAGCGCGGACGTGCTGTACCACCTGCTGGTGATGTGGGTGGCGGCCGGGTTGGAGCCGGCGCAGGTGTGGGCGGAGCTGCAGCGGCGGGAGGGCGTCAGCGGGCTGCAGGAGAAGGCGGCGCGGCCGAAGGTGCTGCTGGGGACGACGAAGATCCCGTGAGGGGGCGATGGCGGGTCCGGTCGCGCAGATGCTGTTCGCGGGCGGCCGGGCGCCGGGGTGGCGCGGGATCGTCGCGAGGTTGCCCCTGCTGGTCGGCCCGGGCTTGTGTCGATGTCGCCGAGCGGCAGGACGAACTTCAGTGCGTTGGCCTGCTCCTGGTATTCCAGCAAGCCCATACCGGCCGCATCGTTCAGACGCGGAGACAAAAAGCCTAGGGCCTGGGCGTCGTCGATGAACGCAGCGATATCCTTGCTGACCCGGTGGTCGAACCGGAACATCAGCACCGTGCCGCCGCCGAGCCGGAAATCCAGCGTGCCGTAGCCGTTGCCCTGCAAGCTGTCGATGATCCGCAGCGCGTCCGTCAGCAGGCTGCGCCAGGTTTGCCGGGTCGGCGCAGCGCCCGTGCCGCGTGCTATAACTGGACTGAGCCGTCACGTGGGGCGTCGGGCGGAACGGCGGTTGCCAGCACCCCTGCGATGGCCAGCGGCACCGACCACCACTGCATTGGGATGAAGAACAGGCTGTGGTGCCAGCGGAGCACCACCGTCTGTCCGGTCGCCTGGTTCGTCAGCCTCCGTCCGGGGCGGCCGTTCAGTCGCCGTCCGACCCACCAGTTGACCGCCGCCGCCAGGAGTCCCAGGCCGACCGCGAGGCCCGACCAGCGGTGCAGCCCAGCCGTTTCGAGCAACGCGGTGCCGCCGACGGAGAACGTCCCGCCGACGAGGGCGGCGATGAGGACCGTAAGGATGCCCCAGCCACTCCAGATGACCATGCCCTAGTTCCCTTGTTGCGGTTGTTGCTCGCGGCACCTGCGATCGCTGGTGCTGCTGCGGCTGTCGCGAGCAGAGGAGGGAGCAGGTCACGGCTGGCCGGCGCCGCCTGGGAGCCATTGGTCCTGACATCTGCCGTGGCTTTGCAAGCCTCTTGGCGCCGCGGCTATGTCGAACCGCCGCCCTTTCCGGATTTGCGGGGCCGCCGAGGCGGGGAACCCCCCTGCCTCCGCCCCGTTCACCGGGCCTGAACAGCCCCATGAACCCGTCGGAGCATCCCCATGCAGGTCCACCATATTAACTGCGGCGCCATGCAGCCGTTCGGCGGCGCGCTATTCGACGGGGTGACGCCTGGTCTCGGTGCGGCCACCCTGGCCTGCCACTGCTTGCTGCTGGAGGCGTCGGACGGGCTGGTGCTGGTCGATACCGGGGTTGTCGGCCAGGATGCCCGGCAGTCGGCGGCGGCGCACAACCCGGTGTTCCGCGCCGTGGACCGCCTGCGCCTGGACCCGGCGGAGAGCGCTGCCAACCGGGTGCGCGCGCTGGGCCATCGGACGGAGGACGTGGCGCATATCGTGATGACCCACCTGGATTTCGACCACGCGGCCGGGCTGGTGGATTTCCCACAGGCCGCGGTTCACCTGTCGGAAGCCGAGGCCGTGGCGGCGACCGAGCCTGCGGGCGCCAAGGCCGCTGCACGGTATCGCCAGGAGCAGTGGGGCAGTGTTGGGCGCTGGCGCATGCACAACGCGGACCGCGCCTGGTTCGGGCTGCCGGCGGTGGAGGTGCTGGGGGCGGAGATCCTGCTGGTGGACCTGCCGGGCCATACGCTGGGGCACCGGGGAGTGGCGATCCGGACGGGGGACCGCTGGCTGCTGCACGCCGGGGATGCGGTGTTCTTCCATAGCGAGCTGGACACGCAGCCTTCGATGCCGACGGCCGCCCGCGGCTATCAGTGGTTTATGGAGACCAGCCAGGTGCAGCGCAGGCGGTCGCTGAAGGCGTTGCGGGCGCTGGTGCAGGACGCTGGGGCTGACGTGCAGGTGGTGTGCACGCATGATCCGCACGGGTTCGTGCCCGTGGGGTGAGAATAGCACTGGGAGGTCACGGCTGGGGGTGGCCGGGCTGCTATAGGTTTTGATGCTTTGCGGGCGTGGCTTAGATCAGCGCCGGGGTCAGGACAGGGCGCGGTCGCGCAGCATGACGGTCAGGCGGGCTAGCAGCTCGGCGGCGTGGAATGGCTTGCGCATGAAGGCGTCGGCGCCGCCGTCGAGGCATTGCACCACGTCCTCAACCGCATCGCGGCCGCTGAGGATGATGATGGGCAGGGTGACGCCTTCGCCGCGCAACTCGGTGCACAGGGTGCGGCCGTCGCCGTCCGGCAGGGTGATGTCGAGCACGATGGCGTCGTAGTCGGTGTCGAAGGTGGCCGACTGCAGGGCGTGCCGGGCGGCGGCAAGGGTGGGGACGGGAACGGCGGCATAGCGGCTGGTGGCGTCGAGCTCGGCGGCCACTAGGGCGCTGATCTCGGCGTCGTCCTCGACGATCAGGATGCGGGGCAGTCGGGGCGAACTGGGCAAGGGTCAGGTTCCTGACAGGACGTGTGACCGGCAAACCTATATCAATAACGCCTTCGAATCAAAGGGGGCGTGCCTTGCGGCACGCCCCCCTGATTCTGAGCTAGGCGGGTTAGGCCCGGCGGCGGCGCAGCAGGCCGATGCCGGCCAGGCCAGCGCCGAGCAGCGCCATCGAAGCAGGCTCGGGCACCGGGGAGGGGTTAGGCGTGGCGGTGAAGGAGACGTCGCCGCCACCGCCGCCCAGCAGGAAGCCGCTGCCGCCGCCGGTCGTAGTGACGATGAGCGGGTTGTTGTTGAAGGCGGCCGAGAGGTCGAGGACAGAGTTGGCCGGGGCGACGAAGAAGCCGGGGATGATCTGGTTGACCGTCTCAGTCAGGGCGGCATTGGGGCTGACGCTGGTTCCCGAGACGGTGATGCCCGTGCCGCCGTTGATCAACGAGCCGGTGGCAATGGTGATCGGCGTGTTGCCGTTGGTGTTTACCACCGTCGATCCAGGCGCCGCGGGCGTGCCGGCGGTGGGAGTGAAGGTGGGCGCACCGGCGACGCCGAACAGGGTGTAGTCGAGGGTGTTGAGCACGCCAGTGGACGAAGTGTTGAAGCTCGTCGCGTTTTCGACGCCGGTGCCGCTGTACTGAACATACAGCGAATAGGCGGAGAGGTTGCCGGGGGGGTTGAGTGGCGGGTTGGTCCCCAGGGACACGTTGTTGATCAGCAGATCCCCAGTCTCAGTGAAGTTCGAGCCGCCGGTACCGTTCGGCGAGGTGATCTGCACCACGGAGAAGTTCTTGGTGTTCAGCACATCGCCCGTGAACTGGGTCCCGGCCAGGCCAGCGGCGCCGGGGTTGAAGGTGAAGACGACGTTGGCAGCTGCATGAGCGGTGGAAGCCGAGGCAAGCAGGACAAGGGCGGTGGTGGCAGCAAGCATGTTCTTCAGGGTAAGCATGAGGTTCTCCAGGTCTGTCCGGGCACAGGATGGGTTGGCGACGTATCCGAACCTTACCCTGACATAAGCAAGTTGGATGCCAACATTTCATAACGTGTGTTGCCAGTAGGTTAATGGCTTCCACCCCAGCCCAGCATCCGGATGTGTAAAGGATGCAAGACGGTTTTTGCTGCTGTCTTGGAATTTGGACGGGCCGAGCGTCACGCAGTCGGTTGCAGCAGGGCTGCATGCGCCGGCACTTGACGGACGCAGGGCGCCAGCGCCGGGTGCAAGCTTTGATAGCGGCCTAATTAGGTAATGCATGCGAGACGAGCCGGCGCATACGCCAGGCTCCCCGCTCAGAGTGGCCCCGAAGGACTGATCTGCCTGTAAAGCGACCTTTACAAGCAACCCTTAAACCCATGCAGGCCCGGGATTATCCACCAGGATCAGCCCTGGCTAGGCAGGTCCTGGCTGCCCTGGCTGGCGCAGCGCCAGGCTGGGAGCTCGCCGCCGTCGAACGCGGTCCAGGCGAGTAACAGGAACCGGTCAGCCTGGGCAGTCCGGCCTAACGCCCTGGCCCATTCCGCCAAGCCAGCCAGGCGGTCGGCCAGCGTATCTTCCGATCCTGTCAGTTTGGCCATAACACCGGCTCCCCAGTCCTGCTTAGGAAGATATGTACAAATACCATGACATAACAGGGCCGCAATTGACTCTTCCAGACTTGAGCCGCCATCTGCGTTTGCGTTAGCTCACACTCACGTGATAGCCGCCCAACATGCATTTGGCGAGGTCGCATGAGTTCTACGATCCTTACTGCTGCAATCCTAGCAGCCCGATCCGAACTGGTGGTGCAAACCGCTGATACCCCTGCCTTGGTGCGGGAGGCCCACTGCTTGCGTCATCAAGTGTATTCCCTAGAACGTGGTTACCTTACAAGCCATGACGGATTAGAAGTCGATGACTATGATGCACATTCGCATCACGTTGTGTTACGGATGCACAACAGCGGTGAGGTGATTGGCACAGCGCGGCTGATCCTGCCGCTGCCGGGCCATGACCGGCCGGGACACTGTAGCTTCCCAATGCAGGGCGTATGCGACCCGGCACTGTTCCGCCGGCTGCCCACCCGGGGCACGGCCGAACTGTCGCGCTTCGCGGTGTCCAAGGAGCGGCGCGGCCTGAGCACTGCTGCCACCAGCCTGGCCCGCCTGGCGCTGGTACGCGGGCTGGTGCAGCTCAGCCATAGGGACGGCGTGACCCACCTGTGCGCCACGATGGAACTTACGCTGCTGCGGCTGCTGCGCGCGTCGGGCATCCACTTCCAGAACATGGGTCCGGTGGTGGATTACTATGGCCCGCGGCAGCCGGTGTTCTGCAACATCGCTTCCATGCTGGAGCGCATGGCGCAGGAGCAGCCGGCGATCTGGAACTATGTGACCGAATACGGGCAGTTCACCGATGCCGGCGCGGATCATGATGTGGACATCGAGGAGCGCCGGGCCGCCTAGCTGCCCGCCCGAGGTGGTCGTGCGCCGCCGTTTAAGCTGGCTGCATCACAGCTTAGGGAGACCGATCCCGTGCCTGACACCCATGCGTCCGACATCTATGCGTCCAACGCCTGTATGGATGCCGATGCTCGCCCCCGGCGGTTCAGCTATGACCAGGCGTTCGACCGCAACATCGGCTGGGTGCTGCCGGCGGAGCAGCAGGCGTTGCGCGGGTGCTGCGTCGCCATCGCGGGGATGGGCGGGGTGGGCGGCGTCCACCTGCTGACCCTGGTGCGGCTGGGCATCGGCGCATTCCACCTGGCGGACTTCGACACATTCGACCTGCCCAACCTCAACCGGCAGGCCGGCGCGACGATGGACACGCTGGACCGGCCGAAGCTGGACGTGATGATCGAGATGGCGCTGGCCATCAACCCGGAGCTGCGGATCACGCGCTTTCCCGAGGGGGTGACGCCGGAGAACGTGGACCGCTTCCTCGACGGTGCCGACCTGTTCGTGGACGGGTTTGATTTCTTCGTGCTGCCGGTGCGGCGGCAGGTGTTTGCGCGCTGCGCGGAGCTGGGCATCCCTGCGGTGACGGCGGCGCCGGCCGGCATGGGCACGGGCTACCTGGCCTTCGTGCCCGGTGGCATGACGTTCGAGCAGTATTTCCGGTTGGAAGGGCAGACGGAGCAGGAGCAGTTCCTGCGGTTCATGATGGGCCTGGTGCCGCGTGGGCTGCACCGGGCGTACCTGGTTGATCCCTCGCGCATCGACCTGGCGGCGCAGCGCGGGCCGTCCACTGCGGCGGCGTGCCAGTTGTGCGCCGGGGTGGTGGCGACGATGGCGCTGCAACTGCTGCTGCGGCGCGGCGGGGTGCGGGCGGCGCCGTGGCACCATCACTTCGACCCCTATCGCGGGCGGATGGTTTCGACGCGGCTGGCCCAGGGCAATGCCGGCCCGGTGCAGCGGCTGCGCCTGGCGCTGGCGCGGCGGGCGTTGGCCAAGCCGCGGCCTGCCCCGGACAAGGCTGTCATGGAGCGGGATGCCCCGGCGTCGGCGCTGGATGCCATCCTGGACGCGGCGCGCTGGTCCCCCAGCGGCGACAACCACCAGCCCTGGCGGTTCGAGGTGCTGGGGGAGGATCTGGTCCGCATCCATTTGACGAGCGAGGCCGGCAGCAACCCCTATGAGTACCGCGGCGGCGAGCCGACGGTGCTGGCCGGCGGGATGCTGCTGGAAAGCCTGCGGATCGCCGCGACCGCGCATGGCCGCCGGCTGGAGTGGACGCTGGAGGGTGATGGAGGGGAGGACGGCGGCGATCCCTACCGCATCCTGGTCCGGCTGCATCCCGCGCCGGGCGTGCGGGAAGACCCGCTGGCGTCGGTGCTGGCGCTGCGCTCGGTGGACCGCCGGGCGTACCGTTTCCGGCCGTTGACGGCGCGGGAAGCCGCGGCGCTGGAGGCGGCAGCCGGGCCGGAGCTGCGGGTGACATGGCACGCGGGCCGCGGCGCGCGGCTGCGGATGGCGCGGCTGGGGCAGTTGGCGACCGACATCCGGCTGCGGGCGCAGGAGACGTTCCGGGTGCATCAGGCGGTGATCGACTGGTCCGGGCGCAACAGCACTTTTGGCATGCCGGCGGGCGCCATCGGGCTGGACCGGGCGACGCTGCGGCTGATGCGCTGGGCGATGGCGTACTGGCCGCGCATGCACGCCTTGAACCGGCTGTCGGGCACATGGGCGGCGGCAGCGCAGCTTGACCTGCGGCCGGGGCTGGGGAGCGCGGCGTTCTTTACGCTGTCTCCGGGTGAGGATGGGTCCCCAAGCAAGAAGGGGCCTCCGGTCGAGGAAGGCCCGGCTGAGGGAGGCGCTGGCGTGGAGCGGACGCTCCGGCTTGGCGGTGCGGTGCAGCGGTTCTGGCTGCAGGCGGCACGGCTGGGGCTGGCGATGCAGCCGGGGCTGGCGACGCTGATCTTCGCGCATTACGGGGCGCACGACCTGCCGTTCACCGCGGACCCGACGCTGCGGGTGAAGGCGCGGCAGTTGGCCGAGCGGTTCCAGGCGGTGCTGGGGGTGCATCCGGACGGGGTGGTGTTCCTGGGGCGCATCGGGGAGCCTCGGCCGGGGCTGCCGCGGGTGCGCTCGGTGCGGCGAGGGGTGGAAGAGCTGCGGTTTGGGGGAAATGGGGCGCAGGCGGAGGACTGACCGCGGCGGGAGGCGGCGGGCGCCAGGCTGGCGGCGGCTCCCTCGTGTCCGGGAGCGGGCCGGCGCGGGCCTGTTGGGGGGTCGTCGTGCATCGGGCTGCTGGCCGGGCGGTCATACCCACGGGTGCGTTGCACCAGCGGCGCAGTTCGGCCGGCGGAAGGAATAGTTGTTCTGGCGTTAATATTTACTTGACGAATGACGGCAGGGTGGGTGTTTCGGGCTGTTATGACACAGTCTCGCACGCTGCTATCAGTTCAATATCTGCGGGGCGTTGCAGCGCTGGCGGTCGTGGCCATGCACACCGGATGGACCCGCACCACGGTGGGTGCGGCCGGGGTCGATCTGTTTTTCGTCATCAGCGGGTTCATCATCGTGCTCGTGGGCGGGCAGGGGGTGTCGCCGGCTGCGTTCCTGCGCGCGCGGGTGGTGCGGGTGGCGCCGCTGTATTGGCTGCTGACGCTGGCGGTGGCGGCGTTCGGGCTAATGGCCGACCCGGCGCGGCTGCTGGCCTCGGTGGCGTTCTGGCCGCGTGCCGGGCTGGACGGGCGGGACGACCCGGTGCTGATCCAGGGGTGGACGCTGAACTGCGAGGCATTCTTCTACCTTGCCTTTGCGGCCGTGCTGCTGCTGCCGGCGCGGTGGCGGCTGGCGGCGCTGACGGGAGGTTTCGCCGGGCTGGTCCTGATTGGGCTGGCCGTGCATCCGGCGAGCGTTGCCGGCGCGACCTACACCAGCCCGCGGCTGCTGGAGTTCCTGGCCGGGGCGTGGCTGTGCCGGGCGTGGCAGCGCAGGGTGGTGCCGCAGGGCATGCGGGCGGCGCTGCTGCTGGCGACCGGCGTGCTGGCGTTGGCGGTGCAGGCAAGGGCAGAGCAGGTGGGGGCCAGGCTGTCCGAGCATTGGCAGTTCCTGGCGTGGGGGCTGCCGGCGCTGCTGATCCTGGCGGGGGCACTGGGGCTGGAGGCCGGCGGGACCCTGCCACGGATGCCGGGGCTGCGGGCGTTGGGCAATGCGTCTTATGCGCTGTATCTCACGCACTTGCTGGTGCTGCGGGGCGTGCTGCCGGTGCTGCGTCCCTGGCCGGTGGTGGTGGCGCTGCCGCTGGCCCTGCTGGCGTGCGTCGCGGCGGCGCTGCTGGTCTATCATGGCGTGGAACGGCCGGTTGCGCGCGTTCTGGCTGGGCGCCGGACGGATGCGCTGGCGTTGCAGAAAGCTGGCGCGGCAGCGGAGCCACAGCGCGGTTGATCCTATAGGTTCTGTGCGGGGCTGGCGCTTTTTCCCTTGGACTCCTGGGTCAGTTCAAGCGCCGTGATTGCGGGAGCGCTTGCGATGTGGCGGTCCAGAGGTCGCAAGGCTCAGACCCATCGTTCTTGAGTGCGGGGCGCAGGCGATGGCGTTTGCAGCCTGGCAATGGCGAAGCGGGACCTGTTGAGCGGGAGCGCGAGGCTGGCCAGGGCATGAACGGTCGAACAAGTCCTGCCGACGTTGGCCGCTGTGATTGGATTGCTCCTCGGCCTGGGAGTTCCAGGGCAGGGCCAGTTGCGGGGCTAGTCCTGTTGAGCCTGCCCCGCCGCATCCAGGGGCCTATCGCCGCCCTGCGCCGCCCTCCGCCATCGCCGCCGCCAGCGCCATCGCCACGCTGCTGGCGTTGGTTTACATCTGGTTGGCCTCGGCCATGCCGGCGCCGCTGTCGTTCTGGCCGCGCGTGGTGGCGCCCTGGGCCTGCCAGGTCTGGAAGCGTTGGGCCGGGGGTCCCACTCGGGGCCGGACCAGTCGGGGCCGGACCAGTCGGGGCCAGACCAGTCGGGGCCAGACCAGTCGGAGCCAGACCAGTCGGAGCCAGACCAGTCGGAGCCAGACCAGTCGGGGCCGTAGAAGCCGTCCGGGGTGCGCTGGCGGATGATGCTCAGCGCTGTTGCGGCCAATGCCCTACGCCAGGTGCCGGTGGGGTCGGCGCCGTCGAGCGACAGCACGTCGGCGACGAAGGCGGGGGCGTAGTTGCCGTCCGACCAGGCGTCGCGGTCGTTGACGAACAGGCCGCCGGGGCGAAGGAAGGTGGCGTACTGCGTGCAGGCCATCGACGGTGTGCCGGTACCGGCCGCGCTGAGCGAGGCCCAGCTTGAGGCGCTGGTGGGCCGGCTGGGCGACGCCGGGCTGGCGGCGGTGGGGGAGGCGCTCTCCAACCCAAACTGATTGGCGCCGCCGGGGCGCCCGACCCGGCGGCGCTGCGCGGCTTGGTGGGGCAGGCGGATCTGGTGGACTGCCTGTTCCTGGTCCGCAACGGGGTGCCGCTGGACGTGGCGTTCTTGCTTGATGCGCAGGAGCGGACGGCATGGGTGATCGCGATCGGCCAGATGGACGGCCTGACGTGGGACTGGGCGGCGATGGCTTGGACGGCCTAATGAACGCGGGGCCAGTGAACGCGGGGCCAGTAGATGCTGGACCGTCCTATGGCGTGGATACCCTGGTGCTGCGCTTGGAGGGGATGCCGTCACCGCCCCGCCCCACCGCAGGACGCATGGCCCGGCTGCGGCCGAGGGGGAACCCGCGATGATCGACGCCTATGAGGTTGGCATCAACCTGGCCCTGCAGGATGGCGTCAGCGCCGGGCTGCAGGTGATCATGCAGGAGCTGCAGGCACTGGACGCTGCCGTGGCCGCCAGCTCCGGGCGGCTCGAGGCACTGATGGGCCAGGCCGGGGCCGCGGTGCGCGCTGCGGGCCGAGTGGCGGGCACGCCGGTCCCGGTTGCGGCTGTGGCGAATGCTGCGCCGGGCGCTGCGGCGCCGGCTGTGGCGGCCTCGTCCGGGACGACGGTTGCCGCGGCGGCGCCGGCCGTGGGGCCGGAGCCGCTGCCGGGCTTGCCGGACCGTGCCGCCCCGGCACCTGTGGCTGCTTCCGCAGCCGCCTCGCCGACGCCGCGCGCCTCCCCTGCCATGGAGCCCCGGGTGCTTCAGGCCGCATTCGATGCTGCGCCAAGCGCCACGCCGGCGGCTTCGCGCCCGGTTGCGCCCGCGGGGGAGATCACTGCATCGGCGTTTGCGACGCCTGCGGAGTTGCCACCCTCGGCGGACCTGCCGCGGCCGGCGGTTTCGCCGCCTATCTCCTCGGCGTTGGCAGCGCCGGCAGCGCCCTCCGGCTGGCGTGCGCCGCCGACGCCGCTGCGGCCGGCCCCTGCGGCGGCGACGCCCCCGCCGGTTCCGGCCGGGCCGCGGATCGAGCTGGCGATGCTGTTGCCACCGTTGCCCGCCATGGCGCCGCCGGACGCACGGCCAGCCCTGCGCGTCCCCGCGCCGGCGGCGATGCCGTCCCTTATCTTGCCGGCCCCACCGCCGGCCGCCCCGCCCGTAGCCCAGCCGGCGCGCAGTCCGCCATCCGCTCCGATGGCGCCCGCAACGGAGGCGCCAGCGGCGCCTGGCGCTCCGCCCTTTGCCGCCCGCCCGGCTGCCCTGCCGCCGCCGCAGGCCGACGCCGGGCGCGGCGGGGGCGATGTGACGCTGGATGGACGGTTGGTGGGCCGTTGGCTGGCCGACCGCATGGGCCGCGATGCCGCCCGGCCGCCGGCGGGGACCACGGGGTTCGATCCCCGGCAGTCCCCGGCTTGGACTCCAGCGGGCACGCTATAGGTTCTGCTGCCTTCGGGGTGAGGGAGGCGGCACACACACGCTTTTCACCAGCAAGCCTGCTGCAGGACTGGCGCTGCTTGGCTTCCCTCATCCCGGCCCTCTCCTGGAAGGAGAGGGAGAAGACAGCAGATGCAGGTGTTCGATCATGCTTATCCTTGGCCCTATCCTGTTCCAGGACTTCGAAATCCCGCAGCAGATCACGCTTGGCGGGCGGCAGCGCCTGGCAGTGCACCAATTGCCGGGCGGCGTCCGCGTGGTCGATGCCATGGGCGCCGATGATGCGGAACTGGGGTGGTCCGGCATCCTGTCCGGCCCCGGTGCCGGCGCCCGCGCCCGCAGCCTGGACAGCCTGCGCCGTGGCGGCCTGGCGTGGCCGCTGGCGTGGGACGGCTGGCGCTACACCGTCATCATCGCCCGCTTCGAGGCCGACAGCGCCAACCCGTGCTGGCTGCCGTACCACATTTCGTGCTGCGTGCTGGCCGAGGGCGACCTGGCGGCGCCGGAGCTGCTGCCGCTCGACCCGACTGCGGGCGAGGCGGCTTTGCTGGGCGCCGGGCCGGGGCTGGATGACCGGCTGGCTGCCGCGGGGGCCGGGCTGGCCGGGCCGGGGTTGGCCGGGGTGCTGGCCGCGGCCGGCAGCACGGCGCAGCTCGCCACGGCGCGGGCGTTCGCTTTGGCGCTTGGGGCATTGGGGGCTGCATGACCACCATCACCGTCGTGGGCGGCGACCTGTTCCGGCTGGCGATGGAGCGGTTGGGCGACGCCACCCAGTGGAACCGCATCGCCGCGCTGAATGGCCTGGACGACCCGGTGCTGACGGGCCTGGCCACGCTGCAACTGCCCGCTGTCGATCCCAGCGCGGGGGGCGGCATTGCCCGGTAGCCCCCGCCAGCCCCGGCTGCAGGTCCTGGCGAACGGGGTGGCGCTGCCTGGCGCGGTCTCGGCCGAGGTCAGCAGCAACAACCACCTCGCCGCCGACCGGTTCCGCCTGCGCCTGGTGGCCCGGGGGCTGGACCCGGCGCTGCTGCTGGGGCGGCTGGACGTGCAGGCCGGGCTGGACGGCGGCTGGACCAGCCTGCTGCTCGGCGCCGCCGACAGCCTGTGCCTCGACCCGATCCGGGGCGACTTGGACGTGGAAGGGCGCGACCTGTCGGCGGCCCTGGTGGAGGCGCGGGTGAACGAGACCTTCGCCAACCAGACCAGCAGCGAGATCGCCACCACCTTTGCCGGGCGGCATGGGCTGCAGGCGGATGTGACGGAGACCTCGGTTCCGGTCGGGCGCTATTACGGCTCAGAGCATGACCGGCTGACCATGGGCCAGTTCTCGCGCGCGGCGACCGAGTGGGACCTGCTGGCGGCGCTGGCGGTGCAAGAGGGGTTCGACCTGTTCATGGATGGCCCGCGCCTACACTTCGGACCCGCCGCCACCGCGTTGCCGGTTGTGCTGCGGGTGCAGGATTGCATGAGCCTGGAGATCGAGCACCGGCCCGCGCTGGGCGACACGCAGGTGCAGGTGCAGAGCTGGGGGACGCGGGCTGGGGTGGCGGTGATGGCGACCTCGGGCACCGGGTCGCGACGGCATGGGGTGGTTCGGCCGAATCTGCCGGCGGACCAGGCGCAGCGCCTGGCGGACCGAACGCGGGCTGACCTGCAGCGGCATGAGTGGCAGGTGCATGCCACGGTGCCCGGCGAGCTGACGATCACCGCACGCAGCCAGGTGTCGCTGCAGGGAGTGGGGGCGGCGTGGGACCGGGTGCTGCAGGTGGCAGAGGTCAGTCGGCACCTGGATGTGCGGCGCGGCTTTGTTCAGCGGTTGGTGCTGCAAGGGGTTCCCGATGGACAAGCTGCTTAACGCGATCAAGGGCCATACCGCCGCGCAGGACGCCGCCGCTGGGCAGCCGCGGTTCGGGGTGGTGACGAGCGTCGATGCCCGGGCTGGGACGGCGCGGGTGCAGTTGCAGCCGGAGGGGGTGCTGACGGGGTGGCTGCCGTTGCTTAGCCCCTGGGTGGGGGCGGGGTGGGGGGTGTCCTGCCCGCCTTCGCCGGGGGACCAGGTGATGGTGTTGGCGCACGAGGGCGACGCCGAGCATGGGGTGATCGCCGGGCGGGCCTGGAGCGACAAGGCGCAGGCGCCGGATACGCCGGCGGGGGAGCTGTGGCTGACACATAGGAGCGGGAGCTGGGTGCGGTTGCTGAATGATGGGACGGTCTCAGTGAAGGGCGACCTGCATGTGGATGGGGACGTGTTCGACCGCTCGGGGTCGCTGGACCGGCTGCGGCGGCGTCACGATGGGCATAAGCACTCGGATGCACAGGGCGGGGTGACGGGGGTGGCGGACTTGCAGGATTAGGGTCCCGGCAATCTTTGTTTCCGGACAGAACGGCCCTTGCTCCCTCTACGGTTCAGCGGACCGGAGCCTGGCGAGGGAAGGCAGGAACGGCCGCGCCGTTTGGATCGCAACAGGCTCGTTGAACGCCAAGGCAGGCCGGCGCATGTTGGCTACATGATCGGCTTCACGCTCAACGACCCGAGACGGCCCAGTGGGCCTAAGCCATCGCCGGACCGCGGCCCCGGGATCGTGCGCGTGGTGTCCAACCCGGACATCCTTGGCGGCCTGCCCGTCGTTGAGGGAACCCGGGTTCTGGCGGCGACGCTGGTGGACTGTCTGCGCCATGGCTACTCCGATCTGGACATCCTGGAGGACTATCCCTCTTTGCCGGCAACGTGGCGCGACGCCATCGAGATTTGGGCGGATAGCACGCATGGGCCGGGCTGGCGCAATAGCCCGACACACGCAGGCTGATATAAGCTGCCACGGCTCCTGATCGACGAGTGCCTGTCCGTGGCGCTCGTGGAGGTGGCGAATGGCCGCGGCTACCCTGCCGATCACGTATTCCGCATCGGCAAAGCTGGTGCGCTCGACCGTTAACTGGTCCGGGTGATCGAAGCGGGAAGCTACCTGTTCGTCACGAACAACCGGCAGGACTTCCTAAAGCTGCACGGCGAGCTGTCGATCCATGAGGGCCTGATCGTCATCATCCCAAGCGTCAGGAAGAACGAGCAGGTCAGGCTGTTCGCGCTGGCCCTGGATTGGCTGGACCAATCGGTCGATCTGGTGAACCAAGTCATGGAAATAGACGCCGGCGGTGGGATCGCTGTCCGGCCGCTGGCTGCTCCGGGGCTGTAGCCCCGCACGTCAGGGCGCCGGCCCAACACCCATCCAGGAGCACCCCCAATGTCCGACGCGCACCACGCCTGGGGCGGGGACCTGGCCGTCTCGCCTACCGGGGATTTGCAGACCTCGACCGGCCCGGCCCTCGGCACCGAGCGCGTGCTGCGCCGGCTGCTCACCAACCCCGGCGACGACCTCTGGCAGCCCGGCTACGGCGCCGGCCTTGCCCGCTTCGTCGGCCAGCCTGCCGACGCCGCTGCCATCCGCTCCCTGATCCGCCAGCAGATGCTGCGGGAGGCCGCGGTGGCGCCCGACCCGGACCCGGTGATCGAGGTGCAGTCCGATCCCGGCGGCAGCCTGTCCGTCCAGGTCCGCTACGCCGACGCCGCCACGGCCGAGGCGCGGACCCTCACCCTCCAGGCATTGGGGTAGCCCGCCATGCAGCTTCCGTTGCAGGACTTCGCCACCATGGTCCGGACGCAGGCCGCGGCCGTGCGCGGGTCGGCCAGCAGCCTGATCGACCTGTCCGTCGGCAGCGTGCTGCGCGCGGTGCTGGAGGCCAATGCCTCCGTGGGGCTGTGGGTGCAGTGGCTGATCGTGCAGGTGCTGGCCACCACGCGCGCCGCCACCAGCGCGGGCGCGGACCTGGATAGCTGGGTGGCAGATTTCGGGCTGGCGCGGCTGCCGGGCATCCCGAGCACGGGGCTGGTGACGTTCAGCCGCGGAGTGCCGGGGCTGGCGGCGGTGGTGCCGGTGGGGGCACAGGTGCGGACGGCGGACGTGCCGGCGCTGCTGTTCACGGTGTCGGCCGATCCGTCCAACCCGGCGTGGACCGGCGCCGGCTATGCGCTCGTGGCGGCGGCGCTGTCGGTGACGGCGCCGGTCGTGGCGGCACGGTCCGGACAGGCAGGCAACGTGCTGCTTGGGTTGGTCGTGCAGCTCGGCACCGCCATCCCCGGCGTGGACAGCGTCAGCAACCCCGCCACCCTGGCTGGCGGGCTGGATGCAGAGGCGGATGCGGCGCTGCGGACGCGGTTCGGCGGCTTCATCGACAGCCGCACCCGCGCCATGCCGCAGGCGGTCGCCTGGGCGGTGCTGAACCTGCGCCAGGGGCTGTCGGTGTCCATTGCCGAACGGGTCGATACTGCAGGGGCCGAGCGGGCCGGGTACTTCACTGTGACGGTGGACGATGGCACCGGCGCACCAGGGGCGGACCTGCTGGCGGCAGCGGGGGCGGCTATCGAGGCGGTGCGGCCGGTCGGCAGCAGCTACGCCGTGCGCGGGCCGCTGGTGATACTGGCGAACGTCGTGCTACACCTGGCCGGGGGCAGCCCGGCATTGGTGCGGGCGGCGGTGATTGGCTACATGCAGGGGTTGCCGCTCGGCGCGGGGCTAGCGCTGTCCCGGCTGGTGCAGTTGGCGCATGACGCGGACCCGGCGGTGGCTAGCGTGTCCGGCGTCGCCATCAACGGCCTGGCCGTGGATCTGACGGTGCCCGTGCAGGGGCTGGTACGGCCCGGCAGCATCCAGGTGCTGACGCCATGAGGGGTGACCTGGCCGACATTCTCGCCCGCCTGCGCCTGGCCCTGCCGCGCCGCTGGTTCGCGGATGTGGCGCCGGTGCTGGACGGGCTGCTGTCTGGCCTGGCGTCGGGTTGGGCGGCGCTTTACGCGCTGCTGGGGGTGGTGCGGCAGCAGTCGCGCCTGGCCACGGCAACGGACAGCTTCCTGGACCTTGCCAGCGCCGACCTGTTCGGCGGCGGCCTGCCGCGGCGCGGGGGCGAGGCCGACGCCGCCTTCCGCGCCCGCATCGGCCGCGCGCTGCACCGGGAGCGGGCGACGCGCGCCTCCCTGGCGGACGCCGTGGCGGAGCTTGGGGCGACCGTGGCCGTGTTCGAGCCGGCGCGGCCCCTGGACACCGGCGTGTACGGCGGGCCGGGCCTGGCCTACGGCGTGGCCGGCGGCTGGGGATCGCTGGCGATGCCGCTGGAGTGCCTGGCGGTGCTGACGCCGGACACGCCGGATGTGCAGGCCGCCCTGGTGCAGGCGCTGCCGGCCGGCAGCGTGGCCTGGGTGCGGGCCGCTTAGCTTCCCCCTCTTCCTCCGGGAAAGGGCCGGGGTGAGGGAGGCCGCAAGGGCCGAACTTGCTCGCAAGCAAGGCCGGACAGCGGTCCTCCATGCCCGATGCTGGCCCGTGCCGCTTCCCTCACCCCGGCCCTCTCCCGGAGGGAGAGGGAGCAGAAAAGGACATCCTCATGGACCGTCAGATCGTCTATCCCGGGTCCATCCCGCTCGACACCGACCTGCTGCACATTCAGCGCAATGCCATGACGGCGATGGGCGCGCTGGCGCGGTGCGTGCTGGGGACCGGGCCGGTGGCGGACGGGCTGGGCTGCGTGCCGGTGGCCTCGGGGTGGGGCGTCGTGGTGGGGCCGGGCAGCCTGACCGCGCTGGGCACCGTGGATGCGGCGCCGTTCGGCTCGCTGGGCGCGGACCCGACGCTGCTGGTGCAGACGGGGGTCAACCCGGGCTTCACCACGCTGACCTTCACCGGCCCGCCTGACGGCAGCAACGTGCTGGCCTGGCTGGTGCAGGCGTCGCTGGGACCGCAGGACGCCGGGCCGGTGGCGCTGCCGTACTGGAATGCCGGCAACCCCGCCGTGCCGTGGAGCGGTCCGGGCAACGGCGGCCAGGCGCAGAACACGCAACGGCTGCTGCGCGTTGCCCTGTCCGTCAAGGCCGGTGCGCCGCAGGCGCTGGGCGATCCAGTCCCGCCCGCGGCGGACCCGGGATGGGTCGGGCTTTACTCCGTCCTCACCTATGCCGGCCGGCCGCAGACGGTGCAGGTGGACATCGCAGTCCTGCCGGGCGGGCCGTTCCTGCCGTTCGTGCTGCCGCAGCTTAGCCCCGGGTTCAGCCGGCAGGAGACGTTCGGCGTCACCACGACCTGGCGGGTGCCGCTGGGAGTGCGGCTGGCGCGGGTGCGCGCGGTGGGCGGCGGGGCCGGCGGGGGTGGCGGCGACGTGGATTACGGCGGCGGCGGCGGCGGTGCGGGCGGCTATGCGGAGGCCATCGTGCCGGTGCAGGCCGGCGTGGTCATCCCCGTGCAGGTCGGCACCGCCGGCGCTGGGGCTGGGTCGCGCGTCGATGGGCAGCCGGGCGCCGACACCTGGTTCGGCCCGGTGGGCGGGGGCGCCGTGGGGGCTGCGGGCGGGACGGGCGGACACTCCGGCAACCCGGACAGCGCGGGCGGCAACAGCGGCGGCGGGCTGGCCGGGCAGTTCCAGGCGGCGGGCGGCGCGGGCGGCGACGGCGCGCTGCTGGCGGCGGTGCCGGGCGGGCTGGGCGGCAACAGCGCGTTCGGCGGCGGCGGGCGCAGCGGGCTGGGCGGCGGGCTGCAGAATAGCGGGCGCGCGGCGGCGGCCGGCGGCGGCGGCGGGTACGGCGCCGGCGCGCCGGGCGGCAACGGGGCGCCTGGGATCGTTATTGTAGAATACTGAGTCCTTGGCTGACTCCCTCTCCCTCCGGGAGAGGGTTGGGGTGAGGGAGGCCGCAAGGGCTGGCCCGTCACCCTAGAAACCCCTGCCAATTGCAAGGGCGGCGCGTGCCGCTTCCCTCACCCCGGCCCTCTCCCGGAGGGAGAGGGAGCAGCAGCAGCGAGCATCCCTTGGAGGAAAACCCATGCCGACCGTCGCGTCACATCTGTATCGGCCCAGCGCCGCCCGCGTGCTCGTGCTGGATGGCTGCGTGCCGGTTCCGCGCGGCACCCGGCCGCTGTTGCCGCCAACCTGGCCTGCGAAGGACCCGGCGGACGTGCTGGATTACCAGTTCGACATCGCCCCGGCCCTGACCGGCACGGACGGCGACGCGGTCGCCACCCTGGACGTCGTCATCACCCCGTCCGATCCCGGCGACCTGGCCCTGGTGTCGGCCGCGGCGGACGGGGCGCGGGCGGTGCTGTGGCTCGGCGCCGGGCATGCGGGCACGACGTATGTCGTCACGCTGACCATCGGCACCCAGGCCGGCCGCGTGCTGTCGCGTGCGGTGCTGCTGCCGGTGCAGGCGCTGGCCGGAGAGGACGGCGGGTCGGCCCTGCTGCAGACCGAGACCGGCGCCGCCGTGCAGGACGGCAGCGGCAACAGCATCAGCACCCAGACCACACCCACTCAGGGAGGCTGACCCGCCATGCCGACGATCAACCAGCTCCCGCCCGCCGCCGCCGCCGCCGACTACGACCTGCTGCCGGTCAGCCAGGGTGGGCATCTGCTGAGCGCCACCCGTGCGCAGCTCGTCGCCGGGCTGTAGCCGAACCTGGCCGTGCTCTCCGGCGCCTTGATGGGCCGCTCCAGCCCTGGCCTGGGCGCGCCGGAGAGCATCGGCATCGGCGCCAACCTGCGCTTGGCGGGCGGCATGCTGCTGGGTCCGGCGCCGTTCGCGACTGCGGCGCTACCGGGCGCTGCGGTGCCGTCGTCGCCGGACCTGCTGCCGCTGTCGCAGGGTGGGCGGGACGCGGCGGTGTCGTATGGCGCGCTGATGGCGGGGCTGTCGGGGCTGCGCGGCATCGACCTGTCGGCGCACCAGGTGCAGGCGGCGGGTACCCTGGCGCGCACCTTGGCCGACTGGCTGTCGGAGGCGGTGACCCTCGAGGCATTCGGGGCCGTGGGCGACGGCGTGGTGGACGACAGCCCGGCGTTGGACCGCGCCATCGCCACTGGGCGGCCCGTGCGCCTGGCGCCCCGCACCTACGCCGTGCGTGGCGGCTGGACGGTGACGCGGGACGCTGTGCTGCTGGGTGCGCACGCCAGCACCCTGCGCCGCATTCCGCAGCCGGGCATCCCGGCCACGGGGGCGTTCATCAACCTGATCGGCCCCAGCTTTACCGCCATGGGCGTGATGTTCGACGGTGCGGGCGTGCCCGGCGACAGTTGGGGCGTGCTGGTCGGCCCGGACTGCACCCGCACGCTGTTCGACGGCTGTGGCTTCACCGGCGCGGTCGGCCCGTCGCTGGGCAGCGGCCTGGTGATCCAGGCGCGCGACGGGATCGAGGGCGTCACCCCCACCAGCCGCCACCAGGTGCTGCGGTGCGAGGCTTGGGGCAACCAGGTGCACGGCATCTGGGTGCAGGCCGCCGCCGGGGCGCTGATCGAGGGCTGCCTGGCGCACGGCAACGGCGCGTATGGCATCGCGCTGGACTTCAACGACCCGGCGTTCGCGCAGGTCGCCCGGCACGGCCGCGTGCTGGGCAACCAGGCGTGGGGCAACGCGCGAGGGATCAGCGTCGGTAACTACAACGAGACCAACCTGGAGCCGCCGCGCTGGGGCAACGGCAACCCTGATGCCGTGGATGTGCTGGTGGCGGGCAACGTGTGCTACGGCAACTCGTCGTATGGGATCGCGGTGTCTGGGCGCGGGATGCAGGTGGTGGGGAACCAGCTCGCGGGCAACGGCAGCGGCGTGCTGGCCAACTGCAGCGCCAGCCGGATCGTGGGCAACCTGATCAGCGCGGCCGGGCCGTCGGGGCCGAGCTACTTCGGCATCGACGCCGGGGGCAGCATCGACAGCGACGTGTCGGACAACTTCATTCAAGGCTGCGCGGTCGGCATCAACCCTGGCGGCAGCAGCAACATGCGGGTGGCGGGCAACCAGTTGCTCGGCAACGGCTGGGCGGTCACGGTTTACAACGTCGAGACCGATGGGCATGGCGGCAATTTCGGCATCGCCTGCACGGGGCTGGTGATCGAGGGCAACCGCATCGTGCTGGGGGGCAGCTCCGGCGGCGGCGTGCTGCTGCTGGATGCGCCGGCCGGGGTGCAGGTGGCGCGCAATGCCTTCTTCCCGGGGCCGGGCGGCACGACGCCGCAGGCGCTGAACGCCCACACCGACGCGCTGCTGATGGGGGGCAATACCTGGGACAACCAGGCGAGCATCATCGTCAACCCCAGCCTGGTGGGCGCCATGCAGCAGTTGCAGGTGCCGGACATGCTGGACGGGGTAATGATCACCTCGGCGCCCTCGGGCATCGACGGCATGGAGGGCCAGCACCAGGCGGTGATGGCGGGGCGGGTCGCGTTCATCAAGCTGACGGCGGGCGGGTACAACTACACCCAGGCTTCGGTGGCGATCAGCGGCGGCGGGCAGGGTGCTGTGGCGGCGGCATACGTGCGCGACGGCGCGGTCGTCGGGGTCACGGTGACGAACGGCGGCCAGGGGTACGCGGCCGCGGCGGCGGTGATCACCGGGGACGGGCTGGGCGCGCTGGCGGTGGCTTCGGTGGGGCTGCCGGTGCCGCAGGGGCGGCGGCTGCGGCTGCACTGCAACTGCGCCGTGCGGTTCCGCCGGGTCGGCAGCTCGCCGTTCCAGGACAACTGGACGCTGGGGGACTTCACCGCGCCTGCTGCGACGGCTGTGGATTGGGAGGGGACGTGGGGCGGGTGGCAGGCGCTGGGGCTTACGCCGGGGGACTTCCTTACGTCGCCCGGCGACGGCACCGTGCAGCTCCGCACGACCGGCGGGGACATGACGCTGCATCCTGCCGGGTCCGGCCGGGTGCGGGTGGGATCGGATGCGGAGCCGGCGGGGTTCGCCACCGCCCTGGGGCGCGGCAGCCCGGAGGGGGTGGTGACGGCGCCGCCGGGGAGCGACTACCGCAACCTGGACGGCGGGGCCGGTACGACGCTTTGGCTGAAGCGCTCCGGCGCCGGGCCGGCGGGGTGGGCGGCCATCGGCTGATTGCAGCCGGATGCCGGGAACTTAGGGCCGGCGCCTGGCTGCTCCCTCTCCCGCTTTGGGAGAGGGGGAAGCAAACCCAGTTAGGGGACCCCGATGCCCACCATCAAGCAACTGCCGCCCGTTACCCAGGTCAACCCGGGCGACGAGCTGCCCATCAGCCAGGGTGCGTTCACCGGCAGCGTCACCGTCGCCACCCTGCTGGCGGGCACGCAGCCGGCGCTGACGCTGGCGCCGGGCGTCCTGCTCGGCCGCGTGTCGCCCGGCGCGGGCGGGCCGGAACCGGTGGGTGTCGGCGCCGGCCTGGCGGTCGCCAACGGCCAGGTGGCGGCCACCGGCGCGGACCATGCGGGCTTCCCGGCCAGCGCCGCGCTGCTCGCGGGGGACGAGGTCGTGCTGAACAGCGCAGGCGCACCCCGGCGGCTGCCGGCCACGGCGCTGCGGGGGCTGTTCAGCGCCGGGACAGGGGTGGCGATCAGCGCGGGCGGCACGGTGGCGGCGCTGCCCATTGCCGACGCCTCGCCCCTGCCGGTCACGGCCCGCGGCTCGCTCACGGCGCGGCTGCTGGCGGACCGGGCGGCGGACCAGGTGAACGCCCGCAACTTCGGCGCGGTGCTGGACGGCGGCACCGACGACAGCGCCGCCATCGCCGCCGCGCAGGCCGCCGCCGGCCCGCTGCCCGTCGTGCTGCCCAGCGGCGCCGCCAGCATCGCCACCAAGCCTGACAAGATGCTCGGCCGCTTCACCGGCGAGGGCCAGTTGCAGACCGGCGACGGCAAGCGGCGCGGCCGGATGTTCGCCCGGCGCGGGGCCGAGCCGTCCAGCTACGGCTCGCAGGACGACATCAGCAGCGCCTTCAGCGGCGACCTCAGCACGGTGCAGCTCGCCATCGAGCATCGGATCGACGGCGCCACGACCCTGACGCAGCCCGCCACCGGGTATGTGTTCCACCCCGAGAACAGCGCGATCAGCGTGTATTACCAGAACCGGTCCGGGTTCAACGCGCTGACCGGTGACCAGGGCGGGCGCACTGGATGCGCTGCGGTCGGCGGGCACGTGACGCAGGAGGGCCAGGGCGACGCGATGATGCTCAGCGTCACCGGCACGGTGTTCGGCACCAAGGCGGGCAGCACCCACTTCCTGGCCAACCCGGCCGTGCTGATCATGGACGGGAGCTTATACGCCTTCGCCGACGGCACCTATCAAGAGGTGGACGAGTTCGGCCACAACGACGCCGGGTTCGACGTGGCAGTCAGCAGCACCGTCCGCAACTTCTACCGGACCAACAACACCGGGGCGAAGGGGGCGTGGTGGCTGGGCACGCGCTACCAGTCCGGGGGCAGTAAGCCGGTGGACGCGGCATTCCAGGTGATAGGGGCGTGGAACACCGTCCTGGACACCTGCCGCGCCTCGCTAGGGGTGAACGGGACCGCGCTGGCGCTGGCGGCGGGGCAGCGGGTTTACCTGAACGCCAGCAATGCCGACCCCTTCGCCAACCCGGCGCAGACGCAGCCTGGCACCGAGTGGCTGGATTTCGATACTGCCAGCAACTCGGCCCGGGTGATGGCCGGCGGCATCGCGGCGTTGTCGGTGGGGCGCGTGGCCGGGGCGGATAGCGGGGTGCAGGTGCTGCCGGGGCCGGGTGCTGTGGGGCCGGGGGTGGCGCCGGTGGGGCCGCTGGCGGACATTCCGCTGCGGCTGTCCGGCAAGGGCCGCGGCGCGGTGCTGGCGCCGGCGCCGGCGGCGGGGGACAGCAGCGCGGCGGTGGCGACCACGGCTTGGGTTGGCGCGGCCACCTCCGGGGCGCGCCTGTTGGCTGCGCTGACTGCCTCGCTGCCGTTGCTGCCGACGACGCGGCCCACGCCGGTGCCGGGCCAGCCGCAATTATGGATCAACGGCGACGCGATCTGCGTGGCATAGGCCCGCCCTGCTCCCTCTCCCTCCGGGAAAGGGCCGGAACGAGGAAGGCCGCAGGGACCGGATCCCGCTGGGTTCGGAGCGGGTTCTGCCCCTCTCCGGGCGAGCCAGGCGCTTGCCGCCTCCCTTACCCCGACCCTCTCCCGGAGGGAGAGGGAGAAGAACATCCAGGAGACCTCATGCCCCGCCGCATCCTGCTGCTGCTCCTGCTGCTGCCTGCTCCGGCTGCCGGGCAGATCCTGCGCACGCCGACCGAGGACAGCATCACCCTGAACCGCGATCCCGTCGCCTCCACCGACGCGGCGCGCAAGGGCTACGTGGACGCGCAGATCGCCGCCGCCCGGGCGTTGCTGAGCACTGGCGTCGCCGCTGCCATGCTGGGCCAGCCCGGCGGACCCGCGCAGCTTGGCCCCTCTGGCACCTTGCCGGCGGCGCAGCTCCCGGTTGGCACGGCGGCGGGCACCGTGGCGGCGGGCGACGCCCTGGCCGCCGAGACCAGCCGCGCCCTGGCCGCCGAGGCCGCCACTGCAACCGCCACCGCCCAGCGTGCCACCGCCGCCGCGCTTGCGACCGAGGCGCAGACCGCCCGCGCTGCCGAGGCCGCCGTGCAGGCCGCCGCCGCCGCCGCGGTCCCTGCAACGACGCTCGGCTTGCCGAATGGCCCGGCGCGGCTAGGCACCGGCGGCCTGCTGCCGTTGGCGCAGCTTCCAATCGGCACGGGCGCCGGCAGCGTCGCGGCCGGCAACGACCCGCGCATTGCCGGGGCGGCGCAATCCGCCGGCCTGGCGACGGTGGCCACCACTGGAGCCTATGGCGATCTGCGCGGCCTGCCCGTGATCCCCGTCGTGCCCCCGGTCGGCACGGCGGCGGGCACCCTCGCCGCCGGCAACGACCCACGCATCGCCGGGGCGGCGCAGTCCGCCGGCCTGGCGACGGTCGCCACCAGCGGAGCCTATGCCGACCTGGCGGGGCGGCCGGCCATCCCGGTGGTCCCCGCGGTTGGCACGGCGGCCGGCACCCTGGCCGCCGGCAACGATCCCCGCATCGTCGGCGCGGCGCAATCCGCCGGTCTGGCAACGGTGGCCACCAGCGGAGCCTATGCCAACTTGACCGGCCTGCCCGTCATTCCGGTGGTGCCCCCGGTTGGCACCGTCGCCGGCACCCTGGCCGCCGGCAACGACGCCCGGATCGCCGCCGCCCTGCAGCCCGGCGGCGCTGTGGATGCCAGCATCGTCGTCGGCCGCACCCTGGCCGTCCACGCGGCGGAGCGCATCAACGTCATGGACGCGCCGTACAGTGCCCGCGGCAACACGCAGTCGCTGCTCGCCACCGTCACGCTGGCAGCCGGGTCCACGGTGCTGACCACCTCTGCCGCGTTGTTCGCGCCGGGCGACGTGGGCAAGGTGATCGAGGTCACCGGCGCCGGAGCGTCGGGCGCCACGCTGTCGGCCACCATCAGCGCCTACGCCAGCCCGACCGGCATCACCTTGTCTGCCCCCGCCGCCACGGCCCTGAGCGCATCCACGCAAACCGTCACCTGGGGCGCCGACGACAGCCCGGCCTGGGCGGCGGCCATCACCGCCATGATCGCGCGCCAGGTGGCGGGCGGCGCCGCCTGCCTGTATGCGCCCGCCGCCACCTACATGCTGAGCGGGACGGCGCTGCCGCTCATGGCCGGGCCGGGCTGCATCCGGGGCGACGGGGCAACGCGCACCATCCTGCGGGTCGGCGCGGCCTACCAAGGCCCGGCGTCCTCCGGCGACGTGTTCAGCTTCACCGAGAGCTGGCTGCTCACGGCCAACCCGTTCAACGGCGCAACGCCCGTGCTGACCGGCCGCCGGGCCAACCCGGTGCTGCGCGGCCTCACCATCGCCGGTGACCGCACTGCGGCGCAGCAGCAGAACGCGATGGCCTTCTACGACCGCAACGACCTTGTCACCATCGACGACGTGATGGTGGAATACCTGCGCGGGCGCGGCCTGGTGTCGGGCATCGTGAAGAACCAGACGCAGGCCTTCCTGCGCGAGAGCCGCATCACCAACACCCGATTCTTCAACACCGGCGCGGCGGGCGTACCCGTGGTGGAGTTCAACAGCGCCGGGTCCGGCGGCACCGACGCCACGAACGAGATCGACGTCGAGGCCATGGGCATCTACGCCCCGTACGGCCCCGGCTTCGTCGTCCGCAACGCCGGGACCGGCACGATCCGGGCGGTGCGCGCCAGCAAGCTGCGGGTGGAGGGGATCGAGACCAACCCGGGCGGCATCGCCGCCGACCTCGTGACCCTGGGCGACCCGGTGCTGACCGGCCTGGTGACGGGCGTCTCGCTGCGGCAGGTGCAGTTGCTCGACCCCTACGCCGGCCAGGCCGCGCTGCGGGTCGTTGCGGCAGGCGCGGCGTCGATGCCCTACCAGATCGACGTGCAGGGGCTGATCGGCGGCGGCGTGCCGGCGGGCAACGGCCTGGTGATCCAGGCCGGGCGCAACATGCGGTTCGACATGACGGACATCAACACGACCGGCCCCAACGTGACCCTCGGCCCCACCAGCGCCGGCGTCGGCGGGCAGATCGAGGTGACGGGGCCGGGCGGGCGGGAGAACTCCTGGACGTGGAGCGTGGACGCGACGGCGGTGAACTCGCTGCTGAGCACGCCGCTGCGGACGGGCAACCCCGGGGCGCAGGCGTCGCTGGGGTTCACGCTGGGGCTGCATGACGGGTCGGCGACTGGGGGAAGCCCGGTCGGGGCAGGGGCCATCGACCTGCAGGGGCAGCGCAATGCGGCGGGCCAGGTGGTTTCGGGGCCGCAGGCGGTGCTGCTGGGCGGCGGCTACAACACGGCGACCGGCAGCGGGGCGACCATCGTCGGCGGCAACACCAACCTGGCGACGGGGATCAACAGCTTCATGGGCGGCAGCAGCCAGGCCAGCGACCGCGGGCGCATCGGCTCGCAGCACCTGTCGGCGGGGGCGGTGATCCCGAACGTGCTGGGCAGCGCGCAGGCCGGGCGGCAGGTGATGACGGCCACCGGCACGGCGGCGATGCGGCTGACGGCGGCGCAGTTCGCGGCCAGCTCGCCGTTCGGGCCGATCATGAACATCCCGGCCAACACGGCGTACAACCTGCAGGTGCGGCTGGTGGCGATCGACCGGACGGCGCCGGGCAACTCGTATGCGTGGACGCTGCCGATCGCGCTGCTGACCCGGCAGGCGGCGGTGGGCACGACGGCGCTGGCGCTGGGCACGCCGGTGGTGCTGTCCGTCGGCACCGGGTCCGGCGGGGCGGTCGCGGCAGCGGCGGATACGGCCAATGGCGGGCTGAGCCTGACCTTCACGCCACCGGCCGGGACCGACACCTGGGACGCCTTCGCCGATGTGGCGTCGGCAGAGGTGCAGTAGGGCCGCGCCGGGGGCGACGCTATTTGGCGGGCAGCAGCACGGGCTGGGCCGGGCGGAGCGCCTGCCCCAGCGGGCGCTCGACGAGGCGATGCACCAGCAGGCCGAGGGCGACGCACGCCAGGATGCCGCCCGGGATGGCGACGACGGCCGGCAGCGGCGCGAGAATGGGGTGCAAGCCGGCCAGCAGGAGCATATGGGTCAGGTAGAGCGAGTAGGAGGCATCGCCCAGCGTCCGGAACCCCGGCACGGCCGGCAGACGCCCGCTGGCCTCCAAGCCGACGGCCCCAGCCACGACCAGCAAGGCCGGCACGCCCCATTGCAGGCATCGCCATGGCACCGGCGTCGGCCATTGGACCTGCACCAGCAACAGGGCCAGCCCCGCGGTCAGCAGCAGCCCGGCCGGCAGGCGCCGCATCCAGCCGCGCTGCCACGCCCGGCACAGCCAGGCGCCGGCCAGGAACTCCAGCACGATCGGGAAGAAGTTGAATGCGGCGTCGTCCTTGATAAAGGACGCCACGACGGTCAGCCCTGCCAACGTGGCGATCACCCCCGTGAGCGCCAGCAAGCGGCGGCGTCCCGGCAGCAGCAGCGTGGCGGCGAACAGGATGTAGAACTGCATCTCCAAGTTCAACGACCAGCCCTGCGACAGCACGGGCGCCCACATCCCATCCGGCCCAAGGTGCGGCCAGAACGCCAGGGACACCAGGGTGTGCGCCTTATCGGCGCCGCCAAGGACGGCGGCGGCGAGCGTCACCAGCCAATACAGCGGTACCAGGCGCATCACGCGGGCGCGCAGGAACTCCACCGGCAACGGTTCGCGCCCGCTGACATGGACCATGATGAAGCCGCTGATGACGAAGAACACGTCAACGCCGGCCTGGCCCAACCCGGTGGACATGCGGCCGGTGTGATAGGCGACCACCGCCACGGCAGCCAGCCCGCGCAGGTACTGGATCGCAAGCAGGGTGCGGGGCGGAGTCATGCGACTAACCTGTCCTCCTAGCTCACCTCCGTCAAGCATCCCTCATGTCTGGAATAGTTCGTCCATGACCCCGCTGCCTGACGCCCGCATAGAGGTTCATGTCGCGCTGACAGGCACCGAAGCCCGGCTGGTCCTGCCGGAAATCACTCCCTGTCTCGGCCCGGCCTATGCGCTGACGATGGCGATGAAGCGGGAGGATGCCTGGCCGTGACGCTCCAGGTCGAGGCCTGCGCCGATGCAGCCGGGCGGGCCGCACGCGGTCCCGCGGGCTGCGCCTGGCTCTGATGCCGATGCTGGCGGCGGCGCGCGGCGCGGTGGCGCTGCGCCCCGACGCCAGCAGCCCAACCGCCACCAGCACTCGCGCCGTGCTGCCCGGGCTTGGCTGCCATCCCGCCAGGAGGCGAACTCATGAAGTGCTTTGACCGGATTTGGCGGCTGCTGCAGCGGGAGCCGTGGTGGGCCGAGCTGTGGTCCGCCGTCACCGCTCTCGCCTGGGCCGGGCTGGGATGGGGCAGCACCAGCGGCATCACGTTCGACCTGGACGCCTGGCCGTCCATGCAGGTGCTGCTGCGACTGGGCGGGGACCAGTTCTGGCACTCTGCCGCGGCGGTGCTGGGGATTGCGCAACTGCTGTTCCTGGCGCTGGACCGCCGCTGGCTGCGCTGGATGGCGGCGGTGGCGGGCGGCTGGTTCTGGGCGGTGCTGACGCTGGGCGTGTGGGCGGCGGTGCCGTGGGCGCCGGCGGTGGCGGTGTATGCCGGGTGGTGCGGGGTCAATGTCATCTCGATCCTGCGGCTGCCCCACCGGCATGGTTGACACGGCCATGATCGGTGATGCCAACCCCTGGTGGGTGGTGCTGGCGGCGGCGGTGCCGTCCGGCGTCAGCGGGGCCTGGGTGATGTGGCGCTGGTGGGCCGAACGCGGCGACCAGCGTACGACCGCCCAGATGGGCCGCGACCAGTCGCTGATGCGCGAGATGGAGACGCAGCGCGCCGCCTTGAGCCGCGAGCACGCCGACCTGTTCGACCGCATCCGCGCCGAATTGGTGCGCTGTCGGCTCCGCCTGGACGAGGTGGAGCACGACCGCGACCGCGGATGGGACCTGGCGCGCTGGTGGAACCGCCGCGCGCACGAGCTGCGCCATGCTGGGGTGAACGCCCAGGCGGCGGCACAGAACCTGGCCCATGCCGCCGGGCAGCCGGAGCCGGGCTGGCCGGACATGACGCTTCCTGGATTGGAGGACCCCTGATGATGCAATCTCCTGCCCTGCAGCCGCCCGTGGCGAGGCCTCCGGTCCCGCCGCCTGCCCTGAGCGACGCCTTTCTGCGCGCCTTCTCCATCGTGGTCAGCGCGGAGGGCGGCCTGACCACCGACCCGGCCGATCCCGGCAACTGGACCGGCGGCGCCCGCGGCCGGGGCGTGTGCCGCGGCACGCAATGGGGCATCTCGGCCGCTGCCTATCCCACGCTGGACATCGTCCGGCTGACCCTGACGGACGCGCAGGCGCTGTACCGGCGGGACTACTGGGACCGGGTGTGCGGAGACGATCTGCCGGCGGCGGCGGCGCTGCTGGTGTTTGACGCGGCGGTGAACAACGGCGTCAGCCGCGCGGTGCGCTGGCTGCAGATGGCGGCGGGGGTGACGGCGGATGGCGTGCTGGGCGCGGAGTCCCTGGCGGCGGTGCATGCCCAGCCGTTGCAGGCGCTGCTCGTGGAGTTCCAGGCGCAGCGGATGGTGTTCATGGCGGGGCTGCCGACCTGGCGCAGCTTCGGGCTGGGCTGGGCGCGGCGGCTGTGCCGGCTGCCGTTCGATGCCGCCGCGATGGAGGGTTAGACGATGGAAAAGGGTGTGACGGCTTGGGGCGCCCCGGTGGTGAGCGTGGTGGTGCTGGTGACGTTAGGCACGGTGGTGTCGCTGGTGCTGCTGCGGGCGATCCCTGCAGGGTCGGAGACGGTGCTGAACGTGCTGCTGGGGACCTTGGCGGCGATGGCGACGAACGTGGTGGGGTACTGGGTGGGCAGCAGCGCCGGGTCGGCCCGGAAGGACGAGCGGCTGGCGGAGGTGGCGCGGGGCGGGGTTGCTGCCGTGGCTGCATCGGGTGATGCTGGACGTGGTGCCTGACCGGTTTGCGGTCAGCGGCTGGCAGGGGCGGCTCAGTGCATCTCCTGCAACCTCGCCAGAAGGAAGTCCCGGAACACCGCCACCCGCTTGGAATTCCGCAGCTCTTCCGGGTACACGAAGAACATGTCCACCCTCGGGGCCTTCAAGTCCGGCAACAGGCGCGTCAGTCCCTCCAGCTCCCCCGTCATCCAGTCCGGCAGCACGCCGATGCCCAGGCCCGACCGGATCGCCATCGCCATCGCCTGCAGGCTGTTCACCTCCAGCAGCGCCCGCCGCGGCGACCCGGCCCGGCGCCCGGCCTCCGCCAGCCAGTTGATGTCCTCCACCGGCGGTCGGTAGTCGCCGAACAGGATCAGCTTGTGGTCGTCCAGCTCCTCCGGCCGGGTCGGCGTGCCGGTGCGGGCCAGGTAGTCCGGGTGCGCCACCACCAGCCAGTGGATCTGCATCAGGTGCCGCTGCACCAGGTCGGGCTGCTTCGGGGCGTGCATCCGGATGGCCACGTCGGCCTCACGCATTGCCAGGTCGAGGTCGGCGTCGTCCAGCAACAGGCTCATGGTGACGTCGGGATACTTCTCAAGGAAACCCTGCAGCCGCGGCGCCAGCCAGGTGGCGCCAAAGCCCACCGTTGTCGTCACCTTGATGCGCCCGGCCGGCTTTTCCTTGCTTTCCGTCAGCAGCGCCTCGGTCATCGCCAGCTTGGCGAACACCTCGCGGACGGTGCGGTTCAGGCTCTCGCCCTGCTCGGTCAGGATCAGGCCGCGGGCGTGGCGGTGGAACAACGGGACCTGCAGGTTCTCCTCCAGCGCCGAGATCTGGCGGGACACCGCGGACTGGCTCAGGTTCAGCGTCTCCCCGGCGTGGGTGAAGCTGCCGGCCTCCGCGACCGCGTGGAACACGCGCAACTTG